>OLON01000047.1_pt1 | contig 87250 bp, 108 predicted proteins | sample 1672691 | NCBI WGS metagenome assembly OLON01 (sample SAMEA3136714, study PRJEB25190) | human gut metagenome | biome: human gut; feature: human-associated habitat; material: faeces | place: Austria | collected 2013
TCCAGTAGGTTTAACCCCACTAAAAAATATCCATTAGATTTGAACTTTTATTGGGGGGCTCCAACCTAAGACTTATATTGAGATCAAGATAATATCCCAATTATAAAAGCAATTACCCAGAATATAAGAGCCAGTGTATATGCAACAGAATACCTATGCCAGGGATACCAGCAAGTAATATAAGAATCTACTTTTAGTATTTCTGGATGTTCTTCCTCGTATTTTTTATCCTCTTCTCTAGAACTGTATTTATGAAATACATAGAAGGGTAAGAATACGAGGAAAATTATTAAAGCAACTGGGAACAAGAGTAGGAGAAGAATCTCCCACCCTTGCATTGATGATCCAGCATAATTACCATCTCTGTCAAAAAAGTATCTCATAGTAATTTGTATTTTATGTATCTGATTAATAGATAAATCGGAAATAGAGGTAATACTATCCATACCGAGATGAATAAAACGAGAGAGTGTATTTTGTGAGTATAGGGTAAATAATCCAAGCAAGCCCTTACAAAAAATACAGTGAACGGTAAGCATACCAAGTAAATTATCGCTAATACTGTAGTCATTGTTCTTTGAGGTATTTGTTAATAATCTTGGTAAGCTTCTTATCGAAATCAATCATCATATCAAAAGCATCGGTATCTTTCATACTTTTCATTTCCTTGTCAAGGAACTCTATGTTTCTCTTAATCGAGAAATAAGCCTTATATGCAAGGTAGGCTTTCTCATGTTCTTCTGTGAGAGGAAGAACATCTCCTTTTTGCCCATCCAACCTTGGATATGTATTATCAGGACCAAGAGTTCTTGCAACTTTTACCCGGTTACTGAGCATTGCAAATCCACCTTTCTTATCAATAGATTCTACTGTTACTTTCTCTGTGATGGGTCTTCCTGATAATACGAAGATAACCTCATCACCTTCTTTGAGCTTTTTGATTTCTTTCTTTTCTTTTTTCATATCTATTTTATTTAGAAATTTTCTTTATGCAAATATACGAAATTATTCTTTATTTATTGCATTATCTATTTTATTTTTAATAAATTCATAGGCATTGCCCCGGTAATCTTCTAGCATTTTGTATTCCTGTGGAGATAGAATTACTCCGTTTACTTTAAAAAGCTTTCTTAGATGTTCTGGTATAGTGCCTTGGTGAGTGATGTTATTATAACGGATAATGAAAAGCTTCTCTCGGTCTTCATCAATAACTCCCAGAGTGTTTACTGGTTGGAGTTTAGTTTGGTAAATACCACCAAAAGCCGAGGGCACCATTAAAATACTTCCCGGTACTCTAGTTATCCAATGAGAATAATCGGGAGTAATTACCGCAATTTTACCCTCTTTCTCAAGCTCTTTATCATAAGCTAATCGATTAAACCAAAAAGCACATTGAAAACAAACTTGTTTTCTTGCCATAAGTTGGGGAATCTCTCTAGTTTCATCGAATTCCTCTAAATTAATTGGTTTGCCACATATCTGGCACTCATTTTTCTTGTCCATATTGCATTATTTTATAAGTTATATATGATAATAGAACCTCTAAACATATTGAAAATGGGTTATAAGCAATACTTTCGTTACTAAAATTGAACCATTAAAACTGATAAGTTATGGATAAACTAACAAATGAAATGATTAAAGACCTTGCTATTCGCTTAGGTCTAGAACCTGCTCTATTGAAAGCTGTTCAATTGGTAGAAGCAGCAGGTAGAGATGGGTTTTTAGCTGATGGTAGGCCTCAAATCCTCTTTGAGGGTCACATTATGTACAAAGAAGTACATAAGAAATTCCCTGACAGAGATTTAGCTTACCTTTGTAAGAGATATTCTACGATTTTCTTCCCTAAATGGGATAAATCGAAGTATTTGGGAGGTGTACACGAGTATAAGAGACTCGAATTAGCCAAAGAAATTGACGAAGAATGTGCATTGAAGTCTGCAAGTTGGGGTATGTTCCAGATTTGTGGGTTCAATCACAACCTCTGTGAATGTAAAGATGTCTTCGAATTCGTTCATAAGATGTCAGAATCTCATGCAAATCAACTAGAACTCATGTATTATTTCATGAAAAACTCTGGTTGTTTGAGTAATCTCAAAGAAAAGGACTGGGCTGGCTTTGCCAGAAAATACAATGGTCCCGGGTATGCCCAGAATGCCTACGACCAAAAACTAAGAAATGCTTACGAAAACTTTAAAGGTAAATTATGAAAAGATGTCATTTTAACAGCTGGGTAGCAAAAGTATTTCTTTTCCCCAGTTACAAAGCAATTACTCTGGTGTATAACTCATTCTTCAAACACAAAGTAGAAGAGTGTAAACCTGATGATATCAATCATGAACGTATTCATCAGATACAACAGATTGAATGTAGTATAGTAGGTTTGGTACTCGGTATCATACTCTGGTTATCATTCAGTATATCCTTTTGGTGGGTAGTGGCTTTGACTTTTGGATTCTTCTATCTCTGGTATATCATCGAATACCTAATTATCATGTGCTTTGCCAAGTGGGATAAACAGAATGAAAGATATCATGATGTAAGTTTCGAAGAAGAAGCTCACAACAATGATAAGAATCTGAGTTACTTGGAAGACCGTAAGCCATTTGCTTGGATTAAGTACCTTAAATTGAGAAGCTACAAGAAATGAAAAAATTAAAAGTATTAGGGGTGTCTGCTGGTGCAGGCATCCTTTTGTTCCCTTTTAGAAAGAATTTGATAGCTAATATAGAAACTCGAGGAGTATTTTATACTAAAGGCTTAGAGCAGTGGAAATTGAACTTTGGTGGTATACCATATTATAAAGATGAAACCTTCCCAGATTGTAAGCCAGACATCATACTTTCAAGTCCAGACTGTGGAGCATCTTCTATTATGAGGCTTTCAAAAGTAAAAGAATTGGGCAATCCCCAAGAGAATAAATCCCTGAATCTAGTAATTCAATCAATCTTACATTATAAACCTAAGATATTTCTTATTGAAAACTTACCTCGTTTGCTATCTTTGCTCCCAAAAGAATATCTTCAAAAAACTCTTGAAGACTATAAACTTATTTTTCACGAAAGAAGCGTTTCTGACTACGGTAACTCACAGTTATCACGAAAGAGATTACTTATCATTGGAGTACATAGAAAAACGGGTAAGAAATATTTGAATGCTTTTGATGAAGTATTTCAAGTAAAAAACCCAACAATTACTAGAAATCTACTTAAACCACTCACATTCTCTCAGGAAAATAATACTAACCAGATTCCGTTTATGAGTAAAACTCTGGCAATGTATGACTATCGGAAGCTTCCTGAAAAGAAGAATCTTACAGTAGCAAAGATACATAGACTCTGGGTTAGAGATTTTAAAGATGAAAAGAAGTGGCCTATCAAAACTGCAAAGATGAGTACTCTCCCAGGAGTATATCGATTGGAATATGATAAACCACCATTAACTCTCAGACCTGCAGATAGGCAATTCAGACCCGATGGTTATCCTTTGGGAATCGAAGACTTCAAGGCAATTATGGGATTCCCAGATAAATTCAAAGTTTACCTTCACAAGAATGGTGATACCTTCGAAGGTGATTTTAAGGATTACCATTACTGGCTTAACAAGGCAAGGTATACAATTGCCAAAGGGGCAGTAGGGGAAATAGGTATTTGGTTCAAAAAATGCCTCAAGAAAATTGACTCATCAAAACTGAGCTAAATTGAGCTGTTTGAAAACCCTTTTTTCTTTTTATTAAGTTTTTCTTTTTTAGGAAAGTGCTTTCTGGTAAAGAAAGCTATAATCCTATAAATCAACTCTGAAGGTAAGAAAGGGATTGTTAAGGGAAAACAAGGAAACGAGTGAGTACCAGAGTTTCACTAAAAGCGAAATTACCATGAAGAATTTAAAAAGGGCCTTGTTTATTGTACTTCTAGGATTTACTATTTACCTTTGCTTCAGGAATTACAAACTTTCTCGAGAGGTTGATTCCCTGGAACTAGCGGTCAATGAAATCCCAGATACAGTATACACAGAGAAACCCTTCAAACCAGAGAAGAAGTACTCAGAAAAAATTGAACCAGGTAAAATCTTAGTTCATGATAATAAGCAGCCAACTCTCTTTCCTGATTCCATGCTAAGGCAGCCAGTTATCAGTGACCAAGATTCCCTGGTTCAAATTGTTTTGAAGAAAGATAAGTTGAACTTAAGTCTGTTCAATAAGGAGACTAACACTTATTCAACTAGATTATTCCCAATCGATTTAGATAAGTACAACTACAACTGGTATGAAGGTCAATTAACTCGAAAGAAAGTTGCAAGGTTATCACTTAGTCCATACGTTTATGGCAAATACAGACCTTTCAATAATCTCTTCGATATGGGAGCTGGTCTTTCAATCAAGACTAAGAGATTTAATTACAAATTCGGAGTCAATACCTTTTACTACCCAAAGATAAAATCTGGTATAGGTACTGACATCGAATTTCAAATAACGTATAACTTTTAAGTAATGGCAAAGACTATCTCAGAAACTAGAACTACATTAACTCGGGAGGAGCTATCAAACCTATCCCGAGTTTCTAGTGATGTTTTCTTTTTTAGCCTTTTTTGCTATGTGATACATCCAGTAAGAGGAAAGGTAAGATTTGATTTATACCCATTTCAGAAATCAGTTCTCTACAATTTCATTGCCCAACGATTCAATATCATTCTCAAATTCCGTCAGGCAGGAATTACAGAACTTATTTCAATGTACTGTCTTTGGTTGGCGATGTACCATCCCAACAAAAAGATAAACATTATCTCTATCAAAGACACAACTGCTAAGAAGGTGCTTAAGAAGATTAAGTTCATGTACAAGAATCTTCCATGGTACCTTCAAACTCCCATAATCAATGGTAGAGCTGGAGAATACGGTTCTGCTTCCATGATAGAATTTGATAATGGGTCATTTATTGAATCAATTCCGACATCATCCGAAGCCGGTCGTTCGGAATCCCTTTCTCTTCTGGTAATTGACGAGGCAGCAGTAGTAAGATGGGCTGCTCAAATTTGGGCTGCTGCATTTCCTACTCTTTCCACTGGTGGAGCTGCCATCGTCAATTCCACTCCCTATGGAGTTGGTAATTTCTATCACTCAACTTGGGTAGATGCCATTGCAGGAGGTAATCCTTTTAACCCAATTCGATTATACTGGCAAATGCACCCAGAACGAGATATCAATTGGTATAACCAAATGTCTTCTGCTTTGGGAGCAAAACGAACTGCACAAGAAATTGATGGTGACTTCTTATCATCTGGTAATACAGTCTTCGACTTAGCCGATATTAAAGCTATCGAAGACTGCCTTAGTGATTACCCAGTTATTAAGAAGAGATTTAATGGTCAATACCGACAATTCTGTGAACCCGAATCAGATAAAGAATATTTCATTGGTGCAGACGTTTCAACTGGTAGAGCTTCTGACTACTCTTCATTTACTTGTATGGATAAGCTAGGAGAAGAACAAGTAGTATATAAGGGAAGAATGGCAGTGGGAGCTTATGCTAAGTTACTTGGTGATACTGGGAAGTTGTTTAACTGGGCAGTAATAGCTCCAGAATCCAATGACGTTGGTTTATCAGTAACTTCTAAGCTTCAAGACGAAGGCTACCCTAACCTTTACTACTACCAGAAGATGCTAAAGAAAAAAGGTAAAAGTAGACCTGAAATGGATAAATCCCCTGGTTGGTTAACCACCCAAAAGAATCGTTCAGTGATAATAGAAAACTTGGAAGAAGATATTCGATTAGATAACGTAATCATTAAGGACCCATTCTTTGTACAAGAAGCTTATACCTTCATTTATGATGGTTTAGGTAGACCTGTTGCAATGGGTAAACATAGGGCTAACAATTCAGCTGTAGATGTAGACCTTGAAGGAGACGTATATGCCGATGATGATATCTTTGGAAAAGCAATATGTAATCACATAAGGAAAGGAAAAACTAACGTAATCGTACAACCAAGATGAAAAAGTACTTCAATTTTAGTTGGGGTTGGGGACGTAAGAAGGACCCTCCCAAGAATGGTACATCCTCTAATAAAGAGGAGAAGCCTGCCACATCGATTTCGCCTGGTAGGGTTTCAGTTGACGATGATAGCGATAACTTAATTACATCATTACAAGGGTTGACTAAATTAGTTGAACCCTCTTTTCGTGTTGATGTGATACCTTTAATTCGGGATTTATATAAGGTAAATCCTGATATGGGCATTGCATTGCAAGATATGTTTAAGTTAGCTAACACCAGTCATACAGTAACTTTCCCTAATAATACCGATGAAGAGGCTTCAAAGATGAGAGAACATCTTAAGAAAGCCACCAAGGGATGGACCAGATATACTGCTGGTATAGATGGTTTAGTTAATAAAATGATTGTTCAACTTCTTGTAAGTGGGGCAATATCCGTAGAAGGAGTACCAAATGATAAGCTTGATGGTTTGGCTACTGTATTATTCCTTAAGCCAGAACACATCAAGTTTAAACGTGAATTAAATGGGGTGTATGCTCCTTACCAAAAGAATATAAATTTCTTTGTTAAGCAACAAGATTACATTAAGCTTAACCCAGAAACCTATTTCTATGTTGGTATGTTCAATGATACCGATGAACCTTATGGAGTTCCTCCATTTATGCCTGCATTGGATTCTCTCAAGGGTCAGAATGATATGAAGGTTAACTTCAAACATATCATGGAGATTTGTGGTATGGTTGGTTTCTTAGAAGCTAAGATGCAGAAATCTCCACAAAGACCAAATGAGAGTATAAAAGCTTATGAATCCCGATTATACCATGAACTTAATATCCTTAAACGTAATGTTAAAGAGGGTATGAAGGATGGAGTAGTTGCTGGTTACATAGATGACCATGAATTCAAACTAAATTCTACTACTAAGGAGCTCGGTAATATCGAGAAGCCTTGGAATATGAACCAACAATCTGTAGCAAATGGGTTGGGAGTTAATGGCTCTATCATTGGGGTATCATCTACTACTGGTGAAGGTGCAACTGGTATAATGCTGTCTAAGATGATTAGCCAGTTAAAAAATATCCAAATGCTTGTAGCTTATGTATTAGACCGACTTTATTCTCTAGAACTGCGTCTGGCAGGCTTTAATAATAAGGGGATGAAGATTGATTGGGGAACTTCTACAGTTTCTGATGAAGTTAAAATCCAACAAGGTCTTCAGTATAAGATACAGAACCTTGACTTATTGTATAAGGCTGGTATCATTAGTCAAGAGCAATATGCTTGGGCAATGGGTTATGATTCTCCTGATGAGAAAGAACCAAGAGTTTCACTTGAGGACCAATTTGCTAAGGGTGGTAATACAGACCCACAAGAGGGTACCAAGAAGAAACAAAGGCAGGATGATAAAAACCAATCTGCTCGTAGGTCAAGAGATAAGAATAACCCGGCTCCTTCTCGAGGAGACCAAAATACTAAAGCAAGATGAGTAAATTCACAAAGAAAAACAAAGAGCATCTTGATTCTATGGTGATAGGTCAAGGCCATACCATTATGGCTGGGTATATCCCAGAAGCAGTGGGAGCCCAGACTTTCTCCGAGAATTATTACAAATGGAAGAATCCTACACCGGACACCATTGCTCAATTTGGATTTTGGGGAGGGGATATAGATTATAATACCTATTACCCTAACCTGGATAAATCGGAATTAACTCCAAAGGATGAAGAGTTTATCGAACCTATGTTCCGATTACTTTCGGAAACAATCGTATCGAAAAATTGGAATCCTACAGACTTCGGTCAAAATGGAGTACTAAAGGCTTCTATGAAGATGTTGCTTGGTCAAACAGTAAACTGTGACCATGAAACCAACATCGGTAATGCTATTGGTGCTGTATCACAAGTAATGTGGCAGGAATCCTATAAAGACGGTAGCTTTACTATACCCGCTGGTATCAACGGTATTCTGAAAATCGATGGTAAGGCAAACCCAAGAATTGCTAGAGGCATCCTTATGGAACCTCCTTCAATTCATAGTAATTCAGTTACTGTACAATTTAAGTGGGATAAATCCCATCCCCAAATGGAAGATAACGAATTTTATCAGAAACTGGGTACTTATGACTCTAAGGGAGTTATGGTACGTAGAATTGTTACTGAAATTGTTCGTTACCTTGAGACCTCACTAGTTTCACATGGGGCTGATTCATTTGCCCAGAAAATTGGTTCGGATGGTAAAATCATTAACCCAACTTTTGCCAAAAGAACTTGGGCATCCTATGAAGAATATAGGGATGATAAATCGAAGCAATACTTCTTTACTGATTACAAATCGGATTTAACATCATATCAAGAAAAGGACGATACTCAGGGTTCTTTTAATGATAATGATGCCAAGGATAATCATTCAAATAAAAATAACATGAACGAAGAATTACTAAAATTTCTTGAAAGCCTTTTTGGGGATAACATGCTTACCCTGGAAGAAGGTAAAGAGATGAATCAGGAAAATGTAATTGCCTGCATTCAGACTTTGGTATCATCCAGAAACGAATTGCAAACTTCGGTAGATAATCTTACTACAGAGAAAACTTCTCTTACGGAACAGATTACCAACTTGAATGCCGAAGTAGCTAACTTGAAGGAAATGGCAACCGTAGGAAAGAATCACATTGCTTCTCTACGTGAAAATGCCGTAGAAACCTACAAGAAGTTGATGGGTGATAAGGTAGATGAGACAATCGTTACGATGCTCAATGCCGAGACTACTGGTATTACTACTCTTATTTCCTTGACCAAGGATTACCAAGCTCGCTTGGAAGAGAAGTTCCCTCTCACTTGCTCAAAATGTGGTTCTAAGGACGTCAACCGTGCTTCCTCAATTGCTGAGGATGATACCGAGGGTAAAACTGGAACCCAGGGTACTGATACCCAACGGAATTCAGAATCTCCGAGTACTAAGAATGTAATCGATAACTTGTATCGAAACAAAATAAAATAACTAATATAAATAATCCGCGTTATGGAAAAAACTAAAATCGTAAACGACCCTCAGCAACTTACTCTCTTTGGGGAAAGAACCCCGAGAGCGGTGATTTACAAAAGTGAGTCACACAAATTGCACCAGGCTTTCAATGTTAAAGCTGGAGAGAAAATCGTACAGGGTATGCCAGTGGCTTTGAATGAAGAAGGTTTGATTTACCCTTGCACTGATACAGCTACTCAAGTTTATTTGGGTGTAGCAGTAACGGATAACGTTAACCCTGCTTATCAACCTCAAAGAAATTTCCCGGTAGAGGTAACAGTAGCTATGGAAGGTTACATGATTTGTAACTGGGTATCAAACGAAAATATCGAAGCTGGCTATGTAACTCCCGATGGAGAATTGCTTAACGATAGATTCGTAAAAGCTAACCAAGCAACTTCAACCCAGTTCATTGCCCTTAATCCAGCAGAAGAGGCAAATGAGGTAATTCAAGTACTCATCAAATAAGAGAAAAGAAGTTATGGAAAATAAAATAGATATTACAAAGTTGAAGGCTCAGGATTTTATGAATGAGCTGCCGGAAATGGTAAGAAGCTTGGAAGCTGTTCGTTCCGGTTCACAGGACAAGAAGCCTGTAGAGGTAACTTTTGGAGAATTGGTTACCGGTAAATGGGGTATTTCAGAAGATGAACTTTTTGAAAAGATGGGCATCAATCCAAAAGTGGACACGATGCAGAACATCTTTACAATGCCCCAACAGAATATTCGTTGGATTGTTCCGGAAATCATTCGTGCTGCTATCACATTGGGTATGCGCCAGGCTCCGTTCTATCCAAATATCATTGCGTCTGACCAACCAATCAATGGTTTACAAGCAATCATGCCGATGGTTAACATGTCGGATGCTGCCCCTGCAAAGGTTAATGAGGCAGAAACTATCCCATTGGGTGATGTTAGCTTCGGACAGAAATCAGTTAGCCTCTTCAAAATCGGAAAAGGTTTCAAACTTACTGATGAAGTTCGTAACTATGTTTCGCTCGATGTCTTGGGAATCTACCTTCGTGATTTTGGTGTTCAGTTGGGTTATGCTCTGGATACTCTGGCTATGGACGTTGCTATCAATGGTAACAACCCTGATGGCTCTGAGTCTGCCCCGGTAATCGGTGTATACGAAACAACTAACGGTATCACTTACAAAGACCTTCTGCATATTTGGGTACGTGCTGCTCGTATGGGACGTAACTTCCAAACTATGATTGGTGGTGAAGACCAGGCAATCGAAATGCTGAACTTGCCGGAATTCAAGGATCGTCACTCTGGTACTACAGAAGCTACCCTGAATGTTAAGTCTCCTGTTCCCAAGAATGCTGACTTCTACATTCACCCGGGTACACCCGACCAACAGTTGCTGTTGATTGATACATCTGCTGCCTTGATTAAGCTTACTGCTCGTCAGTTGATGCTTGAATCTGAAAGAATCGTTTCTAACCAGACTCAGGCAATCTATGCAAGCTTGACTACTGGCTTCTCTAAGATGTACCAGGATGCAACTCTGTTGCTGGCTGCTGACAAGAAGTTCTCAGACTTCGGTTTCCCCGAGTTCATGAACGTAGACCCATATTTGATGGTTAACCTAGAATAATAAGGGACGTCCGGTTTCATCTATATAAATTCCCTGAGAGGGTAGGTAACTAAAAAGACCTATCCTCTCTTTAATCATTTTTAAATCTTAGGAAATATGGCTAAAGATAAATATACAGTAACTGTGGGACCAAGAGCTTACAGTTTTCATGACCAATCAACTGGTATTACCGTTTGTAGAGGAGAAGACAAGGAACTCTCTCGTCGTCAATTCCGTGCACCAAAGATTCAGAAGGCAATTGCCTCTGGCCATCTGATTATCATTGCTGATAAATCAGAAATCGAAAAGTATTCAGAGGCCGACATCGAAAAGTTGGATAAGAGACTGAATGCTCAGTTCAAGAAAGGCATGACTCTTGAAAAACTTGCAAAGGGCTATTCCCTGGAAGAACTGAAACTGGTAGCAGGTCTTCATGAAATCGTTGCCGAGAAAGATGATACAGTAGAAACACTTATTCAGGCTTTGCTGGAAGAATTCGAATCCTCTTCTAAAGGGTAATATATGAAAATTACATAAGACAGACTAATATGAATAACAATCTGGACTTTTTGTACGTTACGTCAGGTCTGGAAGTTTCATTCAGAGTCATATCCAAAGTCCCGGCCAAATCCATTTTTGACTGGGACTTTGGCGATGATAAGGGAGAGGTTTTCAATGGTGGAAGACATGTTTCCTATTCTTATGAAACTCCCGGTTTCTATACAGTAACCCTACATGTAACCAACTCTAATGGTTTAGATATCACCGTAGATAAGACTCTGGTAGTTTGTGATTATGGTCATACGGCATTAGCCGATACAATATATAACTTAATCGACCACTATATTCCTTCAGAGATATCAGAGGGAATGACCAGGGAAGATAAATCTATCTACATCACCAAATGGCAATATTATATTGGTCCTCTAGTAAATCACCAAATTCCTGCAGATAAGTATACTGATGAATTATGGTATGAAGCACTAGAAAACCAATTAATAATGGAATTGGCAGCATGGGACTTTCTCAATGTGAAGATACTTAATCTATTAACAAGTACTTCAGAATACCTAAGTCAATTAACTTCTACCAAAGAACAAACTGGTGATGGTACTTCTAAACCCGAACTTGCCCGAGGTGATAGGATAAAACAAATCACTACTGGGCCTACTGAAGTGCAATATTATGATACCTTGGCAGATGCTACAAGTTCCCTATGGAAAACACTTTCTCAAGCAATGCAACCAGGTGGATTAATAGATGAATTAAGGAAGAACCTTTGTATGTTAGCTTCACGATTGGAAATCTACTTACCGTTCTGTGATGAAGTATTTAGAACCGTAGTCCCAAAAGTAGTTAACAGAAGGCAACCTGGAGTATTAGATGGACCCAACCCAAGTGCTCCAGTAAAAGGTGGTAAGAAATCAATCTTAACTAAGTTATGACAAAAGAACCCTGGAGAATGGTAAAGAACCGCTCTTGGGATAGATACAAGAAAATTATCACTGACTTCTTAGATTGGGATGCTGGTAGGCAATCCATAACCTGGGCCAAACATGTTAATCAGCTTCTCAGTCATGCCGAAGACAGTATACCTAAATATTATAACATCCAAATCGAGGCATTATGTTACTACAATGCTTTCAGAAACTGGCCTATCAATAAGGCAACTATTTCAGGAGAATTGGATGATGAAAACTTATCAATACTAATTTCTAAATCTTATATAGAACAAATCGGTTATCTTACACCGGAAGGTTATTGGGATTTTAATTGGGAACAAGATAGGTTTGTAATTAATGGTATAACGTATAAGCCTTCTGGAGATACTCAGACTGCTCAGGCAAAGGATGAGGCTTTAGTTTTCATGATTATCCTAAAGAGAGACCGAGATACCAAAGTTGAATTTGTAGAATAAAAATAAAGTATATGGCAAAGATGTTAGTACTGAGGTGGACACCAATTACTACAAACAGTGGAATTTGGTTTGATAGTAATCTGGTTATCCTCAATGGTACCTCTGGAGTTCATATTGAAATGAAAGGTAATGGCAATGATGTAACGGCATTTCAATCGATGACCGGAAACAAATTTGTCACCTGCTTTCAAGATTACTTCGGGGATATCTGGGATAAAATAATACCTCATCCTGGTATAGGCCAGGTAATAAAGTTCCGTGTAAATAGACTTCCTGATTATGCTTGCATACGGGGAGATATTGAGGACGGTGGAGATGTAGACCCCGAAAATCCGGATGTACCAATGAATGCCTTCTGTGGTTCAGAGGGAGAACCATTCAGGGATATCGATTCTGAATTCTTACTGGGTCGTCAACGTGCAGTAATTAATCCTTAAATTTTATAAAATATGTATGTAAGTAAGTATTATACCTGCGAAGAAATAGACCAGCGGTTATTACAGGGTTACTATGATGACTTTGTTAAAGCTGGCTTTGGAGGAACTATAAATGAGTTCTGGGCCTTCGTACTTTCTATCAAGAATAAGGTAGATAAGAAAGAAGGATACGACTTATCGAAAAATGATTTTACCGATGAGTTGAAGGCTAAACTTGATGGCATCGAAGAACATGCAAATTACATCACCAAAGTTTCTCAGCTTGAGAATGATTTGAAATATCAAACCGAGGAAGAAGTTAAACAGATGATTAGTGATTTGGTTGATGGTGCTGATGATGCCCTTGATACTCTTAAAGAGTTGGCAGAGGCATTGGGTAATGACCCCAACTTTGCAACTACTATCACTAATAAATTAACCGACCTTCGTACTGCTTTAACCGAAGAGGTTAATCGTGCTAAGGAAGCCGAAGCTGCTCTGGGTGCTGCAGTAGCAGCAGTTCAGGATAACCTCGAATATGGGTTAGACCAAATCAATAAGAAGATTGATACTGTTAAGGCAGACTTAAAAGCCGAAATCGACAGAGTTGAGAAGAAGGTAGATAAGAATGCTGAAGATATCAAAGACCTTGAAGATAAGGTAAATCAAGGTAATGATGAACTTGAGAAAGAACTTAAGGACCTTATCCAAAAGGAAAAAGATGAACGTATTGCTGCCGATAATGAGATTAAGGAAAGTGTAAATGAACTTAAGACTCTACATATCAATGATAAGGCCGCACTCGAGGCAAAGATTGCCGAAGAAACTGCAAATCGTACAAATGCAGATACTGTACTGGATTCTAAGATTAACGAGGAAATCACTAATCGTCAGGCTGATACTTTAGCTCTTCAAGGTAAAATTGATCAAGAGAAGGTAGACCGTCATTCTGAGGACCAAGCTCTTCATAATGAAATCTCTAAAGAGGTAACAGACCGTACTAATGCAGACAATGCTCTTCAAGGTAAAATTGACCAAGAAGCTCAAGCACGTACTGCTGCAGACCAGGTATTACAGAACAATATAGATTCAGAGGCTACCACTCGTGCTGCTCAGGATTTAATTCTTGAACACAAAATTGACGATGTAAAAGAGCAGGGTGTAGAAGACAAAGAACAATTGCTCAATGCTATTGCTGTAGAGGCTGCTGCTAGAGAAAAAGGAGATAAAGACCTTGATACTAAGAAGGTAGATAAACGTGAAGGTTACTCTTTGACCAAGAATGACTTTACTGATATCCTCAAAGCTAAGCTTGATGGAATTGAAGAGAAGGCAAACTATATTACCCATCTCTCCCAGCTTATCAATGATGCCGGTTTCCAAACTGAAGAAGAAGTAAATGCTGCTATCCAAAAGATTATTGGTTCAGCACCTGAGGTACTTGATACTCTTAAGGAAATTGCCGATGCCCTTGGAAATGACCCCAACTTTGCAACTACTATCACTAGGAAGTTGGCTGCAATCACAGAACAGGTTAACCAAGAAATCGAAGACCGTATTGCAGGAGATGAGGCAAACAGTGCTGAGGTAGCTGCTGAAGTTCAAGCCCGTAAGGATGCTGACACTGCTCTCGAAACTAAACTGAAAGAATATGTAGACAATAAGTCTGCTACTGGTGATGCTGCTATTGGAGTTGTAAGAGATAACCTTAACAAGGAAATCCAAGACCGTAAAGATGCCGATGCCACAATTCAGGCTAACTTGGATAAAGAGATTGCCGAAAGAAAGACTGCTGATGAAGCATATACTCAAAGTTTGGCTAATGTTAACCAGCGTATCTCAGACTTGGCTTTGAGTATGCAAGAGTCTATCAATACCTTGCGTAATGAGCTTACCGAGCAGGTAAATGCCAATACTACGGCAATCGCTACTAACCAACATAATATCGAAAGAAATTCAGAGGCAATCACAAATTTAACTAAGACTGTAGGGGATAACTACAAGGAAGTTAAGGATATGATTAACGAGGAAATCGTTGACCGTACCAATGCAGATAGTGCCTTGAGTTCTCGTATCGATACCCTTAATATCGACCTTAACACTGAAAGAGTAGAAAGGACTGCTGCTGACCAGGTTCTCCAAGTAAACCTTGATAAAGAAGTAGCAGACCGTACTGCAGCTGATAAAGCCTTGAGTACTGAGTTCACTGCTAAGTTGGATAATACTAAGCAGGCTTTGGAATCCGAGGTGGCTAATCTTAACACTAAGCTTGAACAAGAAAAGGAAAATCGTATTGCCGGTGATAATGCTTTGGGAGTTCGTATTGATTCTCTAGAGGCAGGTAATACCGATGCTATGAATGAATTAAAAGCAAAGGTAAATGCTAATACTACTGCTATTAATGCAGAGAAAGACCGAGCAATTGCCAAAGAGACTTCTCTTGAGGCAAAGATTGATACCAACCTTCAGAACCATAAAGATGATATGGCGGGTATCAACCAAAATATACTTACCGAAAAGAATGACCGCTTAGCTGGTGATACTGAGTTGCAGAATAATATCGATAAGGAAGCTACAGAACGTGCTAACCAAGATACCCTTATCAATAATGCTTTGGCTCAAGAGAAGGCAGATAGAATTGCTGCTGACCAAGCCTTAGATTCTAAGAAGGTAGATAAGGTAGACGGTAAGGTACTTTCTTCAAATGACTTTACTGATTTACTCTTTGCTAAGTTGGATGGCATTGAGGAACATGCTAACTATATCACAAAGGTATCTGAATTGTTGAATGATTCGGATTTCCAAAATTCTGAACAAGTAGAGGCAGCTATCCAAAAGATTATTGGCTCTGCTCCAGAGGTACTTGATACTTTGGCCGAGATTGCTAAGGCTCTCGGTGATGATCCCAACTTTGCAGCAACTATGACTGCTAAGCTTACTGAGTTGGAGAATAAGCTTGAAGCTGAAAAGAATCTGCGTGAACAAGGAGATAATACTCTGCAACAGACTTTCACTAACTTAAGTAATACTCTTACTACTACGGTAAATGAGTTGAGAACTTTCGTAACTGAAACTCGTACGGAGCTGTTAACTTCCTTGAATGCTACCAATGCTCTGGTAACTCAGAATGCTGCCAATATTCAACGTAATCTGGAATTGATTCAGGGTATTCAGGATAACATTAATGGTAACTATACTGCCATTACCGATTTGCTGAATAATGAAATCGCTGCTCGTAAGGCTGAGGATATTCGATTAGAAGCAAAGATTGACCAGAATACTTCTGACTTAAATACAGAGAGAGAGGAAAGAAAGGCCGCAGATAAAGTTCTCCAGGATAACATCGATGCAGAAGAAGCTGCCCGTATTGCTGCCGATACAGCTTTGGGTAAACGTATCGATAAAGAAATTCAGGACAGAACCGATGCTGATACTGCCTTAGATAATAAATTCACTAACATTACCGATGACCATGAAGAAAGACTGGTAGCTGAAGAAGGTACTTCTGATGCTTTGCCTGATACCATGGTTACCGATGTTAGTACTGTAACCCGAACAGGTACTCAGCTTTCTTTCAAAGTAAAGACTTCAACCAAGGATAAGGCAAATAACCAATATGGTGAAGAAGTAGAAGCTACCAAGAATTTACTTCCGGTAACTCAAACTCTTGCTGGAGTTATGTCTGCTGCAGACAAGGTTAAGTTAGATGGGTTAGACCCAAATTCTTTAACTGATATCTCTGCAGCTTCTGATGCTAATAAGGTAACAGTAACCGTAACTAAGGATAACGGTTTGAATGCTGATACTACCGAAACTTTCGATTTGCCTCAGGTATCGGCTACTAAGGCTGGTACGATGACTGCTAAGGATAAGGTTGAGTTAGATAGAATCTCTACGGCTAACTTTGCTCTTGGTGCAGTAACTCCCAATGAAACTACTGTTGGCATAGCTGCTACTAAGACCGTAGTTGAAGATGGTACAGTAGAACAGAATCCTATTACATTGCCTGCCTCTACTGCAGAGAAAGCTGGTGTACAAACTGCAGCAGATAAGAAGCTGTTTGATTCTATACCAGATAATATTATTATCTTATCTGGTGATAAACCAGTTGAGGTAGGTCAACAAAGCAGTCATGTTACTTTAACTCATAATTTCTCTTCTAAAAAAGAAGAGGGTATTTATACTCATGAGCCTGAAGATTATAAGACTACTTATATCCCAGCAGCTACTACAGAGAAAGCTGGTGTAATGACCGCCCAAGATAAAGTTAATCTGGATGAGACATTACCCAATGCTATTGCTCAAGAGGTTCAGGACCGTAAAGATGCTATCGAAGCTTTGGACGGTAAATCAGAAGCCGCTCTTGCTCAAGAAGTAGCTGATAGAAAAGCTGCAGATACTGCTTTAGATACCAAGTTTACTAAAGCTGTAAACGATGAAGCAACTGCTCGTACTTCTGCTGATACTGCATTGGGTGCAAGGATTGATAAAGAGATTGCTGATAGAACTGCGGCAGACACTGCCCTTGATAATAAACTGCAGAATAACATTAACACTCTAGAAGCTAAGCATGATGCCTTTGTAGCAACTAAGGGTAAGGCTGATGGCTTTGCTCCATTGGATGGGAATGGGTTAGTACCTGCTAACCATTTGCCTTCATATGTAGATGATGTACTTGAAGTATATGCTACCTATGATGTAAGCCCCACTGGAGGTCTTACTAATGTTCAATTGTATACGGATGCAGGTCACCAAACTCCCGTAATTGGAGAATCTGGTAAGATTTATATAAATGTTGCCGATGGTGAACCTCCATACCAATTCCGTTGGTCAGGTACTAAATTCGTAGACAGTAATACTTCGTCTCTTATCATTGGGGAAATTGCAGGTACTGCTTTCGAAGGTAGTAGAGGTAAGCATCTTGAGGATGTGGTATCTAGCATGCCTAAAAATTTAATTAGTAAGGTTTCAATAGCTAACAAAAATAAGCGTAATGTTATTATCTTATGTAACTATTCTGCTACGGATGGTCAAGGGCATTACATTGATAAACCCGATGGGATGGTAGTCCCTCTAACCCCAGCCACTACTCGAGAAGCTGGTCTGATGGATGCCGATAGTGTAATAATGCTTAATCAAACCTTACCAGATGCTATTGAAGCTGAACAAGAGGCCCGTATTGCAAAAGATAATGCTCATGATAAGCTGATTAATAGTTTACCGAATGAAATAATGACGGTAATTAACTCTATTAATCCAGTTGCGGGTTATCTCATTCTAAAATATTTTAGATGGGTAAAGAATACTGAAGAAGGTTCATATGCTAGAGGTACTGATGTAGATGTTAATATCCCTGCAGCAACCAAAACTGCTGCTGGTGTAATGACTGCATCCGATAAGACTAACCTTGATAATACAGTACAAGGCCTGGCAAATGAGATTACCGATAGAACTAATGCTATCAATGCTCTTCGTACAGAATTAAAAACCTATATTGATAATCAAATCTCCGATACAGGTTCAGATGTAACTGCATTGGAAACTAAGGTAAATAACCATATTGCCAATAAATCTAATCCTCATACAGTTACTAAGGCTCAAGTTGGTTTGGGTAATGTTAACAATACATCGGATGCAGATAAACCAGTATCTACTGCTCAGGCTGCTGCTATTGCCGATGCTAAGGCTGCAGGTACTGCTGCTCAAACTTCTATCAATAACCATGCAGGTAGAAAGGATAATCCTCATACAGTAACTAGAGCTCAATTGGGATTGGCAACTACCGACCAGGTAGTATTTGCTAAGACCACGGCTCCTTCTGGTTTCTTCAAAGAATCTTCAGATGTTCGACTCAAATCTAACATTAAGGATTTGAATCATACTCTGGAACAGATTTGCCAGATACCAACCAAGTCATTCGAAATGATTGGTAAAGAGGACGAGGGAACTATTGCTCAGAATCTTGAGGGATTGGGATTTGGTAAATATGTAGAGGAAGTTCCAGTAGAGAAATCTACAGTACCTAATCCAGAGGAATTCGAAACCTTGGAAATCAACGGAGAAGAATACGTACTCGTAAAACAAGTTAAATACCACAAGATGTCAACCTTGGCAATCGAAGGTGTTAAACTTCTCTATGATGAGATTAAGGCTTTGAAGGCTGAGATTCAAGAACTTAAAAATAAATAATCATGGGAGAGATAGCAACCTGGAGTGCTGTCAAAACTAAAGTAGGCCTTGGTAAGACAGGAAATGACTGCCCTACCAAGGCTGAATTGTTAGCACTCTCCCCTACAGGAACAGGGGAAAATTATGTGGGGTTGGAACTATCCAATGCCGGTTCCTATGGAAATAACGAAACAGTAAAGTTAGAGGATATTCATAAGGTAACTTATAAGTATACATTTACAGCTATAAATACTTCCTTTACTTTTCCTGCCATAGGTGGAGAATCAACCCCTGCTAGAATAGGTTTAACTTCAACTAAACAAAAGTATTGGGATGGGGTAGCTCAAGGCTCTTCGGTAACAGTGGGTCATACCGGAACAACTTTACCAGATTGGTTAAAGGGGTCTACTGATACTATGGGGTTTATTGCTACCGAAAATTTAGCTCTATCTTCAAGAGCTCATACTAGAACTTATACTCAAGATGAATCTGGTAAAACCGTTTCTGCTACCTTCACTCAGGCAGCAGCCTCTCAATCTTGGAGTTATGGTTGGAGTGTATCACCTACCTCTATGTCATTTGGGGCTACAGGAGGTACTAAAACCTTTACCGTTACTTCTTACAAACAAGAATTGAGAAATGGGCATAATTATGGTAACCAAATTGCTTTAACTTATACTAGAGCCAACTCTGGTAGTGTATCTGGAAGTGGTACTTCTGTAACTATGGGTAATAATACTTCTACCAGTACACGAAGTGGTACGGTAACCTTAACCCAAGCTGAAACAGAGAAGAAGTTAACCCTATCTTGTTCTCAGTCGGCAGGTTATAGGACTTACAGTGAGATTACAGCAAGTGGAGGAAGTGTACCCGATATACCTGCAAGTGGAGGAAGTAGAAGTTCATTCTCAAGTATGCCATCATATTCTCAGACTTGGGGATGGAATGGTTCTACAACTGGAGGTGGCACAATTACAAGCGGTGCTAGCATTAGTTATGGTACTGCAGTTAGTGCAGGTTCTTTGGGAACCACGGTTAAATCTAGAACCCGGGTAGGAGCCCTTACTGGTACCTTATCACTAAATGGTAAAACCAAATCTGTAAGTGTACCAGTATACCAGGCAGCGAATTCAATTACCAGTACTACTGATGGTACACCAGTAATAAGCTTATCGGCAAATTCATATTCTATCTCTAATTCAGGAGGTAGTGTTAATATTTATGCCAGTGTAAGTATACCTATTACCAACCATTGGAGTTCAGGGTCAATAAGTGCAGGTTCTTCGAAGAGTGCTACACCTACGGTTAGTGCAAGTGGTACTGGATTTAGTTTGAATTCAGCTAAGACGGTACTTACTGCTACAGAGAACACAGGTACTTCAAGTAGAAGTTGTACAGTAACTGCATCCTATAGTGGGGCAACTACTAAGACCATTAAAGTTACACAGAATGCTGCTTCAGTATCTTATAAGTATTACTTGGCATTTACTTCCCCTACTGGTTCTAGAACTACTTCTAGAACTGGATTATCGGCTTTGGGAGGTAATAACTTTACAGTTGATGTAGCTTATTCTTTTAAGACTAAGGTAATAAACGGTTCTGAAATAAGTACAAGATACCCATTAGCTTTAAATGTAACCTCAAAACCAAGTTGGGTTACAAATGTAGCAATCACAACGTTATCAAGTGATAATGGAAACTATGGGTTAACCTTAACCTTAACAGAGAATACCGTAGAATCAACAAGGTCAGGTACCATTAAATTAAGGCAAGCAGAGAATGATGATAATGGTTGGGAGCTTACAGTCAATATAACTCAGAAGGCTGCTACTATAACCTATGATTATGTATTTAGTATATCATAGGTTATATACAACACCAGTATTTATTATATGAGAGACCCTAAAAACTTAATTATTAATTTCCTAAAACCAATAAAATTATGGGAGTAGAAGTAAAAGGTGCCGGTGAAGGCGTAGTGATTGCCGATAGAGGCAGTGATTGTTGTAATATAATCATTCTGGTTGGGGCTCCGGATGGGGTGCCGTCGGGGGTGCATTGGTAGGTGGTGGCTTTGGTGCTGCTGCAGTTTCCGTATGGGACAAAATCAATGATACCAAAGCTGACATTCAGAAAGTAGAATCTACGGTTCAAGAAGCAAAGGCAGGTATCTACAAAGATATCTCTGATGCTGCTCGTGGAGTTACTCAAGAAATCAGTGGGGTAGCAAAAGATGTTGCCGGTGTTGGTAGAGAAATCCTTAACAACCGTTTCACTACGGAAAGAGGTCTTTGTGATTTGGGCTACAAAACGAATTCGGATATCCGAGATTCTCGTGACCAAATGGGCGCAGGCTTCAATCGTGTTATGGACCGTCTCTGCAACATGGAACACCAACAGTCAGATTGCTGCTGCGAAACCAAAGGCTTGATTAAAGAAGTAAAATCTGACTTGGCTCTTCAGTTGGAACGTTGCTGCTGTGACCTCAAGAAGGGCCAACAGGAAATCAAGTGTCTCATCGAGAATACTGCAAAAGACCAGGAGATTGCCCGCCTTAATCGAGTAGTAGATGCTCAGAGAGACCAGAACATTATCAATCAAGTTGTGGCTGCCTTAAAAGGTACAACTACACTGGATCAGTAATTTTTAATTTGCTGAGATGACTAAAAAGGAGTGCATCTATTTTAGGTGTACTCCTTTTTTCGTTTTAACACATTAACTAAGGAATTATGGAACAACAAGAACAACTCACCGAATTTAAGATACAACTAGCATTACCTGCCCCAAATATAGAGGTTGCTCAAGAAGTAGCAAACAAAGCTCAGGTACTCATTAATCAATTTGGATACTATCAATTTCTAAAATTGGTAGACTTCATGCAGAAGAATCCAGGTGCAGTATCATTCGGTTTAAACTTAATAAATAGAAAATGATTATGGAAGAATTGATTTTTCAGAAAGTACAAAAGGGTGATATGATTTTCACCTTAGAGAAAGATCGTCGGTCTGGTTATCCAATCTTTGACCAAGCAAGAGTTTTAAAAGTTGGCGAAAGTAAACCAATGGCCTCAAATGGTAAAGAAGGTTTTGTTAACAGTATCGAATTAGTGATACAAGATTCAATATCTCAAATTACCATTTATTTACCAACTAATGTAAATGAGGGTATTTATAATGGTACCTATTATACGACCAATCTCGATAATATCATTAATGAGGTATCAATGCAGAAACAGAATGCTTTAAATATTTTAAATAACAAAGCCAAATTTGAGGCCGTTGTTTCTGAATGCGATAATATTCTTGGTCTAATTAATAATCGTTCAGAATCACCTCGTAATCCTGCTCCAGATTTCGAAGAATTTAAGTTATCCATGAATGAGAGGTTAACTAACCAAGAAACCCTTTTATTAAGGATTGCTCAAGAATTGGGATTAGATAAACCTAAACAATAATAAGAATTATGCCAAGTAAGTCGGTTAATATTACACTATCGACTCCAATTGGTCCTCTAGAAATATACGTAGATAAACGAGAACAAGCTCGTGCAGAAAGGTTGATTGCTAAAACTCCAAGTATCTTAACTAAGGGTTATGCGAAAGGTACAGAAAAGTTTGGCAATCAACTTCTTCGTATAGTAAGACGAAGTTTGAATACGGGTGTTCCCCCAAGAGGTTCAGGAGTATCATGGCCACCACATGCTCCTGGTACCCTAAAGAAATATGGGGACCATACCATGTTAAATCTTACGGGGCAATATGCTCGTTCAGTTACTTTGGTAAAAGGTAAGAAAAGAACTTTCGTCGGTTTGCCAATTGGAATCAAAAAGATTACCTATACGGGTAAGACTTCAAGAAAAACTTTGAATCAGATAGCTATCATGTTAGAGTATGGTAGTAGAGATGGTAATTTACCACCTCGTCCTCTCTGGGCTCCTGCATTTAAGGTTGCTGGTGGAAAAGCTGCCTTACAAAAGGAAATACGTAATGAAGTTAGAAAAGAAATAAGGAGGATTATATAATGGCAGTAGATTTTGAAATATCTTCACTATCAGGAACTGGTACTGCTACCATTCGTGTAAAACCGAAAGCAGTAAATACAGAACAGACCTTAAAAGAGCAGGTCCTCAAGGTAGTAGTTCAGGGTGTAGAAAGGGAAGTAACTCTGATACAAAAGGCTGCTCCTAAAATAATAGAGACCTGGGGAACTTATTTTAGTATCACTCCAGAAACTACTTCCCATACTTTCGATGGTACTAAAAGGGGTGAGACCCTAGAAATAGATGTATACAGTTACCAACAGAAGTTTATCGATAATAAGCCTCAAGATGAATATCGTGCTGTAGATTGGAAAGTTGAAAGCTCCTCAGATTGGTTAGAGGTAACCCAAGAAATTGGGGAAGCTAATGCCGCAGGTAAGCTTACTATCAAAACTAAATCTACTAATCAAGAACATAACCCCAGTAACTATGACCCCTTGGAAAGAACTGCTATAGTTAAGATTATCTCACAGCAAGAACCTAACTCAGAGATAGTTTTAAATATAACTCAATCTCCAGGTACTAGAACTACTAAGTATGGCTTTGAACCAACCCCGAATATACCATTCCCAAATCTTGGTCAAAATACTAGTACTGCTCAGATTAGTAATGTAAAGGGTTATCAGTACTACCTTATCAACGGTATTCAAGTTGCTAAATTTGTAAAACAATTTAAGATAACCAATATAAGTAAGACAATAGAGGGTCAATTCCCTGGAGGTATTGGTTCTGAACCAATACCCTTTAAAGTATGGCTTACCGATTATCCTTCAAATATTGCTACTCAATGGGTTAGTGAATTAAATTGTGTTGGTCATTTACAAACCATAATGAGTGGTTTTGGAGGTATTCAGGTAACTTATAATGGGTATATTAATGACAATGGCAATCAAAGTGTTCAGTTAAATATTAGATTAGGACTTTAATGGTAAACTCAGAAGAAATAGTAGAAAGAACTTTTTATATCTCTCTACTTAGTACAATGTTAGAAATGGGTCTTACCTTAAACCCAGAAGACTTCTTACCTTTGTCTCAAGAAAACGAAAAAAGATTTCAAGAGGCAATCAAAGGTATGAAGAAGTTTATACCACTTTTTGGTATAGGGAATAATCAAGTAAAAGGCCCAAAGACTCTCCCAAGAATAACCATAGAACTACAGGGTTATTATTCGGGGGATATTGGTGTGAATAAATATATCATTGGTGATAAACTGGAGGATGGTAATTACCAAGCTTCAGAGTTTCCTTATGAAACAAAAGATATCACCATAGATGTACATCTAGTTTCTCAAACACAAGCCGATATGAGATTGCTACATACAATTTTATATACTGGCTTACCTGCTAGAGGATACGTGAGACCATACTTCAATGACTTAGAGGGATGGGAAAAGGGCAGGCTTGCTCCCACCGGAAACCTATTCATTGAGATTGGTAATTATTATGACCATCCAGATGTAGAACATGGTATACTTGAGAAGGTATACACTTATGTATGTAAAGACGGTATTCTTCCAGAAAAAGCTTTGGGAGAAGGTACTCTTACACCAATCAAGGATATATCAGTTCTTATTGGATTGTTAGAACAAAATGAAAATGAAATGTTAGAGTTAAAAGTACCTAAGGTATAGGTACAATACTCTAGGGTATAAATTAAACGAGTAATTAACTTTAATCACAATAGAATTATGCCAACTTCACCTCATGTTGATTTTAAGTTTAAGAACAACAATGTTCTTCAAACTACTCCCATGTTAGGAGTTTCTTGTGTATTGGCTAGAACTACTAAAGGTCCATACGATGACCCTTCAGAAATCATCTCTACATTCTCTCAGTTCCAAAGAATCTATGGTTCTGAAATTGTACCCGATGGTTCTGTATCAAATATCGAAAAGGCTTTGCAAGGTGGTTCTAAGCTTCGTGTTATTCGAGTACTTGGCAAAGGAGCTACTCAAGGTACAGTAACTGCTTCTCAGGCTGCGGCAAGAAAAGCTAAAGATTCAGAAGATGGGATTTCAGTTGCTTCTGCTGTACCCGACTCGGCTAAACCCTCTGCTCTGATTACTTTCAAATCAGGTAGTACTACCTATAGTTTTGGATTAGTAACTAAGGGATATGGAGACCCAATTGGTAGTGCTAATACTTTCCAGGTTGGTTTTTATAAACAAGCTAATACCTTGTATTATAAAATCTATTCGGCTAATGGGCAAGTACTTGAACAGGGTCCAGTAATAACCTACAAAACTGCCGATGATAACAATAATACTTCGGTAGATTACCTTGCTCTTAGTGCATTTGCTAAGAACTCGGAATATATTAAGCCGGTAATTACTGCAGGTTCCTCTTTTGAAAACCTAATTAAGTGGCTTACCGATGATATCGACGGTACTAAGAATGCTATCACTATTACCGTGGGAGATGCTGCACCCTCCGAAACAGAGAAACTGTTTAATGGTACTATCGGTAGTGCAGGTTCCACTCCAACTGCCGAAGAATGGATTGCTTCACTGGACTTGGTAAAAGACTACACAGACTTCTACCAATTGTTTATTTCACATATCTCTCAACACTTGGAACAAGATTCAGAGGTACTCAAAGTATACAAGGCTGCTGCTGATATGGCAAAAGAACTGATGGAATGGGTACTGTATATCGAAGTTCCCAAACACTTAACCCATTATACTCAAGGTACTCAGGCAAGAGATTACAAAGCTCAGGTTACTTGGGTACAGACTTGCCTTGGTACTGTAGGTAACTCTAAGTACATTGCCTACTTTGGTGGTGGACTTAAGTACTACAACGAAAATGGTAATCTTCAGGATTCCGATGTAGTGGGTACTATTGTTGGTTTGGGAGATGCCTCTGCTACTCAATATGGTCCTTGGAAATCCTTTGCAGGTATGAACCGAGGAGTTATTGGGGATGCAGTTGGTCCAGTATGCCCTAACTATGGTTCTCCTTCTCGATATAACGAACTGAACACCCTTGCTCAGAATTATATCAATGAGATGGTAATCAAAGATACTCCAGATGCAGGTAAGCAAACCATGCTATGGCATTGCTTCTCTTCTCAAGTGAAACAGGATTCTGAAAGATTCCTTTCAATTGTAAGATTGAATCTCTATCTGAAGAAGTTCCTTCGCCCGGTACTCAACAAGTATATCGAAGAACCAAACGTTTGGAGTACTTGGAAGAGAATCTGGTTGGAGGTTAAACCTACCTTGGATTCTTTGGTAGACGAAGATGCTATGACCGAGTATACCTGGATGGGTGACCAAGATGCAACTTCTTGGGATGACCTTTCGGTTAATAACGAATCAGATGCTCGTCAGGGTAAGTACCGTGCTATCCTTAAGTATAAGGATGTAGTTCCTATGCAAGAGGTAACTATGGAGATTGTAATCGATGCAGCTTCTAAGGCAGTATCAATCGTAGAAACAAGTAATAACTTATAAACTCATAACACAATGGGAGCAAAAGTAAAAAACCCACGGAAGAAATTCTTGTGGAGCATCATGTTCCCCAAACACCCTATCAATACCTATCTATTCCAAAGTTGTACTTTGCCAGATATTGAAATTGACCAGGTTGCTCATGGGGACGTCAATAGAGACGTTAAAACTGCAGGTAGGGTTACTATAGGTAATCTTATTGTAGAGAAACTTATGACTACTGCAGGTTCAGACACATGGCTTCATGATTGGCTTTATGCTTGCCAAGACCACATAGTTGGTGGAGGTTTGGTACCAAGCCAATATTGGGAAACGGCTATTGTAAATGAACTTGCCGAAGATGGAGTCTCGGTTCTTAATACCCACGTCTTCGAAGAGGTATGGCCATGTAAGATTACCGGCTTAGACTTGGACAGAATGGCTTCAGAGAATACCATTGAGTCCATAGAGTTCTCAGTTGGTACTGCAGATAAATACTAATTCCTTAGTCTATTTTCACTAAGATTCGGTGGAGGGGTGGGATTCCTGTGATAGGAGCTCACCCCTTTCTTGTTGTTATACGGAGTACTATGAACATTTGTAAACATTAAATATATCAAATTATGGAATTTAGAACATTTAGATTTACCGGACCTTCTGGTTTCGAATATGAAATCAGAGAACAGAATGGTGCTGATGAAGATATTCTCAGTAACCTTTCAGACATGAAGACTTTAATGAACCTTACCAAGTTCATTGCAGCAATTGTAATTAGAACTACTGCTACCCCTAATGGGAAATTAACCGTAGATGATGCCCTTAACTTACCAGTCAATGACCGTTATGCTATTATCTTCAATTCTCGTATCTTCTCTTTGGGAGAGGAAGTAGAATTCGAATATGATTGGGGCAAAGAGAATGGTGGTAAGATTACTTATGGCCAAGACCTTCATGAGTTCCTTTTCGATTACGGTACTACTCCAACTGTAGAGGATTTAAATCAGAAGCCAGATGCTATCCCTTATTATCCAGAGGGAGTTAGATTGGTAGACCATGAATACACTCTTTCATCTGGCAAGAGAATTAAATTCGATTGTATGACTGGTAAGGGAGAACAAGAGTTCATGAAGTTGCCTTTGGATAAACAAACTAAGAATGCTCCCCTTCTTTGTCGGAACCTTTACTTAGAGGTCGATGGTAGTTGGGAGAAGGTAGAAAACTTTACTCCGTTTACTGCAAAGGATATGGCTGAGATGAGAAAGCATATCTTATCTATGGACCCTATCTTCAAAGGTGAATCCCATATCACTAATCCAACCACCGGAGAAGAAAGAACTTATCCTATAGTTTGGGCACCGAATTTTTTCTACCTGACGGAAGAGTAATGTTAGAGAGTGATTTTGTTTATATCACCAGAGCCGAGATAGCCTTAGACTATTTCGGCTTTTTACGTCTTCCGTACCGAATAAGGAAAATATTCAAGGAAATGGCCGAGCAATATTATAAACAATTAAAGAAAAGAAAGTAAATTATGAATACCAGTAGGAGTATAGTAGAGGTCGGTGTTGCCATGGTTTTAAAAGACCGATTCTCTCAAGAGGCTGGCAAGATATCTGGGTCATTCAGAACAATGATGAATGATATGAATACCTGGAATAGAGGTATACAGATGTCAGCTTCCAATACAATGGACTTCGGAATGCAGCTCGTAGGGGGAATGGCAAGGGCCTATAAATACTCTGCGGGTGTTCAGAATGAAGTTTGGACTGCTTCGAAAATTGCTGGTGCTACCATTGCAGAACAAAGAGAAATGTTACAATTGGCAAAAGATGTCAATGAGATAACACCTCTTACTGCTTCGGATGTTGCATCAGGACAAAGATACCTGGCTATGGCAGGTAATAAATTCGATGCTATTAAAGAAATGATTGGGCCAGCATCTAAGCTGGCTTCAATCTTTACAATGCCAGTGGGACAGAAAGGTGGTGTAGCTGACTTGATGACCAATATCATGTCAATGTACCAAATCCCAATGGGAGAAGCCGCTAGAGTAACCGATGATTTATATACTGCAGTTACTAATGCAAATATATCTTTAACAGACTTAGCCCAGTCCATATCTTATGCAGGAGCAGATATGGCAACTGCTGGAGTAGACCTTCGGCAAACGGCTGCTGCTATTGGTGTATTGGGGGATATGGGTATACAAGGTTCTATGGCAGGTACCTCACTGGCCAATATGATTCGTTACTTACAACTCTCTCTTGTTAACCAAAAAAAGAAAGGCTATAACGCTTTAGCAGATCTGGGCTTAAGCCCAGATGAATTCTTCGATGCTCAAGGTAACCTTATAGACCTTTATACTATCTATCAGAAGTTTGCTAAGGCCGCAGTAGATTTACCTTCACGAATCGAAACACCAACCTTCTTCAATATATTCGGAGTTCGAGGTAATCGTGGTATGCTTCCAGTACTTCGAGATATTGCTTCTGGTAGAGATAAGATGGGTAAGATACTTGCTACCTATGACCAAAACATGGGAGCAGTAAACCGACTTAATGAAGAACGTCTTAAAACCGATGCAGGTGTAATTGACCAATTCGAATCAAGTATAGAGAACTTAACAGTTACCGCAGGTGCGGCTTTGGGTAGAATCTTTACCCCAGTACTAAATGTGGGTAACTCTATAATCAAAGTAATTAATTCTATCTCAGAAACTTGGGTTGGAGGTTTTGGTCTTAGGGTAGGAGCTACTGCAGTAGTAGTGGGTACTATAGTTGCAGGGTTTAATACTGTAAGAGGTATTATTAGGTCTGTTGGGTATTTACAGACTATTGCTACTGCTTCTACTGAAGGTATGTCTGCTGCAGCAATAAAAACTAATACTCAGTTTGCCATTATGGAAGCACACATGGTAAGAATGGTTAACCTTATGAGAACCATGGTTCAACTCCAAATGATGTCAAGCGGTATTGGTATGAATTCTGCTGGTAGATTTTATAACACTAAAACCGGAAGATATGTTAAGACACCAAATCCTGGAGTACCATTAGCAACTACTATGGCGGGTAATTTAGCTGGAGGGGCTTTAGCTGGAGCAGGTGCCCAAGTTGGTAGTCAAGTGGCTAGGCAAGGTGCTATAAAAGGTTTAACATCTATAGGTGGTAGACTTATGGGATTACTCGGTGGACCCTGGGGATTAGCAATTACTATAGGTCTTCCTTTATTAATTGAGGGTATTAGTTACCTTAGTAATTCAGTAGATAGGAATACTGAAGCTCAGAATAAAGAGAAAGAAGATCCAACTACCATTAGAGCCCAGAATGAAGAGAGATTTATTAATGCTGTTAGGTTAGCTATTAAAGAAGGTATGAGAGATTCTCGTATCAATATCTCAGTAGATGGTCAAGCAGTTGGAGATTATGCTCCAGGTTCTCAACAAGATTTTACTGGAGCTGCATTTGTAATGGGAATATAAAACTAAAACACTATGGCTAGAGTATTAAATAAAGCAGCAGGTAAGGTTGTTGAAAAGTACAATGACCTTACAAGAGATACGGCAGGTGTTCTTACTGGTCCCCTAAATAAATTATGGAGAGCTCGGATATTACTCAATCGAACTCTTTCTACTCTTCCCAAAGATGATGCTCAAAAGGGTAAACTCTATACTCCCAATGGAGTAATCGGAGAAGCTCAAATATCGTCTAAGAACCCTATTCTAAACAAACAACTCCAGGCTAAATGGAGAATGGAATTACAATTCCCGAGATTAGAGGAGAGTGAGGGAGTAGACCCAGCAAAGGGGAATAAGAATACTACTAATTACAGAAACTTCGAGGCTAAAGCAGATGTTATATATAAGAATGAGGTAAGGATATATAATATGACCGTTAACCCCACTCAATATATTACCCTACAGAATAGACCTCCGGAATTGGACTTCCGAGGAGAAACCACATGGGCCACCATTAAATCAATGGGTCGCAATGTACCAATGTATCACTTTACTGGAGCTGAAGACATTATTCAATTCAATGTGTCTTGGTACTGTAATGACCCAGAAAATCCAGAAGAGGTAATCAATAAATGTAGGTTATTAGAGGCATGGTCTAAATCTAATGGTTACCAGGCTGCTCCTCCGATTGTTAAGATTGAGTGGGGGGATTCTGGTATATTCGATAACCACAATTATATCCTTACCTCAGCAACTTATACTCTGAAGAACTTTCAGAACGGTTATCGAATAAGGATACCCGGAAAGCCAGCTACTTTTGGTAATGGTAGGTTATTGCCTGCAGCAGCAACTCAAGAATTGATTTTCAAGAGAGTAAGTGCATATAACTTATCCTATGGGGATTTTATAAATTCCGATTCACTTAAAAAGACAGGAGGTATTAAATATGATTGATGTTAACCAATATCTAAAGGGAGCTAGCCCATATAATAATGCCTATGCTCTGAAGTATAACGATGGGGATTATTCCTTAGAAGCTAAACCTCCAGTAGTACCGGAATCCTCTAACGATATTCAACATACCGTTAAAGATGGGGAAACTCTGCAAAACATTGCTTTCAGGTATTATGGTGATTCTGGTAAGTGGTACATCATAGCTGAAGCTAATAAGATACTGAATCCTTTTAAGGAATTAGAAATGGGAACCCTAATAAGAATACCGACTTATGGCAGCTAAACAGAAACCTATATTGTATAAGGGAATGGGCCAACCATATTTGGCCCTTTTCAATTTTGGAGGTATGCCTATAATGAATCCAATTACAGGTATACCCCTTGGAGCGTATATAAGTACCTGGAGTTATAGATATGATGAAGAAAAAGAAAACTTGGCTACCATTACTTTCGATACGGGTAATCCTGATACTGTAGATATTGCCGAGATTCAAGAGAACCAAAACATTTGTCTTCAATGGGGATATATATACCCTGATGGCCAATTTATATCGGGACCCATAAAAATAATTAAGGTAAGGGAATTCGAAGCCGTATTTGATTCTACAGGTACTCATGTAACTATTAAGTGCATTGATTCTTCGGGAGATTTAAGATATCAACCCGCTTATGTTCATTCGGATATGGAAGGTTATAAATTATCTACCTATTTAGACAATGGTTGTGGGAATGCTACTGGTGTAATCATAGAAATATTTCAGTAATGGAACAACAGATAATAAGTAATAAAGTATACGAGTCACTACAAGTACCTACAGAGAATACCCGTACTACTACTGGTAAAGTACTCTATGCTAACAAATACAGTGGGATAGCTGAAGTAGCTATGCCCGAAGATTTGAAAGCTTTAATTGATAGTGACTTTGGATTAGTGGGCAAGAACGTCTTAGTTCAATTAGAACAGAAGATGAAAGGGTACACTAATGGACCATGGTATGTGGATTCAAGGGATGGGGTTATCTATATACATAATCGGAAATTCCATGAAGAACCAGTATGTACTTATACCTATCAAGGGGAGAATGGGGAAGTACTTAGAGTATCTTTTGCTACTCAGGAAATAACTAAAAGAGTTAAAGCAGTATTGGCTCCATCTCTAGACCCAGATAGTAAAGATTTATCTGTATTATCAACTAACATAAATGAACCAGAGGATAAGCCTCCATTAGCTTTAAGACCTCCTGTGGCTCAGGTAGATAACCTTATGGTGTCTAATATTACTGGCAATGGGTTTGAAGATTATAGAAGTCATCCTACTACTCCTACAGAGGTAATGGATGCTTGGGACACTCAGCTTCAGTATAACATGGAAAAAACTGCCGAATACAAAAAGCGAGTAGAGGAATATGAAGCAGTTGGTCCAGTAGGTGCTTATGAAGCAGGTAAGCAAAGAAAATTCGATGAAATGTCTACCGAAGAAATACGAGCTACCATTAATCAAGCAGCTAATGAGTTACCTGACGATAAGAAGAATGCCCTTAAACAAGTGCTAAGAAATTCTAAGAATGGTAAAGAATTAGAAGCTAATCTTAAGAAATTATTAGAGTACGAAAGATACCTTTTCGAAGACGAAGATGGTATGGAATTTATGGTAGAAGAGTATGTAGACCCCTTAGATTATGACCCAGAGGGTTATACCTCTAAACAAGCAGGAGCGGGTATAGCTTCTGGTATCAATTTTCAAGCTGGAGTATTACCTGCTTCAGAGAGAGGTTTCGAAGCTTTAAAGAAAGACCCCTATACTGAAGTATTATCCGATATGGAAGTTGATACTACTAAGGGTTATGGTCAAGATCAATATGGTAAGAGGGTTAAGGTAAGACATATGAAAAGGGTAAATCTCAAGGTACCTCTTTATCAACTTTACCATAATTTATTTAGTAGATACGGTGGTGCCGATAAGTATGCTTGGGCAGCTAATGCTAATGCCAATGGTGGTTTAAAGCAAACTGAGAAAAGGTTAGTATGTCAACTTCAGGTAGTAGGTAGACCTATGCTAGCAACTTCTCAAATAATCCGTATAGATAACGTAGGAAAACGTTGGTCAGGGCTTTGGTATATAAAACAATGTACTCATTCTATGGACGCTGGTCAAGGGTATATAACTAATATGGAATTAGTAAAGAACAATTCCAAGTCTGGCTCTGTAACTTCTAAAACTGATTTATCTACTCAAAACATCGTAGCTAATGATGCTAAAGCTAATGCTAAAACTACAAAGGGTCAAGATAAAAAAGCTTTAAGTACTTCTCAGAATCTTAATCTTAACTTTACTTATAATGAGAAAGTATACTATAATGAACATTTCTTGAATGATAAGGGAGACATAATTGATATCAAGGGTCAAGCTGAGTTTATTCGAAAGAAGGCTTATTATACTGAAGTAAATGCCGATAATCCCCAAGCCTTGGCAGAGGGTATAGTGTTATCTACAGGTAATACAGTTACCTCTAAGGGTAAGTTAATTCCTGGTAAGATATCAGTTAAACAAATCCAAGTGCCTGAAGATTATGTGGTTAAGTTTAATTATATGGCCATAGCTAATCGAGTATACCGAGACATAGCTAAAAGGCATAAGCGAATAGCAAGTCAAATCTATGTAGAAAAATAAGTGTATGAGTTACGAAACAGCAAAGATAATAACCGACGAAGGCTTAGAGGGTCTTGGTCGGTATTACTCTGTTTATCGGGGCATTGTTATTGATAATGACGATGTAGAGAAACATATGAACAGAGTAAAGGTGTGTGTTCCAGAGGTAATGGGTGGAGTATTTGCTTGGGCATATCCTAAAGGACAACATGGTTCAATTAGTTCTGGTTTCAAATTCTTAGCCCCTAAAGTGGGAGATACTGTATTTGTTACTTTTGAATTTGGGGACCCAACTAAACCTCTCTGGGAATACCATGGTTGGGGAATGAGTCAAATACCCCAACCTCTGGATGGTCCCAATAAAATGGGGATAGTTACTCCCGAAGGAAACTTAATAGTAATAGATGATGATAACGGAGAACTCAATTTACATTTCAATGGACCTGTAAATGTTCGTTCAGAGAAAGAAATAGTAATAAATGCCGAGGGGGATATAAACATATCTTCTGGTGATTCCGTGATACTTAATACTGGAGAAAATGGTGGAGTAATCAATATTTTTCAATTAACCGAAAAACTAAATCAAACTATCCAAGAACTAGAACAACTTCGCAGTATGTTCAATTCTCATGTACACTCAGGTGTAACTACTGGACCCGGTTCTTCAGGTCCTACAGTAACTCAAGTAATTAAACCTTTCTCACAATTCGTTGTAGACGATTATGAAGATAAAACCTGCATACACTAATGGAAAAGAATTACTTTACAGACTTAGTTGGTATAGGTGTAACTTACCCTATCCAACTTACAACTAATGAAAAGGGTGAAAGAGGTTGGTACCCAGTAAATGGGGATTTTAAACTTATCAGAGATAATATAAGTTCGATATTATACTACATGATAGGCCAGAGATTTCGACAGGAAAACTTTGGTAGTAAACTATGGCAATGTATTGAGGAACCAAACTCACAAGCCCTAAGTTTTATAATTAAAGAGTTTTTAAAACAAGCCATAGGTGCTTGGGAACAAAGGATAACCTTCCAAAATATCACAGTTACTAGAGTTGATGCAAAAATACACATAGAAGTAACATATATAGTAAATGGAACAAATTCTAGTCAGTACCTCGATATCACCTATGACCGGTCGGATAATTCATTAAATACACAATAATATGGGAATCACAAATAAATGGCTTAACCCATACCAGAGGTCTTATCAACAGATTAAGGCCAAGCTGGTTGAATCCCTTATGGGACTCAAAGACCCTCAAGGTCAGAAACTCATAACGGATTATTCGGAGGGGAACATCTTAATTATCATCCTCTCATTATTTGCGGCAATTGCCGAAGTACTTCACTACTATGTAGATAACATGGCAAGGGAAACTTTCCTATCTACGGCAAGAAGGTATGATTCGGTAGTTAAACATGGGGCTTTGGTAGATTATCATGCTCGAGCAGCAATTGCTGCTACAGTAGATGTAATCTTATCCAGAAGTATTACTGGTAATTCTATCGGAGCTAAATTAACTATACCTCAAGGAACTTTATTTACAGATTCTAGTGGTAATTCCTGGTTATCTGCCAGAGACGTAACTTGGTATTCAAATGTAACCACTTGTAAAGTACCAATTATACAACATGAGAAGTATACTGCAAGCGCTCTCAATAATATGGTAATACCCACTGGAGATAGAGTTATAATTCATCTTGGTACTCTACCCAATGGTAAGTATTATGAACAAGGCTCTATGTCATTACAGATAGGTGGGGAAACTTGGGTATTAGTAGATACATTTGCAAAATCCAAACCCACAGATAAGCATTTCATGGTTTCAGTAGATGAGGCACTCAATCCTTATATAATGTTTGGAGATGGTACCTTTGGTAAGAAGCCTGCAGCAGGAGCAAAAATAACCAATGTGGTATTCTACTTAACCAATGGTACTCAGGGTAATGTAAAGAGTAATACTATTACTTCTGTACCTTCAGTAATATCTTCCTCAATTACGGATGCTACTGTAAGTAATGCTTATGATGCTGGAGGCGGTTCAAACTACGAAAACTTTACCATGCTCAAGGAACACATACCTTTGAGTGTAAAGACTTTGGGAGTAGCAATTACCAAAGAGGATTTCGAAAGTTTAGCTATGTTAGTTGATGGGGTAAACAAAGCTAAAGCCGATTATGAATGCGGTAGAAAGCTTACTATATATATTAGCCCAGATGGTGGAGCAGTTGCTTCTTCTGAATTAATTAATAGGGTATATAATTTATTATCCCAAAGGGCTCCTATGACTACTTGGTTGAAGGTTAAATCTGCAGGCAAGGTTCAGATTATTCTAGAGATGGATGTTACCGGTAAGAAGTCTTATAAGACTGCAGAGATACAAACTCAAATTCTTACAGCATTATACAATGCCTATTCTCCAGAGCAAGCTCAGATAGGTGGAAGCGTAAGGTTATCAGATATCTATGCCTTAATAGATAACTTATCAACAGTAGATTACCTTCACCTTACTAAATTCTATATTAAACCTTGGCCTACTACCATCTATGGTAATAAAGAATTGAACTTGGGTCAGTTTAAATTGAATAAGGCTAAAGGGTCTATGACTTACTATATTACCTTCAATTCATCAACTACTTTTACTGTACGTTCTGTATCAAATGGGTATATGGCTACTGGTACTGTAGGTAATTCTATACAGGTAATAGATAAGGCTAATGGCTTTGACTTCTCTTTGGATATTCAGAACAATAATTATCAGTCTGGTTACAGATATTCTATTACGGTATCAGAACCTAACCATGACTATGAAGACCCTGGCTTTAATTTACCAGTATTCGAAAATGCTTCACAATTGACTTTAACCGTAAAAGAAATTGTATAATGATAAACCTCAAAAATCTAATCGACTTTTTGCCATTCGAGTATAAAGCTCAAGATACCTATAAGGTAAATGGCAAAGGCATCTTAGAGAGGTTTCTAGAAATTTGTGGAGAGCATTTTGAAGATTACATTACAAAGGATATTGAGAATATCTTGGACATTATCGATATAGATAAGGCTCCGGATATGTATCTCAATTTCCTTTGGCAATTCCTCGGAGAAATGCCCTTTGCTTATGGGAACACTATAGATGCACAGAAATGGGCAGAGTACTTTAATGGGTTCTACTCCGATGATAAACTCCAAGAGTTATCTAAGCTTTGGATAATACCAAAGGAGGGACCCTTTACTTTAACCAGTACTCAAGTAAGAAACATCCTGAAGTATTCGATATCTCTTTTTAAAATAAGAGGTACCTCTGAGTTCTTCGAAATAATGATGAGGCTGTATGGGTTAACCTGCGTAGTAACTGACCCTGCAAAGGCTGATAGTTATGATGGTTGGGTAAAAGGTAATCCGCACTTTGACCAGTATTACCATTATGACGATAAGTATACCTATGATAATACTTTCGATTGTTCTCAATGTATACCGGTAACCTTTAGACTTACCGGTCATGGATATACTTCGAACTCGGCAGCTTTCAGAAAATTTAGAGAAGCCGTAGAGGCTTTCTTTAAAAGATTCATACCCTATCATGTATCTTTCGATATTCAATATGGGTTTACCGTAAATGATGGGTATACAATTAAAGCTGAGTTAGTAAATCCGGACCAACCCAATCTTATTACTTCAGAGGTATATGAAGTACCGGTAAAGGTAACTGTAACTTCAGATTGGATAAATGCCGACCTAAGATATCAGATATCCAGTGATAATATAAATTGGGGTTACACTAAACACGAAAGTGGTTCCATTTTTAATATACCCAGAGCAGGTACTTATTATTTTAGAAGTGTGGGAGACCCTACTAAGGTAACTCAAATCACGGTTAATCAAGAATCTTATAATCGAGTATATTCTATTACTTGTGACCCTATTACTGGAAAGATAACTCCTACTAACCTAAAAGTAAGTACAGTAGTAAGGGCAAACGTATCCTATAAGGGTACCGTGAAAACCTGTAATGTACGATTATCCGGTACTGATATAGTGAAAGTCTCTGGCTCAACTTGGGAATTTTCAGAGCCTGGTACCTACATCTTTGAGATTGTAGAGTTCCCAGTAAAGCAAACTTCCTTTGTTGTAACTCGAGAAGAGATTACATATAAGGTAAGATGTACACCTTCTGAATTTAGAGTTGGGGATAAGCAAAGTATCAAGGATGCTACTACCACTCTTACCATCGAATCGAATTACCCAGAATCATTTACTGGTGAACTATACTGTAGGTTAATCGGTGATACCAAGTTGTTTAAGAACGGTGATAAGTTTACTGCTAATAGTTATGGTACTTATAAGTTTAAATGTACACTGGATAAAAGGGAAACCGATGAAGGTGTAGGTATATTCGAAGTAGTATCTGGTAAGACTGCAGTATATAGAATTACTGTTAGCCCACCAACAGTCACATTATTCAATGGCTCTGCAAAAGCTACAGTAAAGATACAACGTATTTCTGGTAATGGGGATGATTACAGAGTAAGGGTAATTGAAACTGGGGAAACCTTTAATGCTCAGAATGGTTATGTATATACTGCAAATAGGGCAGGGACTTATACCTTCCAGTCTGTAGCTTACCCTACTGCTAAGACTACTTTGGTAGTTAATAATTCTCCAGTAGTATATCAGAATAAATTAAAGATAGTACCTTCGGATGCTACAGACAGTCATTGGAAAGAACCCAACTGGGCATTACCAGAAGACCAGATAGATGATACTTATGCAGTATACCAATTACTGGATGAGAAGTCTGCTTGTAAGTTCCATCTTGAGGAAATGAAAAATGGGGTCAATGTAAGTGGTACTGCTACCTGTGATGAGAACGGGGAAACCTATAACCTTGATGAAGAGATTACTCTTACCAAGGCTGGGACTTATACCTTTGTAGCGGATGATGGTTCTTCTTTAAGATGCCAAGTAATATTGGAAGATTATCCTACAATCATCGAGATTTCTTGTACTCCCCCTTATGCAGAATTAAAGGGGAATGTTAAACAGGTATCTACTTTAATCAAGTGTACTTCTAATAAACCAGACTTCGATAGTCGAATAAGGGAAGTTGGTAAAGTAACTACTTATGACGCAGGTGGTGCTGGTTATGAATTTGTAACTGCACAAGCTGGAGAGTATATATTCGAATCAGTGGTAGATACTTCGAAGAGAACTAAGTTCACCGTAGTAGATGCAGACCTTTTAAGTGTTAGTCCTCAAAAGTTAGAATGGGAACATGATGACCTCTCAGAGAAAACATTTACCATTACAACTTACAGTAATCAATCTTGGCAAATAGTAGAACAATGATAAATTCAACAATCGATAGAATAACAGAGACCACAACTCAGTCTTTATTCAAGACATTCACTGTGGGTATATTGGGAGAGTGTACACAAATCTTGTATGATTTGAGATGGATGATAATTCTTGCAATAATTCTAATCCTATCAGATTTATGGTTTGGGTTATCGGCAAGTAGGTTACAGAAAATCGAAATTCGAAAATCTAGAGCTGGAAGAAGAACTCTAAACAAAATAGTAGATTATATCTGTTATGTTCTACTTGGTGCTGTACTTGGTAAAGCTATTGGGGAACCCTATGGGATGAACCCAATAGTGGTATCAATAACGGTTATGGTAATATGCTACTGTTTCGAAGTAGATAGTATATATGGACACATCTGTGAAATACATGGTATTAAGAAACGGTACAGTATATGGAGAATACTCTTTAAATTGTTAACCCTCAAGTTCAAGGATGTAGGTGAAGCATTTAAAGATATGTCAGAACAGAAAAATCAATTTAAAAATACTAAGGACAATGAAGACGTACTTTAAGTATGAAGGTATTATTAAATCAAAGGAAGCAGCAGAGGCAATTGCTGCTCCTTCTGGTTTAGGACCATTCTGTGGATTTGGCTCAGCTACCATAAATGGTAACAAGTTAGTGGTATCTCCTCAGGGAGTTGCTGGAAGTAAGTATGCCAATGTAATCAAGGATAGGATTATGGCAAGGTATATGGCAAAGGCTTCAGAAGATGGGGAATTGCCAGATGTAAACTTTGGGTGTATTTCAAGGGATGGGTATGTATTTATATCTGATGAACAAACCCTTACCATTGAGAATATCCAAGGTACCCAAGGTTCAACAGAAGAAGTATTACTCTTTGCAGTACATACTACTATTTCTGAACCAGTAGATAATCCAGTAGACTTTGTAGCTTATTGGAATGAATCCTCCGAAAGCTTCTACACCTTGTTTAAAAAGTCTCTGGATATTTATTATCCGATTGCCGAAGAGAATCGTACACCGGATATCATTAATAATGATGTATATTCTAATTACGATATGACCTATAGCAATCTTCTAGAGATGGTAGAGAGTGCTTGCCCTTATTACTCTAATAATAAAACTTCCGTTGTTCTTATCGGAGTATATGGTAAGGGTACTGATGCAATGACTAAACGAAATGAGAACTTTGCTATCGTACCCTATCAGGGTAAGTTCCAAGAAATCCCTTATACTACTGCTGCCCAGAGTATGATGAAAGAATCAGTGAAAAGAGTAGAACAGATAAATTCAGGCTTTCCAGTAGTAGATGAATCGGGTACTAAGTTAAATATCAAGCAATACATTGATAGTCAAATTGAGGCTATCAGAAAAGAATTCTCTGAATCTCTGAGTACTGCTAACTTACCAATCGGTTCTATTATTCTTTGGGAAACCGATGTAATACCCGATGGTTGGGCAGAATATACTAAGGCAGCTGGTAGAATAGTTATTGGTTACCAAGCTGGAGGTGTTCAAATTGGGGATGAAGTAATGTTACAGAATGTTGGAGATTACTATACTCCAACTAAAGGCAACTTCCTAATCTCAATTAAAGGCGATGACCTTCCTAAGCATAGGCATGCTCTTGGTGTATCTAAAGGTAAACAAGATAATGCCAATAACTGGGAGAACGTTCGTCCTCAATCTTTCTTTAATAGGGAGACAGGGTTGAATGGTGATTTCGGTAGAGGAACTCCTACCAAGGGTATTCAAGATGGTGCTATCGTAGTAAGCTGGAACCTATTAGGGGAATCTTTCTTACAAGAAACTTCGGTAGAAACTTTGGATATTGAAAAATTGCCACCGACTATTACATTACGATATATCCAAAAAATATCATCATAAAGTTGTTATTAGTTATTTAGTAGTATTAAAACTCATGTGTATTATTTGTATTGTTTAAGAGTAAACATTTGTTTTCAATCTGTGTTTTGCGTAGTAAAAATTAATTGGGAGAGGGACGTTGGGAAACGCCCCTTTTCTTTTGTGTTAATACTTAAGTTCTTCTTTAGCTCGGTCTTCCCAATATTGTATATCTTGTCTAAGTTCTGATATATATCTCATAGATTCATTAGTCTTAGGCATTTCGAAAAATTCGATAAGCATTATATTAGTTATTCGAGTACTATTTTCAAGCCTTTCCTTGATAAAAGGGGGAGGAGTAATTAATACCTCAAATAAAAGATAGGCATCTGGAGAAAGCTTATCCTTCATATATGTATACATCATATCAAGCATTTCTGATTTAGCTTTCTCTTCTTCGGTATCATCCTCTAATTCTTTATCATTATCGAATAAGTCATCGAGTTTAAAGAGGCTTTGATTATACTCTGCCTGTTCTCCGTATGCAGAACGAAGCAATTTATTTTTGAATGTACTAAGTGATGCAAGGATTCTTGCTTTAAGATGTTCTTCAGTACATTCACCATAGTATTTGTTGAAAACAAATAACATCTTATCCCAGAAATAAGATTGGATAATATCCGGTGTAAGATTAAACCGTTTATAATCAATCTGTCTGGTAAGGTTTCTAATTACTGGCTTACAAACTTTATAAAGTCTGTTGAAAGTAGCTTCATCATATTCTTGCATAGGTTTTAATCGATGAAGCTCTGAACCGTTATTTCCTTTACTTTTTCCCATGTTTTTAAATATTCGTTATGCAAATATAAGTATTTTTTCTTATATAAAATAATAATATTAAATATTCGGGAGCTTAAGGTAGTGGATTAGTAGTTTCTAGATAGATGTCAACATACTTAGAACTATCTCGGTACTATCAAAATCTATTAGTTTATATAATATTGCAATATAGATATGAAGAAATTTAAAGACAACATCAAGTTCAGTTTTTCTCCTGAGTTTCAGTTCGAGATACTCAGGTTTGTTTTAAAAGATAAGGAAGGAGGATTAGTACTCAAAAGGATTAAATCCAATTACCTGGTTCTCATAGAACACTCCCTTATCTTCGAGGGTATATCAAAATATTTTAAGAAGCAAGGCAGAATGCCCTCTGAGAATATTCTAAAGGAAGTATTAAAAGAGTTACTAGAATCTAAAACCTATGTGGATTTGGTAACTAAAGATGATATACCCAATATCAATAAACTAATAAGTAATCTCTATCATATACCCCTATCGGATTCTGATTATATAAAAGAAAAGATATATCAGTTCTCTACTTATGTTGAGATGAAGAACTTAAATGATTCCTTCGATTTGGATAACTTCGAACAATACGAAGAGTATTCGAGGAAGATTGAAAAGGTACTTCAGAAAAGTAAACCTAAGAAAGAAGATGAACCTTTATATATGATTCGGGATATTACCGAGAGACAGTTTAGAAGACAATCAGAACCTTCAGTTATACCTTGCCCATTTAGGCAGTTGAATGAACTAACTAATGCAGGAGGTTATCCAGAACATTCGGTTAATGTGATATTGGATAAACCTAAAGCAAAGAAAACATTCTTCATGGTAAATATTGCAAGAGGTTATCTTAGAATGAAGAAGTCTGTATTATATATTGATACAGAAAATGGTCAAGAACAAATTATGGACCGTTTCATTCAATCAAGTATTAATAAAACTAAGAAGGAATTATACTCGGGTGAATATGATAAACTTGAGGCAAAGCATTTAAGGAAACTTGCAAGGTTTGGAGTTGAATTAGTGGTTGAGCGTGTACCAGCAATGATTACTAATACCACTTATATAAGGGAAAAGATAATTCAACTTCGTAATCAAGGAATCGATATTAAAGTTCTTATGGTTGACTACGCTGGTAAACTTGCATCAATAGCGGGGGATAGGGAAGATTTCGAAAGAATATCTAATGTATACGTAGATCTTCAGAATCTGGCAGAGGAATTACATTTAGACATTATATGGACTGCTCATCACATTACTCGTGAAGGTAAAAAGCATAGGCTTACTCGGTATGATGAGAATGATATCTCTGGTTCAATTGCCATTGTTCGTAATGCCCAGGTTATCATGGGTCTTAACTCTACTGAGCAAGAAGAAAAAGATAATATTCTTCGAGCTGAGATAGTAGTACAAAGGGATGGTCTTCCTTCCGGTAGAGCATTATTCAAATGCGATGTCGAAAGGCAAAGATGTACGGAATTTACAAGGGAACAACGTAAACAATATGATGAAGTATATGGTAGTAAGTTGGATGAACAATTTAAAAAGAATACTAACCCGGATGCGGATTCTAAGAAAAGGGCTAATAATAGTGGAGATATATAAGTATGAGTAAGTTTAAAGATAATATACCAGGATTCCCAGGTTACCATGTAACTAAGAATGGTGATGTATATTCTATGAAGTGTAAGAGTGGTAAAAGGCCAGAGGCTTTTAAACTTAAACCTAGATTAAATGGTAATGGTTATTATAGGATTGGATTATACAAGGATGGTATTAAATATGAGAGAAGACTTAATAGATTAGTTGCTATGGTTTATATACCTAACCCGGACAACTTACCTTGTGTATGTCATAAGGATAACAATCCATTAAACAATAATGTAGATAATCTCTATTGGGGTTCAGTAGAGGATAATATTCGGGATAGGAAGGGTAGATACGAAATTGGAGATATTACAAGATATAAGTTAAGAACTGGTCTTCATAAAAGTATGGTTAAAATATGCGTTAAATATCTTAGAGACTTAGGTTACTCTTGGAAAGATATTAGGATAGCTTTACACTTAAGTAGAGTAGCCATAGAAAAGTATAAAAAGCCATGAAGAAACTAAAAGATTACTTATCCATATTTAGATGTAAGTTGGGTTATCATGAATGGGTAGCAGTTCATTGGACTGAGTTTAAACAGAGACCTCGTAGGGCAATTTTTTCTAAGAAAGGCGGGAGAAGGAAAGCCCAGTATTATGAGAAACGTCATGTAGAGTATTACTGTAATATATGCGGGAAGAAAAGATATGAAAATAACAAACCAGTTTAAATCTAGACTAAGAACTTACTTCGTTAAACGATTAGGAGGTTACGATTATCGACATGGCTGGATGCGTATACCAACTTGCCCATATTGTGGGAGAGAACATAAGTTGGGAGTTAATCTTTCTATGTATAGAACTAATTGTTTTAGATGTAATGCCCATCCTTCTCCTGCTCAACTAATAATGGATATAGAAGGATTTACTGAGTACCATGAACTAATTAATTTTTTGAACAATGGCCAATTTGATGAACTACAGTTTAAGGAAGAGAAAATCGAACTTGCCGAAAGTAAGCCCGTATATCTCCCTGATGGATTTAGAAATATTTCGCTCGGAGACAGCCAACTTGCAAAAAGCATTCGAGGATATATCAAGAAACGCGGCTTTAATATCGAGAAGTTTTCAAGATGTGGTATCGGATATGGAACAATGGGTACGACATATGGGTACCTTATCATCCCGTTTTATTATCGAGGACAACTTAGGTATTACAATGCTCGAAATGTTATCGGCAAAGGGCCCAGATATAATAACCCAGACAAAGACATCACCGGTTTGGGAAAACAGTTTATCATCTTTAATCATGACGCATTGGAGATGTACAGGTCGGTATTCATTTGCGAAGGAGCACTTAATGCTCTCACAATTGGGGATAGAGCAATTGCCACAATGGGCAAAGCTATTAGTCAGTACCAAGTCAATGAACTACTTAAATCCCAGTGCCAAAGATATATTATCCTTTTAGACCCCGATGCCAGGTCTTATGCTGTTAATCTCGCACTTAAATTAGTAGCTTATAAAAAAGTCAAGGTAGTATTTCTTCCAGAGGGTTTTGATGTAAATGATTTGGGAAAGAAACAAACACTTAAGCTAGTATATCAAACAAGGTATCAAAGTTATCAAGAACTGATTCAAATCAGAAACTCTTTGGAGTAAGGAGTTCCTATTATATTATAAAATAATATATTTATGCGTGAACCATCTATCCATATAACTAAGTCTCAGTTTGAGGAAATATTAAATACCTTAGAGGTAGATAACTTCCCAGTTGAGGCTTTTTTTGTTATTGCTCGAAAGGAGGCAATAAATCATAGAGCAGTCTTAGTTTCTAATAATAAGAATACTAAGCGAGTTAATAACATTTTACTAGCATCCAAGGGAGATGCTGCCCTTGTTGCTGATATTTTATATGCAACTCGTATAAAGTTAAAGCATAGGGGAGTTCGTAAAATAAATGAAAGTAATTCTCGAGAATGGGCAAATTGTAAAAAGCTTGCAGAGATATGTAATACCTTTTGTGAGGATTTTAAACTTGATACCAGGGAAGGTTTTATCAAGTATATAGAGACTGGACTAAAAAGGATGACTGATTATAGGAATGTTATGCAAAGGTTAATATCTATGCAGGATAACATTACTAATCAAGTAGATGCCGAGATAGAATTGCAATATTCAGATTCAAAGCTTACTAAAGAGATACATGATTATTTCATAGGTAAGATTGCTAAGGCAACTGGTATTTATGAATCTTATGAAAACAAACCAGAGAAGTATGTACACTTTGCAAAGGTAGGAGAATTCCTAAAAGAAGAGGGTTGGGATTATAAGACATTCATTGATGCTCAGTTTGAATCTCTTGCATGGTGTAATGGATTACCAGATATTGCACAGATGTATACGGATAAAGCAATTGAAAGATACAATAAGTATTTATATAAGTATAAGAACAAAAAATCCCTGGAAGAGGAACCCGAAGTTGAAGGTTCTCTCTGGGAAAAAATTAATAATTAAAAAAGTAATATGAAAGGTTTACAATTTTTCGGAAACAGAGTGGAGGATGCAGCTAATGCTTTTATTGATGTCCTCAAGTATTCAGACCAATCGGTAACTTATCCAGATTTTAAGGATATCGACCCTTGGCCTGATGAGATAATTAATATGTTCTATGTGATTTGGAAGAATGCCAAATTTTCAGAACTAAGTGCAATTATTATGTATACCCAACAGTCTTCTAGATTCGAGGAGGTATCAGAATTGATGTTGGGTATTGGTTTGGTAGAGATGAGGCATCTTGACAAGATATCTGATTTCTTACAAAGGGCAGACCCATACGAGGATTACTCTACCATGAATATTAATCCTACAATTGAGATTGGTTCTACTTGGGAACAAGCTTTAAAGATTGCTTTGAATTCTGAGATAGAAACTATTGGTCACTACAAGAAAATCCAAAGAGCAATTGCTCAATACGAGGAACGTTCTGATTATAATGACGTGAATTATTTCCTTGAGAAATTGATTGCGGATGAGGAGCATCATATGAAACTTCTCAAGGAAGCAATGGGTATGGATAAAGCTACTAAAGGTGTAACTGTAATTATCAAATGAGTAAGCTAATTATTCAGAATGGAAATATGTGTGAACTTGACTTACCTCTTAAGTTCGCACAGAAACTTTATAATGAGTTTGCCATTCGACATCCAAATGCTTTCTACTTACGTACAAGGCAAAGAGGTATGCAGAATTGGGACGGTAAGATTCATTACATCACCAAGACTGGGCAATTTAAAATAGGTTTACTTCCCAAAGTATACGATATGTGTATTGAGATGGGGATTAAACCTAAAGTTGTAGATATGAGACAACCTTTACCTAAAGTCAGTAAAGTAGTTACGAATATAGGCAAATATAAATTAAGACCAGAGCAAGAGAAAGCTGTTAAGGCAGTTATCAATAATAAGATAGGGAATACACCTTTTCATATTGGCGTATTAGATTACACTGTTAATGCAGGTAAATGCACCGGTAAGGGTACCCTAATACATACTGAGGATGGGTTATTACCTATAGAAAAAATCGTTTCTGAAACAGGTAAGATAAGATATAAAGGTAAAGTCCTTACTAAAGAAGGTGTATTAGTAAAACCCAATGCAGGAGTTTATAATGAGATTAAGGTAGTAAAGATAACTACTTCTCAGGGTTATACTCTAATCTGTGGATATGAAAATCACAGATTATATACTTATTATGGAGATAATCTACAATGGGTATATGTCAAGGATTTAAAGAAAGGGGATTGTTTACCTATCTCCTTAGAATATACTCATTCTAAAAATACCATAGGTAAAAACCTTAGCTATACTTTGGGAGCTTTATCCGGAGATGGTCATATTCATCAAGTTTCTAAAAATCAAATAAACATATCTATATCAGGTCAAGATATAGAAGTAGCCGAAGTAGTTAAAGCTACTATGGATGAAATCTGTAAAACTCCTGTAGAAATAAAACCCCACAAAAGATTTAAAGGTTTTCATATATCTAAATCCGATACTAATTTTGCTAAACTACTTCAAGAGGAATATCCAGAATTAATTGGTACTGCCCATGAAAAGTACATACCCGATAAGATTCTTCAGGCTTCTTATGATGACTTAAGGAATTATATAGCAGGTTTATTTGATACAGATGGGCATAATTCATCATCTCATGGTAGAAGATCCTTATCTTTTACTACTGTAAATCTTGAAAATGCTCGTAGAGTACAACAAGCTTTATTATCTTTAGGAATAGCTTGTTGTCTTAAACCCAAGAAGACTTCATGTAATGGTAAAGAGAGTATAGCTTATAGAATAACTATTCATAGCGAATTTTATGATGAGTTTCTAGAAATAATACCCATGAGGATTGAAAGAAAATGTATTCCTAGCAATTCTCAACGGAATAACTACAGTAATAAATTACCTTTTAGTAATTTTGCTAAAGAACTTTATGATAAGCTTTCTTGGAAAGAAAAAGGTAAGTTTAGAAAAACCTATGGTAGAGTTATAAGTACACAGGTAAGTCATCATAATAGATTAACTTTAACTGCTTTTAATTGTTTAGTAGAATTCTTAGGCTCTAATAATGATAAAGCTACAGAATTACTAAATATTTCTAGTAATTGTTATTGGGATAAAATAGATAAGATAGAAATCTTAGATAAATACCCATGTTATGATATGGAGATACCTAAGTATCATAATTACCTATCTAATGGATTCATATCTCATAACACACTTATCATGTCGTCTTTATATTTATCCTATAAGAAGCAGTTAAAGACTTTGCTAATAACTAATGATTCGGATTGGTTAAATCAAGCTAGAGAAGAATTTAAGCAATATCTTCCCGGAGAAGATATCACTTTTGTTCAAGGCAAGGTTTTAAACTGGAGTAACTTTACTATAGGTATGGTTCAATCTATTTCGAGAAATATGAGATTCTATCAAAAGGAATTATCTCAAATAGATATGGTACTTATAGATGAGGCTGACCAAGGAGGTAGTAAGCAATATCAGAATGTAATCACTCGGTTATTTAATACCAGAATTCGTATAGGATTATCTGGTACGATTTATATGAGTAAGCTTGCTAAGGATAGGGTTAAGAATATGAACCTTGAATGTTTCTTTGGTAAAGTGATTGCCGAGTTTAAACTTAAGGATTCTATCAAAAAGGGTTACTCAACAAAAACCGTTGTAAAGATGGTACCTGGTAAACCCTGGTATGGTAATTGGGAATCTGATTGTATTTCCTATAAGGAAATATACGATGATTCAATCACCAATTGTTATACAGCTTGGTTAATGGCTTATAATAGATTACTATGGAACCTTAATCAAGGCAGATATCCTGCTCTCGTAGTATGCAAGCATATTGCACATTGTGAAAATCTATATAAGTTCTTTAAAAAGAAACTGGGCGATGCCTATAATATTGCCTATGTGCATGTTAATACTCCTTCTAAGTTAAGACAACAAATAATGAAGGATTTTAGGGAAGGCAAAATAGATATCCTGGTATCAACTACAATCATTGCTCGAGGTAAAAACTTTCCTAAGCTTAGGTATTTACTTAATGCAGCAAGCATGGATAGTCAGGAAAAATCTATTCAGTTTCTTGGTCGTTTGGTAAGAACCGATAAATCGAAAAAGAAAGTATACCTGGATGACCTTCATTATCCTGGCCCTTATTTAGATAGGCATGGTAAGCATAGAAAGCAATATTATCAGAGACAAGAATTGAAAGTAATACTGTTAGATAAGCTATGGAAGAAACATCCTAACCATAGCCTTATTAAGAGTTAACTAGAAGTACTATGAGTATTTACTTTTTCTCCGTAGGAGGAAAAGAAGATTACAATTAATAAGCATATAGGCATTATGAATAATGATAAACTAATATGTATCAGAGATGAGGATGATACTAAACTAACTACTCTTTTATCAGAAGGTTGGAAGATAATTCAAATCTCTGCATCAGGTATTTATTGCTGGGTACTCTTAAGGAAACCCAATAACACTAAAAAGAAAATTAAAGGCTTTCAGTGATGGAGAAATATATTTTAATTACAGCGGTGGTTATTATGATAATAATACTCGCTTTAGACTTCATATTTTCTAAGGATGGTTATCAATGTCATTCATGCAAGAAACGTTTTCATAAAGAGGATTTGGAAATCAAAGGATGGCATTTCAAAGAATGGGTCTGTCCTAATTGTAAACACCTTAATTATACTTATGATGAGGAAGATTAAAGAATGGTTTAAGTCTCTCATTGTTGGGGAGGTACCCAACCCTAAACATGTATTCAACTGTAGAGATTTGATATGGATATCAAGCTTGGAAACTTCTCAAAATACTCCCGAATGCTTTACTCATTATTTCTATCTGTACTGGAGTAATGGTATGGTAGTCAAAGTATGTCAAGAGAGTCATGATAGAAATTCATACCAAGAATTATATAAACTCAGGGAACTATTTATTAATAACATGGGTTATTCCTATGTTCCTATAGAGGATAACAGTGAGATATACATTTATTATAAACGTAAAAAGGATATATAATGGCTAAGAAAAAGAAACAACTTCCTGACTTATCGAAGCAAGATATTCTTACTCCCATAGATTTAAGTACTCTGGGGACTAATGGAGACCCTTGCTTTGGTATTGGGTATGATTTATCAACTAAGGAATGTAAACTATGCGGAGACTCAGAATTATGTGCATTCAAGATGTCACAGAACTTGAACATTACAAGAAAAGAACTTGAACAGAAGAATCAATACAAGGATTTAGATGTACTTGAAGATACCGTTGGTATCAAGAAATACATCCGAGGCTTGATTCGGAAAGGGAAAGACAGAAAAGAGGTTATTACCAAAACCGTTGAGAAATTCGAAGTACCAAGAAAACGTATTAGAGAACTTTATAAAGAGTGTACTAAATAATGAAACCAATAGAGATGATATGGGCTATGTTCAAGGTATACCTTAACAACCCAAACTATTTTGTAAAGCAAGAAGATGTACTTGCTAATTTATGTATGGAGGGTTCTACCGATGTAATCAGGATGTGTAATTCATTGGGAGTACATGTTTCTAGACCCGAGAAATTAACCTTTGGACAACTTTTACGTAAATGTAATATATTATGAACAGATTTAGATTTATCAAAGTAAGGGAGGTAGTATCTCCCAACAGAGCAAACCCAAATGATGCTGGGTTAGATTTCTATGTACCAACTAATTTATACCCTGAGGATATTCATGACAAAAACGAATTTGATTCAAATGGGTATATTTTAGATATGCCATTTAATGAAAATTTCGTAAGGCATATAGCTTTAAAACCAGGTCATCGTATACTTATCCCATCGGGTATCAAAGGTTTGCTAGAACCTCCTGCATCTATGTTAATGGCAGCAAACAAATCTGGTATAGCTACTAAGAAAGGGTTAATCTTTACTGCCGAGATAGTGGATTCCCCTTATGTTGGAGAGATACATATTGGGATATATAACACTTCTCAAGAAATTCAGGTTATCGAGGCTGGTCAAAAGCTGGTACAATTTATTCATGTACCAATTTATATTACCGAGCCAGAGGAGATTCAGCAAGAGGAGTTTTATACTGAATCACAAATGTGGGGAAGCAGAGGAGATAAAGGATTTGGTTCATCTCAAAACATAAAATAGTGGACATAAGGAATATAAATGAACAAGTGCCTCAGGTAGAAGAAACTGAGGCACGGATACTACAAGAAATGTATGATCTTGGGATAGAACAATTCTCTGGATATAAATCTATAGAGAAGTTACTAGATTATCCCTTAGATATAAATAACCCAAAGAATCAAGTTATTCTAAAGGATTTTATTGGTAGAGTTATCGAAGAATTAACCGAAGGATTCGAATCTACCGATGAAGTAGTATCTATATATCGTGATTATGGATGGAATAATGATTGCTTAACCTCAGAAGAATACACTCAGGTATTAAATCATCTAGCAAATGCAAATGAGGAACAAGCAGATGCCTTGGGATTCTTCTTTACTTTGCTTTTGTATTCTAATATATTGCCAGAAGATATTCTGAAATACCAAGATGCAAAGAGTTTATTTGAGGTAATGGCAATCGGAGTCAAAGACCTACTCATCAAGTACCCAGATCATCGAAGTGTAAGGAAATATCCTATATTAAGTTCAACCGATTGGGCAAGAGAGGATAGAGCAGAGTATGATAAGATAGTTTCTTATACCCCAGGTTTTCATGAAATGAGCGAGATATCTCATGAAAACGAGAAGCTATATTTATGGGAAGTAATATATGAACTCAATAAAGCAAGGAACTTCCTTAAGTGTAGACCCTGGAAACAAACTCAAGTGATGACTAAAGAAATAGATTTTCAGGAATCATTAGTAAAAGCTTTCTATCTCTATATGGGATTCTTAGCCATGAATGGGTTTACTCCTTGCGGATTATTTAGTTTATTCTTTAAAAAACAACGTCTCAATTTATGGAGACAAAATACTAATTACTAGCATGTCAGGGTGGAATAAGAAATTAGAGGGGCTTCAACTTAATACGGAGGAGTCCCTCCATTCGTTAGAATTTGCTACTTCACAAGAGGCATGGGAAAAACTCAATGAGGGATTCCTAAGATTAGAGCCTGCTTTATTTGGAAAGGGGGCTATGGCTAATAGTGGGGTAGCAGTAGTGTATAACGTATTTATAAAAATACGAAAAGCATGGGTAGACCCAGAATTTGATTATGGGCGGTGTTTCAATTATAAAGAAACTAAGTGGACTAGCTTATTGAATAACTACATAGATTTTAATAAGCTTGACTTGTTGCGTAGTAAACTGAGAGTACTGAGAAATAAGTACAATCAGAATTACAATATAACTTATATGTTTAACAATCATCATGATAACGGTAAACAATGTCTAATAGCTGCGACTTTTTCAAAACGATTCGGGGAGGACATCCCAGTTATTACAATGGTAGTTCGGGCTTCGGAAATTACCAAGAGGTTAATATTCGATTTCCTATTAATTCAACGAATGTCAGAGTACGTATATGGGCCGGACCAGTCAGTACAAATCAACCTATTTGCGACTCAAATGTACGGAAATGTGGAGACACTTTTAATGTATCATACCCATAAACCTTTGAAGAAGGTACTTAAAGGAGCAGAGGAGAATTCATGGAATAAGAGGATAAAAGAGATATGGAAAAAATTCCAAAAGGGCACAGAGAAGGAATTCTCTTCATTCAAGGTATTCTTTAGAAGTTTTAAAGTGCTTCGACCAGATTTATATGAGGAAACATATAAATCAATGAAAGCAAAAGAATTACTTCTCGAGTATGAGGATATAGAATACCCGGAGAATGTAATCTCTTACTCTCAACGTAAAGCCTATAAAAAGAAACTTTTAAAACAAAAGAACAATGGAAGCTAAGGAATTTTTAAATCAGAAGCGTATAGGATTAGTAAACAAATTTTATTACCAAGTTTTAGAGATTAAAAAGAACGGTGCAGAACCAGATATACCCTTGTTAATGAAAGAGGTAGAGGATTTTGATAATTTTGTATTTCGCTACTGGCATATGACCTGGGTTAATTCTACAATGTCATACAGTTAAATATTTATATAATATGAGGATATATTCTAACAGTTTTGAGTTAATGTCCGAAATGGGCAGAGAACTCAACAGTTATGGTCAAACTGTAAAACCAAAGACCTATCAAAATAAAGTGATTGAAGGTAATGAGGATTTTATTACAAAAGAACTCATTTGCCAACAATATTGTTTAACTTCACTTGGAGACCCAGTATGGTTATTCATATTCTCTCATTCAAAGGAATGGGCAGATGCCGAGTTTAAAGAAAGAATTGGTTGGTATGATTTAAATCCAGGTAAAGCTTGGGAATTGAGAAAAGATTTATGGGAACAGTTTTTGGTGAATGGTAAGTTTGATTACACCTACCCAGAGCGTATTTGGAACTCGTTATACATTTATGGTAGTACTTCTTTTAACTGTGATTCAGCAATGCAATCAGTTATTGAACTTCTTAAGAGGGATAATGATACTCGTAAAGCAGTACTCCCTATATTCCATGGTACAGATTTAAGATTCCTTGATGGAAGTAAACGTATACCTTGCTCAATGTATTATGATTTCCTTATCCGTCAGAATGGTAAAGGAGAGAAGGTATTACATATTTGCTATCATCAAAGAAGTTCGGACTTTGTACAACATTTCGGTAATGATGTATATCTTGCATGGAGACTCATGCAATATGTAGCTAAAGAGGTAGGAGTAAAACCGGGTTATCTGTATCACACAATCGATTCTCTTCATGCTTATAAGAAAGATTGGACATCATTAGCATCTAATCTGGAAGACTTACAAGAGAAATACTAATAATGAGGGATGTATCTACTACTGGTGGGTATGTCCCTTTTTCTATTTTAAAATATGGAGACACGGTATACAATAATAAAAAACAAGAGAGAGCTTAAGAAACTTATTGCTTGTTGTAAAGCTACAGGTTATGCTTGCTGTGATTATGAAACAAATGCAGAACCTATATATAATAAGGGTTTTAAGCCAACTATACTCTCAGTATCCTGGATGCCAGGGTTTGGTGCTTCCATTCCTTTAGACCATTTCGAAACAAAAGATTATACTTCACCCGGTTGGAATTGGAAAAAGATGCTAAGGAAATTTGGGGAAGAGGTAATTGAGAATTATGACATTGTAAAGGTTGCATGGAACTGGAAGTTTGATGACCAGATAAATCAAAAGTATCAAATATTCTATAGGGGTACTTGTTTAGATGGTATGCTTGCAAAATATGTTCTCAATGAGGAAAAACCACACGACCTAAAATCAATGGTAAGAAGATATCTGCCCGAGTATGGTAATTATGAGAAACAAGATGCTTTCGATAAGATACCTTGGGATGAAAAAGAATTAGACCCACTTTGTCATTATGGATGTCAAGATACGGATTATACTCTTAGGTTAATGATATTCTTTGAGAAGAAACTAATTGACTTAGGTATGTATTCTGTATTCCGTAATTTATTTATGTGTAATTCACGAGTACTTACTTCAGTAGAGAAAGAGGGTTTATATCTAGATACCGAGTTCAATAAAAAGCTTTTAGAAGAATATAAACCAAAAATAGATGCTGCTAGAGACTCAATATATGCTTTGCCAAGAGTAAAGAAATTTGAAAAGAAATATAACCAAGAAAAGATTGATAAGTATATCCAATCTATCGAATCAGAACTTGAAGAGTTAGATTATAATGACCCAAAGGATAAACGTAAGATTGCATCAAGGGAACAGAAAATTTCAAATATCAAGGCAGGTATATTCACAACTAAAAAGGAACAAGAATTAATAAGACCCATTAATTTGGGTAGTCCAGTTGATTTACCTGCATTGATGTATTCAGAAGATGGCTTTCATTTTGATGTGATTAAGGATAATGAATCTGGTAAACCAAGTACTGATGAAGAAACTCTTACTAACCTTAGGTTAATGATTAAAAAGCCAGATTCACCAAAGGCAATATTCCTTGATAAGCTTCTTGAATTACGAGGGTTAGAGAAAATGTATAAGACCTATATTTATGGATGGTGGGAAAAGGTACAAGATGATTCTAGATTACACGGTAGGTATAATATACATGGTACAGACTCTAATAGGTTTAGTTCTGCAGACCCAAATATGCAGCAGATCCCAAAGACAACAGTAGACCCAAATATTAAGAAACAATTGGTAGCTCCTCCAGGTTATCTATATATGGCATTCGACTACTCACAGGCAGAGTTAAGAATGATGGCTCATTTATCAGGTGATGAAACTTATCTGGAAGCATTTGCAAAGGGCGTAGACCCTCACCTTGGTATAGCAGCAGCAAAATATGGGGTTCCAATTGAGGAAGCCAGTAAAATATACGAAGACGAAAGTCACCCTGACCATAAGCTTTGGAAGACTAGAAGAAAACAAGCTAAGCAAATTGCATTTGGGCTTATCTATGGAATTGGAGATGCTTTGCTAGCAGTAAAATTATCAGACCCAAAAGCTGGTATTATAGTTACTAAAGAGGAAGCTCGTAAGGAGATGGATGAGTTCTTTAAGAAACACCCAAAGATACTTAAGTTCAAAGAGAAACAAGAGAAATTCCTTCGTAAGCATGGATATTATACCCAGTTATTTGGTACTAAGAGAAGATTACCCCAAATATACTCAAATGATAAACAAGAAGTTGCTTATGCTATCCGTTTGGGACTTAATTTCCCATGTCAAGGTGCTGCAGCAAATATGACTAATTTTGGAGCTATCCTTGTTTATTGGTTAATGAGACAAGGTAAATTACCACGTATGCTTGAAGTAGCAACTGTTCATGATGCAGCCTATTTTTACTCAAAGCCTGAATATATTAATACTTGGACTGTTTTTAAAATATGGGATATATTGAGAAACCCTAGTACTAAGAAATATTTTGGTTTTCAAGTGGATGATGTAGATATGTCAATGGACTTCTCTATTGGTAGGTCAATGGCAGAAGAATTACCTTTTATTCCTGGGTATGATTATAGAAAGATGCTTCAACCAGATTTCTCAGTAGAGGAGTATATGGAAGAACATAAGAAGTATAAGAATGTAATCATTAAGGATTATCCTAAATTGTTTAGTAAAGAGATAAAGCAGTATGAGGAAGATTTTAAAGGGAAACTTAGATTGCATTGGTTGCCATAATTACCATGTTACCAAGAATGGTAAGGTATATTCTAATTATAAGGGTAAAGGTTGGGTAAAATTATCCCTTAATCGAATTAAAAATAACGGATACGTTATAGTTTCTATTAGGGATACGAATGGATATAGGTATACTTATAACATTCATCAATTAGTAGCATTAGTATATGTACCAAACCCAAATAATCATAAGTATGTATGTCATAAGGATAATATAAGAACTCATAATCATTATAAGAACTTATATTGGGGTACTGCTAAGGAAAATACTCAACAATGTATTAGAGAGGGTAGGTTTAAATTTTCAGATACAAAGTTAAGTAGACCCGATATACTTCAATTACTTTATGAGTATGATACTGGTATGATAAAAGCAAAACTTGCTAGGAAGTATGAGATATCACCAATGTTAGTATATAAATATATTAAGAAAAGAAAACGTTATGAAAAAGATTTTGAACGGGCCCACGGTATGGAGGGCTAAATGCCCAGTATGTGATTGCGAATTTGAATATGATACCAGTGAAACTTTTGGGGTTTATAATAAATCTGGGGATTATTTTAGGATAGTACAATGCCCCAATTGTAAAACTAATCTGAAGCATTCAGAATCTGTATCAACCATTACATCATCGAAAAGAGAGGATACTATGTCTACATAAATAATATAAATTTATGAGATTATGGCAACACAGAAAGAGATTGATAATGCAAGTAAGCTAACTGCCCTTACTTATATGGTTGCAGGGTGTTTAGGTTATTCTATCGAAAATTTACTTAAGTATTTAGATGGGGTTAATCTAAGGTTGAGTGGACAAGAAAAGATGTTACTTAACCGATTAAAGACCCAGTTATCTCAAGTACAAACTAATCTTACTACTTTAGAGGGATTGGCTTTTAAAGTAATGGCTACAGATGAGGATGGTAAACTTGCTTATGAAGATGCCACCCATATTTATTGGGCTGCATTTTTAGCCTTACTCGATAGAGGTGGTACTGATAACTTATGCGACTTAAGATTAATGGCTTTGGTAGATAAGGTAAGCATCTATAAATCTCTTCTTAATTTGCCTGGTATGAAACTCTCCTATCAAATGGCTTTTGCTCAAGTAACTAAAGCAATAAGCAAAGGGGAATTTAGTAAAGAAGACTTTAAAAACCTATTAGAAGTTTATGAAGACGGAACTGAAAAAACTAAAGGTTAAATTTGAAGGTAAACTTATTGAGATTGATATTCAAAAAGAATTATCTATCAATGAGAATATCATTAACTCTCAGCTACGAGAATCTCCTTCTAGTTATTATGTACTTGCTTCTTTGAGAGATAAGTATATAAAAGAACGAGATGCTCTAGCAAGGGAAAAAGAAGAAGCTTATTCGAATGCTTGGTTATATTATAAGGATGCTAATGAAAGATGGAATAATGAATACGTATCTCATAAGGCAAACCTTAACAAGAAATACTCTTCTATCAATGAGAGGTATTTGAAAGCTGTAGAAAAAGCAAATAAGTTCATAACTATATGTAAGTGCTATGAGTCACGCGAAAATATATTAAGAACTATTAATGCGAACCTAAGAAAAGGTTAACCCATTGAACTATAAACAATTACTAACTTTTAAAAACAGTATTAGAATATGAATTATTCAATGACATTTATCTCACCTCTTGTAGCTGAGAAATTTAATCAAGAATTACCCGGATGCCCAACAGAAAACCGGGTACTTATTTTATCTCCCAAGGAGGTAAACCAAACTAAATCTGGTTTGATTATCCCTGAACAAGTAAAAGAGGGAGTTCCTCGTAAAGGGGTTGTAGTAAAGAGTGGAGAAATTACTGAAGAATACAAAACCTACCGAGAATTGGTTGCTGTAGGTAGAATAGTTACCTATGGTTTGTATGCAGGTAAAGAACTTGAATTCGAAACGGACAAACTATCTCCTGCTCTCAAACAACTTTTAGAGAAAAACGTTCTTACCGTATTGAGTATGAACGAAGTAGTTTACTCAGAACCGAATAATTAAAACTAATCATTATGATAAAAGACAAGAAGAAAAAGAAAGTTTCATCAGAAGGACTTTCTACAAAAGAAAAGATGCTAGCTAGAAAGAAACAGCTAGAATCCAAGGGAAATGGTAGTGGGTTAGTATATCCAAAAGAAGGAACACTGAGAATGAGAATTAAATCTCCCGGTGATGACCAAGAATTGGGTATCGAAATTATTCAATTCTACCTGGGTGGCAATTTGGGAGGAGTTATATCTCCGGCTACTTTTGATGAACCTTGCCCATTCATGGAGAAATATCAAGAATTGAAAAACTCTAAGGATGAAGATGACAAGGAACTTGCCAAGAATTTGGTGCCAAGAAGAAGATATGTCATCGGTGGTATCATTTACTCAGATGAAAAGGGTAGTAAGGTAGATTACGAAGGCAAAGATAAGGGAGTTTTAGTTCCTCGCTCAGTATACCAGGATATCATTGACCTTTACCTTGATGAAGATGAGGCAGGTGATATGACAGATCCAAAAACTGGATATGATATCAAGGTAATTCGTTCAGGGTCTGGTAAACTAGACACCACTTATTCTGCTCGTGCTTGCAAACCAACTAAGTTGGACAAGAAATATCAAGGTACAATTGACCTTGAGGGAATAGTTCGTTCTCAAATCAAATCCTATGATGAGTTGGAAGATTTACTTTCACAGTATCTAAATGAAGACCATGGGGATGACGATGATGACGATAAGTCAAAGAAGAAAAAGAAAAAGGGAGTTCACAAAGACCATTACATGGAAGATGATGAACCTAAGAAAAAGAAAAGAAAATACAAATCGGATATTTAAGGGTTAGTAATATGGTTTCATTCGAAGGTGGTAATTAGATTCGTTCTGTTATCACCTTCTTTAGTTAAAGACATTACATTATGGCAAAGAAATCTAAGGTTGGTTTAAAAGTACCAACAGCAAATGAGATGGCAAAGAAATATGGGAGTATGATTAAATTAGCTTCAGAAGTTACTGATACCGATTTATATATACCATCTACTTTCTTTGCTCTGAACTACTTATTCGGTAAGGGTATTCCTTATGGTAAAATCGTTGAGATTGCTGGAGAGGAATCCTCTGGTAAATCTTTAGTGGCTTATAACTTTGCTTATGCTACTCAACAACTTGGAGGTCATGTGATATGGGTAGATGCTGAACAATCCTGGATGAATTCATGGGCTGAAATCAATGGAGTAGACCCTGCAAGAGTAACTATTGTTAATGATACCCGTATTGAATATATTGCAGACGTAGTAGCAGACTTAGCAATTTATTTACGTTCTCAATTAACTCACAATGAACCGATACTCTTAGTAATCGATTCCATTGCAGCTACTGACTGTACTGATAATATAGATGCTAAGATGGTTGATGGTAAGGCAGAGATGGGAGGTAGAGCAAAGGCTCTTTATAAATACTTCCGTATCAGAAGTGAATTATTCTACAAACTGGGAGTATCTCAGATTTATATTAACCAATTAAGAACTGCTTTGAATGTCGGATTTGGAAAAGATAACACAACAACTACAGGAGGTGCAGCACTTAAGTTCTACGCTTCAATCAGAGCTGCTTTCTATTCAGGAAGGTCTGTTACCATTAAACAAAATGGGAAAGAAAGGAAAGCTGGGAAACTTGTCACTATCAGACTTATTAAAAATAAAGTTGCTCCTCCTCGACCTACAATCAGCAAATGCCCTGTATATTTCAATCCTAAATTCCACGAAGTCGGGTTTGACAGATGCTATGCTTTAGAGGATGTATTGGTAGATACCGATGTAATCGAAAAAACTACTGGTGGGTATAAATTGAAAGGTAAAACTCTTGCAAGAGGGGAAGAGAAATTCCAAAAGCTTTTGGAAGAAGACGATGAACTTCGTAGAAAACTTTTACGGAAAGCCGGAGTAAATACCATAGGTACTACTAAAAAGCAACTGGAGAAAATAGAAACAAATCTATTCCCAGTCGATGGTGTAGAATATGAAAACTATTCAGATTCAGAAGAGGAGGAGGAAGACGATGAATAAGAAAGAGGTAGAAGGTATAGAGAAAGTAATTAAAGAGTACCTTAAGAAAAATTTGAGAATGGAATCTAGGGTTAGGTATCTAGATGCTTATAGCCCACCAGAGAATTATTTAGATGTATATCTTGGAGAGGAAAAGATTCAAGAAGTTTCACTTTATGAATTAGATTTTGGACGATGAGCAAGAAAACAATATTACTGATTGATGGAGAGAATATTCTCCATCAGTCTTTTCATAAGTTCGAAAAACTTAAATCTACCGATGGCAAACCGAGTGGGGCAATATTCGGATTTTTCAAATCTCTACATATGTATCTTACAAGGTTCGAACCGGATGAGGTTTATGTTTCATTTGATAATGGTCATTCACCAGTAAGGATGGAGTTATTGCCCAATTACAAGGGACATAGAAAAAATATATCTGTAGATTACGAATCATTGCAAAAGCAAAAGGCAATTATAATGAAAATGCTGGGTATGCTAAGAATTAATTATATCTTCGATAAAAAGAAATCTACAGTATATGAAGGAGATGACTTCTTAGCATACCTTGCAATTAAAAAATTCCAATCCGAGAAAATGATACTTATATCATCGGATAAAGACTTTAACCAGTTGCTATCAAATAACCTGAGGATATACAATCCGAGAAAAGATGAGATGATAAGAATGGATAACTGCAAAGAATTATTCGGTTATCATTCTCATGAAACGGTAGAGTACCTTGCAATGGTTGGAGATACTTCCGATGATATACCAGGGTTCCCGGGTATAGGCCCAGTAAAAGCAAGGAAAATCCTTGATGAGGGTAGAATTGAGAAGTTTATTGCCCAGAGTAAGAACAAAGAATATCTTCAAATATGGAAAAGGAATGAACAGTTAATCGACCTTTTCTGGTTTGTAAGACATAATCCATTGGATAAGTTACCAATTAAGTCAAAGAAGAAGTTTAAGTATGAGAAATTCAAAGAGCTTTGTATCGAATACTCTTTAGCATCATTTTTGACAAATGAATTTATAAAACCATTTAAAGCATTACATCATGAGTAAGAGAATTATGTTTGTGGGTCCCTCTGGTATAGGGAAAACTACTTTAGCTAAGTATGTAGCTAAGAGAGAAGATCTACCTTTTATTTCTGGTAGTATGTCAGATTTATTACCTGCTACTGAAGGGGTATCACATAATGAAATATTATCCCTCGGTTCGGAGGCAATGTATAAAGCAGATTTTCAACTTCTGAACAAAAGGAATAGGTTATTCAAGGATAGAGAATACTTCGTAACTGATAGGAGTTATGCAGATTTGGCTGCTTATTTTTGGTATAAGCAATCAAGAACTTTACCAGAATGTGAAATGGAACATTTTTTCTGTCAATGTAAGACTTTAATGGAAGATCAATGTGATGTAGCAATCTTCTTACCATTAAATCTAGATACTTATAAGCATTGGTCAATGGAAGATAATGGTAAGAGAATACTTAACAGATTCTTCCAAGTTCAGATATCATCTCTTATGGGGGAATTGCTTGCAAATTGGGAAATACCCACTATTTGTATATCTGAGCTCGATTTAGGTATGAGAACGGAACAAATCAATTACCATTTAGATAGGATATGGGGAAAGAAGTAATAGCAATAGCCTTTTCAGATTTACATATAAATCTATGGGCTAAGTTTAATGAGAACAATCACAGGACCCTGAATAGTTTCAGGGTTTTGTCGATTATACGGAAATTATGTAGAAGGTTTAACTGTCCTGCATTATTTTGTGGAGACTTATTTCATAAGGCCGAAACAATGGACCAAGAATTGGCAGAGATATGTTATAACGAACTAATCGAAGGATTTTGGATATATGCCATATCTGGAAATCATGATATTAAGAAAATAAGTAAGGTTGGTACTAAACCCTTTAGCTGGCTTTATCAAGTAGAGAAGTATGGTATCATGATATTAGATTATGAAAAAACCCAACTATCTTCTACACATAAAGATATTATGGTATATGGGGTTCCTTATATTGATAATAATGTGGGTCTAAGTGAATACTTAAAGAAGTTAGAATTAGATAAAAGTAAAAAGAATATTCTTTTACTACACACCGATTATCCTGGTGCAAAAGATACAGATGGTAGGGAAATAGATTCCGTAGAAAACTTAAATGTGAATGTTCTCAATAAGTTCGATTTAGTATTATGTGGGCATATACACAAACCACAAAGACTATCAAAGAAGGTTTATATGATTGGAGCCCCTAACCATCAGAGGAGAACCGATAGGGGATGTGAATTGGGGTATTGGAAAATCTATGAAGATTTGTCTCTGAAGTTTGTACCTTTGAAAAATTTCCCAAAGTTCATCGATGTAGAAAGGGAAGAGGATATTAATGATGATGGCAATTATTATACGGTAATCCCTCAAAAAGCTAGTACTCCAGTTAATAACAAACATAAGATTACTAAGCAACTTTCTAAGAAGTCTCTAGCAAAGAGATACCTAAGAGAGAAAGGTATTAAAGATGAGGTTAAAACTAATCTATTAATTGAAACACTTAAAAAGGCTGAGTCATGTTAACGTTCTTAAACTTAGAGGCAGAAGGATTTTGTTCAATAGAATCCTTACATCTACAATTAAACCCAACTTGTACCATACTTATCAAGGCACCAAATGGAAAAGGTAAAGCACAACCTTTAGAAGAACCCGTTTTAACCGCTAATGGTTGGAAAAAGATGGGGGAATTAACTCTTAATGATAAAGTAATTAACCCAGTTACAGGTAAACCTATCAAGCTATTGGGTATTTATGATAGAGGTCTATTAGATACTTACAAAATAACCTTTTCTGATGGCTCATGTACTGAATGTGCTGGAGACCATTTATGGTCAGTATTCAAATCGGGTAAAGCTAAAGACAGACTAAGAACCTTAGATACCGAGACTTTACTAAAGGATTATAGGGTTGAGAATAAAACTGCTCCTGGTACTTTCAAGTATAGATACTCAACTCCATTAACCGTACCAATTGATGGTAATTATACTAAATTACCAATACACCCCTACGTATTAGGGTTTATATTAGGCGATGGTTGTATTTCCGGTAATAGGTCTACAGTTAGAGTATCTACCAATAGAGAGGATTGGCCAGAGATAGTTGATAGATTAAGGTCATATTTGCCAGACCCAAACCTGGTTCATGAAGGTACAGAGGTAAGAGGGGCTAAACATTTTAGGATTCATGGTTTAGGTAAAGAACTTAAGGATTTAGGATTAATTGGTTGTAAGTCTAAAGATAAGTTTATACCAGAGTTATATTTGAAATCATCAATCGAGAATCGTAGATTATTATTAGCTGGTTTATTAGATACTGATGGATGTGTTGGTTCCAAAAAGAAAATCTCAAAGGTTTCTACGTATTCATCTAAGAGTGAGCACTTAAGAGATGGTATTAGCTATTTGGTAAGATCCCTTGGAGGCCTATCTACTAAAAATGAAAGTACCCGGTTTAAGTATGGTAGGTATACTACTTCATATGTGTGTTCAATACGACTAACCTTTAACCCTTTTCTAAGGAAATATAAAACTAAATCCTATGGTGAGTTTACCAGGAGAAATAGAATGGTAAATACCATAAGAAATATTGAATATATAGGGAAAAAGGTATGTAGGTGCATTAAAGTAGATTCTTCAGAAGGCCTATATATTACCAGAGATTTTATAGTTACCCATAATTCAACTATTCTCTCTGCCTTGGTATGGGCAATATATGGGAAAAACCTAAAGGGTGTTTCTGAGGTAAATACCTGGAAGCAAGTAAGGCCCAAAGATTACAAGGGTACTAAGGTACAAGTATACTTTCAGAAAGATTCTCATACATATAAGATAGTTAGGTGTCAAAAGTATGATGAAGTACTTGAGGATGGTGCTAAAGGTAAAGACAGACTTATCTTCATGAAGGATGGGGATATAGTTGATATCAAGGGGAAGGGGAAGATACAGGATTCTATAAACCGAGAGATAGGTCTATCATATACTCTGTTTATGAACTCAATTATGTTTGGGCAAGGTATAAAAAGACTCATACAAGAATCTAATTCTGATAAGAAAAAGATATTCGAAGAAGTATTCGATTTGGAGTTCTTAAACCTTGCTAAAGGCATTGCATTACAAGATAAAAATAACTTGATATCTCAAATAAACGAAGTAGAGCATGAGTCTCAAATGCTTAAGAAAGAATTAGAGGCTAATAAGGAGGCTTACTTCGATATGAGAGATAGAGAAAAATCCTTCAAGCAAAAAATCAAAGAAGAAAGAAGAGAGTTAAAACAAGATAGAGAAAAGCTAACTAAGTTACTGATTGAGAAACAAAAACAAATTAAGGATGAAGTAGATGCTTCGCTTCAGATAAAGATTAAAAAACAAAATGAACTAATCCTTGATTTGAGGAGTAAGATAAAAGATGCAAAGAATCTATCGAATGTACCACTCAAGAAAGTAATTAAAGAATTAGTAATACAGTTAGAAGCTGGTCACTACAAACGTGCATTACGTGATGCTAAATCAATATATAAAGCGTTCTCTGACCTTGACAAATATGATAAAGAATATCAAGAGGCTTTAGAGAGATTAGAAGAACTTAGTAGTGTAAATGATAGATATAAGAAATTGAAATCTGATTGTGATGATATTGCTTCTGATATTGCTTCTATTGACGAAGATTTGGATAAGCTCAAACAGGAAAAGCTTAAGGTTATGTCTCCAAAGTATAAACAAAAACTTAAAGAGATTAGGAAAAACTTACGGAAGGTTGATGAGGACTTTCATAATAAAGAATTAGAGTTAGAGAATTATAACTGGTTAATTAATGACCCATTGGGTAATAATGGGATTAAGGCATACTTATTCGATTCATCACTCGAGTTCTTAAATAAATGCCTCGATAAATATTCAGAGGTATTGGGATTTAGGATTGAATTTAATATAGATTTGGGCACTGCTAGAAAAGAATTTGTTACTCTTATTGAAAGAGATGGGATGATTATAGATTACGATGAACTATCAGGCGGCGAGAAACAATTGGTTTGTGTAGCAATGGCATTCGCAATGAATGAAGCTCTTACTGCCTCTAAGGGGATTAACTTAGCATTCCTTGATGAAGTATTTGAATCATTAAGTTCAGATAACATAGAAGTAGTTACCTCATTAATACGTCACATATTCAAAGAGAAAACTTTATTCTTGATAACCCACTTAGATTCACTTCCTCTCGGTAATACCAAAATCTTGCAAGTGGAAAAGGCACAAGGTCTGAGTAGGTACCAATTACTATAATGTTATAATAATTAATATAACAAGACAGTAATTATGGCAAATAGCAAAAAGAAGGGGAATCGATTTGAGCTAAAGATTTCAAAATGGTTTACCCAATGGACTTCTTACAAGTTCGGAAGAACTCCCTATTCTGGGGCAAACCACCAGAGTAGAGATTTAGCTTCAGATATAATGTGTCAAGATGAAAGACATGCCCATCGGTGTAAAATATCCGTTGAGTGTAAGAATTATAAAGAGATTAAGTTTGAACATATTCTTTTAGGTAATAAGGGTTGTGATATATTAAAATTCTGGGAACAAGCTTCTAAGGATGCAAAAAGAGCAAATAAAGTTCCTATACTCTGTATGAGATATAATTCAATGCCCTCAGAAGAATTTTTCTTTGTAGTTGGAAAGGATTTATCTTCCGTATTCTATAAACCCCTATTCGATAAAGCCAATATTATGGTAATTGATGTACCAAAGATAGATGAGATTCTTTATGTATTCATGGCTAGTGACATATTGAAGAATGTAAACTATAAGTTAGTACATAAACAAGCTAAGTTAATTCTTAAAAACCGGTAACCTATGAAGAAGCATACCCCATACTCATATTGTATATTTTACCTTGAAAGGAAGTACTGTGATAAAATTAATAAAGAACTCAAAGAAAAGGGGTATGACCAAATCAAGGCAATTATTCCTATGGTAAACGTATTAAGAAAAACCACAAAAGGTAAGATGGTATTCGAAGAAGTACCAGTATTATTCAATTATGGTTTTATGAGAATGCCCACTAAATTAGCATTCTCAAGGCCCTTTCTTAATAAGTTACGTAGGAATATATCTGGTATCAGAACTTGGTTACGTAATACCGAGACAATGCACCCAAGAAAGAAAAAGGTAAGGATTGACAATGCAGAAGACTTTGATGATTTCTCTTTAGTGGCTACTTGTAGTAGAAAAGAAGTAAGGCGATTTAAACGTATTGCTAGAGAGAATAAGAAGTTTTCAGTAGATGATTTAGTCAATGTAAAGCCTGGAGATTACTTAGTATTACGGGGTTATCCCTATGAGGGAGTAGATGCTACAGTATTAGAGGTTGACCATCTTTGTAAAAGAGTAAAAGTTCTTATATACCCTGAAATGGGAAGAATGGAAGTATGGTTACCTTTTGACAACGTCATTTATAGTGTATATTTAAACCATGATCCAGATAAACTTTATGCTAATTCTGGGGAATATGACCCTAATCAGATAACCAATGAAGCAATTGATAGTATAATGAGATATAGGAGAATTTAATGTTATGAACGAAGCTCAACAAAAAGCCTGGAGTTGTTTAATTGATAAAGAACAACAATCATTATTCCTTCAACTATCCGAAAGTAAATCTTCATGGGAAGCTGGTGAAATTTTAAAGTTATCTCATTACAAGTATCTTGAAATCCGGGAACGGTCAGAGAAATTCTTTAGGCTATTCTCGGATTTTTTTGAGAAACACACTTCTATTTTTCGACCAGATTGCCCCTGTGAGAGGAATTTCCAAGATTATATGGAGGGATGTTTAGAGAAACGATTAAAAAGAAAAGAAGCAAGCTTATTCACAGGAGACTCAGCTCAATTACTCCCAAAGGTAAACTCTAAAAATATAAAGAGAAACATGAAGAGGTTAAAGGAGTCTGAGGATGAATGGGACATAGATACTCTAAGATTAATTCTTGAATTTGATAGGTGGAATAACTTTAGAATACTTCCAAGGATGCTACAACAGCCATCTGCATTTAAAAGGCGGTCGAATAAGAAGGATAAGATATATATCAAATACCTACTTAATAGAGTACCGGATTGGATGCACACTAAACTCAGAGAAAGATTTAGGTATAAAGTAAAACCTGGAAAAAAAAAGTATTGGGTAGCTTTAATATCTGAGGACCTATATACCGATGGTTATCTATTGTTACCAGTAAGACCTTTGGATGAAGTAGTAGATGAATTTAGTAGATTCTACATGTATGTATTTAAAACTAAAGATGATGCTGATACCTTTGGTTTTATGGTATCTAAGTTCATGATTAAAACCGAATCTGTTAAGCTTGGACAAAAATTCTGGCCAGAGTACCGTTGCTGTGTGGAAAAAGCAGTAAACTATAATCAAGTGAACAACATAGAATTCAATATTAAGAAATTGGATATGGCTTATAACACACATATCAAGAGAAAGCATAAAAAACCTAAATCCACTGCTGCGAACCGAGCAAAAACCTCGGATTTTTATAAAAATAAATAGAGAAATAAGATAAGATTAAATTATTTATTCTTATATTTGCAAAGAAAATAAATGAATATTTAAAAATATTGATGATATGGCAAAAAAGAGTAGAAAAGACATGAAAGCCCCATCCAAGGAGAAATCAAATTTCCTTGGTGCTTCTGGGAGAAACATGACTTATAAGGATTTAAAGAGAAAGGCTATCATATTAGGGATGCCTTTCCCTGATGCTTGTTCTGCTGGGGTATTTGACTTATTACATTATATCAATGTATCAGAAGAGAAGCCCGATAAATCGTTAATTGATAAATATGACGATTGGATGGATAAGCAATTGGAAACTATTGGGTATTCAAAAGATGACCCATTAAGGAATTCTCGACTAAGGCTTGGGTTTCTCGGAGAAGAGGGGGAAAATGGGCAAAGGAGAACAAAACGAGTTCCCGGAATAAAGAAACCTCGAGAAAAGAAACCACCAAGAGAGAGGGATGAATTTAATCTTATCAAGGGCACAAAGAAATCTTATGTATTTGAATTAACTGCAAAAGGTTTTGAACTTGATAGAGTTATTCGGAGAATGAAAAAGAAATTCCCCGAAGCAAATGAGAAATCTATCAATCTTTGGTATAGAATGGCAAAGAGGAATATAAATGGTAAAGCTAAAGGAAAGTAACAACGGACCCATACGATCAGATAGATATTATATATGGACTTGGAGACCAGATACTACCAATAAGATTGTTACTGAAAAGAAATTATATAGGAAACATCTAACCGGTATACCATACTTTACTAGACACCAAGTAAAGGTTACCTTAGTTTATCTTTATGGTGTAGATGTTCTTCAATATATCCATATAATATCTGGGAGGAAACTTATAAAACAGGGCATTAGAGAATTATCCGATATGAATGGTAAACTTCTTAAAAAGGGTAGTACTAAATTCTGGTTTAAGGGTAAATTCGTAAAAGCAAGGAAGTTCATAATGCCCGATGAATATCACATGGATAAACACCGACGAAGAAGATTTATGGTACAAATGCACCGAGTCTTTAAGTCTAAAGGAAAAAAGGAATTCAATGAAAGGTACTCAATCAAACTCTATGGACAACGGCAAGGCATATCTCCCAAGTATACAAGGCAAAAGAGATTACAAATCAATCTTGCTATCCTACAGGATTTACAACAGGCTGAGTCAAGAGGAGAAAAATAAATTCAATCTGTTATTCTTGCAGTATCCTCCATTGGTAAGTTCATTGGCTTTATATTTAAGAAAGAAGATGAACATCCCAATACAAAAGGTACTATTTATCAAAGCACAAAGGGATATGCTTGAAATATTTAATGAGGCATCGCTTAAATTTTTAGGGTATTTGCCTAAAGAAAGATTTATCAAGAAGTCTTTATTATTTCAAGGGTTTGTTCCATTAGAGAGTATTAAACTTAGAAGGTCTTATGCTTATATAATGACAAATAGGATGATAGAAAATAAAATATGGGTCTACCCAATTCGATTATCCGATAACTATAAAACAATGATAAAAGGGAAATACAAATCCTATACCGAAGTATTTGGGAAGGTGGGTATTCCTGGGATAACTAAAATTAAATATAGCAATGAATAATAACGAAGGTTTTAAAATCACAGCACATCAACCAGCAAACCCATTTGCAGGTAAGAAGTTTAAGATAGTCACTTATCAAGGTGACAAGGAACTTGCCTCTCAGGCAATAACAATTGAATCTCAATTAGAATTAAAGACAACTCTAGATGAGATAAAACAATTCAATATTGCTCAGGAGGAATTATTAAAATCTGGGTATACTCAGAAATCCATACTGGTAAAGAAACTTATAACAGAGTGATATAAATAAATTATTAACCAACTTAAACATTACGAAAATGGCTAAGAAGAAAAAAGAAGTGGAACTGAAAGAAGTTTCCAGAACAGAAATCAATGGTGCAATCATCATTAAGTACGAAGACGGCTCAGTAAAGATTATCCCTGCTCCTATCATGCTTTCTGCCGAAGAAGCCGAAGACCTTTTTGGTTCTGAATCCGATGACGAGGAAGAAGAAGAAGAGGAAGAATCAGACGATGATGATGATTCCGAAGAGGAAGAAGAAGAGGAATCGGATGATGACGATGAGGAAGATGATGATGATGATGATGATTCCGAAGAGGAAGAAGAAGAGGAAGAACTGACCGGTGAAGAACTTGCCGAAATGGACTTCGAAGAACTTGAGGATGTCTGCGACGACAAAGACCTTGAAACTGACCCAGACGATTATGATGAAGACGACATCGAAAAACTCCGTAAAGCAATCGCTAAAGAACTCGGTCTCAAATTGCCGGCAAAGAAAGAAGCCAAAGGTAAAGGCAAGAAAGGGAAAAAGTAATCTGGTAACCGTATTCAAGATTTAAAAGAAGGTAGGGAAATTTCCCTACCTTTACTATCAACTATTAATAAACGTAGAAGTTTACTTATAATAACCATTAACTTATAAAACATTAAAAATTATGGCAACAAAGAAATCAGACTCCAAGAAGAAAGGGGATAAGGAAAAAGACCCCGAAAAAGAAGCTAAACGTAAAGCTCGTCAAGAGGCACTCAAGAATCGGCCGGCTGAACAACGCCCTAACAGCAAGCAAATAGACGTTATTGCCATTAACGACAAATCCAAGGTAATGAACTTTGGTTATGCCGTTAAGAACAAGGAAGGCTATCAGGGTGTAGTGGTTACTTCTGTATTGGTTACGGATGGCAAACCGGTATCAACTTCAGTTTCATTCGTTCCGGGAACTCTTACCGTTAAGTCTAAGAAAGGACATGGCGTTATTTGTTCTCCGAAAAACAAAAAGGCTAAGGAAGAAGAAGAGGAAGAATCAGAAGATTAAACTCTAACTTACTAACTACTATCCCATATGTCTGCTATATAAATTTAGAGTTTAAGTTCATATGAATAACATCTACACTTAGGACGTTGTTCAGCCAAAAGCTCATTGCCTGTGAAGGTAGTGGGCTTTAATTTTTTATACCCATGGAAGAAGAGAAATTAGCAATTCGAAAGAATATTCGAATACTTGCATTGGATAATCTAATAAATACTTATACTGATGTACTAGAAGATAAAGAATTAAACCTGGGACCAGATGAAAGGGAACTTGCCATCAATATAATAAATGAGGCAAGAGAAATGCTATCAGAAGAAACTCAGGAAGTATCTAACCAAGTAATGCAAAGACCCAAATGGAAAAAGACTTAAGATTATTAGTGGGAAACATTAATCAAACTCTCAGAGAATTAGATTATGTTTCGTACCTTAAAAAGGTAGCTCTTAGTAAGGGTAAGAAAGGCGAATACCAATCCCATAGGTTGAAGAGTAATTATCTGAAAAGAAAACTCATATCTCTTAAAGGAGCACTGAATAAAAAACTTCATGGGACTTATATTGTTGCCCAATTTAATTTTATAAGGGGGGAACAGAAAGAAACTTTTGAACAAACTTTTACGGACTTATCTCAGAAAGAGGTAGAAGATATACTTCAACTCGAGGCAGTTTTAAAACAATGCAGTTTAGAAATCCTAGAAATTAAAGAAATCCCAACCCAAATTAGGAAGGTATAACTATGGTATTATGTAAATAGGAAATTCAATTATTCACCTAATATAAATGAAAATGGCTAAGAAAACAGAAAAGAAGAGTAAATCGGAATCCAAGACTCCGGAACTCACAAAGGCTAAGAAAGCTTTGGATGCTTACCTTAAAGAGAACAAGTTGGACCCTACTAAGGATTGGACCAAAGACAAGAAACATGGTAAAAAGGTTACCGAACTTGTAAACAAGCTCAATAAGGAAAGAGACAAAGTTGCTGCTGCCTATCCTGAAGCTGACCAAGAGAACAACAAGAAATTGGTAAAACTCCAGGAAAAAGAGAAGAAGGAAAAAGCTGAGAAGAAGGCTGCCAAAGAGAAAAAGGAAAAGAAAGGAAATGGTGGTAGAACAGCTACCAAATACGATTATCCTCTCATCGATGGCAGAGAAATGACTTCGGCTGAGAAGAAAAAATACCGTATGGAGCAAAGAAAACTTGCTTCAGGTAAGGCTCCTAAGGAGGAAAAGGAAACTAAGAAAAAGAAGGAAGAAAAGGTAAAAGAGAAACCGGCTTCCGATAAGAAAGATAAGAAGGCCAAAGACAAGAAGAAAAAGAAGGCCGCTAAAGAAGAAGATTAATAAGAGCACTTTTTACTTTTACTTATCATATTTTTGAGTATTCGTTAATAATGGTAGAAGGCCTGGCAATATAAAAATTGTTCAGGCCTTTTATTTTCTAATTAAGTCGAAAATGGAACAAGAAGTATATAAACCAAAACTTAGAATCACTACACTATCAGAGAATGGTACCCCATTATCCGATAGGTTGGTAGATGCTTATACCGAGATGAATTCAGGTCCAAAGGTACAGCATAACGGTCCCATAAGAGTAGAAGTAACTCTTACTAATAAACAAGATATTGATAACTTCAAAGAATACTTAGATAGGTTATCTGGTACATTGCCTGCTAAGGCACCTAATGTGGGCAGAGGAAGACCTGCAGGGTCTACAACTAAGGAATTGGAATCACCAAGGGAGGATATTCTTGCAGATGTAGAAAAAATGATTGAAGAGGGTAAAAGCCAACAAGATATTATTAAATATCTTAGGGGATTGGGATTTGTATTTATCCTTACTGAAGATTTTCTATTTCACTTTCCTGGATTTGAGTTTAATAAAAAAGATGTGGGAGAAGCAACAGACAATAAGCAATATCCCAATTCATTTTCTTGGATGGCAAGATGTATCAAACGGGCTAAGGACCCAAAAGCAGATAAATTTGACCCAATGGTAATCTTTGGTTTTAGCATCCTTGGGGGACCCTCGAAAAAGATTATCCCCTATCTTTATAAAGAAAGGAAGAAACCATTAAGGGCCCAAGTTGGTAAAAACGTAATCTCCTTCTCTCAGGCAGAATTCACTAAACTTCCAAAGTATATGTTAGAATCCGAAAGGATTAAGTTCTCTACTGAACAGAGACAATTGCTTCTAAGTCCCGAAAAGAAGCCTTCTAAATTCTTCCTAAGATGGGTAAACGATGCTATATTCCCAGACTCCATAAAGGAAAAGATGAAAGAAATCAAGAACCGCTAACACTTACATCCGTATTTATTAAAAGAGTATTTTATATAAAATAATTTTAGTATATTTGCATAAAGAAAATTTAATTATGGACAAGGAAACAAAAGACATCGTAAAGCTCATTGCTGGTATTCAGATTGAATCACTCAACTCAATCAAAGAGGATGTTAAAAATGGGAATGATATTGCCCAAGACTTAATCAAAAAACTCCTTCAGATTGAGGATGACGAAATAATTCGAGCACTAGATGAGCACATTGAATTATACGTGGAAATCGAGAATACTCCTCAACTGATAAATATGCTAAGTGAATACCAAATGCTGGTATGCTCTCACATATTGTTCAGAATGGAAGATGAATGGGTACATACTAATTCTCAGGGAGTACTTGGTACTTGGGCAATATTCCAGAGGGCAAATCTCAAATTCCACCCAGAACTAACACTTTTAAAATTTTAATATAGACATGGAAAAGAACGAATACTTAGAATCAGTAGAAATGAACACTGGAGTCGAAATGATTCCTTGCGAATCCTCTAACATTGAGGGCTTTGGTTATGACTCAAAGAAAAAACAACTTTGGGTTGCTTTTAAAGGTAATCGAGTTTATCGCTATGATGATGTACCTTATGAAATCTGCAACGGTTTACATCAAGCAGAATCAAAAGGTAAATACCTTGCAAAGAACATTAAAAATAAATTCGAAACTACAGGTTATGAACTCAGAAACTAAATTCATACTGGGTCTGGTAACCCTGGGAGCAGTGATTTACTTTATTGGTGAGAATAGAACTCATCCAGTAGAAGTGAGCACTGCTCCTTCTCGTTTTGAAAGTCCCATAACCAAGTTAATTTCTCTTCAAGATAGCATGGGTATTAAACCAAAAGAAAGGGAGCAAAAGAAACAATGGTATAAGTATAGGGTAGAAATAGAAACTATTCCAGAAAATCAAATCTATAAGATTGAGAAATCTGGATACCAGCAATATGAAGTTTCTAGATTGGGTGAAACTTATTCTTATGTAACCTACGAATTTACCTCAGACAAGGTAATGACTACTCAAGAAGCCTATGACTTCGTAAAGAAATATCCTGAAAGATGTACAAGGGTACCCAATACATCACAAGATAACATTTACGATAAATATAACGAGGATTATGAAGATTACATAAATGATCCAGAGGATGAAATTAACTATCCTCCAGAAATCTTCGACTTCCTAGCCGATTAACCCGAGCAAATAGAAAATAATTCAAATAAAATTTTTCTATTTAAAATAAAGTTCTTATATTTGTATCAGAAAAAGAAATTAATCATTTTACTAACATTTTAAATATAGACATTATGAAAAATGAAACAAAGGTTACTAACCTGGTTGCAACTAAGGTTGCCGAACAACTTGAAGGAATTAAAAATTCTAAGACTGATAAGGCTTCTGCTTCTAAGGCCAAAAAGACTAAAAAGGAATTGGTACAAGATGCTCAAGAAGCTGCCACTAAGTTTGCCAATGCCAAATTGGTAGAACTCTCTCCTAAAACCAAAACTTCCAAAAAGGAACAGGTTGTCAAGGAAGTTAAGGAACAACAAAAACCATCCATCATCGAACAGGTAATTTCTAATCGGGAAGTTAAATACGTATACCCTGCCGATGTAGTTGATACTCTTGCTCGGAAGAAATGGAGACAACAAACTCGAAACGAACTCCATCGATTGGAACTTGCAATGGCTCGTATCAAGGACCAGAACTCCAAGGAATTCAAGGCTGCTGCTAAAGCATACGAGGACTTTAGAAAGAAAGTCCTCAAACCAGAACAAGTTGCATAAACCTTTATTAACCAGGTGCCCGGGATAATTACCTGGGCATCTCAATTCATACAAAATGGATTACACTATCTTCTCTGATAAAGAGATGCTTAAGCAGGACAAAGAACTTGTCGATTTACATAAGCGATGTTGTAAGTCCTATCTAATCCAACATTCACTTAAGCACTCCAAGATTAAGAAGTTCTTTATCGTTTACGATTGGTATATAAATACTGATAACGTAAGGAATTTCTTTTTCAGGCCTATAAACCTTTTCATTCAGGCATTGCTTTTAGGGCAACTTGATGAAATATCCGATTACATTAATCCTAACAAAAATGGAAAACGAAAAAAGAAACGAACCCGAAAAGTATAACGTACTTTATTGCAAAGGCAAATATCAGTATAAATCTAAATATCCCCAAATAGAAACTAAACATAAGGTTATCTATGCAGGGCCAGTAGAACCAATGGCACCAATCTGGGATAATGTATCAGATATATTAAGGAAATCTGATAGAATTTGTACTGAATCTCGAAGAGAATTAAAGAAGTTAGAGGAACGTTCACAGAATAACCTTTACTTCAAGAAAAATGGTATTACCCATATAATCGTATACAAATGTTTAGAGAAATAGTTAAAGACCTATATATAGGCAAATCGAAGTTAACCATAGAATGTAACCAAAAGGAAATACCCCAAACTACCCTGGTTCAAGACATATTACAGAATACTGGATTTACGGGTAATATGCCCGACTACGGTACCTATGGTAATTTCAAGGATGGGAAATTTGAGATTACTCCAATGATGCCTAAGCATTGCTTATTTATTACTGGGGTACCCAAAGGGGCAATCCTTGATAATTTCAGAGTTAGAAGAACATATTGGTCCTCTTATTATGAGGATGATGTAAGAGGGTACTTATTTCAGATTACAGATGAAAGTATACCTCGTTTAATAATCACAAACTAAATCTATATGGAAGCAATCGATTACGTAAAATTATTTAAGCTCGACCAAGAGAATTATGACTTTAAAAGGGAAGAGTTTATATCCGAATTAGGTAAAGAATTTCTAGATTATTGCCAAACCACTACAATTGGGATAGATAAAAAGACTGGCAATATATACTACTACCGATTTAGGGAAATAGTTAAGAATTTCGAAACTAAATTCTGGGCAATTTCAGAACTTAAAATAGGAGAACCATTAACCCAGAAATTATGGAATGCCTTTTTCGCTACTCAGGTAGTTCCTTTAAGGCAAAGATTATTCCCAAAGGTTCAGAAATTAATCGAAGAGCAAAAGGGGATAACCAATAACCGTAGTAAACAAGACAAAAAACCTACGAACCATAAAAAGTCAAACTATGGCAAGGGAAATCACAGACCTGCATGGGAATAAATTTAAGGTAGGAGATTATAAACTTTGCCTTAATATTCCCATCACTGGGAAAGGTAATTTAGTATTCACCAGGGACCTAATCTCTGGTGAACCTTTTAATTTATCAGTAAGTAAGAAAAAATATAAGGGATATTTCTATAACCTATCTTTGAATCTGTATGTAAGGTTCGATTTAGAGTATATGGGTTATGATGAAAGTTCCGATATCAGAAAATCTCATTTGTATGTCAGAAAAGGAAAATAAAATGGTAAGATTCCCAAGACCTATGGGGACTACTGCAATGGCATTAGAATATCAGAAGAACCCAAATGATGAACTTCTGATAAAGATACACAACTACATTATTAATCAATGGCTGATGGGTAATGGAGTATTATGTGGTATCACTTATGATATCAATACATTCTCATACCGTATGGGTATAGATATTAACTACATACGGGTATTTATGAGAGATAGACTATTAGGCTCTAGAATATGGGATAAAGAAAAAGCAGAAGATTTACTTCAAGCGTTAATGGGAGAACAACTAGCATGGGCATTAGAAGACCGTATGGAAATAGCCCATCAGGTTAATATCTTAAGAGAATCTCAGGGAGGGAAATACGTACCGTTTATATCTGCCGAGCTGGGAAAGGCCCTTAAATTAAAGCTTGAATCCTCTACATCTCTGCAATCAATAGTACGTAATCTTACTGGAGGAAGTACTACAAATATCTTTGCCCAATTTAATCAACAGAACAACGTAACACAGCAAAATGCAATCACCGTTGAAGAGGCACGTCAAATCGTATTGGAATCACAAAGGGTATTAGATAAACCAGAAGAGGCTAAACTATTGGAGGATAGGTATGACATTAAGTCTCTACCTGAAGTAGTTGCTACTAAACAAGAAGGAGTAGATACAAGTAAAGAGGGTCTTAACCTTAATAAAGCAGAGTTAATGCAAATTACTGATGATTATAAGGGAGCTATGTCTTCATTCTCTAAAGAACATCATGAACTACGTAGAGAAATCGAAATGCGTATAGACCCAGACGAAGAAGACCCAGAGTTATACCAATATGAAGACTTTGAGGAAGAAGAGAAAGAGGACGGCTCATTTGCATCTCAATTCCTCCGAAATAGTAAGCTTCCATAGTTATATCCGGATATTGCATATTTAAAAAGAAAGAATTATATTTGCATATCAATTTTAAAAATAGACAAAAATATGGAATTACCAAAGACATCTTACAAAGAGACTCAGGTTAACAAGGTTAATCAGGGTACATACTTTAAATTAAAACCAACTGATACTGCTCCAGTATGGGTAAGAGACCATTATGATAAATCATCTAAGACTTATGCTTGCCATAAGTATGATGACTCAAATCACGAAAAATTTCTCAAGGGAAAAAGGAAAATATACATTGACTTTACATTTTAATCACATGAACTTATTTAGACGAAAGAGATGCTGTAGTGAACTCATTGCTATTAAAAATGGCAACTTAGTATTCAAATTGAGTAATACTCATATCAATGCTGCTTATAATACTTTACAGGCAATAATGAGGAAATCTGGTATATTCGATGAGAATCTATATTTCGATGTCTATCAGGAATATCGGAAACATTATGCTATATACGACATAGTACCATCATTGCTAAGGTATAAGATACCCTTGATATTTTCAGGTAGATACCCTAAAACCCTATTCGATAATCAGTTTACCTTTGAGGAATTGATACCGAATGCTTTGGTATATCATAATTTACCCGAGATTTTCAGATTACCAGAAAGCTTAGAGAAAATTCTTTTGGAAGTAAGGAAAAGGGTATCTGCTTATATAGACCAAGATGGTATATCAGACCAGGGCTATAGGGATTTGGTTCGAACCAATTTTGTAAAACAATGGGATGTATTTAGAAAGGATCCCTCTCTTATAGATTGTTACATGGATGCTCAATTGGGTATGCTATATATGTGGGCTAGAGTAGAAAATAAAACAATAGTAAAGAACATAATCGAAAGAACTCAAGATGAACTAGCTCAAGAGTTCTTATCTAAAAATGACGAATATGGAAAATAAAGAAAAGTTTGCCTTCAGAAATGTAAACATGTCTCAAGGTGTAGAGGTAGAATTTATTAAATTACTCACCTCATTAGAAACTAAAAGTGACGATGAAATCATCAAAGCTTTTAAAGAGAAAATTTCATCTGACTTAGTAACTTGCCATGCAGATATGTTGGTAAGAACTACTGATAAAATCATCTTTCAGACCTCTAAGTTTAATAAGAGGGAAAGAGTATATAACTCTTGGGAGATGTGGGTATTTATAAAAACACCCTCTTTAGAATCTTCATCATGGACCTTAAATAGATTTAGAATATGATATCAATGAGAACTATCCAAGTTGAGGATATAAAAGACGAATGGCTATACGATGCGCTAACTAAGGGGCTTAAAGAATGCGTAACTGCTCCAATCCTAACTTTGGACCCAACAAAGCCAGAGCCCCTTAAAAGAACCGAAATGATATTGGAAAACTTTTCTCAAGAGGGTAATCCAGTAAAAGCTACTATAGTTGCTCCGGGTAATTTCATACAGATGATACTACCAAAGCATGAAATACTGCTAACTATAATGTTCATCTATAAAGAGAAGAATACCTATATTCAAACCATACTACAAAAGCTATATTATGAATTCAACGTTAAGACAGACGATTCAGACCAAGAACCTAATAGTGGGTCTGAATCATGAATTTATATATAAGGTAGAGAATATCAGTACCGATATCTCTTTATTAAGTCAACCGAGTGAATTATATAAGATGCTACTCCCAGTAATACATCTCTATTCAGGTACAGAATGGGGTACAGTAATTACCAGAGAGGAATACATGGAATTTATAGAAAACCTTCATGATATAGGTTATGAAATATTCATGTCTGATGGTCGTTATGAGGGTGTATCTATACTTAAAGATACTAAATCCCTTACTCCAAGTAATGAGGGATTGGAAAAAATGAAGAAGAATCTTATAATGGCTTGGGATGTACGAGAGTTATCAGAATCTTTAGCAATGTCTCTAAAGGAAGCAATCAAGAAGATATTTAAAGAAGAAATGGAGAAAGGAGAGAAAGGCTTACTAAGTTCCATACCAGATTCGGGGAAAGAGGAGGCTTTATACCAAGCTTTAACCTACTTAAGGTCTACCCCATTTCTTTAACCTTTTTCAGAGAGGCAGTTTAATCGCTGCCTTTCTTAGCGTATACACATCCTCAGCCTCCCTAAAAATAAAATGGATATATTTTTCTATAAAAATAAAATGGATATATTTTTCTATAAAAATAAAAATGTTTATATTTGCATATCATTTTAAAAATAGACAAAAATATGAAAACGAACTCAGTAACTTACAATCAGGCAGACGAACTAACTAAGGTAGTTCGCAATTTCTTAGAAAAGAAATCTACATTTGAACTTGACTCTGATGAACAGGGTAATCTTCTTAATTTCCTAATGGGACTCTTAATCAAACTAGAGGATGATTACAAACTCAATTGCTTGGATATTAATCAGGTACAAATCTATGATACTACCTATTATTCTTTCATTTTCGAATCCGTGATAACTGCTGATACTAATCCCTATAAGGGGCAATTAGCATCTGCTGCAGTTCAATTCATGAATGAATTTACCGATAACGATGGGAGGTTCATATCATTCAATCAACTCGATAGAAACAACTGGATTTTCCAACTTAATTTCTCAATCGCATGACAAAGTATAACGTTAGTCCATTAGTTGCTCGGGAGATAGAATTCTCCACGGGCACTATCTTTGGTGGTAGTTGGTGCCGATACTTTATTTCAATCACCCTACATCAATGCTATATAGAAGCAACATGGAAAACCCGTCCTAAAAATGATTTAGACGGGAACAAAGAAATCTTTAACTCTTTACAGGAGTATCTAGATTGGTTTGCTAATCTTAAGAAAACTTACGGAAGGAGAATATCCCGTAAACAAATGGTATATGCTGCATACGATGAAACAACACGTACCTTCAGTTACAAACCCTACGAGAATTGGGCTACAAGACGTTCTAAAGAGAAATTAAATAAGCCCAAGGAACCAATGCTGGCCGATGAATTATACTAATCCCTAACCAGTTAATATATCCTCAGGGAGTTCAGAAACACCAACATCTGGGCTCCCTTAATTATTGCATATTTAAAATATTATTTATATATTTGCATAAGAGAAAAATAAATATAATTATTAACCGACCTCGAACAGGGTCACAAAACTTATTTCTTATGACAACTATTAACGAAATCTCAAATCACATTATGGGTTACTTCAATGGAACTCTTGATGCTTTTGGTTACACTGCTCAATCAGTTAACGAAATATCAAATCCGGATGAATCATACATGGGAACTCTCAACCTCCAATTCCGGGATTATCCTATAGACGATGACGAAAAGGCAGAAACCTACTGCAGAGAATCCGATGCTTTTGAACAATACGTGATAGAATTCATTAATTCTCATTGGGATGAACATCACCCATTAAAAGAACTTAACCCTAATTCTCATTACATGTCAAACTCCTATGGAGATACTATCCAGGTACATTTCAATGATGAATCCCTTTTCATTATCATTACCATGACAGGGCAATATTAACAAAACCCTCTGGGAGGCACCCAAAACACCTCCCAGAACCTCCCTATTTATAAAAATAAAAGTAGTTATAAAAACAAGTTTAGAAATAATTTTGTATATTTGCAGTGAGAAATATTTCTCAAATAATTTTAATATAGACACGTTATGAAAGAATTAAAAAATTTAGAGGCCATCCGGGAACTACTTGCTTCTCATCCCATTTATACTTATGATTACAGCGATGGTCTTTATATTAACAAGGAAGCTACCAATATCCAGGTTTACTCAATCGACTTAGAGGATGAACCTTTTGCTGCTTATATCTCAGGATATATCATCACATATGCTTCAGAGGAAGTTCTCTTCGAAAATCTCAGGGAAAACATTATTTCTCACATGGACTTAACAAAGGGTGCCGACGACCAATATTATGATTATTCACCCGCACAGGTAGAGGCTATCTTATTCGGAATCCTTCAATTAACCCCAGAACATCAGGATTATATCATAACCGGACTCAAAAAACATCTCCGGGAATTTATCCAAGACGATGAACAAGATGAGGACATGATATCCCAATATACCAGCATTTATAATGCTATCGAAAAATGGGAATCAGACCACAGGGAAACAGAAATCTTCCAACAACTTGCAGTATCAGAATTATTTAACCAACTAAATAAATAATCACTATGGTAAACTTATATAAATTACTCAACGTACTGGAACAGGGCATGTCTCTGTTCCAACTCAATAAATGGAAAACCGAAGGACTTTGGTACCCAATTACCCAATATAAAAAGGAATCAGACGAAATCCAGGTAGTAACTAATTTATTTATTGCTGACCAAGAACAGTATCATATCCAACTATCAGGTAATTATCCAGAAGAATTCGATGACTGGAATAACTTTCTAGAGGAAAACCAATGGAAAATCTACCCATTACTTGCAAACATAATGCAGGTCTTCTTGCCCACAGGGAACTATCAAATTATGTATACTCTATATCCACAAGGATTCATATCAGTAATTGCTAAGCCCATAAACAGATAACATTATGATTACCGAAGAACTTAAACATACCCTAGACTCATTACCTTCAGAGGTACATGAACAAGCCAGGGAACTGGTAAAAACTTGGAAAACTTCAAATGACCGAATAATAAACGAAATCTTTGAACTTTCAGAAGAAGAAGACGATGAACTTCAACAAATTGCTGATGAAGCTAGAGATAAACTATTTACCCTACTATTTGGCCCACTCTATCATCATTACATATCTCAATATGTATTAGACCAGGACTATTTCGAAGAAGAGGAACGATTTATCGAGAACCTATCAAAATATTATAACCTATGAAACTAACATTAACAACTTTAGTTATCATCGAAGATACTAGCGATAACTGCAATGAATTGAGTCTTTGCTATCACTCATTTCAAGAAGATCCTAACAGAGCTAAATCAGAAATCATAGCTGCAGTAAATGGGGTATATGCTCCTGACAAGGTATTCAATACTATCGAAGAAATCCAAGAATACTTTGACTATGTTCATCTTGAATCCCAAGAGATAAAATTTACTCAAACTACCACTGCAATAAAAGACATATAATATGGAACCAATCATAACAGTAAACCGATATCCAATCGGATGGGAATGGCTAGACCGAGTACCTCTAGAGGACTTTAACTGGCTAATCAGTATATTTGCTACCCTGACCGATGATACTGATACTTATGACTTCGTAGGGTATACAGATTCAGAAACCTTACCGGGTCAACAAAAGGTATGCTCAGTAGACAAAATACTCTTAGCTAAATTCCTAAACGAAGACCAGGGATATGAATCAGGTATATCAATGTACGGTCACTATATAGCATGTAAATGCTTAGACATATCCTCAGAAAGGGAATACATGAATCAATATACCGATATCCGAATACTAACAAATGAACTAGAGCCATGCTAACAAAAGGGAAATTCCTGGTATCTTTCGAGGTACCAGGACACACTAAAGAATACACAGAGGGATTCACAGAGGAAATGGTAATCCCATACAGAACTGAGGAACTTAATATTTATCTAAGGTACCCCAACCAAGATATAAACAACAACCACCTCCACTCCGAACACATAAGATTACAGATAAGAGAAATATTACAAATCCCACTAAGCGATATAACTATAATCGATATAATATCACTACCATGAAAAAGAAAGACCTAATATACATACCCCACCAAGATACTTGGACAGAACGTTTCCCTAATCCGGGCAGTAACAAAAATGATTACACTTTATACCTAAGTGATCCCCAAGCCCAGTATAATAAGTTACTCCGTACCCAACAGAAACTAAGAAACAAAAAGAAATGAACATCATCTATCACATAATCCGAATAATCCTATCCGTAGGAACTATCCTCATCCTCATACGTAATGAGAAAATATACCAAGCCCACAAGCATACCCACCCAACAAACAAAATAAGGTATATCATCTCACAAACCCTAATCCTAACCCTATACACCTCATCACTAATCCTGGTATCCTACACATATAGGATTATACTAAGATACATATAATAATACTAAAAATTATGAAATCACTAATTCTACTCATCGTAACGATCTGGCTTCTAATCCTAAATGAAGAAGCCTACCTAACAAAGAAATTCATCTACAGAATGAATTTAATCATAATCCTTTTAGTATATGCCTTCATACAGGTATACCTAATCGAATAAATACCCACAAGGTACCTGGAATAAATACCGGGTACCTCCCACACTCCCCAACACAAAAATAAAACAAAATCATACTAACGCTAACTAAGGTACAATATCTACCTATCCCCTCTATAACTAATATACCATCTATTAATATAATAATACCTAATACATATATCAAGGTACCTCGCCGGGGGTTTTGGGGATTTAGGCAAACAAGGCTAGGCAAACTTACCTTACTATACAAAGCCACTCAACTCACTATATAGCCACTATACCATATAGCTCTACTACACACTTTAAAGGCAAACTCAAAAAGGCCTATGTGATGACAATTTTTCGTCCCCTAATGGCCCCTAAATCCGATTGCCTTGAGTACCCTTTATATGTATTATATTATAGATTGCATTCAAGGTAATTCGAAGGTAGGGGATTATATAATACAGATATGTTATGTAGCTTCTATGTATGTAGGTAGTATAGCTTTAGTACATTGTCGATTAATGGCCATCACTAATTAGCCTTGATTGCCTTCACCAAATTATTATATTATGTATTATATAATAAGTATTGGGTTGGGGATTAGGTAAATAGGATATTAGGTTTTAGGGCTAAATGGTTTATAGGATTTAAGGCCTTCAAGGGGCATATTTAGGTAATATTCCTAGTAACTCTGTAATTTATTTGCTTAGTATTTATATTAGGGATATTTGCAGAACTCTAGGACAATTTTGTGATTTAGGGGTACCTAGATTGCCTAGAGCCATTAGGTATTATATAATATATTAGTTATAGGTAGGGAAGGTAAATGGCAATCTCCATTCATGGCCCCGAGGATTTAGGTAAATATAATTCAAGGCCCTTAATAACCTACGAAGGCAATTAAGGATATTGCATAATTAAAATAAAGTCTTTATATTTGCATCAGATAAATAAAGTATTAATAATTAAAAACCCATTACCTATGAACACAGAAGAATTATCAAACCGATTAACACAAATCGTACAAGGCATTACTAATACTCACCCTATTAGGATTAAGGCTACTATCGAAGTTTTCCTTGAAGAATTTGACCCAAGCCAGAACTATCTTCTCTCTATTTCAGATATAGAAGGCTATGAGACCCAATTTATCGAATTCGAGATTTGGGACGAAAAGGATGGTCCTATACCTGGTATAAAACTTTTCAAGGATCTCAATATATACCTTGAACGAGAATATTGCGAATACTAACCCATTAACCCAGGCCTAACTAAGGTTCTGGGTTTTTACTTACGCTAACTTAGTAAGCCATTATAGGCTATCCTAATCTCTATAGGCTTACCATAGTCCCTATATAGCCTTATTGAATTAGGACCTAATAGGTTTATAGAGGGCAATAATAGGGATATACCTAATCGGCCTTAATTCTTTATCACCTTAGTCCATTAATGGCCTTCAATATACAGGTATATAATACACTCTCAAGAGGACAGGCATAAGCCATATAGGATTATCCATATACATATCATATATGCCCACTACAAGGCGTGTGAAGATTACCCTTGTGAACCCCCAAAATTAAGTGCAAATATTAAGTGCACAATATTTTCTATTTTATGAATTTTTCACAAAAATAATTTTGAAAATAAAATTATTCATTTTCTCAAAAATTTTTCTTGAAAATGTTTGTAGATTAAAATAAAGTTCGTATCTTTGCAATGTGAGAAAAACAAAACGATATTTGAATGAATTTTTAATTAAAACTTTTTAAGAAAATAATTTTCTAAAAATTTTGTAGATTAAAAAATAGTTCTTATATTTGCAATACAGAAACGAAACAAATACTACCTTATTAGAATAGTTTAAAAAGTCTTGAGGGTCTATTTGAAAAGGTAATAAAAATAATTAATAATAAAACTTTCAAGCATTTTATTATGAAAAATCAAATTAACAAAGTGAATGTAGAAAAAGCAAGTGCAAACGCAAAAGCAAATAGTTTGATTGCTTTAGACGTATTGAAAAGCGTAAAAGAAAAAAACGCTGGACTTTTCAAAACGTCTTTAGGGACAAAAACAGAAATTTACAAAAAAGAACTTTTTGAGGGTGCAAACGAAAAGCAAATCAAATCGTTACGCAAAAAGTTTAGAAATGTAACTTTCAATTTTCTTTCAACGATTGCAACAAATGCAGATAAAAAACTAATTGATGGCTTTATAGACTTTTATAAACAAGTCTATGTTTTAAACGATTTTTCTTTTTCTTCGATTGCAAGCGAAAACACTAAAGAAGAAAAGAAAGAGATTTTAATAAAAGGGCTTGAAATCGTGAAAAAATCAATGAAGTAAAACAAAATCAGATAAGGAGTAAAATTTTACTCTTTATCATAAAAATAAAATTATTATGTTATTAATTTTGTTTGTTATCTTATTAGCTGTTTTTGTTAGTGCTTTATATGTAGTTTATATTCTTTTAAAATCAAATCATAGAATAATATCTACTATTATTAACGTACAAACTTTTCAATTAATTAATGTAGAGCAATTTCTATTGATTGAACAAATAAGCATGAACTATTTAAATGAAGTTGAATATACAATTTATAAAAAATTTTCTTTTAAAACTTTTTTACTATACTTATGTTATTGTTTAAATGAACAATTTAAAGAAAATTTAAATAATCATTTAGTAGATAATTAGAAAATCAAAGGGACAAATAAAACTTTGTCCCTTACTTTTTATTTTCAAATGTTAAATTTAACGTAACCGTACGCCCCATTTAGTACCACAACTTTTACCTTCCTCGTGATAAGACTCTGCCAGAACTTCCCAGCCACATTTTACTACCACACAAAAATCGCTGCTCCTCGTATTAAGGGCATGCCAAGATATCCCACACCACACATGCCCACATAACACACAGAGAAACCAGAGAATAAAACATCCCTGGCTCTCATCCACCTTATCCCTCTGGCAGATTACAATATCAAAGTTCTTTCTATAAACCAAAAACTTATAAAGATATGGAAGAAAAAACATTATTCAAACTAGCACGTGCAATTACAGATACAGGTACAGATACTGTATCTTCAAAAGGTGGTACTGTAACCTACCGTATCACTTCCATCAAAAGGAAACTAGTAAATGGCAAAGTAGTTTCAACCTCTACACCCTCTTGTAGTTTGGGCTCAGCCTCCGTACGTTGGGTTAATTGGGGAGGAGTTACCGTTGGAGATGGTTACTTAGATGTAAAAATTAACTATTCAGAAAATACTGGGTCCTCAAGGTCCATTACTCTGATATTTGACCAGGATGGATCTGGTAACAAAATCAATCTCACAGTAACTCAGGAACCTACTCCTGAATATTGGGAAATACGTCTTAATCCTATAGCCATCAGTGGAGTAGACACAAGTGCTTTTTTTGCTGTTACTACCAATATTAGTGGCGAAAGTGGAATTATGGCTGATGGTAGTACCCTATATAAGAATTGGATAGTAAATCAAAATAGACATATGATTAATGTCTATATTTCTTATATGTACCCGGGAAATTTCGACATGTTGTCTTGGTCCTGCCTTGATAAGAATGGTAATGCTTTTAGTCCTAACTACGATTTACCAAGTAATTCATACTTTACAACAAAAACAACTGGATTGGGTTCCTATACTCTTACAAAAGTTTCAACCCCCCCTGTTAGCGATACTCTTATACTCTCCAGTAGGTTTAACCCCACTAAAAAATATCCATTAGATTTG
>OLON01000050.1_pt1 | contig 84867 bp, 73 predicted proteins | sample 1672691 | NCBI WGS metagenome assembly OLON01 (sample SAMEA3136714, study PRJEB25190) | human gut metagenome | biome: human gut; feature: human-associated habitat; material: faeces | place: Austria | collected 2013
CCGTCTCTTCATCATAGTAGTACCCCTTAAATCTGTACGGGTTGTCCTTTCCAAGACTTGCTGCCATACTGCCTGTAATATTAAGCATATTACCCCAACTGTCATAAAAATAGTTTACTACAGCCGTACCATTGGCGTCAACCAGTCCCGTAATCGTCATCAGGCCGTTACGTACATAATAGTAATCCGCGCCCTTATAACGGATGGCCATCAGCTGGCCGCTGCCGTCATACAGGTAATGCTGCCATACGCCGTTCTTCTTCTCCGACAGGACACTGCCGCCTGCTGTCAGATATTCTGTTGTCACTCCGTTCACTGTCTTGGATGTCCGGATACCCGATGCATCATACGTATATGTTGCTTCCAGTCCACTGCCTGTCACTTTCTCAAGCAGGCTTCCCTTTGTCCAGCTGTAGGTATATTTCCCGTCACTGAGCAGGTTGCCGTTGGCATCATAAGTGAAATTTCTTGTCCTGCCGTCCATGGTCACTGCTGTCAGCTGGTCTTTCCATGTGCTGCCATAGGCAAAAGTTTTAAGGACAATCCCTGTTCCTTCTGGTCCGCCCTCTGCCCCTGCCGGGTAACTGCGCACTTCCGTCAGGTTGCCGCCGGCATCGTACTGATAGCCGAGATACAGCTTCTTATCCGGGTCATATTCACGGGTCAGCTGTCCCTGGGCATCATAGGTATAAGTATGGCTGTCTGCACTGCCGTTTTCTGTGGCTTTAGACACATTGCCCCAGGCATCATAAGCATACTCCCATGTGCCGCTGCCGTTTTTCACGGTTTTTACACGCCCGGTCTGCCCACCGTCCGAAGCAGTCTCATAGATATAGGTTGTGGTATGCTTGCCGCCATTTCTCTTAATGGATGAAAGTCTTCCCAGCTTGTCAAAGATCTTTTCTATCTTTGCACTGCCGCAGATCACAGTTGTTTCACGACTGTCCGCATCATAACCTCTTGTGACAGTCCTTACGTCATCAGGTGTGGTCTGGACTTCCTTTACCAGGCAGTCATTGGCATCATAAATGTTTAAGGGTGTCAGGCACCAATGGTATTGCTAATCATATTTTCGATAAAAAAGTACCCATTACCAGTTTACTATGGTATCATCTTTCTCATCAATCAACTAATCACTATCAATAACTTTCAGGCAGTTCTGATGTCATATTCGCAAGGAACTCCCTAAGCCATTTCTCGACTTTTTTCGGCACCGGCAAATCGCACAGCACCATGTTCTTTAGTACCGACAAAGCTTCACAGGCTGTAAACAGCAAACAAAAGAATTCGCACATCCCAAGTTTCTGAATCCCCATATACTGAATGTATTCTTCCGGTATAAAAGCCAACAGATTCACGTGGATCAATAAATCTGCCAGCATCAGAATTCCGACACACACAATCATTGCTACTTTTCTGATTGCTCCGTCAATGCCGACTGAACTGTTAAACTGATGGAACTTGATCGCACGAAGCACACCAAGTAATGTATCCGCACAGATTGTCAGCATTAAAAGCTCTATAAAAACATTATTTGAAAACTGCTGCATAAGCACTCTCATCATTCGTCCACCCCCTTATTACTTATTTATGTATTTTCAATATCAATAGATGCCCCGCCCGGAAAGCGGGGCATCGGGAACAATGCTTTATCTTTCAAGCATAAGATCAAATACCTATTAGAAAATTTTTTTCCATGGTGGTCTTCCCAGTTCATCCCCTTCTAGCTCTACATGCCACTCTTGCAGTTTTTCTGAAAGCACATTCTCATCTATACATCTAACGAAACTGCCATCCTCTTCCGGTTTTATCATCTCTTTTGCAACTGGTATCTCAATTAACAAATTGGGATTAATAAATTGATACATTGCTGGCAGAATACCCTGACCTTGTATATATTTATATTTCGAGAAAATAACCGCTTTTCCAAATCCGCCATATCCTGTATAACAATTGACACGTTTAGTGGCAAATTCATCCCAACTATAATACTTTTTATTTTTCTTTTTCTCCACAATTACTCCGTCTTTACCTAAGATCAGTATATAATTGATGATAACGCTCCATCTGAAAAAATATAACCCCATTGCAATACAATACCAAAAGAGTATATCTACATCTACTATCACTGAAACAATTCCGCCTAAAGCCGAAATAAGAATACCACCTCTGTAAGCTTCTATCTCCTCTTGACTTTGTTTAATTATAATCATATCCAATTTATCTTCCATACAGCATTGTCCCCTTTAACCATACTTTATCGAATTTTATTCCATCTTGTATACAATCGACCACGATACGTATATTTCAATACCCGGTAAATATGGTTTCTTCTTCGCTCTACCTTTTCCGATACTTTTCTTGGTTTCATAGACATCATATAAGCATTTTTTGTCTTATATTTTTTACTTGAAGACGTCTTCGATTTTCTATTACTCGATGAAGTCATGGCTGTACTTACTGCAGAAGAGATTCCATTATAGCCTGTATTGACAACTAGATCAATCGCACCCGTAGCCACAACATTCCCAGTTACTATACGGCCTTCATTTACCAATGTAAGATCAGCTAAATCTCCGATACCTGATGCAGAAAGGAGCGCAGATACCCCGCCTCCAATCAGGGAAGCTTCCAGACTGGCACCACTGCGATACATAACGGTGCCTGTAAAAATGCCATTCGCAATAGCTGATCCATATTTTTTTAATAATATACCACCATAGCCTTTAACTATACCAGACATACCCCCAAAGAAACCACCAAGTGCCCCTGTCAAAGCTGCAACTGCGACATCCTCTACACCAAAGTCCTGTCCCATTGCCTGTGCGATGATAAAAGATGCCGCCACATTAACAGCTGCTCCCAATGCAGCGCTTACCAGCCATCCGGCAATCTGTCCTTCTTCATCCACTTTCATGATTGGATCATTATCACAATACAGATACAGGTTTTTATTCATCAATTCTGCCGGTGTTCCCGTTATGACTTCCGTACTATCCGCACTGATAAACCTGCAGATCTCTGGCTGATAGTATCGGCTCTTCAGATAGTACATCCCCGTCTCTTCATCATAATAATACCCCTTAAATCTGTACGGGTTGTCCTTACCAAGTGTCTCTGCCATACTTCCTGAGATGCCTGTCAGCATTCCCCAGCTGTCATATCTGTAGTTTACTACAGCCGTGCCGTTGGCGTCAACCAGTCCTGTGATCGTCATCAGGCCATCACGGAGATAGTAGTAATCGGCCCCTTTATAACGGATCGCCATCAGCTGGCCACTGCCGTCATACAGGTAATGCTGCCATATGCCGTTCTTCTTTTCCGACAAGATACTGCCTCCTGCTGTCAGATATTCTGTTGTCACTCCGTTCACTGTCTTGGATGTCCGGATGCCAGATGCATCATACGTATATGTTGCTTCCAGTCCACTGCCTGTCACTTTCTGCAGCTGGCTGCCTTTTGTCCAACTGTAAGTATAATTACCATCACTGAGCAGGTTACCGTTGGCATCATAAGTGAAGTTTCTTGTCCTGCCGTCCATGGTCACTGCTGTCAGCTGGTCTTTCCATGCATCGTTGTAGGCAAATTGCTTCTCTACGGTTCCGTCGCCTTCTGGCACACCGCTCTCCGAAACCGGATAGCTGCGTACTTCTGTCAGGTTACCTCCGATATCATACTGATAACGGATAAACTGCTTTTTGCCCGGGTCGTATTCCCGGATAAGCTGTCCCTGGGCATCATAGGTATAGCTGTGAACACCCAAAAGGCCACTTTCAGTCACACCGGATACATTACCACTGGCATCATACGTATAATCCCATGTGCTGCCACCATTCTTCACGGTTTTCACACGACCGGTCTGCCCACCGTCCGCTGCTGTTTCATAGATATACGTTGTCGTATGTTTCCCGCTGTTTCTCCTGATGGATGAAAGTCTTCCCAGCTTGTCAAAGGTCTTTTCTATCTTTGCACTGCCACAGATGACAGTTGTTTCACGGCTGTCCGCATCATAGGCTCTTGTCACGGTTCTCACGCCATCCGGTGTGGTCTGGACTTCCTTAATCAGGCAGTCATTGGCATCATAAGTGTATCGGTAGGCTGTACCGTCATCAAAGACTGCTTCACACAGCCTGTCTGTCAGGTCATAGCCGTAAGTGCAGGATTTTCCGGATACCTGTCCGTCGATGAAACGTGCCACCCTTCCCAGTTTGTCATAGATATACCGTCCAATAGTATAACTTGTGCCGTCTTTTGATGCTTTCACTTCTGTCACACGGTCAAGGTTATCATAAGTGTAAGCCACTTCCCAGCCGTTGGCATATGTGCTCTTTAAGAGATTGCCGTTCTTGGCCTCATAGTCATGGCTGACTGCCGCCTTTCCGGCGATGGATACGCTCTTTCTGTTGCCAAATCCGTCATAGGCAAAGGTATAGTCAAAGCCGTTATGGGTGATCTTGGTCAGACGATCCCTGTCATAGGTATACTGGACCTGGACATCTGTTTCTGTTCCGTTTACCGCTGCTTTTCCTGCGACTTTTGTCAGACGGTCCATGGTGTCATAGCTGTAATCCGCCTGATGGCCGGACACACTGACATTCTTTAAAAGGCCTTTTGTCACATCCCAGGCATACGCCGTTGTCACCCCTTCCGGTGAAGTCTGGGAGGCCATGTACTGACCTTCTGCCGTGCCGGTTGTATAGACCGCCTTTGATGTCATGGCTTTCTTCGCATCCGTCTCTGCCGACGGATCAACCGTTCTCGCTGTCACCGGATTACCATAATCATCATAGACAAAGGTATATTTCATGCCTGCCGCAGATGCCGCCCCTGTCACACGGTGTTTTTTATCATAGTCATACTTAAAAGCATTACCCTTCGGGTCCATGAGCTTCTTTAAGTTATCCGCTGTGTCATATTCAAAACTGCTGTTTTTCTTCGCCTGGTCTGTCACCTTCACCACGTTGCCTTTGTCATCATAGGCAAAGCTTGTACCGTATTCCTCTTTATAAAGGCCAAGACCTGTAAAGTACGCCTGATTGCTGTTGTTGCCATAACAGAAACCGATATCCACCCGCACATAATCATGTTTCGCCACAAAAGCGGTGTTCATGAACTGCCACTCACTGCAGTCTGCCCCGAATTCCGCATAGTGGATGTCATTCCTGTCATTGGCATCACTGGATATGAAGTTGATATGGAGGCCAAAATGGCGGTTCTTCCTGCTGTTTAAGCTGTTGCCTGCATGGGGATCGCTTTCAAAGAACTTCTCTTTCAGGCTCACGCTGTCGGCATAGCCCCAGCCGCAGGCCATGAAGCAGTCGCCCTTTTTGCCGGAGATGGCCAGCGGCTGATAGCAGCGCTTGTTGTTCTTCTCATCCCCTGTGATCTTTAAGACGCTGTCACCTGTCGGGCCGTTTCCGCCCGGTACTTTTTCCTGCTGTCCCATCCGGATCTCTGCAGGAGCATCTGTAGATGAAACCGTCACAAGATCAGACAGCACATAACCGGTGTAGGCTTTGCCTCCTTTGGTCAGTTTCACACCGTACCACAGGTCTCCGTTCTTTAAACCGGCATGGCTGACGATATTTACCTTGTCACTGCTGCCGATCTGGACGGCCACAGAACAGGAGGTATTCGGTTCTGTTCGGACATTCAGCGTACCAGACGGTGCCGCATGGGAAGTGGATGGACGCATGACCGCCACATAATCTGCAGATGCATAGCCATCATACTGTGTGCCATTTTTAGTAAAGGCCAGACGGTACCACTTCGTGCCGCTGCTATCTTTTGCCGCACCTTTGATGCCCACGGCTGTGCCTGCCGCCATCATGGTCTTTGCGCTGTAGCCGGTGCCTGCACCTGCACGCAGGTTCAGGTTGTCTGCCGCAACCACACCCCTGACTGTCACAACCGCCCCTGAAATGGACAGGTTCAGATAAGTGCCTTTCATATAGCCGTCATAGATCTTATTGCTAATCTTTGCACGGATGGCATACCAGATGGCGCCGTCACTGTCATAATCCGCCCCATGAATTGTCGCACTGGTGCCCTTCGGTGCCATGACAAGTGCTGGGTAAGCCGTACCCGCCGCCGCACGGATGTTGACTTTATCCTCATTAACAGTGCCTTTTAAGACGGTCGGCACCTGTGCCGCCGCACCGGTCTTTAACACGCCGTCACCATTGGCGAACTGTAAGGCTGTATGGTCCGTCATGCCATTCTGGAAGCAGTTGTTGGAAACCAGGTTCAGGCGTCCCGCAGCCTCCCCTTCTTCCATCTGGAGGCCGTCAAACCATGCAGTTCCCTTGAAATTGCGGGTCCTGGCAAGGATCCTTAAGGAGGATGTGCCATTGCCTGTCCCGTTATCCGGTGCCGTAAAGGCCACTGACAGGCGCTTAAAGCCCTCCGTACCCGCCGTGATGCCGACTGAATCCGCCACGACCGCCAGATTCTTCGCTGTATCCTCTATCTGCAGCCAGATACGCCCTTTTGCCGCCAGTTCACTGACGCTGGCTTTGACATAAGCGGAAAAGACATATCGCTTTCCTGCCTTTACCGTCAGGTTCTGGTAGGCTGCACCGTCACCGGAGGCCGCTGTGCTGCGGATACGGATACACTTTGTGCCGATATAGGCTTCACCCGCCGCACTGTCTTCCACCACAACGTGATCCGCATTGCTGTAACGTGTCCAGCCTGCCATACCGCCTGTGACGCCCCTCAGATACTGCGGGGATACATAGCGCAGGTCTGTGGCTGCGGACAGTTTGTTCTTGTTCTTTGCCGTATCCAGATACTGCCATGCGGCACCGTAACCGGCATCATTGCGCACACTAACCGTCCGCCCTGCATTGTCAAAGAGATAGACTTCTTTTCTTCCTTTGCTGTCTGTAAAGCTTGTCCGGTTATGTCCGTAAGCCAGTGTCAGACTCTGTCCCTCTGTGCTGCCGGCATATTCCGTGACTTTGCTGACCCTGTAAGGGGCCCGGCTGCCATAGCTGTACTGTACTTTATAGCCGTAAGGGTCTGCCGCTGTCAGCATCATGCCCTTGCCCGCTGCCGTGTCATAAGTAAAGCGGCTCACGGCACCGTCCGGGTCTGTGATGGATGTTAGGAAACCGTTGGTATAACCAAATGTTGTTACCCTGCCTGCCGCATCCGTCAGTTTGGACAGATGGCCGTCACTGCCATAGGCCAGATTGACTTCACGGCCGGAGCCGTCTGTCAGCTTCACGATCTTCGATGCGTTGTGTAAGATCGACAGCGTGTTGCCGGAAGCATCTTCCTCCTTTACAAGCAGCCCGTTTAAAAAGTGCTGTTTGCCGCCGTCCTTATCCGTCACGGTATATCTGTTGGATGAATCCAGTGTCAGGATACGGGTCTGATCCAGCTCATCCTTCCACTTGCTGTCTGTTGTATCCTTGGCAAAATATCTTCTCGTACCGTCACCGTCAGTCTGGCAGTAATAGTCTGTACTTCCGATCTTCTTCGCCGTCATGGTCTGGTGGTAGTTCAGACGGAAGCCTTTGCCGTAACCGATATCCGCCCCCTGTTCACTGCTGTTGAACACATGGCTCAGGCTGATAGGTGCACGGCTGCCGGAAAGGGCATAAGTCGGATGCACCAGGATCTGGCTGCCGTTATAATCATTCACATAGCCTGTACCGGCCCTGCCGATATCATGCTGGTGATAGGTCCAGAAATCCTCCAGGCCCTCGCAGCTTACGTACTGGATCATGATCTGGGGACGTGTGGCCGCATTATCATCCAGATTGTCATCAGATGAAATGTATTCGTTATACGTACCTTCTTCCTCCCCATGCTCTTTCATCATCAGGCCGTAGTTCTTCCCATCCGCATACCAGTCTTTTACCACACCTGTGATATCAAAGACCAGTCTTGTCAATCCTGAACCTGAAAAAGCGATATAATCGGCCACTTTCGGGTCGTAAGACGGTTTGTTGTCCCATGTGACAGTCTTACTGTTCCAGTCCTTTGTCACACGGTGGATATCAATGCGGCGCTGGTCTGAACCGCCCGGGCGTCTGATGGCCACATACCAGGCGGATGTCACCATCTCAGAAGCTTTGTTGAGCTGCGGAAGGGTGAACTTCAGGTAGCTTCTGAGGACGGAACCGTCCACCCTGCCTGTTTTCAGGATATGGCTGTTGTAAAAATTGTCTGTATTGTAGAAAGAAGAGACATGGCAGTCCTGGATCTTATCCCTGGCCACATCGGTGGTCACCACCGGGTCGATGACCACCGGATACACTCTTTCCTCCGCCGCAAGCCATCCCGCATCCGCTTCCAGTCTCACATACGCCTCCTTGTTCTTCTCTCCGCCGTCATCCGTCAGGGTCAGTGTCAGGCCGTGGCTCACTTCCCCTGCGGCATCCGTCATATACGGTGCAGACAGCCTGTAAACTTCCCTGCCATCTGCATCCTCAAAGATGATATCTGTACCTTTCTGTCTGGCCTTTAACCCACCCGGGGCATAGCGCCATGTGAAAGCATGCACTGCGTCTGCCTGCTTTAAGACCAGATCCTCTTTCAGGCTTTCCGGGCCGATGGTGTAACGGATATCTACACCATGGAAGGCTTCCGGATAAAGGATGCGGCTCTTTAAATGTCTGACGGCATAGGCCGCTGTGGGGTCCTTTTCACTGTCTGCCGTATGCTCCAACGCACCGGCACTATCCGGCTGCTGCTCCTCCGTTTCCTTTAAAATCTGGCGTTTCACGGAATTGGCATCCACAAAACCCCATGTGAGCTTTCTGCTGCCCTCTCCCAGTGAAACCATCTGCTTTTTCTTCACCTTGTTGGACAGACGGACTCTGAAGGCCCCTGAGATATTTTCCATATCATCCGCATCAGCCGGCACTTCATCAGCTGCCGCTTCCAGGCGGTTGTCGATCTCTTCCCAGCGGCCGTCCTTCATGTAATGGACCGGTGTGCCGTAAATGGCCGCTGTAAAACGGTGGTCCGCATGTTCAAACACCTTCATGCAGGCCGTTCTCTTTGAAATAACTTCTTTCATCTCTGTGGTATTCATTAATTCTTTACTCATTGTTCTTTCTCCTTTTTCTTTTGTTCTGTCATATATAAAGTTTCGTGCAAAAATCCGGATATTTGCCATGTCATCATCACGGCAGCCCCATCCCGGAATTCCAACTGTATTCTCGAATTTTCAGAAACAGGTTTTCCGCATTGAGTTCTGCTTTTCTCAGACATTCTTTCTTGCATGCATTCTTACATTTGAAGAATATCTTATCTAATTTTCTTAGTTTCCGTGATGTTGAGGTTATTATATTCCCATTTTCAGAGATTGTCAATAGATATTTTCTAATTTTTTCAGATTTTTATTCTCTGCATTTTCTCAAAATCCAAGAAATCAAAAAAGAGACATCCTTTGATATTTTCTCTGTATCTTATACAAAGTCATATCAAAAGATGTCTCTTATATGAAACAACAACTTTTAGCGTGTTTTATCCTTGCCAATATTTTCAATTGTCTTTTTCACTTCTTTATAAGAATCCCCCAACCGTTTCCCGCGCTCCGAAATTTGTTTATGGTCATAAGCAAACAGCACTGCCTTATTCGACATTTTCTGCTTAAAAGAAGCCATGCATCCCCCTTCGGAATTCAAATTTCCTATTACTATCTTATGCAGCAAGCTGAAATATTGTTCTTGAAACAGGATTTGTGAAACACTCAATTCTCGGGTAAACATATAAAAATTCCCCTCTTCACAGCAGGTGCTCCTAACACGTCCGGTACTTAGATGCCGTCCTTTGGCATCTTATGTACCGCTGACAGTGTTAGGCAGTGCGAACGTGCCTGCTGTGAAAAGGGGAATTTTATATGTTTTCGAAAAATCCTGAATGTTTCACAAATCCGTCTAAGGTCTGTTTTCTGCGCTCTATCCTTTTTTTTGCGGATCTCTGTGTGCCACCAGACGACAAATTGGATTGCCCTTGGCTGTAAAGCGCTCCTCATATTCAGTCATAACGTTGCCTTCCGCATATTCACTGTGATGCAGGTCAAACGTATAGTTGTCCAGCTGCCAGCCGGCCACTTCCACCTGCTCCAGTGAAAAATCAAATAACGGACGATTGTCTGTCTTGAAGATCACACGTCCCTCCGGACAGAGAATCCGATCATATCGTGCCCAGTATTCCTTGGAAGTCAAACGACGTTTAGCATGGCGATCCTTCGGCCATGGATCTGAGAAATTCAAATAAATCCTGCCTACTTCATTCTCATCAAAAACATCCGCAATCTCTTCCGCATCCATGCGAAGGAAGAAAATATTGTTGCCCTCATATGTATGGTATTTCTCCAAAGCACGCACAAGCACGCTTGAATACTTCTCAATACCAATATAATTAATATCCGGGTTCTGCTGTGCCAGCGTCATGATAAACTGACCTTTACCCATGCCGACTTCAATGTGGATCGGATGGTCATTGCCAAAAAGTTCATGCCAGTGGCCCTTCTGTGCCCGCTGCTCCTCAGGATCATGCAGAACGCATTCATCCGCTGCTATCGTCTCTCTTGATCCTCTTACATTTCTAAGTCTCATAAAAAACCTGCCTATTCGTTGGAATCTCTCTGCACGGCCAGTGCACCTGTACGTGCCATCTCAATGATGCCAAATGGCTGCATCAGCTTGATAAATCGATCGATCTTCGATGTCTTGGCTGTCAGCTCAATGACCATGGACTTCGGAGAAAGGTCAGCAATATGGGCACCTGTAATATTGCAGATCTCCATAATATCTGATCTTGTCACATTCGTATACGTCACTTTCAGCATCAGAAGTTCTCTTGTTACACATTTATTCTCTGCAAAACGGCGAACCTTAATAACATCAATCTTCTTGTTCAGCTGTTTCTCGATCTGTTCCATGATACGCTCATCCCCGGTTGAGATGATGGTCATACTGGAAATATCTCTATCATCAGTCTCACCTACAGCAAGACTGTCGATGTTAAAACCTCTTCTGGCAAATAATCCGGCGGTTTTGCTCAATACACCGGCTTTATTCTCTACTAATACCGAAAATATTCCTTTCATCCGCCTATTACTCCTTTACCAAATCAAAACTGTAAACCTCGCAAACCATCATGGCTGCATGCTCACATGCAAGAAATTCATCTATTCTCTGCTCCATTTCATCGTTATGCTCAAGGTGGAAATAATCCAGTCCATAAGCATCCGCGATCTTCTCAAAGTCAGGACTGCCGTCAAGAGAAACACCGCTGTAACGATCATGATACGTATGATGCTGGTATTCACGTACCAGACCAAGATAGCCGTTTCTCATAATAACAAACTTGATCGGCAGGTTCCACTGACGCATGGTAGCCAGTTCCATCAGAGACATCTGGAAAGAACCATCACCGCAGACAGCAACGATCTGTGTATCCGGCAATGCGGCACGTACACCAATAGCTGCTGGGATGGAATAGCCCATTGTGCCAAAACCGCCTGTTGTCAGGAAACGTCCATGCTTCATGACATAATTATCTGCTGACCAGAGCTGATTCTGTCCCACATCAGCCACATAAATGGCATCATCATTCATCTTGCTGCTCAATGTCTGGACAAAACGACATGGATTGACAAAATCCGGATTGAAATGACGTCTATCCACATAAGCTGCCTTCTTCTCTGCCAGCTCTTCATTCCACGCTGTGTAATCTCCCGGAATCTCATACTGCAGAAGATTCTCAAAAATTACATGGACATCTCCGACCAGAGGTACTGTCGTACCGAGATTCTTGCCGATCTCAGCCGGATCCACGTCAATATGAACGATGGTTGTATTTCTTCTCTCAAGCTTGTAAGGTTTGACAACCGCACGGTCTGCCACTCTTGCACCGACAAGCACAAGCACATCACACTCATGGACAGCATAGTTGGCATGTGGCTTGCCGTTTGTACCCAACATACCCATATATAAATCATCATCATTCGGCATAACACCGATACCCATCATCGTTGATACGACCGGAATATGGAATTTATTGGCGAATTCACGGACAACCTGTTCGCCATTGCCGAGAATCGTACCGCCGCCCACGCAGATCAGCGGTTTATGTGCATGTGCCAGTACGTCCACAACCTTGCGAATCTGAAGATTATTGCCTTTCACTGTCGGTTTATAGCCACGAATGCTGACTTCATTCACCGGCACATAATCAATCTGTTTCTGCTGAACATCCAGCGGCACATCAATCAGCACCGGACCGCGGCGTCCCGTAGATGCAATGTGGAAAGCTTCCTTGAAAATACGTGGAATCTCTCTGGCATCTCTGACAAGATAACTGTATTTAACAAAGGGTTCTGCAGAACCGGTAATATCTGCTTCCTGAAATACATCCTTGCCCAGCAGTTCACTTGAAACCTGTCCTGTGATCGCGATCAGCGGAATACTGTCAGCATAAGCTGTTGCCAGTGCTGTGATCAGATTCGTTGCCCCCGGTCCCGAAGTTGCCACACAGACCGCCGGCTTCCTCGTCACCCGGGCATAACCGCTGGCCATATGACCGCCATTCTGTTCCTGTCTAACTAAAATATTCCTGATACCTGAATCATATAAACTGTCATAAAAAGGACAGATTGCAACACCCGGGTAGCCGAACACAGCCTTGATGCCCTCGGCTTCCAGACATTTAACCATTACCTGTGCCCCAGTTAACATAAATACTACCTCCATACACTCTATTTTCTCAGCAGCTGAAGCTTATGTTCACAGCTGTGCTTCCTTTATATCCCTTATCTGTCAGCCTGCAGGTTGGCCTCTGCACTGTACGCTCCGGGATACACGTCTCATGTTGAATGTAATACATTTTATCACATTCCAGCAAGAGTGTAAATAAATGCAGCCCCGTTAAATATTTATCTCATTCATAGATTTTTTTATCGTTTTATTCGAATCTCGCGCCTATTTTACAACCATTTCTCTCTGCATATCCATATATTCCAGAAGGCTCCTTGAAATTTCCTGTCCATTATCACCGTAGATTGTTGCCTCAACAACGCGGATACGCTTGCCGTTTTTCACAACACGGCTTTCACATATCAGCTTCTTCACACCCATTGTCGGTCTGAGAAAATACATATTGCCTGAAAGTGTCGGACCCTCAAAACCACATGAGGCTGCAGCAAAACCGGCAACTGTATCCGCCAGTGTGTACAGGCATCCGCCATGCACCGTTCCCAGCGGGTTCAAATGACGATCATCCACTTCAAGTTCTGCCTTGCAATAGCCCTCATCAGCTTCTATGATTTTAATACCGATAAGTTCAATAAATTTGTCACTTCGCTTAATTTCTCCTATCAACTTTTCCTGCATCTCTTTACTTAACATTCTCTGATCATCCTTTCCTTATCGCTGTTTCTGTACCGTTTTATATCCAATGATGTCTATCCTATCCAAACAATTTTCATCATTTCGTCCGCAAATTTCTCGTATGCAATCAAGTTTAACACATGTCGAATGCATATTCAATAATCACCTTTTTTTCTTGATCTGACGCCTTATGGCAAAAGATAGAATTTGACTTTTAAGCTGAAATCCTATACTATTATTTCGGGTAATACTATTTCCAGGAGATATTTATAATATGAAAAAATTAATCAGCCTCTTTACAGTGCTTCTTTTTATTTTATCCGGCTGTCTGTGGTTCTCCACGGACACCTATGCAGACGAAACAAAATCCTCTGATTCAGAAACAGCAGCATCAGAAACTGTTCCTGAAACACAGGCCAGCCCCGTGATTCTGCCGACAGATAAAGTGTCAACCGACGACATTATCCTTTATTCCAGCGCCGCCTGCGTCATAGATGTTGATTCCGGTGAAATTCTTTATTATAAAAATATGGACGACCGGCATTATCCGGCCAGTATCACCAAGGTACTGACCGGGCTTCTGCTTATTGAGAATGCCAATCTTGATGACACGATCACCTTCTCCCAGGATTGCTGGAATGGTCTGAATTATTATAATGATATGAATATCGGCATATTGGATGGTGAACAGCTGACAGTCAATGACGCCCTGCATGCTATTCTTATGTCATCTGCCAATGAAGTCTGCAATGGTGCCGCCAAGTTTGTCAGCGGCTCCGTCAGTGCTTTCTGCGACCTAATGAATGAGCGTGCGAAAACACTTGGCTGTACGAATACACATTTTGTCAATCCCAACGGTCTTCATGACCCGGATCATTATACAAGTGCCCATGATATGGCACTTATTTCCAGAGAAGCAATTCAGAATCCGACATTTCGTGAAATTACCGGCTGTACAGAATACACGGTAGCTTCCACCAACCTGCGTCCTGAGGGATTCCCCCTCAGTCACAAACATCAGATGCTGATGTATACCAAATATCATTATGATGCCTGCATCGGAGGGAAGACAGGCTATACATCCGAAGCTAAGAACACCCTTGTTACCTATGCTGAAAAGGACGGTCACACCCTTGCCTGTGTTGTGATGGAGAATTCCGACGGTCACATTTATCCGGATACCATTAATGCCATGGACTACTGCTTCGATCATTATGATCAGTTAATGGCCCAAATGGCAGACACTGCTGCAAATACCGAAACAGAAACTTCGGCCTTTGCTCATTCCGGTGAAACAGAAGATCTCCCTGCCTTTGCTCCGCTGACAGAGACAGAAACTGAGACAGAAGCAGCGGTTCCTGATGCACGCACCTCGCTTTCTCCTAAAGTACTTGCCTCCCATCTGAAGAGCAAACTCATGACTTTTGCCATGCACCATATGATACTGTTTATATTATGCATGCTTGTTGCTTTCGCTTTATTTACCCTGATCCTGATCTGGCTGTATCATGTTTTAAAACGCAGCTATCACCGCCATAAATATAAGCGTCTCCGCAATGAACGCATCAAAAAAAATGTTAAAAATAAATAATATCATTGTCGAATATAACTGAAGTTTGATAAATCACTTGATTTAAAATGCATCCGTGTTATAATGGGATTAATATAATGTAGTGAATAGTCTACCTCTTCACTACGAGGATACGTTTTATACGAGGTGAATATATGAACTGGGTCGCTCCGATTAAAGATGACGAAACACTCCAAAAATTTAGAGACACATTAAGATCTGTTGATGACAAATATTATATTTTATTTGAGATCGGAATCGGAACAGGATTACAGCTGCAGGACATTCTACAATTTAAGGTGAAAGACGTACGCGGCAAGGATATGTTGATTGCTGTGATCGGAACACGGCAGATTGAACAGGCTTTCCCATTAAAGCCGGAACTTCAGGCTGTAATTACTGACTTTATTGACGGCAGAGATGATGATGAATATCTGATTACCGGATATGCCAGCACGAACAGGCCTCTGTCTCGCGAACAGGCTTACCGCATCTTTAAACAAACAGGAAACAAGATTGGATTAAAGTCCATTGGTACGCAGACCATGCGAAAGACTTTCGCGTGGCGTTATTACAAGGAAACCGGTGATATTCAGTATATCCAGAATTTGCTAAATCACGCATCCCCGAATATCACTTTCCGTTATATCGGTGAGAAACCGAACATTAAGGTCATCTATGATAAGATTACAGATGATGGGAATCAGAAAGCCATGGAATACCTTCTGAAAGATAAGAAGGGTGTGCGGGATATTGATGCCATTATTCTTGAGCTTAAACAGATCCGACGCAAGTTATCCGGCAAACGTCAGCCGCTGCCTTATTATGGCCGTGTAGATACTTTGCTGGAACAAATGCACGATACACTGCGGGATTTCAATCAATCCCATTAGTACAAAAGGCTGTCAATGCCACTGAAGCTGTTTCAGTGACATTGACAGCCTTTTTGCCTGCGCTCACGACGCTTTTTCAAAACATCTGCTTTCATTTGGCGCAATTGCTGCGCACCCTCTTCATCGATCAGCCGCAATGTCTTGACAATATAGATATGCTGCTCATCATCTTTCTTAATTCTCAGTTTGCCGCGTATATAACCATGTTCCGGGCAATCGGCCAGACAATAGTACGCTTTCGTTCTTGCCGAAAACCAATGCATTTTCTTCCTTGCTGCACGTCCGCACTTATAACATTTTGTTGAACGCACTTCCCTGTCCGCCAATGCTTCTTCTCTCGTATCAAAAACTCTGGAAATATACTTGTAATAGGAATCATATCGAAGATGGATCTCATCCCCTTTACTCTGCGGATTCTGATAATAATCAATCGAGTAGAGCTTCTTCGCTTCTTCCTGATCAATCCTGCGGAAAACATCTGCCGTATAAGCCGCATCATTGACCGCCCGATGAAAACCGGCCTCTTTCGGCAGCTGAAAATAATCAACTGCCGATTCAAGAGATACCGCCGATGCATCATGCGCACAAAGTAATCGAAAAAACTTCTGCACGTTGTAATATTTGACCGGCCCCTTCAAAAGATCCAACAGGCCATAGTATTTCATGTTGCGCTGCAATTCCACCAGGTCCATATTGCCCCATGTGCAGAAAATATAATCCTTGCCGCACCACAGCATAAAATCTACCAGTACATAAGAAAACGGATCGCTGGCACACAGCTCCTCCTGGGTAATCCCTGTCAGATCCCGTGTAATATAATGCAGTTTCTTGTATACTTTCGGACGAATGGTCCGGCTGAAACGGTCGATCTCCTTCAAGTTCTCATCCAGCTTTACTGCACCAATCTCAATGATCTCAAAGGGTATCTTTCGATTCTCAGATCCCTTGCCATAACAAGCCTGATTCCATTCAAAATCCACAACTACATAATTCATGCCGTCCACTCCATCCAGACTATTCGTTCAGATTAATAACCTCTCCATCAACAACCTGCTGCATCAGCTCTTTCGCTTTGTCAACAGTTGTCTGATCCGGTATCATAACATAGGCATTCGCGCTCATGGAATACGGCTGTCTTGTATCACCGCTGCCGTTTACACTGTAACTGACAATATTCCAGCTTCCGCTGTCTGTCAGCTGCTGACGTACCAGTTCGGCCAGACGGTCATAGGAGAAGTTTGTCTCAAAGCAGCCATCGATACCGGCCAGTACATCTGTGTAATGACTCAGGATATCAGGCGATAATGCTTTCTGCATAACCGCACTGATAACTTCCATCTGATGACGTCCTCTTGCACGGTCACCATCTGAGAAAGCGTATCTCTCACGTGCATATGCCAATGCTGCTTCACCACCCAAATGATTAATGCCCTTTGTATAAGAGTATCGGCTGTCTGTATATGCGGTAAATGCTTCCTCTGAATTAACATCCACACCGCCAAGCGCATCAATAATCTTGATAAATCCGGCAAAGTTCACACGGAAATAATCGTCCAGAGAAATATCATAGAGCATACCCAGTGTATCCATAGAAACATCAATACCGTAAATACCGGCATGAGTCAGCTTATCCGGTACACCATTGGAAATAGACAGCGGTACAAAATAATCACGCGGTGTAGATACAAGCAGCATCTGCTTGGTATCTGTATTGATCGTTGCAATGATATTGACATCGCTTCGCGTATTAATGATCTCACTGCCTCTGGTATCAATACCGCTGATATACAGACGGATAATATTATCCGGATCTGTCTGTTTCGCTGTATCATCTGAAGAAGCGGTGTCATCTGTCTTAATCTCCACATCAACACTCAGAAGATCCAGTTCTCTGATCTTATCCTCGATATCTGCATAACCTTCCATGTCCTCAAGTACAGGCAGGTAAGCATGATTCAGAATGATCGCATCACAACTGCCGTCCAGCAGGCTGTCCACAAGCTTTGTTACACCATTTTCTTCCTGTGTCTTTACAGACTGACCGGTACGCTCTTCTATCTGCTTGACAGCAGCCTGTGTGTTCTCTGTATCCAGATTGCTTAAAGTACCAAAAGTATAACTCTTTGCATCCTCAATAGCCTGGGCTGAATCATCCTTCAATACATAAACACCGATCTGAGAAGTCTGCGTATTCACACCTGATATCTTATTCAACGTATTATAGGTGCTCATCACATAAAGATTGCCCAAAAGCAGAATTGCAAGAAGCAAAACGCCCAGAATTGCACCGATAATAAATCGGACTTTCTTCCTGAAATTCCCTGTCAGCATTGCCACCAGCAATACACAGGTCATAAATACAATGCCTACTGCAAAAAGCAGATAGACCGGCAAAAGTTTTGTAATCGCCAAAAGTCCTACAAATTCAGCGACAAGCAACAGCAATATAATAGTAATGATCAATCCCGGAACACGGGCTTTTTTTCTTCGTCTTTTGCTGCTCATAACATTTCCTCCATATAAATAGCTTCATGTTGTCAAATTTCTTTTGTAATTCATTGTTTAGATAATTACAATTAATCTCTATCTTAGCACACTGGCTGATGATTCGCAAGTGATGTGCCGCTGTGATATAAATTTTCGTAAACACCTTTTTTCGCCAGAAGTTCCTCATGAGTCCCCTGCTCCACAATATCACCATGGTCAACCACAAGAATCAGATCCGCATTTCTGACAGTTGACAGACGATGGGCGATCACAAAGGATGTTCTGCCGTCCATGACTTTATGCATGGCATCCTGCAGCATTTTCTCCAGACGGGTATCCACAGACGAAGTTGCTTCATCCAGAATGATGATCCGGGGATCTTTCAGAATCGCCCTTGCAATCGTCAAAAGCTGCTTCTCTCCCTGTGAAATATTACTGCTTTCCTCATTGATCTCAAAGTTGTAACCGCCGGTCAGTGTTTTGATAAAATGATGCACATTGGCCATTTTGGCAGCGGAAATAACTTCATCCTTTCTGGCTGTCAGCCTTCCGTAATGAATATTATCATAAATACTGCCCTTAAACAGCCATGTATCCTGCAGTACCAATGAAAAAAGCTGTCTCAGTTCTTCCCTGTTCATATCCCGGATATCAATACCGTCAATTTTGATAGCTCCGCCCTTTACATCATAAAAACGCAGCAGCAAATTCATCAATGTTGTTTTGCCTGCCCCGGTCGGTCCTACAATCGCTACCATCTTTCCCGGCTTCGCCTGAAAATTCACATCCCGCATTAATGTTTCATCATCATACCCAAAAACAACATGATCAAAAGTGACTTCACCCCGGACTTTGTCCGGTCGGATCTCGACTTTGCCATTCTGTACTTCCTCTTCCTCATCCATCAGATTAAAAATTCTTCCCATGGCCGCAAAGGCAGACTGTACCTGTGAAGACAATTGGGAAATCTGTGACAGAGGGTCATTGATCTGCCAGATATAACGGACAAAGGCCTGAAGATTGCCAAGCAAAAGCGTTCCATTCATGACAAACAAACAGCCCGTTACAGCCACAGAACCGATAATCAGATACGTGATCAGAGAAATACACGGCGAGATCAGGGAGGATGCAAATTGTGCCCTAAAAGAAGCCTTCCGCATCCTGTCATTCACATCGTGAAATTTGTCCAGAGCCATTTTCTGCCTGTTATATAAAATGATTTCATTAAAACCGCCGTACATCTCCGTGATCGTACCATTCAGCTCCCCCAGTGTTTCCTGCTGTGTATCAAACAATTTCTGTGATCTCGTTACAAAAAACCGGGTCACAATCAGTGACAGCGGAATGATCAAAATCGCTATACAGGCCAAAATGGTGTGAATGTAAAACATCATCCCTATAACAAAAATGAAGGTCAGAATCGCTGCCAGAACTCTCTGCAGGGTTTCCTGCAGCGCATTGCTCAGCGTATCCACATCATTGGTCACGCAACTGAGTACATCCCCAAAAGCATGATCATCAAAATAACGCACCGGCAGACGCTGAATCTTTTTCTGCAAAGCATTTCGGATATCACACATGGCCTGCTGCAGCACCCGCGTCAGAAAAACAGCCGTGATCAGCTGAGAAACTGTTTTGATGATATAAATAATCACCAGCGTCCCCATGATTCCGAAAATCACATCAAAATGGACATGTGCACCTTCCACGCCCTTCAGTATCGCTTCCCCGTCACTAAAGAGCTGTGTTGTCATCTCTCCCTCCACCACCGGCATCACCGCAAATGTTATATTGGCCACGACAACCATCAGCAGACCAAGGACCAGGCCGCCTTTATACGGACGCAAAAAATTCATCAGATATTTGAGGCAGTAACTCACCTGGGCAAGTCCCTTCCTGTCGTTTTTATTTTCAGTTCGATCAACAGACATTCTGCAGTTCCTCCTCACTCAGCTGAGATGCTGCAATTTCATAGTAAAGCGGGCATGTTTTTAATAATTCCTCACGGCGGCCCGATGCTGCCAGACGCCCCTCATCCAAAACAAGGATCTGATCCGCATCCATAATTGTCGAAACACGTTGGGCAACAATGATAACAATCGCATTCTTCACTTCCGGTTTTAATGCCTGACGCAGTACAGCATCTGTTTTCATATCCAGTGCTGAAAATGAATCGTCGTAAATATAAATATCCGGTTTTCTGACCAGCGCCCTTGCAATAGACAGTCGCTGCTTCTGTCCGCCGGACAAATTGCCTGCTCCCTCTACAATCCGTTCTTTAAAACCCTTTGGCTTATCCATAATAAAATCCGCTGCCTGCGCAATATCAGCAGCATGCCGTATTTCCTCATCCGTTGCTTCAGAGCAACCGAAACGAATATTTTCCTCAATGGTGCCACTGAACAAATTCGCCTTCTGTGCAACAAATCCGATATGTTCACGCAGCTTATGACTGTTGATCTGTCTGACATCCACGCCATTAACCAGAACACGTCCGCCGGTCACGTCATAAAATCTCGGGATCAGCTGGATCAATGTGCTCTTTCCGGAACCGGTACTTCCGATAATAGCCGTTGTCTGTCCGGCCCTGGCAGAAAAAGAAATATCTTTCAGAACCGCTTCTTCCCCATCCGGATAACAGAAATCAACATGTTCAAATATAACTTCTTTTATAGGTTCTCTATCATCATGTACACGCTGCGTGCTGACAGTCTCATCTGTGATATCCGGCGTCATATCCATCACTGCCTCTATACGTTTGGCCGAAATATTCGCACGGGGATACATCATGAACACAAGGCAGAACAGCATCACTGAGAACATGGCATGAAACAGGTATTCCATAAACGCCATCAGCTGCCCCACCTGCAGCGCACTCTGATCGATCATCTGACTGGCAACAAAATAAATCGCCAATGCTGCAATATTCATCAGAAGAAAAAACAGCGGTTCCGTAGAACTCATCAATGTGAACAGCTTTTTGGACTGATTTGTAAACGCCTGATTCTGTTTCCCGAAACGTTCTGTCTCACGGGCATCATTATTAAAAGAACGGATCACCCGGATTCCTGTCAGATTCTCTCTGAAAATACGATTCAGGCCATCTAATGCCGTCTGCTGACGTTCACTGACCGGACCGGATATTTTAGCAACAAGTATGACACCCAGAATAATAAAAGGCACTGTCGCCGCAATGATCAGCGATAATTTCACCGATGACATGATAATCAGCGTAAAACTGACCACGATCATGACCGGTGTCAGCATTGCCGTTCTCAGAATGATATTCATAAAATTCATAATCTGAAGTGCATCATTACTCGTCCTTGTGATCAGTGAAGAAACACCCAGCTGATTCATTTCCCGATGAGAAAAACTCTGAACCTTTTCAAAAAGATCATTTCTGATATCGCAGGTGACCGCTGTAGAAATTCTGGCACCGCAATAGCCGAGGACAACCGTTCCGAGAATGCCCACAACCGAAATCAGAGCGATCAGCCCGCCCATTTTCAGCAGATATTCCCGATCCCCACTGGCTACACCGCCGTCAACCATTCTGGAGATAATCGTCGGAATACCCAGTTCTGTCAATGCAAACCCAAAAACAGAAATAAAGTTTAAAAAAACAAGCCCTTTATAGCGCTTGAGATAAGATAACATTAATCGCATATTTCTCCCCCATCAATTCTCCGTACACTTTCTGCACCGCTTCTCTCCATCATAGCCGATGCAGGCATACCCCCTCTACTATAAGTATGCATGGTATCATTTCTCCCGTCAACTAAAGATTTAATAAAAATATTATTTATATTTCTTAATATTTTCAATTATTAAACAGATTTATAAGAGATTGTGCATGGCATATTTTTGGATATAATGATATAATGTAGAATTATTAGAAACATGCATTATAAGGAGGCCGAATATTATGAATGAAGTCAAAACTCCAAAAAAGAATTGGTTTTACTACTATACAATCGTTCTGCTCATCCTCATTATTCTCAATACATTCATTATGCCGCTGATTCAGCAGCACAGCGTGAAAGAGGTCGATTACGGCACTTTCATCAGCATGACTGAGAAGAAAGAGATTGGCAAAGTTGAAATTGAAAGCAATCAGATTGTTTTCACGAATAAGGATGAATCCCAGATTTACAAGACCGGTCTGATGGATGATCCGAACCGTACAGAACGACTTTATGAATCCGGTGCAGAATTCTCCAGCGAGATTATTGAACAGATGTCCCCACTGGTCAGTTTCCTGCTCACATGGATTCTCCCATTGGTCATTTTCTTTGCCCTGGGCCAGTATATGTCCAAGAAGCTCATGAACAAGATGGGCGGCGGCAAAGATTCCATGATGTTTGGTATGGGCAAGAGCAACGCCAAGATTTATGTGAAATCCACCGAAGGCATCAAATTCTCCGATGTTGCCGGTGAAGATGAAGCCAAAGAGAACCTGACAGAAATCGTTGATTATCTCCACAATCCGAATAAATACAAGGAGATCGGTGCTTCCATGCCGAAGGGTATTCTCCTTGTAGGCCCTCCCGGAACAGGTAAGACAATGCTTGCCAAGGCTGTTGCCGGTGAATCCAATGTACCGTTTTTCTCCATGTCCGGTTCAGAATTTGTCGAAATGTTCGTAGGTATGGGTGCTTCCAAGGTCCGTGACCTGTTCAAACAGGCGAAGGAGAAAGCTCCATGTATCGTTTTTATTGATGAAATCGATGCCATCGGCAAGAAGCGTGACGGCCAGATCGGCGGCAATGATGAACGTGAACAGACACTGAATCAGCTGCTGACTGAGATGGATGGTTTTGAAGGCAACACAGGTGTTATTATTCTTGCAGCTACCAACAGACCCGAATCTCTGGATCCTGCCCTGACCCGTCCGGGACGTTTTGACAGACGTGTGCCTGTTGAACTGCCTGATTTGAAGGGCCGTGAAGAAATTCTGAAAGTCCATGCCAAGAAGATTCGTCTTTCTGACGATATCGATTTTAATAAGATTGCCCGTATGGCTTCCGGTGCTTCCGGTGCCGAACTGGCGAATATTGTCAACGAAGCAGCGCTTCGCGCAGTCCGTGACAATCGACGCTTTGCAACGCAGGCCGATTTGGAAGAAAGTATTGAAACTGTTATTGCCGGTTACCAGAAGAAGAATGCGATCCTCACCAACAAAGAGAAGCTTATTGTTTCCTACCACGAAATCGGACATGCGCTTGTGGCTGCAAAACAGAACAATTCTGCGCCTGTCCAGAAGATCACGATTATTCCGAGAACATCCGGTGCCCTTGGTTACACCATGCAGGTGGATGAAGGCAATCACTATCTGATGAGCAAAGAAGAAATTGAGAATAAGATCGCTACATTTACAGGTGGTCGTGCCGCTGAAGAAGTTATCTTCGGCTCCGTCACAACAGGGGCTTCCAATGATATCGAACAGGCAACCCGCCTTGCCCGTGCCATGATCACCCGCTACGGTATGAATGAGGACTTCGACATGGTTGCCCTTGAAACAGTCACCAACCAGTATCTTGGCGGTGACGCCTCTCTGGCATGTTCTGCTGAAACTCAGGCTGAAATTGACCACAAGGTCGTTGAACTGGTGAAACAGCAGCATCAGAAAGCCCTTCAGATTCTGATTGAAAATCGTGCGAAACTGGATGAATTGGCTCACTTCCTCTATGACAAAGAAACCATTACCGGCGAAGAGTTCATGAATATTCTCAACGCCTAAAAAGATGGGGCTGTCTATTTTCCGACAGCCCCATCTTTTTTATAATCTCCAGATATGGACTTTATCCCCGGCTTTCAATGGCCCTGTCCCCGCCGGCATATCGACAAGGCAGTTGGTTCCGATCCCCTGACGCATCTGAGCGTTATGCTGCCCTTTTGTGATGTGAACGGCATGTCCATCGTCATAGGCTTTTAATACCCGACGACTGCCTTTATTGCCTGGGTAATCATAAGCAATGTCAGCTTCTTTTTTCACCAAAGAGGTTTGTTGGCTTCCTGTCATCTTCTGCAATAACGGCTGCATCAGCAGCTCAAATACAGCAGATGCAGAGAAGGGATTCCCGGACAGGGAAATGACTGGTTTCCCGGCATATAAAGATGCCATTGTGGGCATGCCCGGTTTTAAATCAATACCATGGAACAAAATGTCTGCACCCAGTTTCTTCATAATCTCCGGCAATAAGTCTTTGACCCCGACAGATACACCGCCCGTTGTCAATATCACATCTGCCTCTTCTGCGCATTTTTCTACTGCCGCTGTTATTTTATCCGCATCATCACCGACAAAGATCCCCTCCGTCAGATTGCAGTCAAGCTGCAGAAGTCTGCCTGTCAGATAAGCCAGATTGGCATTATAGATTTTTCCGGGAAGCAACGGCTGCCCATGCGGCATCAACTCCTCACCGGTTGTAATCACCGCCGCACGGACTTTCCTTCTCACCGGAACACTGTCTATTCCTCCGGATGCCATGGAAGCCATCATATAAGCATCGACTTTTTCCCCTTCCCAGCCAAGGCAGTCGCCCTGGTGAAAGTCCTCGCCTACGGGGCAGCAATTCATTTTTTGAGCCAATGACACATAAATTTTGACCTGTTCCTCACCATAATCCGTGTCCTCCTGTTTGACAACACAATCCGCACCTTCCGGTATCATGGCACCGGTCATAATCCGAATGGCCTCACCGGCATGTACGCTTTTGTCCGTCACTTCTCCGGCACAAACCCGGTCAATGACTTTCAGACAGACCGGATTGCTTCTGCTCACTGTCCGTATATCTTCACTTCTAACAGCATAACCATCCATAGCCGACCGTTCAAAAGGCGGCTGACTGACATGTGCATACACATCTTCTGCCAGAATTCTGTCGATACTTCTTAATAATTCGACCTTTTCCGACATGACACAATGAACGACTTCCAGTAATCGTGCCTGCGCTTCCTCCAGTGTTATTGTCTGCATCTTAATTCCTACCTTAACTTTAAATTTTGAATAGATTGTCTTTTTATTGTACCACGTTGTTGTCCATTGCACATCGTTTTTTCAGCTCCCGAATGGCCTCCTCAGGTTCGTAATCGCGTATGATCCTTCCTGTCACGAATTCTTTTCATCTCAAATAGCATCACGACTTAGATTTTCACTCCCATATTTTGTAAAACATAAGAATTTCATCCTTTTTTCTTGCAAATTTCAACGCTATTATACCATTTTTAAATGAAAAATTGGGTGGAAATGAAATTTTATCATTAAAAAAAGTCATTTTTTTGTTGATTCACCCCGAAAATTCTGCTATGATTGGTAAGGTTGCGCTATTTTTAGACGTTTATCCTGAATATAAATGTGAAACATATAGATTTAGATTTCCTGAAAGTGAGAACACTAAAATGAAAAAAAAGAAGAAACTTTCTCTGGCCGGACAGATTTTTATTGCTTTGATTCTGGCCATCATTGCCGGTCTGCTGATGCAGAGCCATGCTGAGTTTGCTGAAAACTATATCAAACCATTTGGTACGATCTTTCTGAACTTGCTGAAGTTTATTGTTGTACCGATTGTCCTTTTCTCTATTATGAGCGGTATCATCTCCATGAGTGATATCAAGAAGGTCGGTTCCATTGGATTAAAAACAGTTATTTACTACTTCTGTACAACTGCTTTTGCCATCACATTCGGACTGCTTTTCGGTAACCTTTTCAAAAATGCCTTTCCTGTCGTAGCGACAACAGATCTTTCCTATGAGGTCACTGAGGCCCCTTCCCTGATGGATACAATTGTCAATATTTTTCCATCTAATTTTATTGCCCCAATGTCTGAATCCAACATGCTTCAGGTCATTGTTATGGCATTAATCTTTGGTTTTTCGATCATTCTGATCGGTTCAGAAAAAAACAGCCGACTGGTAACCGCCATCAACGACCTGAATGAAGTCTTTATGAAGAGTATGGAGCTGATCCTCAAGCTGTCACCAATCGGTGTCTTCTGTCTGCTCTGCCCGGTCATTGCTGCCAACGGTTCCAACATTATCGCCTCTCTGGCGATGGTCCTCCTGACCGCTTATCTCTGCTATGTGATCCATGTGGCCGTTGTATATTCCCTGGCAGTCAAGGCCATCGGCGGATTAAGCCCACTGAAGTTCTTCAAAGGCATGCTTCCGGCAATGATGTTTGCCTTCTCCAGTTCTTCTTCCGTGGGAACACTTCCGATCAACCTGGAATGTGTGGAAGGACTTGGTGCTTCCAGAGAGATTTCTTCTTTTGTTCTGCCGCTGGGTGCAACCATCAACATGGACGGTACAGCCATTTATCAGGGTGTCTGTGCGATCTTCATCGCTTCCTGTTACGGCATCACACTGACGCCGACCCAGATGCTCACCGTTGTTCTGACAGCCACACTGGCTTCCATCGGTACTGCCGGTGTTCCCGGTGCAGGTATGGTCATGCTGGCCATGGTCCTGACTTCCGTTGGTCTGCCGGTTGACGGTATTGCCCTGGTTGCAGGTGTCGACAGAATCTTTGATATGGGACGTACAGTTGTCAATATCACCGGCGATGCCAGCTGCTGTATTGTTGTATCCAATCTTGAAAAAAAACGCGAAGCCAGAAAATCTGCACGCAATGCATAATTGCATAATAATCCAAACATAAATAGGACGTGTGAAACATAAGTATGCATATTTCACACGTCCCATTTTTATGTGCATTCAGGCCTTACAGCCATCTGTCCGTATTCCCGCCTGTCTGCTATTCGCCCAATTCCACCATTCTTCGGATGCATCTTCCGGCACCTTCAATCACATTCTCAGGCAGCTGGATTTCTTCTCCGCCGCAGCCTTTCAGACAGTTATAAATATCCATCAGTGTTGTGATCTTCATATTCATACATGTCAGTGGAACAGCCAACGGATAGAAGGACTTGTCCGGACAGTCAAACTGCAGATGTTCTACAATACTGTTTTCCGTTCCGATAATAAATTCTCTGCAGTCAGATTTCTTGGCATAATTCATAATACCTGTTGTGGATCCGACATAATCGGCCTGTTCAACCACTTCCTGACGGCATTCCGGATGCACCAGAAGCAGTGCATTCGGATGGACCTTGCGCGCTTTCTCCACATCTTTGGCGCTGACCACGATATGTCTCGGACATCCTCCCTTATAAAAAGCAAATGTTTTCTCCGGCATCTGCTCTGCCACATAACGGCCCAGATTCGGATCCGGGATAAAAAGAATCTTGTCATTGTCCAGACGGCTGCAGATCTGAACCGCGGAAGAAGATGTGACGCAGACATCACATTCTGTCTTTAATTCAGAGGTTGTATTAATATAAGCCACAACCGCATAATCCGGATACTTTGCTTTTAATTCACGAAGGCCTTCCAGATCCAGCTGTTCTGCCATCGGACATCCGGCTGCAGGATTCGCCAGCCATACCTTTTTGTCCGGGCTGAGAACCTTGCAGGTCTCTGCCATAAAGCGCACACCGCACATGATCACACCCTTGCAGTCACTCTTTGATGCCTGCACGCTCAAACCATAAGAATCTCCCATATAATCAGCCACTTCCAGTATCTCCTGTCCCTGATAAGCATGCGCCAGAATACAGATATTCTGTTCCTTTTTCATGCGCATGATTTCCTGCTGAATTTCCGCAATTGTCATCTTCTTTATTCCCCTTTCTTCTGTTCCCATGGTCGAAGCGGTGCCAGAAAACCGGCCGCTTTCAGCTGTTCGCCGATCAGATCCAGACGTTCTTCGCTGGCCGCCTCCACCAGATGATAATGATAACCGGATGTGGCTGTACTCAGAACCGTAGACTGACTGTCATTTAAAGCAGCAATAAATTCTGCCACATCCTGCCTTGAACGAATATCCATCTCCGCACTGACACGGCCATAAACTCTATGGCTGATACTGATATTGCACACTCTTCCGCCGCAGTCCACAATCAGATTCAGCTCTTTGGCCGCATCACTCTGCTTATGCCGCACCTTAAATTCTCTTACACAGCGCGGTTCCTGCTCCATCACATAACCCTTGGTCGTTGAAATGATCCCCGGTGTGTAAGCCCGTATCACCGCCATATCCTGAACAATTACCTGACGACTGACACCATACCTTTCTGCCAGTTTTCTCGCTGCAACGGGCTCCTCTGCGTTTTGAAGGAGCTTCAAAATCGCATTTCTTCTCTCTGCAGTTTTCATTCTTTCAGCTCCTCTCACACTGCATGCAGATGCTTCATGGAAATATCCAGGATTGGCGCAGAATGTGTCAATGCACCGCTGGAAACAAAATCCACGCCGATTTCACAAATACGGGCAATGTTTTCCTTTGTAATATTACCTGAACACTCTGTCTGGGCTCTTCCGTCAATCAAAGCGACCGCCTGCTTCATCACTTCCGGTGTCATATTGTCCAACATGATAATATCCGCACCGGCCTCTACAGCCTCCGCAACCTGTTCCAGTGTCTCTGTCTCGATCTCAATCTTTCGGACAAACGGCGCATATGCCTTTGCCATCTGAATAGCCTTTGTAATACTGCCTGCTGCCCCGATGTGATTATCCTTCAAAAGAACGCCGTCGGACAGATTGTAACGGTGATTGCATCCGCCGCCGACACGCACCGCATATTTTTCAAAAACACGACAATTCGGTGTCGTTTTGCGTGTGTCAAGCAGTGTCACACCACTGCCTTCCAGAAGCTTTGCCACACTTCTTGTATAGGTGGCAATTCCGCTCATCCGCTGCAGATAATTCAGCGCAACTCTTTCTCCCGACAAAAGAACCCGGATATCTCCTGTCACCTTTGCCATCAGATCGCCTTCTCTGACCTCATCGCCATCATGACAGAACATCTCAATCTCTGTATCTTCATCCAGAAGCTTAAAAACTCTGGCATATACATCCATACCCGCGATCACGCCGTCTTCCTTGGCAATCAGATCTACGGTTCCCTGAACCTTCGTCGGCATCACCGCATTGGTTGACACATCTTCACTTGTAATATCTTCCTCCAAAGCCATGCGGATCAACTTGTCCGCCTGAAGCTGCATTGTAATACTATTCATTTCCACGCATCCTTTCTATTCCTTCTAATACAACCTGATGGTAATCTTCAAGCAATACCTCTTTATCCTCATATCGCTTCAGATCCGGTTCTGCCTGACACGGATCCGGGGCCTGACCAAACAGCATATCATAGGCCGCCCTTCTGGCAAACACAAGAGACTCCAGCAGCGAATTGCTGGCCAGACGATTCTTGCCGTGTACACCATTGCAGCTTGTCTCACCGCAGGCATAAAGTCCTTTCATAGACGTGCGGCTGGACAAATCGACCTTAATGCCACCCATAAAGTAATGCTGGGCCGGTACAACCGGAATCGGCTCTTTGATCGGGTCAAATCCTTCCTCTATGCAATGCTGATAAATATTCGGGAAATGCTCTCTAATAGTCTTTTCTCCCAACGGACGCATATCCTCCAGGACAAATTCCGTACCATCTTTCTCCATCTGTGCGAAAATCGCCTGGCTGACAATATCTCTCGGCTGCAGTTCATTGGTAAAACGCTGTCCGTTTTTGTCGTATAATAATGCGCCTTCCCCGCGCACCGATTCAGAGACCAGAAATCTTCTTCCCTTACTTCTGGAAAAGAGTGTCGTCGGATGGATCTGTATGTAATCCAGATGTTCCACCTCAACCTGATGTTTCATGGCAATACCAAGGCCATCCCCGGCAATATGCGGATAATTGGTGGAATTCTGGTACAAACCGCCGATACCGCCGCAGGCCAGTACCACATACTGTGAACGGATCGGATAAACATGATTCTCCTCATCCATGGCTACTACACCGCCGCAGATATTATCCTTCTCAATCAGATCCACCATAGTCATATGCTCACAGATTTCAATATTCTCTTTTGTCAAGACCTGTTTCAGCAGTGTACTTGTAATCTCCTTGCCCGTGATATCCTTATGGAACAAAATTCTCGGTCTTGAATGGGCACCCTCTCTTGTGAAATCAAGTTCTCCATCCGCTGTTCTGGCAAAATCCACCTTTCTGAAAACCAGATCCCTGATAATATCATTGGAACTGCGGATCATCAAATCTACGGCACGTTCATTATTCTCATAATGTCCGGCACGCATCGTATCTTCAAAATAGTCTTTATAATCATCTTCCCCACGGAGCATACAAATACCGCCCTGTGCCAGAAAAGAATCTGACAGATCGGCTTCCTGCTTTGTCAGCATCAATATTTTCTTCCGCTCCGGCAACATCAAAGCGCAGTACAATCCGGCTGCTCCGGTTCCCACAATAATGACGTCATAATATTCATTCATTTTATTTATACCTCTTTCCCGATCAGGTTTTTATTGCTTTTTGTCATTATACAACTTGACATATCAGGTGTCAAGACACCTGATATGTCAATGTTAATATACAACCTAAAAGAGCACAAAAAAGGATTCAGACAGTCACTATCCGAATCCCTGTTTTGTGCTTTTTAAATCAATGATACCTTTAAACCTGCTGCAAGGCAGTTTTTTATTTATTTTCTAGTTTGCAGTGCAGCTTTTTCTAAGCCTTCAGCAAAATATCCGTCAGCTTTGCAAACTGTTCCAGTGTCAGTGCCTCACCTCGCACAGACGGTGAAAATCCTGCTTCTGCAATGGCCGCCGCAATCTGATCCTTTGTAAAATTCAGCTCAGAAGAATTGTTCAGCCCATTCTGAAGTGTCTTACGGCGCTGATTAAAGGACGCTCTGATAATCTTAAACAGCATCTTCTCATCCTTCACCTGAACCGGCGGTTCTTCGTAACGTGTCAGACGAATCACTGCAGAATCCACATTTGGACGCGGCATAAAACAGTTGCAAGGCACATTGGCCACGATATACGGCTCTGCATAATACTGCACAGCCAGAGATAATGCACCGTAATCCTTGGAACCCGGACCGGATTTCATACGGGCCGCCACTTCCTTCTGCACCATGACCGTCACATTGGCCAGCGGCACATGCTGCTCAAATAATGCCATAATAATCGGTGTTGTAATATAGTACGGCAGATTGGCTACAACCTTAATCGGTCTGCCGCCATTTTCCTCCTGCACCAGCTTCTCCAGATCAAGAGACAGCACATCCGCATGAATCACCTTTACATTGTCATAATCTGCCAGTGTTTCCTGTAAAATAGGCAGAAGATTTCTGTCGATTTCCACAGCAACTACCTTGCCTGCTGCCTCTGCCAGATACTGTGTCATGGTTCCGATGCCCGGACCGATTTCCAGCACCATATCGTCTTTTGTCACACCGGCTCCGGCAATAATCTTGTCCAGAACATGTCCGTCAATCAGGAAATTCTGTCCAAACTTCTTCTGGAAACAGAATTCATATTTCTTTATAACCTCAATCGTTCTCTGTGGATTCGATAGCTTTTCCATAAATACAAAAATACCTTTCTAAATAAACAATTTACCTTTTATACTGTTTTCTGTTAAGAATTTTCATTTTCTTTTCAGAAAGCGGTCACACATTCGCCACATTTCTTCTCTATAATAAAGCCATAAAAAAACAAAAGCAAGTGCTAATAACACATTATATAGATTTTTTCTTTTTCATAACCGGATGCGGCCGCGTGCAATGACTTTTGAACAAAGCGGCCCATCCAATCCTCTCTTTTTGAATATTACAGAGCTGTCAGGAAACTGGCAGCTCTGATGTCATATTGGCAAGAAAATCTCTCAGCCAGCTTTCGACCTTCTTCTGGGTCACATTGCCGCCTGCATCTCTGGTATAAATAATCGTTTTGTCTAAACAAACCGCTGCTTCTTTGCCGAATTTGCAAAATATATTTCCCCATGGTGAAAGAATGCGGGGCATTGAAGCCTACTACTTTCTCGACAATCTCGCAATATTTCTATGGAAATTCCGGCGATTTTTTTATATTCTCTGCTGTATAAGTCTTACCATTTACAGTAATCTGATAATCATCCTGCATATCTTTTACACATCCATAACAATAATATCTTTTTTGGTCCGTTCCTAAAAAAGAACTATCCATTAATCTGACTGTAAAATGTGTTCCAGCATTGTCTTCCAATGTAAGTTTTCCCATTGTCTCGCATGTTCCTGTGAAATAGGTATCTTTTGTCCCTTTTATATAGTCTACATAAAAGAAAATATCTAAATCTTCATCTCGAATATCATTTGACAAAATTGCTTTTTGCACTCCAGCCGCACTTATCAGCTTATAACCTTTTTCACCCTTTCTTAACCACATATCCCTTCCTGCATAAAGCTCCTCATCTTGCCCTGATTCAAAAACAGCCATACAAGTATCTTGTCCTACTATGATATCCTCTATTTTGTCATTTGAAAAAGGTGCATTTATGTAATGTATTGCCTGCTCCGGCGTTTTAAACGTGATAAAAAGATTCTCTATCGGAGCTTCCGTTGAATATGGCATAAAAACAAATAATATAAACAAAAATACGACAAATATCAATGCCCGTATCTTTTTCTTCATACCATTTCTTTTAGTCTTTACCATGCATATTAACATAACAATCAATACAGAAATCCACATAATCCCTCTAACTATAAGCATCTTTCTTCCTCTTTCTTAATTCTTATTATAAAGCGATACATTCTGTATTATTGCCAGATTTGTACCACCTTATATTCTAATTTAATTTAAGCATTTTTCCTATCACCATGCAGGAACAACAGGCAAAATCATAAACACATCTCCGATTACCACTGATAAGGCTACTGCACCGATTGCTGCTCATCCGCCTACTCCTAAATCTACATATTCTGTTTGCTCAACCCCTTTTTTTACAACTGTCGTTGCAGTTTTTATATGTGCTTTCATTTCTAAGCTATTAAATCTCTCATCTTTCGTTAATCTCCTTTCCTCTTAATTTTTCATTTGTATATTTTCAGTTTATTTTTCTTGCAACGAAGAAATGCGGGGCATTGAAAACACCTTTTTACAAAATATGATTTTCCGCAAAAAGTTTTCTTAACACCGGGTTTTCAAATTTCTTGACACTTTCAGCCACCAATTCACTTTTTGCTTTTCCGCTCCAAACACTATCCATTATGACTCCAATATCATTATTAACATGTTTGCTGGTCAAATACACATCATAATAATGCCTTGCCTGATTAAAATCCTTTTTTGAGCGATAATACAGTGCAAGTACAAATGATTTCATTTCAAATTCCTGCTCATTTTTTACTTTCCCCAAATATGCTAAAAAATCATATTCATCATCTTCAACATAACTTATTGTTGCCAATAACCAACAAAGTCCATTATATGTCCAATATATAGCCTTATTCCACGGCCCAACTGAGAAAAAATTACATAATTTTAGATGTTTTTCTGCTTCTAACTTAAGCGTATCCATTTCAATCACGCCAAATAACTTAAGTAATTTTTCATATTTCTTTATCATATAGACATCTAATACTCCGCGAAGTAAATAAAGAATAATGAAACCAACTATAATTTCTTTCCACATTATTTGCACTGTACCTGTATTCATCTAATCGCCCCTTTATAAATTAATCAAATATTGAAATAACTGCTCCAATTGTTTCAATCGCTCCCAATACTCCTGGTGCATAAATTACAAGAGCTGCAACCGCCATAATTTCTGGAAACTTTATTGACAGCTTACTATAACCATAGCCATCTCCTACCGAATGTGTATACTTTCCATATACTCTTCCTAATGAATTCGTTCCCATTTCCAATGAAATATTTTTTAAGTGGAGTGCGAATGCATTTTCAGCACCTATCTGAATACTTTATAATATATTTTAAAGTTAAGGATGTTCTCTCGTATCTGCATAATCATAAACAATTTGTCTGCCATAATACACTGCTTGTCTTTCAAAATACTGGTTTTTTCCCCCTGATAACCATAATTCATGGTATTTTATCCACTGAAAATAGTGAGTTAATTCATGCGTTATTGAACATAAAATTGCTGCTAATGCGTCATCTTTTCCTTGGATTTTACATATATCATTATAATCTCCCACTGCAATTTTTATATATGGTTCTACCATTAAATCATTTGGTCCAAAAAACACAGCTGAAACTAAATCTTTCGAAGATGTTTTTATATATTTTGTTTCCTTAAAATATATTGGCACACGAACAGGGAAACGATAAATACTTTTTAGCCATTGTACATATTCTTTACATGCTCTCTTTACCTCAACGTCTACATTTTTATCAAAACGCATTCTTATTCCACTTCTCTTATTTTTTGAAATATAAATACTCCAATCTGTGCAATACCATAATTTTCTCAATTTCATTTACCTCATATCAAATTTCGAACATAAACTAATATTTTCTATGTCCTTTTTTACTTGGATGATGTGGTCTATGTTGCTGTCTCGGTTTTTTACCAGACTTTTTCTTCCAATTATTTTGCTGTTTCTTTTTTTCTTGATTTTCACGTCCTTGCTTCTTTAATTCCGGTTGTGCTGTTCCTCTCTTTGATTTTGCAAACTTATATAACTTTTTAGCTCCATATACTACAGAAACAGCTGTTATTATTCCTAATACCGTCTAACCAACTGGATTCCAAGCATTACTTCCTCCAATAACCCATCCACCTGCTAACGCCGCTTGCCAAACATCACCGGTCTCATCTAAACGACTTATTGGATTATTATCACAATAGGCATACAGATTACAATCATCAAAATCCGTTTTCACACTCAGAACATCTTCATCATCCGCACTAATAAACCTGCAGATCTCCGGCTGATAATAACGGCTCTTCAGATAGTACATCCCCGTCTCTTCATCATAGTAGTACCCCTTAAATCTGTACGGGTTGTCCTTATCAGGACTTGCTGCCATACACCGTTCTTCTTCTCTGACAGGACACTGCCGCCCGCTGTCAGGTATTCCGTTGTAGTGCCGTTCACCTTCTTGGATGTCCGGATGCCTGATGCGTCATAGGTATAGACAGCCTCCAAGCCATCGCCTGTCACTTTCTCAAGCAGGCTTCCTTTTGTCCAGCTGTAGGTATATTTCCCGTCACTGAGCAGGTTGCCGTTGGCATCATAGGTGAAGTTCCTTGTCTTCCCGTCCATTGTAACCGATGTCATCTGGTCTTTCCATGTGCTGCCATAGGCAAAACGCTTAAGGACTGTCCCTGTTCCTTCCGGTCCGCCCTCTGCCCCTGCCGGGTAACTGCACACTTCCGTCAGGTTGCCGCCGGCATCGTACTGATAGCCGAGATACAGCTTCTTATCCGGGTCATATTCACGGGTCAGCTGTCCCTGGGCATCATAGGTGTTTATGATACACTAAAATTACCAGAAAAAAGCGTCAAAATTCCCTGAAATCGGCAAGGGATTTTCCTCAAAAAAGGCGGGACATATTGTATCCCCTTCACAATACAGATATCCTTTGGGTAGAGACCAATCTATTCAAAGGAGGAAAGGAAGATGTACACTATGTCCCAGATCAATCATATCAAAGATTTAAGTAATTGTGGATACCGAATCAGTGAAATTTCAAAGAAAACTGGTGCTGATCCTAAAACGATCCGCAAATATCTTTCTCAGGAGGACTTCTCCCCGGTACCGCCGGTTGTCCAGACGCAACCATCCAAGCTGGATCCTTTTAAGCCTGTTATCCAGGAGTGGCTTGATGAGGATAAAAAACACTGGCGCAAACAACATCACACTGCACAGCGGATATATGAACGCCTGGTTGAAGAACAGGGATATACAGGCAGCTACAGTGTTGTCCAGCGCTATCTGAAAAAGTGCCGCTCCGTTCAGACAGAAAAAGCAAACCTTGAACTGGTATGGGATCCCGGTCCCGCCCAGGTTGATTTTGGAGAAGCTGATTTCTATGAAAGTGGAAAGCTGATCAGGAAGAAATATCTTACCTTATCATTCCCTTACAGCAACGATGGATACAGTCAGGTATTCGGCGGTGAAACGGCTGAGTGCGTCTGTCAGGGGCTGGTTGATATTTTTGAGTTCATTGGAGGTGTACCTCCACTGCTGATCTTTGATAATGCTACTGGTGTTGGACGCAGGATCGGTGATGTGATTCACGAAACAGAACTTTTTTCCCGTTTTCGTGCCCATTACCACTTCCGTGTCCGATTCTGTAACCCTTACTCCGGATGGGAAAAGGGAAATGTGGAACGCAAGGTGGATTATAACAGGGCAAACCTCTTTGTGCCTGTTCCGCATTTTTCAGATGTTGTCCAGTATAATCATAAGCTGCTTTTAAAGCACGAGCGGAAAGCTTCTGAGCTTCACTATAAAAAACAGGTTCCAATCTGTGAACTCTTTGAGGAAGACCGCAAAGCGTTGCTGATGCTGCCGCCTAAACCTTTTAATGTATGCAGATATGAATGGCTGAAGGCAGATGGTTATGGAAAAGTCTGCATGGATGGAAAACATTTTTATTCAACAAGACCTGAAAATGCCAATCAAAAGGTACTGGTTGGAATTCATGCCCACACAGTCGATATCCTTACCGAAGGAGGACAGGTCATTACTACACATAAACGTGTATTTGGCGACAACAGGAGCGATGTCAGTGATTATACGACTACTCTTGCTGTCCTTATGAAAAACTCCGGAGCATGGGGAAACAGCGGGCTCAGACAGGAAACCCCGGATGCCCTGCGTACATACATAGATGCACAGCCGAAAGAGAAACTTAAGGATTGCCTGAGGATCATGAACAAACTTACAAATCAGTATGGCTTTCAGGCTGCTGCTTCTGCAATGGAAATGGCATGTGCCAGAGGGAATATTAATATTTGTGATGCATCAGTACTGGCTGCCCGGATCACCGGATATGGGATCAGTACTCCGCCAGAGACCGGTCCCTCATTGGAGATCTATGACGAAGCATTCCTGAAAGGAGGCAGCAAAGCATTATGATGACACCAAAAATGAAAGAAGACCTCTGTACACAGATCCTGAATGCCAGCAGACAGCTGTTTTTATCCTCAAAGATCTCCGAGGTCTGTCAGGAGAAGGGAACCCAGAAACAACTGGAGTTTATCCTGGAACTCATGAATGAAGAGCTTACCCTGCGTGATAAAAACCGCCGGAAACGTCTGATCAAACGGGCAGGGTTTCCAACATACAAAACATTTGAAGGATACAGTTACCAGCATGTCAAGCTTCCTCCTGCTTTTAGCAGGGAGGAGCTGGAATCACTGGAATTTGTGCCCGGGCAGAAGAATCTTGTACTATACGGTCCTGTTGGAGTAGGGAAAACACATATGGCAATCGCTGCTGGTGTGAAAGCCTGTAATCTTGGATATAAAACAAAGTTTTATACAGTAACAGAACTGGTTCTGAAACTGGCGGAATCCCGTAAAAACGGGACTCTGGAAAAGCTGCTCCGGGATTTACGCAGCCTGGATCTGCTGATTCTGGATGAGTGGGGATATGTGCCAGTAGACAAGGACGGCTCCCAGTTACTATTTCGAGTGATATCCGACAGTTATGAGAGTAAAAGCCTGATACTGACAACCAATCTGGAATTTTCCAAATGGGGAGGGATATTTACAGACGATCAGATGGCTGCTGCTATGATCGACAGACTTGTTCATCATGGCCATTTACTAATCTTTGAGGGAAAAAGCTACCGGATGGAGCATGCCCTCATGCGTCAGGATGCATAAAACGTCCTGCCTAAAGTAGGGAAAATCCCTCGCTAAAAACAGGGAATTCTGACGCTTTTTTTAGGGAAAAGTGCTTGACAAAAAACAATAGGTATAATCATGGCTGACTGCCGCCTTTCCGGCGATGGATACGCTCTTTCTGTTGCCAAATCCGTCATAGGCAAAGGTATAGTCAAAACCGTTATGGGTGATCTTGGTCAGACGGTCCCTGTCTTGTGATATTGTAATCCATGTCTACATACTAAATTTGTTCTTTCCAAGGAGGTATTTCCTCAGGTTTATTATCCTCCAATTCTACATGCCATTCTTTCATTTTCTGCAAAAAATATTTTTTATTCACACTACTATAATAAATATTATCCTTACTAAAGCTTTCTCGATTATCTAAGTATATTTTTACTACTCTACGTTTTCTAAAAAACCAAACAGCCATCGCAACCAACATCGCCACTCCTGGAAACAATAAACACACTCCTGATATTTGTTCATTCCAAGCTTCAAACGGAAATGGTGATTGAAAAAATGAATCTTTTATTCTTCTCGTTGAAAATACCACACATGCCTTTACATCACACCAAAAATCTTCTGAATTCCGTAATGTTCCTTTCCCCATGTACACAATCCTATGTGTCCTCATCTCATCCCATTTATAGGCTCTTCTGACTTTTCCTTTATATAAAATTTCAATGCCATTTTCTTTTAATCGATACGAAATCTGACATGATATCATGCCAAGCACTATATCTTCGATGACTATCCACATTGGAACAAATGACAAAAAACTCATAATCATCAGCTCCCAGACACTCAATTGCTTCATTTTAATCGCATTAATCGCACTTATAAATCCATTCGGCATAAATACAAGAACAATTATTATTATAATGGCACCTAATAAAATACACATTTTCTGCATTTTTTCTGTTTTAGGCATTTTTTTTGATTTTATTTCCATTTTATCCTCCTTTGTTAAGCAGTTTAAAATTAAATTTCTTTCAGGGTAAGAGCCACCTAATTTTTAGGCAACCCTTACCTTTTAAGTCTCCTAAAACAGATCAGTCATCCTATCGTTTTCCTTTACTACATATATACTCTATTGTAATAAATTCGTCCACCATACATATACTGCATTTCGTGATAAGCGATTCGTCCTCTTTTCACAAGTCGATTTCTTAATACTTTATAGCCATTGTTAGTTTTCGTCCTTCTTCCAGACGATGTCTTCCTAGATGATTTTTAAGCCTGACGCCCAGCTGATGTAACAAGTGAATACGCCATTTCAAAAGGGTGCCCCGCAAGAATTACGGGGCATCGAAAATAAAATAATTAAAACTTAACCTTTGGCATTCTCACACTCTCCGGTAGCCAGCTTTTCACCAGTGCATACGTCTCTTCTGTGCATTCCGCAGACACATTCCCAGAAAATATAAAATCATAAATATTTCTTTTTTTCTTAACAAAAGTCATTGTAAAAATCACTTGGCTATGCTGACTCCATTGAGTATTTTCTATTTTTATTTCATCATATTCTTCCCATGGATACATTTTGGTCCAAACTTTAAAATTATTAAATGTAATTGCAATCCCCTTTTCATTCATTACATATGACCTGGAAATTCCTATAAAAAAGCACAGTAAAATTAAATATATCGCACCAATACCTATAATAGTTTCACAGATTCCTGTTCCTTCTCTACATAACAAAAAACCAAATAAAACTAAAACTATTAAAAAAAATGTAGAAACTCCCCAAAATCCTCTATTGGCATCCTTTTCAGGTAAACCGCCTCTTATTTCTTTCACGACTTTCTTCCCCCTGGCATGACCAAATCTTTTTGAGGCAGCAGCCAATTCTGCTGCCTCTTAATTATACCATCTCCTTTTACGCTTTGAAAAGATATACCAGTACATTAAACCGTATATTTCCATCTCTCTACACTGATTGAACCATCCGAATAATACTTCGTACATATCTCCCAACAGAAGCGACCCGAACCTGTATATTTCCATTCCACACCGACTAACCATCTTTCCGAATATCCACTCTTTGAAGATGATGATACAGATATTCTGGATGTATTATTTTTTCTGTTGCTGTTTGCTTTTGCAATGGACATATCATATATTCCTCCTACGGCTGCTCCTAAAATAGTGTTTCCATTAGACTCCAGTACTGGAACCGTCGGTGCAAAAGTCAATCCCGTCACAGTCGCCTTTACCATATCATTTAATGCCGCATCTACCCTGTCCCGAGCTGACCCAGCTGCCGCCAACCCCGCTGCAATTCCTGCAACAGCTATATTTCCTAACCACTGATATTCGAAAATTTTTTTAGGGGTCAGAATACCCGTCATTCCAGATATTGCTCCTGATAAAGCCCCTGATGCCAAACCAGTAAGGCCTGCAACCAGCGCTTCCTTCTTTGTCACTTTTCTTCCCTCTATCTCAGCAACTGCACCTGCTGTCATAAGTCCTGCCACACAGCCAATAACTCCGCCAAATATCGCTCCTGCCCAGAAATTACCGCTTTCATCCACTCTTCCGACCGGATTGCCGTCACAGTAGTTATACAGGTTCTTGTCATTCAGTGTCGTTTTGCTCATGCCCAGCACTGACAAACTGTCCGCACTCATCATTCTGCCTAATTCCGGATTGTAATAATGGCTTTCCAGATAATACAGTCCTGTTTCTGTGTCATAATAGTAACCGCGGTATCTGAACGGATTATCCACACCAAGTGTTGACGCCATGGAACCGCCTGTCTTCAGAAGATTGCCCCATGTATCATAGCTGTAGTCCACACCCCACTGCCCGGCTGCAGTTTTGTCTCCCTGTCATCCTTATCAAATGTATACACGGTTGTCTGCTTATTCCTATCACACACCGTTGTCACACTGTCTACATTGCCATTCGCATCATAATGATACAGTCGTTCTTCGCCGGTATTCGAAACCGCTTTTCACATACGGCCAAGCAAATCAAAAAAGAGACATCCTTTGATATTTTCTCTGTATCTTATACAAAGTCATATCAAAAGATGTCTCTAATCTAAAAATCAATGTAACTGTTCAGAGCCAGCCTCCAAAATGCTACGCATTTCGTCGGTGTGGCGTATCCGCCAAATAAAATTTCAAAAACAGTTTTAAAAATGCAAGCATTTTATACCTGTTTTTTAAAATTTTGCTTGGCTCTGAACAGTTACAAATCAATATTCTTTTTATTCTGCCATTCTATACAATTTCATGGCATTCTCCCAGGTGATATCTTCAACCTCTGCTGTCGTAATACCCTTGATCTCCGCAATAGCCATCACCACATACGGCAGATTCAGTGAAGAATTCCGCTTGCCGCGGTTCGGCACAGGTGTCAGATAGGGAGAATCCGTCTCCAGCACGATTCTGTCCATCGGCGCATAGTCAACCACTTCCTTCAGCACTCTGGCATTCTTGTATGTCAGAACACCGCCGATGCCCAGATACATGCCCATATTCAGATATTCTCTGGCCATTTCCACTGTATAAGAAAAACAGTGTACTACGCCGCCGATTTCTGCCAGATGTTCTTCCTTCGCAATGTCCAATGTATCCTTCGCCGCATCCCTTGAGTGGATAGAAACCGGCAATGCCTTTTCCCTGGCAAGATTCAGCTGACGCCTGAACCAGTATCGCTGATTGGCTCTGACCTCCGGGTCTTTTTCCCAATAGTAATCCAGCCCGATCTCACCTACAGCCACCACTTTCTCATGGGCCGTCTGCTCACTGAGCCACTGAAATGTATGCTCATTTAACTGGGCGGCATCACTTGGATGCACACCTGCTGCCGCATAAATAAACGGATATTTTTCCGCAAGGGCAATACTTGAAGCCGTAGAAGCCAGATCGGCACCGATATTCACAATCCTGCCGATCCCCGCTTCCTGCATACTCTCAAGCAGGCTTTCCCTGTCTTCATCAAACATTTTATCGTCATAATGAGCATGTGTCTCAAAAATCATGCGCTATCCCTCCATTCGTCAATTTCTGCTTAATCTTCAATAAGTCCCCGCGCATCAGGCGCTGCTCATTCTTCGGCAACCCCAATTTCTTCAATCTCTACTCGATCTTCGGCAGATCCCATCGATACGTGGCCGCCAGAATACGGATGATCACCACTACAACAGCCCCCAGAATCATACTGGCAGACTTGTGGTAAGGCATCAGCCATATGCAGACGCCGGCACCTGCCAATGATGCACAGGCATAAATCTGCTTTACCAGAATAAATGGGATCTGCTGCGCCATCATATCACGAATCATACCGCCGCCAACGCCGGTGATAACACCCACGAACAACAGCAGAAATCTATGATGGACATAGCCGATCTCATAAGCTGTTTCCACACCAATGACCGTGAAGGCTCCCAGACCGATGGCATCCAGAAGAATCATTATTTTCTCATAATAAAACAATGCCTTGCTGTCAAGCATTTGTTTTTTAATATAAAAAACAACAAAAAGTATCACCGCTGTCAGAACCGAATACTCTACATAAATCGGGTTTTTGAAGGTATTCGGCGGGTGAATGCCCAGCACCAGATCCCTGATAATTCCGCCCCCGACAGCGGTCATGACAGCCATCACAATAACCCCCAAAACATCCATTTTTTTGCGGATGCCAACCATAGCACCGGATGAGGCAAAAGCCACTGTTCCAATGATTTCTATGATAAATACAAGCATTTCCGTATTCACAAACGATTTCCTCTCTTTACACCCAAAACATTCCTTCTCCTGTTCGAAACTCACCTGCAAATTCCGACGCAGAATAAAATTCTGCTGTGCAGACAACATGTCTGCACGATATATTGTCATAAAAAGCCTCAGAAACAACCTCGGTCTCGGCCGTGTCATCCCTGAGGCTCTCTTATTCACGCTTTAAACTTCGGCTGCCAAATCAACCGACCGACTTACTGCCGAATCCGTTTTCCGCTTATTAGCAGATCTCAGCGCCGGCAGGCATCTTCTTCTCCGGAACCATCAGAGACAGATTGCCATCTGCATCCTCTGCACAGAGAATCATACCTTCAGACTTCACACCCGCCAGAGTCGCCGGTTTCAGGTTGGTCACAACCATGACTTTCTTGCCTACCATTTCTTCCGGTGAATAATGCTTTCTGATGCCGGAAACAATCTGGCGCACCTGATTGCCGATCTTCACCTGTGAGCAAAGCAGCTTCTTGGATTTCTTCACAGCTTCGCAGGCGATAATCTCGCCCACCTGGAACTGCAGCTTCTCAAAGTCATCAAATGTAATCTCCGCCTTCGGCTCGATATCAATGCCTTCTTCTGTTTCAGCTTCTTCTGCCGGTGCTGCTGCCGACTGTGCCTGTGCATTGGCTGCCTTGTCCGCTTCAACCTTCTCCATCAGCTCTTTGATGTCTACTCTTGCAAAAAGAATTTCAGGTTTTTCAACGACCTTTCCGCCTGTTTCAAGAAGTCCGAACTGGTCAAGCTTCAGATAATCTCTTTCCTGTGTGCCCAGCATATCCAAAATCCTGGCAGATGTATCCGGAAGATAAGCTGCCAGCGCAACGGCTGCCATACGGATTCCTTCCATCAGATTGTAGAGAACGGTTGCCAGTCTGTCCTGCTTTGTCTCATCCTTTGCCAGTTTCCATGGTTCTGTCTCATCGATATATTTATTGCATCTTCTAAGCAGTGTAAATACTTCAGTAATTGCGTCTGCCACTCTGAGTTTCTCCATCTTGGCATCCACTTTCTCATGCATTGCCAGTGCAACAGCTTTCAGATCATCATCAACAGGCTCATTTACACCCGGATTGGAGATCACACCGCCGAAATACTTGTTGTTCATGGAAATGGTACGGTTCACAAGATTGCCCAGAATATTCGCCAGATCTGAATTCATACGTTCAACCATCAGTTCCCATGTGATAGAACCGTCATTATCAAACGGCATCTCATGCAGAACAAAGTAACGAACTGCATCCACACCAAAATAATTCACCAGATCATCCGCATAAATCACATTGCCCTTTGACTTACTCATCTTGCCATCACCAACCAGCAGCCATGGATGACCAAATACCTGCTTTGGCAGCGGCAGATCCAGTGCCATCAGCATGATTGGCCAGTAAATCGTATGGAAACGGATAATATCCTTACCGATCAGATGCAAGTCAGCCGGCCAGTACTTCTTGTAGAGTTCATCGCTGTTGCCGTCCACATCATAGCCAAGGCCTGTAATGTAGTTGCTGAGGGCATCGATCCATACATAAACAACATGTTTGTCATCAAAATCAACCGGAATACCCCATTTGAAAGAGGTTCTGGATACACACAGATCCTGAAGACCCGGCAGAAGGAAGTTGTTCATCATCTCGTTCTTACGGGATTCAGGCTGAATAAATTCAGGATGTGTATTAATATAATCAATCAGTCTGTCTGCATATTTGCTCAGTTTGAAGAAATACGCTTCTTCCTTGGCATCAATGACTTCGCGGCCGCAGTCCGGACACTTGCCGTCCACCAGCTGACTCTCTGTAAAGAAAGATTCACACGGTGTACAGTATTTGCCTTCATAGTAGCCCTTATAAATATCTCCCTGATCATGCAGCTTCTTGAAAATCTTCTGAACCTGCTTCTCATGGTATTCATCTGTTGTACGGATAAACTTGTCATAGGATGTATTCATCAGATCCCAGATCTCCTTGATCTGACCGGATACATTGTCTACAAACTGCTTCGGTGTAATACCTGCTTCGCCTGCTTTGATCTCAATCTTCTGACCATGCTCATCTGTACCTGTCTGGAAACGGACATCGTATCCCTGCATTCTCTTAAAACGTGCAATACTGTCAGCCAGAACGATTTCATAAGTATTACCGATATGTGGCTTGCCTGATGTATAGGCAATCGCCGTTGTAATATAATATGGTTTCTTTGCCATTTTTCTCTCCTCCTGATATATATCACGCGCCGAGGCGCAAAAAATTCATTCTAGTACATCGTTTCGTAAATAACTATACCAATCGCGTAGAATGCGGATTCGAGTGTGCAGGTAAAAAAATGCAGGCGTAGCGGGCTACGCCGAGGCTTTTCTACCTGTACAATAGGATTCACAGGCAAGTGAATGGTGTAGTTATTTCAAAAACGATGTACTAGTTATTAATTATAGTATAACCCAAACTCGAATACAACCCGCAAAATAACATAAAAATAGCAGGAGACCGCCATACTATTCCTATGTTATAATATTTACATCACTATTTTGCACTTGCATTTAGGAGGAATCTGTCCATGAAAAATACTTTTCACCGGCTGATCGCCGGTCTGATTGCCGCATCTGTGCTTCTGTGCGGCTGCTCATCCGCCAATATGCTCACATCCGCTGCGGCCCATGAGCTGTACGATCAACGTTACAGCGTCGGTACAGCCAGTGACGAAGTCAATGCGGATTTCGATGATTTTACACGGGAAATTTTTACTGATGCAGTCAGCACAGATGCCCTGACCCTGCATTTTGAGCTCAAGGATCCTTCAGCCTATGATATTGACCTTGATACCATTGACCTTGGACGTATTAATCTGCAGAATCCCATCGATACATTTGTCTCCGACATCAGTACCGATGCGCTCAGACAGGAGCTTCACGATTTTGACTATGAAGAACTCACAGAGAAACAACAGCAGACTTACGATATTCTCGATGAATTTCTGGAAACAGAGCAAACCTATGACAGCAAAACCCTGTTTTACTATCCGGAATATCTGAGCAGCACCTCCGGCACCCAGAGCCTGCTGCCGGTTATGATGTCTGAATATGCTTTTTACAGCCCTGCGGATGTAGATGATTATCTGCTTCTGCTTCAGGATTTTCCGGACTGCTTTAACAATATACTTGATTACGAACAGGAAAAAGCCGATGCCGGCCTCTTTATGTCTGATGAATCTGCGGATGAAGTGATTGCTTCCTGTCAGTCTTTCATCGAAGACCCCGACAACAACATGCTGATTGAAGTCTTTCCTGAAAAACTCGAATCGGTTTCCGGTCTGTCAGACAGCGACAAAGCAGATTATATCAAACGAAATGACCAGGCCGTCCATGATTATGTCATTCCTGCCTACCAGTCACTGATCAAAGGCATGGAAGCTTTAAAAGGCAGCGGTACCAACGAGAATGGCCTCTGTTATTTTGACCATGGCAAAGAATACTATGAATATCTTGTCAAAAGTCAGACAGGCTCCGACAAAACCCCCGAAGAACTGATTGAATGGCTGGATGATACGCTGCAGAATACAATAGTTCAGATGGCATTGCTTCTGTCATCCGATGACAGCCTTGCCGACAAACTGGATGAGGCCATTGATATTTCAGAGAACGACCCGAAGATTATTCTTCAAACCCTTCAGTCCTCGCTGAAAGAAGATTTTCCGGATGCAGTTTCCAGCCAATATACACTGAAATATGTTCCCGAATCATTGGAAGACAGCATGAATCCCGCCTTTTATATGATTCCGCCTGTGGATGTCACTGACAGCAATGTGATTTACCTGAATAACAGCCAGATTACTGACAATCTGTCCCTTTTTACGACACTGGCCCATGAAGGCTATCCCGGACATCTCTATCAGCAATCTGCCTTCTCCGCCACAGACCCGGATCCCCTGCGCCAGGCTATGAACTTCCTTGGTTATGTGGAAGGCTGGGCCACTTATGCCGAAAATATGTCTTACACATGGACCGGTCTGGATGACAATCTGGCCCGCTGCCTGCAGCTCAATCAGGATATCACGCTGGCACTCTACGGCCGGATCGATCTTGGCATTCACTATGAGGGCTGGACCACTGACGATGTGACGGAATTTCTGTCCGACTACGGCCTCGACGATGACGAAACCGTTCATTCCGTTTTTCGCGCCATTGTCTCCGATCCTGCCTCCTACCTTCCATACTGCATCGGTTATATGGAATTTAAAGAACTCAGAGATGATACCGAAGAAACCATGGGTGATGATTTTAATTTAAAAGAATTTCATCAATGTATCCTAAACATCGGACCATGTTCCTTTGATGTTTTAGAGAAATATATACAAAAAGATTATATTAGAACTTGATTATCCTGTTCAACTTGACATTCACTCTTTAATCAACTAAACTATTGATTAGTGGTATACGCTGTACAAGCATGTACAAGCGTTCGACTTGAATTATTATTTCAGGAGGAGTATAGATATGTCAACAAAAGCTTATTATCCACTCAACGAAATCGGTGCCGGAAAAGTTGGTTTTTCCAAGACACGTTCTATCATCGAAGCTGCCTTCTACGGCAATAATGTTGTCAAAGTCAACACATTGAAAGAAGCTTATAATCTGGCCAAGAATTCACCTGGTACGATCGTAACAGATATGCCTGTTTACAGAGGTGAAGAATTCGGTCTTGACAGTGATGCAAGAGTACTTCTGTTCAATGACGGTGCCATCACAGGCCGTTACGCAACAGCCCGACGTATCGCAGGCGAACCCGGCGTTGACTGTGACGCACTGGACAAAGTTGTTATGGATGCCGTTTACACGGCAAGGTTCAAGAAATTGTATCATGCAACCGTTTACGCAGGCCTTGACCCTGAATTCATGGTGAAGTGCCACCTGCTGATTCCTGAAGGTGAAGAGAACATTCTTTACAACTGGATGCTGAACTTCCAGTATATGTCCGATGACTATGTTAAGATGTACAAAGCTTCCAAACCTGTCGGCGACGGCAAAGAAGCAGATATCTATATTTTTTCAGATCCACAGTGGATTCCGAACGAAGCACCTGGTGTCAGCCTTGACTGCTTAAGCGATCCTGCCAAGAAGACACTCTGCTATTTCAATACAGAGACAAACTGTGCATGCATCCTTGGTATGAGATACTTTGGTGAGCACAAGAAGGGCACACTTACAATGGTATGGGCCATCGCCAACCGCAACGGCTATGCTTCCTGCCACGGCGGCCAGAAGGAATACCTTCTTCCTGACGGCTCCAAGTACGTTGCTTCCGTTTACGGCCTGTCAGGCTCAGGCAAGTCCACTCTGACACATGCCAAACACGGCGGCAAGTATGAGATCAAAGTCCTCCATGATGATGCTTTCATTATCAATACAGATACATGCTCATCCATTGCCATTGAACCGACATATTTCGACAAGACTGCGGACTATCCGACAGGCTGCGCTGACAACAAATTCCTTCTGACAGCTCAGAACTGCTCCGCTACAATGGATGAGGACGGCAAGATCCAGCTTGTCACAGAAGATATCCGTAACGGCAATGGCCGTGCCATCAAGTCCAAGCTCTGGTCTCCGAACCGTGTGGACAAGATTAACGCCCCTGTTAATGCGATCTTCTGGATTATGAAAGACCCTACAATTCCACCGGTTGTTAAACTGAAAGGAGCTTCCCTTGCTTCCGTTATGGGTGCCACACTGGCAACAAAACGTTCTTCTGCAGAGAGACTTGCGCCTGGCGTTGACCCGAACAAACTGGTTGTTGTTCCTTATGCCAACCCATTCAGAACATATCCTCTGGCTAATGACTATGAGAAGTTCAAGAAACTGGTTGAAGAGAAGCATGTTGACTGCTACATCGTTAATACCGGCGATTTCATGGGCAAGAAAGTCCAGAAAGAAGATACTCTGGGTATCCTCGAAGCTATCGTTGAGAAACGTGCTGATTTCCATCAGTGGGGTCCGTTCTCCGATATCGAGATCATGGATTGGGAAGGTTTTGTGCCTGATATGCAGGACAAGAACTACACAGATCAGCTCAAAGCCCGCATGAACGACCGTGTCGACGAGATCAAAGCTTTCGCCACAGAAAAAGAGGGCTATGACAAGCTTCCTGATGATGCACTGGCTGCTATCCAGAAGGTTGTTGACGAACTGAAATAATTTAAATCATATCATAGAATTTTCCGACAGGAGGAGATGTCATCTGCATCGCCTCCTGTTTGCTTTTCATCCCTTTATTTTTCTTGCCGTCACATGGTACAAATGTTATAATGAGCCTTAGATATATGTACGTTATGGACTTCAGACAGGTCACATGTCAGAAGGTACAGAATAATTGTGAAAGGTTTATTTTTTATGGATAATTATGATCAGCTGAACGAAATCCTTGTTTATCTTTTTGATCATGCACTGGATATTGAACGGAATTTTCTTATCAGGGACACCTTCAAGGATATCTCCGTCAATGACATGCATGTCATCAATGCCATCGGTCTTCACAACGAAGTCAATATGTCCTCCCTTGCCAAGAAGGTAGGCGTCACCGTGGGCACGCTGACCATTGCCATCAACGGACTGGTTCGAAAGGAATATGTTCTTCGAACCCGCAGTGAAACAGACCGTCGTGTTGTTCTCGTATCTCTCACCGAGAAGGGCGAATCCGCCTTCCGGCATCATGAGGATTTCCACACCCGTATTGTAGATGCCATCCATGCCTCTCTGACCGAAGAGGAATGCCGGATCCTGATCAAGGGACTCTCCTCCTTTGAGAAGAATCTGAAGGATATCTGAGCACTGCACCCATCAAAAGACACATAACCGACCTCACAAGTTGAAAGGTGGTAATAAAATGAAAGAAGAAACAACACGATTATCCGCGTCTTTGGAAGATTATTTAAAGGAAATATACCTTTTGAACCTTGAAGGTCAGGAAGTGCGCATCACAGATATTGCCCGTTCCCTGGGTATCTCCAAGCCAAGTGTCAACCGGGCCATGAATACCTTGAAGGAACTGGAACTGCTGGAACATGAGCATTACGGCAAGATTACCCTGACGGACGCAGGCCGTGACACAGCTAAGAATATCCTTGATACCAACAAGATCGTCTATCGTTTTCTCACGGAGATCCTTGATGTAGACGAACAGACAGCTCTTGCCGAAGCAGATCTGATGGAACACGACATCAGCAAAGGCACCCGCAAGAAACTGAAGAAATTCATCAAGAAATCTACTGATAAGAAATCCGCCGACAAAAAGGCCAAATAATAGACATAAATCCCTCATTTCAAAACCCAATGGCTTCTGAACCATATTGTTTTGAAATGAGGGATTTCTTCATCATATTCTATTATTTCACACTCTTATAAGATACTATTTCACAAGTTTGGAAATGGCCTTAAAGCATGGATTCGTTGAGTCCAGGGTCAGTTCGAACAGGACTGCTTCCGCTGTTGTCACAAGAATACCTTCCTGGATTGCTCTCTCAATGGCTATCTTCTTGTCTGCTTCCCGCCGTGAAGCAACTGCATCCACCACCATCACCGGCTGAAATCCTGCTGCCTTCAGATCAATACAGGACTGAAGAACACAGATATGTGCTTCTGTTCCCATCACAAGAATATTCTTCTTCCCCATACTCTCAAGCTTATCAAGAATCGCCTTGTTTCTGCAACAGCTGAAAGATGCCTTCTCACAGTATTCCGTTGTGCCTGCTGCCTCATAAAGTGACGGCAATGTATAGCCCAGTCCCTTTGTATACTGCTGAACAATCACCGTCGGAATCGACAGCACCTGAAGGCCTTTCAGAAGCATTGCAGCCTTCTCTTCGCAGGCCTTTGTCTCATTCATGGCCATCATCAGCTTCTCCTGCATATCAATCACAACAGCGCCTGTTTCTTCTGGTAAAATTCTCATCGTAAACCCCTCCATTATCTTTTTGTTTATCCGACATTTATAACCCCCGTGTCAGATATTCTCCCGTTTATTTTACCATCTGCACCCCGGTATGACAATATATTTCCCACCAACATACTGGAAAATTTCAACAATTTCAGTTGACATCTTCTTTCTTAAATGATATATTAGAACGCAGATAAATATGTATGTCAATGGAGACAATCGAAACACTTGTTTTGGTTGTCTTTTTTTGTTTTCCGCAGGCACGATTCCCCTTTGCCTGCCTGAAATAAGGAGGTTTTTTTGATGAAAAGCACAGGTGTTGTAAGAAAGCTGGATGATCTCGGAAGAATTACGCTCCCTATTGAGCTCCGACGAAACCTGAATATCGGCGAACATGACCCGCTTGAAATCTTTGTAGATGACGATCGCATTATTTTGAGAAAATATGAAGCCAGTGATATCTTTACCGGCAATATGGATGAACTGATTGATTTCCATGACAAGAAAGTTTCAAAGCAGTCCATTATGGAAATGGCCCGTCTTGCAGGACTTCATGTGATTGAGGGTGTCTGAAAATAAAAAATACTCATTGGCTTAGCCCTCTGATTACATGGATTTCCTTTCGGGTATCTATGTAATCAGAGTGTCACAGTTCTTCGTTCTACTTCGGTCGTTGCAAAACGAGTGCCACTGGCACTCTGCACCCCTCAATCATAATTTGCCTTAATTCATTTTACATCCACCAAATACTGATAAATATCCCGCTTCGTCACACCTCTGTCCGCTGCCACGCGCTTCATCGCTTCTTTCTTCTGAAGGCCTTGGCTCATATACAGCGCCATATGATCTTCAATGGACATACTCTCCCATGACTGCTGCTGTTCCTCATCCAGTTTCTTCTGAGAAACCCCCTCCAGCACAAGCACGATCTCCCCCTTCGGCTCATTGGCCTGATAATAGGCATACGCTTCACCAAGAGTAGCTCTGAACACCGTTTCGTGGCGTTTTGTAATCTCTCGGCATACAGAAACCTTCCTGTCCTCTCCTGCTGCCTCTATCAGCAGCGGAAGTGTCTTCAGCAGCCTGTGCGGGGCCTCATAGAAGACAGTTGTTCTCGTCTCTTTCTTCAAACGTTCAAGAACCACCTGACGCTCCTTCTTATCTGTTGGAAGAAAACCCTCAAAACAGAATCTGCGGGTGGATAAACCGGACAATGTCAATGCCGTAATGCAGGCTGCCGGACCCGGAAGGGAAGTCACTTCTATTCCCGCTTCGTAACAAAAACGCACCAATTCCTCTCCCGGATCAGAAATTCCGGGTGTACCGGCATCCGTAATCAACGCAATGTTCGTACCGTCTAACATCTGATTAACCAGATATTTTGCCTTATCAATTTTGTTAAACTCATGATAACTTGTCATCGGTACATGTATGTCAAAATGATTCAGCAATTTAATGCTGTTGCGTGTATCCTCCGCAGCAATCAGATCCACCGATTTCAGTGTCTCAAGCACACGATACGTAATGTCATCCAGATTGCCGATAGGCGTTGCGCATAAATATAATTTTCCTGCCATTTCTGCCGATTCCTTTCTTTTCTGCTTCTATGCATCATTTTTTCTTTATCATTTTCTCTGCATCATATTTTCACCCCTTCAGCATCCGGGGCTTTAGGCTTTGCTTAATCATCCCTATTATACTATAATCCCCCCTCAAATCCAACTTCCAAAATACCATCCGGACTACAGAAATTCTCTCATCTATGCTATAATAGAACCAACAACTCAGTACGAGCATTTTTCTTCAAAACATCACCATCAAAGGAGAAATCGACATGGAAGGTACAATCAAATACGTCAATCCCGAACAGAAATACGGCTACATCAAAGCCGAAGGCGAACATGACATCAGTTTCAAGATGAAAGAGGGCAGAGAGTATCCACTGAATGCCCATGTCACTTTCGATCTCATCGTCCTTGAGAATTCCCGAAGATATGCGGACAATATTGTTCTTCAGGAACACGGCCCAAGGAAGCACGGCAAATTGAAGATTTCCAATCCTTATGCCCCATCCAAAATTGAGAATCAGATTGCTGAGAATAAGGAATCCTGTGCCATTATCAGCGAGCTCATCAGCAAATCACGCGGCACCAAAGAGACTGTATTTCCCTTCAATGACTATGCATATCTGCCGACTTACTACCAGCATCGCCCGGAGAACCAGTGGCTGATCGGTAAGCCAAGCGGCTACTGGATTAACGGCAATTCGCTTCTCTACCTCAAGATCAAGAAGCAGATCCGCTATCAGGGAACAACTCAGGGGAACGGCATAATGGTTCCGAAATATGGCTGCGACAGCCTGCTGCTGGGCAAGCATGTTTACAAGAATATCTGCGCATTTACAAAAAATGCCGGTATTCGCCCTGAATTCTACCATATTGCTTACTTAGATGGCGAGAATTCCGTGGCCATCATCAGTCTGGCGCAGTTGAATACCTTGCTTGAAAAGGGCTACAACGGCATTGCCATCGGCGAATATCCGGGTAAGCGGCCGGATCTGCCTAACCGCTATATGATTCCGGTCACCTGCTTCAAAGAATACCGTTAATAACCGATTTTTATCGGACATAGGATACCGAATGAATGATCCATATTACATGCAGCAGATAAAATGCAGAAAAAAAGGCGGATGAATTTTCTCATCCGCCCTTTTTCTGCATTTTATCTGCTGCATCGCTATGCACTTATTCTAATAGCCATAGATATCATAGATCTCCGAAGTATAAACGCCGGGCTTCTCATAAACAATTAGAGGCTTTTCAATCTTAATCATGGATTTTGCCCCTCGGATGCCCTCGATCAGCACCATATTCGGTTCTCTGTCCGCCATAGGGTACACCAGTTTCATTCGCTTCGGCTCAAGCTTATACTTCGTCATCGTCTGAAAAATCTCAACCATTCTGAATGGCCGATGCACCATATAAAACCTGCCGCCGGGCTTTAACACTTTTGCCCCTTCCCGGACAACATCATCCAATGTGCACAATACTTCATGCCTGGCAATTGCCTTTGGCATATCAGGATTCTTCAGCCCATGGGTATCCGTCATATACGGCGGATTCGTCGTCACAACATCAAAAGAAGCAGCCCCGAATATCCCGGATGCCTCTTTGATATCGCCATTGACAATATCTATCTTCTGCTGAAGCCCATTGCAGGCTACACTTCTGGCCGCCATATCCGCACTTTCTTCCTGTATCTCAAGTCCCGTAAAATGCTCACCATCCGTCTTCGCTGCCATCAGAATCGGGATAATGCCTGTACCCGTTCCGAGATCCAGTACCCTTTCACCGCGTTTTGCCCGTGCAAAGCCCGAAAGCAGAACCGCATCCATGCCAAAGCAAAACTTTGCCGGATTCTGAATAATACGGTAGCCATTTCTTTGAAGTTCATCAAATCTTTCACCGGGTAATAAATAATCCATTATAATGATGACTTTCCTTCCTTACGGTCCATCGCCTCAAGGGCTTTCAGCTCCGCATCATTCACATTGCCTTTATCTCTGCGGCGTTTCGGACGGAACTTCAGCTGGCTTACCTTATACTCACGGATCTCTTTCTCGTCATTCTCAAGGGTGACGATCACCTTCACAAGCTGTCTCAGTACGCTGACACTCTGTACTTCACCTTTAAAGCCATCATCTGTCGTCACACGATCACCGATATTCGGCAGCTTGCTGTTGAGCCACTCATACGTCTCCTCTTCATTCTTCAGACAGCACATCAGTCGGCCGCAGACACCGCTGATCTTTGTCGGATTCAAAGATAAATTCTGTTCCTTCGCCATCTTAATCGACACAGGTGCAAATTCCGACAAAAATGTATGACAGCAGAGGCTTCTGCCGCAGATACCGATACCGCCCATGATCTTCGTCTCATCACGGACACCAATCTGGCGCAGTTCGATACGTGTCTTGAATACCGAAGCCAGATCCTTCACCAGCTCACGGAAATCAATTCGTCCGTCTGCTGTAAAGTAAAAAAGGACTTTATTGTTGTCAAATGTATATTCCGCATCAATCAGCTTCATCTGCAGTTTGTGCTTGGCAATCTTCTCAAGGCAGATCTTAAATGCGTCTTTCTCTTTCTCTTTATTCTTGCGTTCAATCTCATCGTCTTCCGGTGTTGCAAGACGAATGACAGCCTTCAAAGGCTGTATCACTTTGCTGTCGTCTACTTCACGCGGTGCAATGAGCACATGGCCATATTCAATACCTCTCGCAGTCTCCACAATCACATTCTGCCCCACTTCTATATCCAGATCCAGCGGGTCAAAATAATAGATCTTACCTGCGTTTCGGAATCTCACGCCAATTACCTTTACCATTTTAATTCTCCTTTATTGTTAATAGCAGCATCTCCATCGTAATATCAAAATTAACATTGGCATTCAGACGTACTTTTGCCTTCTCCAATGCCTCCATAATGTTATTCAGTCCTTCATAAGAAGACGTCGTAGCTTTCTTCTGAAGGTACTTGTGCTCGTCCTGATACACCAGTTGGTTGATATCTTCTGTCGCTTTGAGGATCAGGACATCCCGATACCAGACCATCATCAGATCGATCAAATCTCTGATATCCATTTTATAAGTGGTCATATCATGAATAGCTGCAACAATTTCATATACTTCCATATCATCCACTCGTTTCAGGAGTCTCAGAAGGAAATCCTGCATTTCCCTGAAATGTTCGGAAGTCGCCATCATGATTGCCTTACCGACATTGCCCTGCGCATAGGCTGCACATACTCTGGCCTGATAATCCGGCAGCTGATACTTCTGCATCAGATACTGCTGGATCAGCTTCGTATCCACGCTTCTCAGATTCATAATAATACATCTTGAACGAACAGTCTGAAGCAGTACATCCAACGTATTCGTCAGAAAAAGAATCACTGCATATTCCGGCGGTTCCTCAATGGTCTTCAGAAGGGCATTCTGAGCCTGAACTGTCATCTTCTCAGCTTCATCTATAATATAAACTTTATATTTGCTGCTGTATGGCTTAATCACAATGTCATTATTAATCTGTTCACGAACTTCATCTACACCGATGCTGTTCGCTTTCTCATGGGTAATCCATTTCACATCCGGGTGATTGCCGCTGTCAAACTGATGGCACGCCCGACACATATTACATGAATCACCATATCCTGCCTCACACACCAGCGCCTTCGCAAAAGCTTTCGCCAGCATATTCTTTCCTGAACCGTTCTCACCGTTTAATATATAAGCGTGAGAGACCTGATGATTCTTAAGTGCACTCCTGAAATGTTCAATAATCTGTTCATGTCCGATAATATCGCCGAAACCTGTCATACATATCACCTCTATCAACAGTATAACATATATTCACTATTTTTTGTACAATTGATGCTTTTTTACACTGTGAATTTTTATTCATTTATTCTTTCAAAATATCTTCACATCACGGACAATCTCCCGGCAGCATGCATCAAAATCAATATTTTCGTAGCGTTTTAAAATGCCCGCTTCAGCAATTTTTTCCTCCGAAAAATCCTGTCGATCTGCCAGATAACGCCGACATAACTCAGCATAATTCGGCACATCCTGCATCCTTTCTCTGGCAAGGGCACGTTCTAAACGCAGACCGTCTTCCACTTCAATATAAAGGGGCACAACCTGTTCTTCCCCGAAATACCGTTTCATCTGATTATACACTTCCAGCGTACCGATCAAAATCGCATTATCCCTGTCCAGACGAATCTGTCCGTCATCCACCGTAAAATAATGCCACGGTCCGTTTATTGTCTCATAGGTCCTGCTTTCAATGACTTTTCCGTTCTGACACATTTTTTCATAAGCGGCCTGATCAACAAAATAGTACCCAACGCCGTTTTCTTCCCCTTTTCTCATTGGTCTGGTGGTGTACGGCACAATTTCTTTCAGGCCCAGCTCCTTATTATCCCTCAAATATCTGAAGATAGCATCTTTTCCCGATGCACTTTTCCCTATCAGGCAAAATAACTTTCCCATATCATTTCTCTTTCTATTGGCATTTTCCTTATTATTTCTATTGCCATTTTTCTTATTATCTATTTTCTGTCATCAGGCAGCGTTCCACCCAATTCCCGGCAAACGATTCTCAGCAAATAATCCGAACATCCCGTTCCTCATACACACCGCTGACATGCAGTCCATCTGACAGCCACCAATGAATCGTACCAATGACCGCCCCTGTAATCATCTCCCCCGGCGTTACAATCGGAATCCCCGGCGGATACAGATAAATATAGTCCGCTGCAATTTCGCCTGCAGCATCATCCAGCCTGCACAAAATCTTTTTTCTTTGTTCTGCATCGTAAATGGTCATTTTCTGACTGACAACCGGAAGTTTCGCCCAGTCATGCAGCTTCTTCTCTTCATCCAAAGCATCCTTTTTGGCTTCGTTTTGTGCAAGCATCGCATTGATCTTCGCATCTGTCTCCACCAGCGCATGAAGAAGCCGCTCATAGCCTTCTTCTGAGTCTCCCACCGCCGTCATGGCAAGCACATATTCTGCTGAAACCATTTCCATCTGAAGATGGTAATCATGTAACAGTATCTCATGAAATTGTCTGCCTGTCATGCCTGTATTTCTCACCGACAAAACTATTTTTGACTTGTCATAATCCTTTGAACATGCAGCGTCCAGCTCTTCGTACTCAGGAAGCTTAATCCAACGGCATTGCTTATGAATGGCATTTCTCAGTTTCTGCAGTCGTTCTGTGTATGCCTTATATAACATTTCACCATTTTCTGACAACATGTGCAGACAACCATCAATACTCCCCATCAAAATATATGACGGACTGCTGGTCTGGTAAATGGTCAGCATTCTTCTGATTCTTTCTCTATCGATCAAATCCCCATTCAAATGGATTAAAGCCGTCTGTGTCATTGCAGGCAGCGTCTTATGCGTGCTCTGGATAACCACATCCGCACCGCATGCCACTGCACTTTTGGGAAAATAATCTGAAAAACAAAAATGTGCACCATGCGCCTCATCCACAATCACCGGTACACGATGCCTGTGTGCAATCTCACAGATTGCCTCAATATCTGATACCACACCATCATATGTTGGAGATGTAATCACAATTGCCTGGATATTTTGGTGAGTTATCCACATTTTTTCAACATCTTGTGGATAAATTCCTTCGTTTATCCCGTATTTTGTATTTATTGGAGGATAAATATAATAAGGTTTCAAATGATGCAGCTCAATGGCGTGATATACCGCCTTATGACAGTTCCTTGCTGCAAGGATTTCTCCGCCATCCCGGCATATTCCGGCAATCGCTGCAAGAAGCCCCGCTGTGCTGCCATTGACAATAAACGCTGTCTCTTCCGAATGATACAGCTCCGCCGCAAATAGCTGTGCGTCTTTTAAGATGCCTTCCGGTTCATGCAGATTGTCAAATCCATCAATTTCCGTAATATCCATTTCATATAAATGTCCCATCTCTTTTGGACCCAGGCGCCGCTTATGCCCCGGCATATGAAACGGATAGACATCTGTGCGCCCATACGCCTCAAGTCTCTCAAGCAAGGGCTGTTCATCATTTCTTTCTATTTCATTATTTTTGCACATTTTATTCAATCTCCAGCCAGTTTTTTCACTCTCTGCCTCACCCTCCGCAAAAGCAGGACTATTGTTTCAATATAGATAAAAAGGGCTGCCGCGTCATGTCATGAGCCGACAACCCTTTTCCTCTCCTCTATTCTCACTGTCCGCTTCGCATCAGCGTTCCAAATACAGTTTACATAAATCTGCAGTTTCAACCGGCTTCTCCATATGCGGCATTCCCTTTGTGCCCTCCATCCGAACAGCCTCTATTGCAGGATTAAAATGCGTATACCCTGCAATCGTATCATCCATACCCTCCATGGCTTCTCCGCCGATAATATACATGCTGTGATCAATTTGCTTCAATGCATACACAACATTGATTCTCGTATAGTATCCAACCTGGCTGGCATATGCAAAGCGCGCTGCAAATCCGCCCAGATGGGCCGCTTCATAAAACATATCTTCCATGCCTGGTTCAATCCTGTCTCCATTATAATAATATTTCGTCCTAAAATCTCTCTTAACCTTCCATCTGGAATTCGCCAGAACATAATACAGCGTACCAACTAACGGCAGCTGCAGCAGATAACTCAGGCACTTCTGTTGTGGTCCCGGTGTCCTGATCATATGATCCAAGGATTCAGGATTAATAAAAATAAAACGACCATATAATGAAGGCTCACTGTGACAGGCCATCACTGCAATCGACGACGTATCCCCGCTTGTAATAATATCCGTCTTTGTCTTGATCACATGCTTAACAAAATCATTCACTGCCTGCACATACAGATAATTGGTATAGACCATCTTCTCTTTCTGTGATCGGCCGCATCCCGGGAGATCAATCGTATAAACCGTATGATTCTCCGCCAGTTCATCAATCATCGACTGCCATTCACAATCTGACCCTGAAGCACTCAGCTGATGCAACAGCAAAACAGGGCGTCCTTCACCTTTTCTTGCATAATATATATCACCAAACCGCCAGTTATAATAAGACTTTTCTTTTGATGTCAACAAATCCTTCATCGTTGACAGGAAAAAAACAAGGCGGTTCATACCATAAACAGCACCAGCCGCAGCAGCTGCAGTTACGATCCCTTTAAGAAGCTTTTTTCTGCTTTCTTTCACACTATCCGCTCCTTTCTGTCAAGTACTATTATTATATGTCATGTTTGCAATATTTACAAGTCTCTATCATAGCTTGCTTCCCGTAATTTGCCTTTATATCATCTTGAAAAAGTGTGGATATTTTTTCAAATCTATTGTAAAATAATAGAACATATGTTAAAAACAATAGAGAACATCTTATACAATCAGCAGATCCACCGCTTTTCAGCTTATTTTCTGTTCAATTATGTTCTTTTTTGTTATTTGTTACTGCTAGCTAACATTTTATAAGTTTAAGCTATCTTTTAGTATAGAAAGGTGTTTTTAATGAAGAATCAAATTGTCAATTTACTGTCTCAGAACATCGAAGTTCTGACCAGCGAAGAAATCTCACAGCTTATTGAAATTCCACCAAAACCGGAAATGGGTGATTTTGCATTTCCATGTTTCCGTCTTGCCAAATCCTATCACAAGGCGCCTCCTATGATCGCACAGGACCTGAAAGAGTCCATTGGTGATCAGGCATTTTTAAGTGAAATCAAGGTTGTAGGCGGTTACCTCAACTTTTATGTCGATAAAGCACAGTATGCACAGCAGATTATCGATAAGTATAACAACACAACTGATTATGGCTGTTCTGATCAGGGTAAGGACAAGACAATCTGTATCGACTACTCTTCACCTAACGTTGCTAAGAATTTCCACGTTGGCCATCTGAGAACAACCATCATCGGTAATTCTCTGTATAAGATTTTCTCCAAGCTCGGTTATAAAGTCGTTCGTATCAATCATCTCGGCGACTGGGGCACTCAGTTCGGCAAATTAATTGTTGCCTACAAGAAATGGGGCAGTCGTGAAGCCGTTGAAGAAAAAGGTATTGAAGAATTAATGGATATCTATGTCAAATTCCACGAAGAGGCTGAAAAGGATGATTCACTGAATGATGAAGCACGTGCCTGGTTCCTGAAGATGGAACAGGGTAACGAAGAAGCCCTTGAGATCTGGCAGTGGTTCCGTGATATCAGCTTAAAGGAATTTATGCGTGTTTACAACATTTTAGGTATGGAATTTGATTCCTTTGCCGGTGAAAGTTTTTATCGCGACAAGACAGCCGATGTTATCAAGCGCCTAACAGATGATGGCTTATTAAAGGAAAGCCAGGGTGCTATGATTGTTCCTCTGGACGAATATGATATGCCACCTTGTATTGTTGCCAAGAAAGACGGAAGTTCCATCTACGCGACACGAGATCTTGCTGCTATTCTTTATCGTAAGGCAACTTACAACTTTGACCGTTGTCTCTATGTCACAGGTCTTGAACAGAAACTGCATTTTGCACAGGTATTCAAGGTTATTGAATTAATGGGCAATGATTACGCCAAGAATCTTGTTCATATTCCTTATGGTCTCGTAAGCCTTAAGAGCGGTAAGATTTCTTCACGTAAAGGCAATGTTATTTTTGCAGAAGATCTGCTTCGTGAATCGATTAATAAGACAACAAGCATTATTGAAGAGAAGAACCCTGATATTCCTGATAAGGAAGAAGTTGCCAAACAGGTTGGTATCGGTGCTATTATCTTCAATGATTTATACAACCAGCGAATCAAGGATGTCATCTTTGACTGGAACAAGCTGCTGAATTTTGATGGTGAGACAGGTCCTTATGTTCAGTATACTTATGCACGTGCTTCAAGTGTACTGAGAAAGATCGGCGAAGTACCTGATACAATTGACTATACATTATTAACCGACGAAGCATCTATCGGTCTCTTAAAGGAAATTGAAAGATATCCTCAGGTAATCAAAGATGCAGCTGAACGTTATGAGCCTTCAGTTATTGCTCGATACAGCATTGATTTAGCCCATGCATTTAATAAATTCTATCATGAGTGTCAGATCAACGTTGAGGACGAGACAACCAAATATACAAGAACCAATGTTGTAAAGATTGCACGTTACATCATCAAAGACGCTTTATCATTACTTGGTATTCAGTGTCCTGAACAAATGTAATCCGCAACTGTGTGATTTTAAACCGTTGTTTTAAAGAATCTTGATTCTGGTACAAACAAAGCCAATGTTTCACGTGAAACATTGGCTTTTCTATTTGTATAATAGTAGTCGCCTTAGCCTTCCGAATTTGCGTAGGATTTTTCATGTGAAACATCCTCATATCTCCTGCTTGTATTCCAAATGTTTCACGTGAAACATGAAATATACTATTTTTATATGTTTTTCACAAATGTTTCACGTGAAACATTTATAATATAGGTAGATTATTTTTATAAGAAATGTTATAATTTAATGAGCGTTATTAGAGCAATGATTAATCCGGGAATTTTAATCCGGATAATAAAACAGAGTAATATAAGGAGGATTTATGAGCAGAATTATTGCTGTCGCAAACCAAAAAGGTGGCGTAGGAAAAACAACAACAGCTATCAATTTGTCTGCATGTCTGGCAGAAAAGAACAAAAAAGTATTAACTTTAGACATGGATCCTCAGGGGAATACGACAAGTGGGTTAGGCGTAGACAAAAACCAGGCAGAAAACACCGTCTACGAACTGATTCTGGATGAGTCTGAACTTTCTGAATGCATCTATCCAAGCGTTATGGAGAATCTGTCTGTTATTCCATCCAACATCAATTTGTCCGGTGCCGAGATTGAATTGATAGGATTTGAAAACAAAGAATACCTTCTGAAATCTAAACTGGATATGATTAAAAGTGACTATGACTATATTATCATTGACTGCCCGCCATCTTTGAATCTTCTTACAATCAATGCTATGGCTGCAGCGGATTCTGTTATTGTTCCGATCCAATGTGAATACTATGCCCTTGAAGGTTTATCTCAGTTAATACATACCATTGATTTAATTAAGGAACGATTGAATCCGAAGCTTGAAATAGAAGGCGTTGTTTTCACGATGTATGATGCCAGAACAAACCTTTCTCTACAGGTTGTTGAGAATGTCAAGGAAAATCTGGACAAGAATATTTATAAAACCATTATTCCTAGAAATGTACGACTTGCAGAAGCACCAAGTTACGGAATGCCAATTAATATGTACGATTCCCGATCTGCCGGTGCTGAAGCATATAGATACCTTGCAGAAGAAGTAATTGAGAAAGAGGATGAAAACGAATGGCTGTAAAGAAGAAAAAAGGGCTCGGGCGCGGGCTGGATGCTCTTATCTCCCCAACAACATCACTGACAACACATTCCGAGACAACTGCACCTAAGAAATCCGAATTGCAATCCACATCTTCAAAGACTGAAGCGGATTTAAAGTCAACTCAGAAAGATGCGACCCATTCTTCCAATATTGTTGAGAAAATCGTTGAAGTGCCTGTTGAAAAGGTCGTTGAGAAAATTGTTGAAGTACCTGTCGAGAAAGTTGTAGAGGTACCTGTTGAGAAAATTGTTGAAAAAGTCATTGAGAAAAATGCAGAAACACTTGTTAAAATTGATGAAATAGAGCCAAACAGAAGTCAGCCCCGACAAAATTTTGATGAGGATGCACTTCAGGAATTAGCCGAATCTATCAAACTCCACGGCATCATCCAGCCGCTGATTGTACAGAAGAAAGATGATTTCTACACGATTATCGCCGGCGAAAGACGCTGGCGTGCAGCCAGATTGGCCGGACTCACAGAAATCCCCGTTATTATTAAGGATTACACGCCAATGGAGAGTATGGAGATTGCATTGATTGAGAATCTTCAGCGTGAAGACCTGAATCCAATTGAGGAAGCCATTGCCTTCCAGAAATTAATTGATGAATACGGTTTAAAGCAGGAAGAAGCAGCCGAAAAAGTATCTAAGAGTCGAACTGCTGTAACAAATTCTCTGCGTCTGTTAAAACTGGACAACAGAGTTAAACAAATGATCGTTGACGAAATGATTTCAAGCGGACATGGCCGTGCATTACTGGCTATTACAGACCCTGAACTGCAATATACACTGGCCATGAAAATATTTGACAACAAATTAAGCGTACGAGAAACAGAACGCTTAATCAAAAACATGCTTGCTGACAAGAAAAATAAGAAGGCAGCCGGTATTGACCCACAGACAGCCATTATCTATCATCAGTTAGAGGATAAAATCAAGTCAATCATTGGTACAAAAGTTCAGATTAATGCAAAAAGCAATAAAAAAGGCCGCATTGAAATAGAATATTACTCTGAAGAGGATCTTGAAAGAATTGTTTCTTTATTAGAAACAATTAAATAATACTTAAACTAACAAGGAGGTAAAAATGGAAAGTAAAATCTTTGCCAAATTAAATTTTGATCCGGGCATATTAGTTATACTTTCACTTATCCTGACTGTTGTGGCAATTGTACTTGTCATTATGCTTGTCTTAAGACAGTCACGACTTGAAATGAATTATAAAATCTTTATGAAAGGTAAAAATGGAAAAACCCTTGAGGATACCTTCAAAGCACAATTTGATGATATTGATCTTGTAAAAGAGCAGACAGACTTACTTCATAAACGCATGATGTATGTAGAAAAGAGTTTAAACCGTTCCTATCAGAAATGCGGCGTTGTTAAATATGATGCATTTAAGGAATTAGGCGGTCAATTAAGTTTTGCCTATGCACTTCTCAATGACAGCAATACTGGTTTTGTTATGAACTGTATCCATAGCCGTGAAGGTTCTTATACATATATCAAGGACATCGTACGCGGTGAATGTGAACTGCCATTAAGCGAAGAGGAAGCAGAAGCTGTCAAAAATGCAATTGCATCTAACTCACCACAACCGACAACAACCACCATTGCCGGAGGCAAGAAAATTCGAAAAATCAACAAATCAAAGGCACAGTCTGAAGAGACGCCTTCGAAAAAAGAAGCTGTTGCTAAGAAGAAATCTGCTTCTCAGTCAACCAAGAAAGAAAATGAATAAAACACTTGCAATAAAAAAGATCCTGAATCAAATGCGACTCGGGATCTTTTTACGATTGTTAATGACAACATTTATGTGTATTAAAATACTGTTTTAAATCCAGGGATAAATGATTATTTTCAATTGAAAAACCATATTTCTTAAAATAATCAGGCATATGATAAATATCATTGCTTACCAGATAATGTGCACCGCTCTGATAAGCTTTGTCAAAAATCATATGCATAATGAAATCGCCGTAACCATTCTTTCTGAACTCAGGAAGCACAGCCAATCCATCAAATTTGAAAACACCATCAAAATCAAAGATCAGTCTGGCCGTTCCCACCGGTATCTCGTTTTCATTATACAAAAGAAGATAAATCGCCATGTCTTCACTATTAGAATTTTTCCAAGTTTCAACATTCTCATTCATATCTTCTTCAAAAACATCCTGATAAATCTTCATACATTTACTGAGATCATCATTCATTGTATTGAGATAAACGCCTCTAATCATGTTCTGCCTCCCTATTGTAATGGCTCTTTCGATGGTGTGCCAGCTTTTCTCGGATATTTTTTTCCTGTTGATTTGATTTTTTTTATCGGAACCAATGTCCTCGCAAAATCTGTCTCAGGAAGCACAAAACTACAGACCCTCCCGATTTCTCCTCCAAGAATTCTGATTGCCTTTTCTGATTCTCTTAATTCATTATCCACATTCCCGGATTTGTATGAGACAAATTGTCCACCGATTTTTACAAATGGTACACAATACTCGCTTAATGTTGATAGATTAGCCACTGCACGCGATGTGCAAAGATCATACTGCTCACGATACTCTTTTCTATGGCCAAAATCTTCAGCACGTCCATGGCATGTCTCAACATTTTCCAAGCCCAACGTTTCTACAACTTCACTCAGAAAATTAATTCTCTTGTTCAACGAATCCAATAATGTGATTTTCAGATGCGGAAAGGCAATCTTCAGAGGAATCCCCGGAAATCCGGCACCGGTTCCCACGTCAATGGCACTCTGAACCTGGTGCATATCCACCGCATTGACAATCGATAGACTGTCAATATAATGCTTATCAATAAATTCGTCAAATTCAGTAATTCCAGTCAGGTTCATGACCTTATTTCTTTCTACAACCATTTCATAATATGTTACATATTGATTATATTGTTTGTCACTTAATTCAATATGTAACATATTAACTTTTTTCTTAAAGCTTTCAATCGAATACATATTTTTCCTCATTTATTCTCTATTGGCGGTTTCATGTGTATCATTTTCCGGCTTTTCATCGTTGTGCATGTCCTGCATATGCTGCTTCTGACCACCCTGAGACAAATGAATCAGCAAAACAGAAATATCTGCAGGTGTAACACCGGATATACGTGACGCCTGGCCAATTGAAACCGGTTTAATCTTATCCAGCTTCTGCTGTGCCTCAATTCTAAGGCCATGGATATCTGAATAACAGATATCTTCCGGAAGTGTCTTACTTTCAAGTTTCTTAAACTTCTCTACCTGACTCAACTGACGTTTTATATAGCCATCATATTTAATGCTGATCTCTACCTGATCAGTCACCTCATCCGGCAATTCAGGTCTATCCTCATCAATATCCGCCAACATCTTATAATTCAGCTCAGGTCTGCGGATCAACTCAGCCAATGTAGCAGCTGTTTTCAATGGTGTACTGCCGCATGCTTCCAACAATTTCTGTGTCTTCGGACCCGCACCGATATTGACATGGCCGACACGTTCAATCTCCCGATAAATCAACACTTCCTTCTGAAGCAGGTGTTGATATCTTATATCATCAATCAGACCGATATCATGACCAATTGCTGTTAATCTCTGATCAGCATTATCCTGTCTGAGAAGCAGTCTGTATTCTGCCCTGGATGTCATCATTCGGTACGGTTCATGGGTTTCTTTCGTAACCAGATCATCAATCAGAACACCAATATAAGCATCCGAACGCTTCAGGATCACCTGATCCCTTCCAAGCACCTTCATCGCCGCATTAATACCGGCCATCAATCCCTGTGCCGCCGCTTCCTCGTATCCCGAACTGCCATTAAACTGACCGCCGCTGAACAGACCACTGATTTTCTTGAATTCCAACGTTGGTTTCAACTGCGTAGCCGGAATACAATCATATTCTATCGCATAAGCATTACGGACAATCTTCGCATGTTCAAGTCCCGGCACCGTATGATACATCTGATACTGAACATCCTCCGGAAGAGAACTGGACATACCTCCCACATACATTTCATTTGTATAAAGCCCCTCAGGCTCCAGAAAAACCTGATGTCTGTTTTTATCGGCAAACTTGACAACCTTATCCTCAATAGACGGACAATATCTTGGCCCTGTTCCCTCAATAATACCCGCATAAATCGGTGAACGATCCAAATTGTTTCTGATGATCTGATGTGTTTCCTCATTGGTATAAGTCAGCCAGCAAGAAACCTGCTCCTTCTGTACCGATGCCGGATCCGTTGTAAATGAAAACGGCACAACCGTCTCATCCCCAAACTGCTCCGCCATCTTACTGAAATCAATGGTTCTCTTGTCCATTCTGGCCGGAGTTCCGGTCTTAAAACGTACCAGCTCAATCCCCTCTCTCTTAAGGGCTTCAGACAGATCATTAGCCGCCTTTAATCCGTTTGGACCTGTATAAGTAATTGTTTCACCGCACAAACATCTGGCCTTCAAATAAGTACCTGTGGCAAGCACAGCCGCTTTACATGGATAAATTCCGCCTGTATGCGTCTTCACACCTGTCATACATCCTTCTTCCACGATAATGTCCACAATCTCAGCCTGTTTGATTGTAAGATTATCTGTATTCTCAAGGGTCTGGCGCATTTTTCGGCTGTAATCCGCTTTATCAGCCTGTGCACGGAGAGAATGAACCGCAGGTCCCTTTGAACTATTTAACATTTTTGACTGAATGAATGTCTTATCTATATTCTTTCCCATCTCACCGCCAAGGGCATCGATTTCCCTGACAAGATGTCCCTTTGAGCTGCCGCCAATATTTGGATTGCAAGGCATCATTGCAATGCTTTCAACACTAATTGTAAAAATAATTGTCTTAAGTCCGAGACGCGCACAGGCGAGGGCCGCTTCACAGCCTGCATGTCCAGCGCCTATGACCGCCACATCGTATGCTTCGTATTTATATTCCACCGTTTTGTACTCCTTTATTTTCCCATGCAGAAATCACTGAAAATTGTATCCACCAGATCATCTTCCACTGCTTCACCGATAATATGTCCCAGCTGCTCATAAGCATCCATCAGATCTATTGAGAAGAAATCCTCCGGCATCCCATCTTCTATGCTGTGCATCACCATTTTGAGGCTTTCAAGCGCTGCTGCAATCGCAGCTTTATGTCTCACGTTGGTGATGCAAAGCTCATCGTTGTAGTGAATATCACCTGCAAAAAACATGTCTTTCAATGTATCCTCGAAAATATCCAGTCCTGTTTCTTCTCTGGCTGATATTTCAATTATCGGTGCCTGCAGCTGCTTCTCAATATCTGAGCGTGACACAACCGGCCGGAGATCTGATTTATTCATCAGCACAATGACCTTTTTGCTCTGGATCATCCGAATAATGTCATCGTCATTCTGATCCATCTCCGTTGAACTATCCACAACATAGATGATCAGATCCGCTTCCTCCGCAAAATCGATTGCCTTCCTGACACCGATTTTCTCCACAACATCCTCTGTCTGACGAATGCCGGCCGTATCGATAATATTCAGCGGAATACCATGTATACTGACATGTTCCTCCAGCGTATCCCTGGTTGTGCCGGCAATTTCCGTGACAATGGCTCTATTCTCACCCAGAAGTACATTCATCAATGAAGACTTTCCTGCATTCGGCTTTCCCAGAATAACAGTCTTGATTCCCTCCTTGACCAGCCGGCCATTATCTGCGGAATCCAGCATTTTCTGAAGTTCTGCCATATACCCGCGCACCTGAACAGCCAACTCATCGCCAAAACCTTCTGCCTGAATATGTTCAGGATCATCCAGAGCCGCTTCAATAAACGCAATATTGCCTATAATTCCTTTTCTTAACTTCTCTATCCTTTTCTTGACACTTCCTCTTAACTGGTTCAGAGAACTCTCCAGTGCCATATCACTTTTCGCATTAATAACATCAATCACGGCCTCCGCCTGAGACAGATCAATCCGTCCATTCAAAAAGGCACGCTTTGTAAATTCTCCCGGTTCTGCCAGTCTGGCGCCGTATTTCAATACCGTCTCAAGGAGCTTTTTCATAACAACCACACCGCCGTGACAATCTATCTCGACAACGTCCTCTCTTGTATAGCTGTTCGGCCCCCTCATAATCAATACCATGACCTCATCAATGAGGCAGTCTCCATCATAAATATAGCCATAGTGAATCGTATGTGTTGAGACATCACTCAGTCTCTTTCTGCCGCCAGGGCTTCTGTAGATCCGGTCAACAATCGTCACCGCATCATCGCCGCTGAGCCTTACTTTTCCGATACCTGCATTCGTCATGCCTGTGGATATCGCTGCAATTGTGTCACTCTGCATTTTCTACCTCCTGCACATCCCGGCACCAAGTGCCCTTTCGGTGTCACAGAAAATTCCACCCAAATTCCTGCCGACACAAAAAAGCTGCCGCATCCCGGGCTTCGTATTCCATCAAATAGAATACACGCCTTACTGATGCGACAGCTCCCTGATCATATGCCAGATTTATACATTCAAGAACGCCTCCGGCGTGCTGCCTGCATCAGACATTATCATTACTATCGTTATGCTCATTATTCTCCGCAGGTCTTTCAACTTCTTCACGGCTGTAAGAACGTTCTCTTCTATAGCCTCTCTCGCGGTTATAATTATTTTCACGATTATAGCGTCCCTCACGGTTGTAACCACTTCTAGGACTTCTCTCCCGGTAATCTTTCTTTAAAGTAATCACAACCTTACGGTATGGTTCCTCACCTTCACTGTGTGTTTCTACATAACGGTCATTCTGAAGTACAGAATGAATCACACGGCGCTCATAAGGATTCATTGGCTCAAGGGATACCGGTCGTCTTGTTCTCTTCACCTTATAGGCAAGATTCTTCGCAAGATTCTCAAGTGTTGCCTTTCTTCTCTCACGATAATTCTCTGTGTCCACTTTAATGCGGATATAAGAATCACTTTCCTTGTTCACAACCAGACTGATGATGTACTGAAGAGAATCCAGTGTCTGTCCTCTCTTACCGATCAGCAGACCCATGTCTTCACCATCAAAGACAATATTCATTGTTCTGCTCTCTTCATCATAATCCACTGTACTATTGACATCCACATTCATGGCTTTAAACAGTCTTGCAAGGAAATCCTTTGTATGGTCAAGAAGATTGAACTTCTTACGTGCTTTAATCACTGCCGGCTTGCTGCCGATCAGTCCTAAGAAACCTGTGCTTCCTTCAGTAATTACTTCATATTCAATCTTATCGCTTGGCACTTCAAGCTTAATAGCAGCTTCGGAAATAGCATCTTCAACTGTCTTCGCACTTACTTCAATATATTCCATGCGTGTAATCCCCCAAATTAATCGTCATGTCGATTCAGCATATGCGCATATCCGGATATGGACTTCTTATCCGCCTCTGCATTGTTCTTATCAACCTTCTTGCTGCTCTTTCCTCCGGCATTGGAAGATTCACTCTTCTTCTCTGCCTTTGCATCTCCATTGCCTTTGCCTGCATTAGCAATCTGAGAAATAGAACGACGATCAATATTCTTTGTCTTCATAGCTGCATATTCTTCAAGTTTTGCGTTCTGTTCACCGCGTTTCTCGGCTTTCTTTGCAGCTTTCTCTTTATTAGCCTCGATAATATCATCTACACTCTTGTTATTAAAGAACTTATCAATAAACAGGTAAATGATTGTTCTGAATACAGCACTTGCAATCCAGTAAATACCCATACCGGAAGGAAGTGTAATACAGAAGAATACTGACATGAACGGCATCATCAGGTTCATGGTATTCATTGTACTGCCCATTGTCGAATCCAAATCCGGCTTCGGCTGATTTCTCTGGGAAACCTTCAGGTTCGCCCACTGTGAAAGACCTGCCAGTGCAGGAATGATAATACCAGGGAATATACCACTGATACCATGTCCAAGTGCCACAGGCGCATCTGCAATATTCAGACCACCCGGAATGCTGTTTATATGAATGATCTCGGCAGAATACTGAGAAATCGCACTCACAACATCTGCACTGCCTGAAAATGCATCACTGACAGCACTCCATCCTGTACTCTTAACAACATAAAGTGCATCAATAATCTTATTGATATTGCTAATATCAAAATTGGAAACTCTCAGACTCATTTCCTTGATCAGTGTTGTCATAATATCGCCGGCACCTGATGCACTCATGATTGGCTGGGCAATATGTTCATAAATCTCACGTACCGGTTCAACATAAGCCGGTACATTATAAATAACACGATACAATGCAAACAGGATTGGCAGCTGGATCAGCATCGGCAGACATCCGCCTGTCGGACTTGCACCGTACTTGTCATAAATTGCCTGTGTCTCAGCCTGCATCATACGCATAGACTTTTCATCTTTACGGTTCTGATACTTCTTCTGAACCTTCTGAAGTTCGGGGTTCATCAAAGAAGACATCTTCGAAAACTTCTGCTGCTTGACCGTCAATGGAATCATCAGCACATTGATAACCAACGTAAACAAAATAATTGTCAGAGCTACATTATTAATACCGAAAATCTGAAGAAATCGATAAATGTAGTTCATAATGAAACCGAGGATAATAGCAAAAGGCTTCAAAATGCCCCCGGTCTGTGTCAAAACTAAAATACTCAACGTATTGCCCTCCTTGGTTTATGGAACAGGATCATAACCACCCTTCGCAAACGGATGACATCTTAAAATTCTTCTGGCTGCCAGATAACTCCCTTTAACAGCACCATACTTCATAATAGCTTCAATTGCATACTGCGAACAGGTCGGAATATAAATACAGCATCCCCTTTTCATCGGCGAGATATATTTTCTGTAAAATCTGATCATCGCTATTAAAATTCTACTCATTTTGCTCATTACGGCTCTTTTCCAAAACTCTGTGGATATCTGCCACATGCATCAATGCCTTCTCCAGTGTGTGATAATCAGTCTTCTTTGCATTGACTCTGACAATAAATATGATATCCAGTCCCTTTTTAAAATGATGTTCATTTAAACGATAAATTTCTCTGATCAAACGTGTCAGATGATGTCTGACAACGCTATTGCCAACCTTTTTACTGACAGATATACCAATTCTGTTCTTCTCTGTTCCATTCTTCATCACGTACATGACCAAATATTTATTCGCACGTGACTTTCCATTACCATATACAGTTTTAAAATCCCTGTTTTTCTTTAATGATTCTGAATATTCCATTCTATTCTTCCATTTCTTTCTCAAAATTATATCATGGTTATCATCGAATCATCCCGAATAAGAAAGAAAAAGGCCACAAATCTGCGGCCTAAGCTGACATCTATGATACCATATGAAACGGTACGATTATGCTGATAAAACTTTTCTTCCTTTAGCTCTTCTGGCTGCTAAAACTTTTCTGCCGTTAGCAGTGCTCATTCTCTTTCTGAAGCCGTGTACTTTAGATCTCTGTCTTGTCTTTGGCTGGAATGTCATCTTCATAGGTATACACCTCCTTTATTCTTCCTGCGCTGTCTATAAAATTACAGACTAACGTTATTGTATTATCTAATCTATTCTATTATATTAGTTTGCCCTCATTCCGTCAAGTAAAACAATTATTTTTTTTCACGATTTTTTGCAGCATTTTCCACGATTTATCGACATATAGGTGCTATGTGGATTTATCCACAATTTACTCACTACTGGTTGTGGAAAAATTTTGTTTTTCATAACCTTATCCACAAAAAGTGGATAACTTGTGGATAACTTGTGGATTAATATTGGATAAATACCAGATTTTCAGTATTTATGCTACTTTAAGGGGTGTGTATAATTTGAATAACTTATTCACAGCCACTATTTTTCCACGATTTTCGTCCAATTTTATGTAAACCCACTGGGGCGATTTTCCATATTATACACACTGGTGGATAAAAGTTATCCACAATTTCCACACAAGATTTCACCAAAAGCATTGTAAAAAAATTTAAAATGTTATAAAATATTTAGTAAGTAAACTATAATTAGGGGGATTATCGTGATTAACAAAATTCGAGAAAACTGGGATCAGATATTGGATATTATGAGAATTGAGCATGACATTTCTCCCGTTGCTTTTAACACATGGATAAAGCCTTTAACTGTCTATTCTGTCGAAGGTCATACAATTACCATTCTCGTCAACAATGAACTTGAGCAAATGTGCAGCTATATAAAGAAAAAGTTCGAACAGCCTCTGAAAGTCACTATTTCAGAGTATTTTAATGACGTTTATGATATTCACATTACGACCAGCGAAGAACTCGGCAAAATTGAGGCCACCCAGACTGTAGAGCCGGAGAAAAAACCTGCTGCATCGATCATTACAAACAAAACGCTGAATCCTAATTACACATTTGATACTTTTGTCGTTGGCAAAAACAACGAACTTGCCCACGCAACAGCTCTGGCTGTCGCATCAGATCCCGGAGATTACGGCAATCCGCTGTTCATCTACGGAGGTGTTGGACTTGGAAAGACGCATTTAATGCATTCCATCGCACATTACATTCTTTCCTACAATCCAGATTACAAAATTATATACACAACGACAGAAACATTCTCCAATGAATTAATTTCAGCCATCAAGAACAAAACCCAGGAGGCATTTAAAGATAAGTACCGGAATATTGATATGCTCCTGATCGATGATATTCAGTTCATTGCCGGCAAAGACAGTACAATGGAAGAATTTTTCCATACATTTAACACACTGTATGAAAATAAAAAACAGATCGTTATTTCATCCGATAAACCGCCAAAAGATATTGTCGGTGTCGAAGATCGTCTGATCTCCCGATTCAAAGTCGGATTAACCGTTGATGTACAGCCACCGGATTATGAAACCCGTGTTGCTATCCTGGTAAAAAGAGCTGAACTTGAACATATTAATATAGAAGTAGATGCGCTTCATTATGTTGCTGATCATATCAGCTCCAATATCCGAGAGCTTGAAGGCGCACTGCGCCAGATTTACAACTTTTCACGTCTGAAACACGCAGACAGAATTGATACCGATCTGGCCCGTGAAGCATTAAAGGATATTATTGCACCGGATGAAGCAAGACCGATCACTCCGGAAGTCATCATTGAGACAGTAACAGAGCACTATAATTATAAGGTAACAAAAGATGATATTCTTGGTAAAAACCGAAGCCGCGATATCTCTTATCCACGACAGATCTGTATGTATCTCTGTGAGAAATACACTGGGCTTTCATTAGCAGCGATCGGTGCTGCGTTGGGCAATAAAGATCATACAACGGTTCTTCATGGCATCAAAAAGATTAAGACTGACTTGGAGAAGGATGAGCAGTTACGCAGTACAATTGATATTATCACCAAGAAGTTAAACCCTCCAAAGTAGCATAAACTCTGGATAAGACGAGTTTTCCACCGAATTTCCACAGGAGTTATCCACAATTTGTTGATGGTTTATTTGCGTTGTGAATAACCTGTGGATAGTGCAGTGGACAAGCGGTGGATACTCATTTTTTACCTTTTCCGCGAAGCGGGACGCGATTTTAAAAATTGTGGAAAAATGCCATGTTATCCTATTTTTTTTCAACAGTTATTCACAGTCATTTCACCACTAGAAGTCAGCATTTATCACGGTTGTAGAGCTTATCCACAATATAAACGCCCCCTACAACTACTACAACATTATCATATATATATTTATGTATATGCACACCTCTCTTTTTTATGACTGTTAACTTTTGTGGATAACATCACCTTTATATAGAACATACGAAAGGACGTATCAACATATGAAAATCATTTGTAATAAATCAGCATTGCTTACCGGTGTCAACACTGTCTTAAAAGCAGTACCTGCAAGAACAACAATGCCTATTCTTGAATGTATACTGATTGATACAACATCAGGGGTCATTAAATTGACAGCCAATGATATGGATCTCGGTATTGAAACAACAGTTGACGGCGATGTCCTTGATAAAGGATGTATTGCTTTGGAGGCTAAACTGTTTTCTGAGATTGTGAGAAAACTCCCGGATAGTGAAGTTACCATTGAAACAGATGACAACAATAAGGCATTGATCAAATGTGAAAAAGCAAAATTTAATATCGCCGGAAAAGATGGTGAAGATTTTGTCGCATTGCCTGAAATAGAAAAGACCCATTTTATTACGCTTTCCCAGTTCTCATTAAAAGAAATTATTCGTCAGACGATTTTTTCAATTTCTGATAATGAAAGCAACCGAATGATGTCCGGTGAACTTTTACAGATTGATCAGGATCAGCTGCGTCTTGTTTCACTGGACGGTCAGAGAATTTCTATCCGTAAAATTTCACTTAAAGAATCATATGATCCGATCAAAGCAGTTATTCCTGGAAAAACCTTGAATGAGATCAGTAAGATTTTGTCCGGTGATATGGATGATGATGTCCGTATTTATTTTACAGACAGACATGTATTGTTTGAATTTGATCAGACAGTGGTTGTATCACGTCTGCTGGAAGGAGAATATTTCCAGATTGACAAGATGATTTCAAGTGATTACAATACCAAAATAACCATTAACAAGAAAGAGCTGCAGGGGTGTATTGAACGTGCGTCTCTTCTGATTCGTGAAAGTGAAAGAAAGCCAATTATTATCAACGTGACAGATGGTTCCATGGAGATGAAGATCCAGTCAGCCATGGGTTCCATGAATGAAGATATTGATATCAGCAAAGAAGGACGGGATATCATGATCGGATTTAATCCGAAGTTTATCCTGGATGCACTGCGTGTTATTGATGATGAGGAGATTACCATGTATCTGGTCAATCCAAAGGCACCTTTTATCATCAAAAACGATGAACAGTCTTATATCTACCTTGTTTTGCCAATTAGTTTCAACATGTAATTGTTCAGAGTCAAGCATCATTTCATAAAGCTGACATAAAATGTGTTGCATTTTGTCAGTTGCTTGACTCAAAATATACAGGAATAAATAAGGAGTAGAATGATGCAGACATTTGGATTAAAGGATGAACATATTAAACTTGGACAGCTTTTGAAAGCAACTGGTCTGGTAGGATCCGGCGTAGATGCCAAGATTGTTGTTCAGGAAGGACTTGTGAAAGTCAACGGTAAAGTTTGTTATATGCGCGGCAAAAAAATCGTGTCGGGTGATATTGTTGAATTTGAAAATGAAAAGATAGAAGTTGTATAGAGTATGTATGTAGAATCGCTGGCATTGGAGAATTACAGAAATTATGCGCATCTTTCAGTTAATTTAAGTCCGGGCATTAATATCTTTTTCGGAGATAATGCTCAGGGGAAGACGAATGTGCTGGAAGCACTTTATATGTGTGCGACAACAAAATCCCATAGAGGAAGCCGTGATCGTGAAATCATTCGGTTTGGTGAAGAAGAAGCCCATATTCGGATGCTGCTTTCAAAGGAGCATGTACGACACAAAATCGACGTGCATCTGAAGAAGAATAAATCAAAAGGGATTGCTATTGATGGTATTCCCATCAGAAAATCCGGGGAATTGTTTGGTCTTGTGCATATGATCTGTTTTTCACCGGAAGACCTGGCCATGATTAAAAATGGACCGGGGGAGAGACGACGTTTTCTCGATCTCGAATTATGTCAGCTGGATAAAGTTTATCTACATAATATTTCCAATTACAACAAAATTGTGAACCAGAGAAATAATCTTCTCAAGCAGATAGGTTTTGATTCTGCATTAAAGGATACACTTGATATATGGGATATGCAGATGGTGAATTATGGCAGAAAAGTCATTGAGACAAGAAGACTGTTTATTGCGCAGTTGAATGAATGGCTGGAGCAGATTCACGGAAGGCTCACCGGCAACAGAGAAAAGCTTCGGCTTGTTTATCAGCCGAGTACGGAGCCGGAGGATTTCGAGCGTGTACTGTTATCAAAAAGAGATCAGGATATCCGGATGAAAATGTCAGGAACAGGACCGCACAGAGATGATTTTCTGTTTATGGTCGGAAAAGTGGATATTCGCAAATTTGGTTCACAGGGGCAGCAGAGGACAGCAGCATTGTCCTTGAAGCTGGCTGAGATTGAACTTGTGCGTCAGAGTATCGGGGACGAGCCGGTATTATTGCTGGATGATGTTTTGTCGGAACTTGATAGTTCCAGACAGAATTATCTTCTGGACTGCATTAAAGATATTCAGACCGTGATCACGTGTACGGGTTTGGACGAATTTGTCAATCACAGATTTAACATAGACCGCATTTTTAAAGTGACGGATGGAACAGTTGATTTTGTCAATGAGGTAGTAGGATAAAGCAGGAGGTTTGAGATATGAGTGAAGGATACGGCGCAAGTCAGATTCAGATATTGGAAGGGCTTGAAGCAGTTAGAAAGAGACCGGGTATGTATATTGGCAGTACCTCAGCGAAGGGACTTCATCATCTGGTATATGAGATTGTTGACAATTCCGTCGATGAGGCCCTTGCCGGTTACTGTGATCATATTGAGGTGACCATTAATAAAGACAATTCCATTACAGTTGTCGACAACGGACGTGGTATACCGGTCGGTATACAAGCAAAAGCCCATAAACCGGCGGTAGAAGTTGTATTTACCATTCTTCATGCCGGCGGTAAATTCGGCGGCGGCGGATATAAGGTATCCGGCGGACTTCATGGTGTCGGTGCATCGGTTGTTAATGCCTTGTCCGAATGGCTTGAAGTCAATGTTTATGTAGATGGTTATGAATATTATCAGCGTTATGAACGCGGTAAAGTCATGTGTGAACTGCAGAAGATCGGTCCGACAGAGAAGAGAGGAACAACGGTCCATTTCTTGCCGGATAAAGAAATATTTGAAGAAACAGTTTTTGATTATAAAGTACTGAAACAGCGGCTGAGAGAAATTGCTTTTCTGACAAAGGGACTTCGTATCTCTCTGACAGATGTCCGTGAGGAAGAGCCGATTTTGTCCTCTTTCCACTATGAAGGCGGTATCCGCGAGTATGTGGCTTATCTGAATAAGGCCAATACACCGCTGTATGATGAGATTATTTACTGTGAAGGCGAAAAAGACGGTGTACTTGTGGAAGTTGCACTTCAGCATAATGACGGCTACAATGAAAATGTTTACAGTTTCGTCAATAATATTACGACGCCTGAAGGCGGTACCCATCTGGTGGGTATGCGAAGTGCATTGACCAAGACATTTAATGATTATGCCAGAAAGAATAAGCTTCTGAAAGACAACGAACAGAGTCTGACAGGTGAAGATATCCGTGAAGGCCTGACGGCCATTGTCAGCATCAAGATCGGGGAGCCTCAGTTTGAAGGTCAGACAAAGCAGAAACTGGGCAACTCCGAAGCAAGAGGAGCCGTTGAGAGTATTGTCAGCGACAAGCTTGGTGTATTTCTTGAGCAGAATCCGGCCATCGGCAAGCTGATTGTGGAGAAATCTGTCATGGCACAGAGAGCCAGAGATGCAGCAAGAAAAGCCAGAGATTTGACAAGAAGAAAAGGTGCCTTAGACAGTATGAGTCTTCCGGGCAAACTGGCAGACTGTTCAGATAAAGATCCGGCGAAATGTGAGATTTACATTGTCGAGGGTGATTCCGCCGGCGGTTCTGCAAAGACAGCACGTTCAAGAGCTACACAGGCTATTCTGCCTCTGAGAGGTAAGATTTTGAATGTCGAAAAAGCACGTCTGGATAAGATTCTTGTCAATAATGAGATTAAAGCCATGATTACGGCTTTTGGTACAGGTATCCATGAAGATTTTGATATCACCAAGCTGCGTTATCATAAGATTATCATCATGACGGATGCCGATGTGGATGGTGCCCATATCAGTACACTGCTTCTGACATTCCTTTATCGCTTTATGCCGGATCTGATCCGTGAAGGTTATGTTTATCTTGCAAAGCCGCCGCTTTATAAGATTGAGCGAAACAAAAAGGAATGGTATGCTTACAGTGATGATGAATTGAACGCGATCCTGACAGAAATCGGTCGTGATCAGAATAACAAGATCCAGCGTTACAAAGGTTTGGGTGAGATGGATGCGGAACAGCTTTGGGAGACAACCATGGACCCTGAAAGACGTATTCTGATGCGTGTTTCCATGGATGATGCTGAAAAAGTCAGCATCGATGAGACGTTCAGCGTCCTGATGGGTGACAAAGTAGAGCCGAGACGTGAATTTATAGAGAAGAATGCAAAATATGTCAGAAATCTGGATATATAGTAAAGGTTCTGCGTTAAGAATTATGGAGGAAGAGAATGGACGATAAGATTTTCGATAAGATTCATGAGGTCGATCTGAAGGAACGAATGGAAACCTTCTATATCGACTATGCCATGAGCGTTATTGCATCCCGTGCTCTGCCGGATGTCCGAGACGGTTTGAAACCGGTACAGAGACGAATACTTTACGCAATGATAGAGCTGAATAATGGTCCTGACAAGCCGCATCGTAAATGTGCGCGTATTGTCGGTGATGCAATGGGTAAATATCATCCGCATGGTGATTCATCCATCTACGGTGCACTGGTCAATATGGCTCAGGACTGGTCAACAAGATATCCGCTGGTAGATGGCCACGGCAACTTTGGCTCCATGGATGGCGACGGCGCCGCAGCCATGCGATACACTGAGGCACGTCTCAGCAAAATTTCCATGGAAATGATGGCAGATATCAACAAGGACACTGTTGATTTTCAGCCGAACTTTGATGAGACAGAGAAAGAGCCGGTTGTACTGCCGTCCAGATATCCAAATCTGCTGGTGAATGGTACAACAGGTATCGCTGTTGGTATGGCGACAAATATTCCGCCGCACAATTTGCGTGAAACCATTGACGGTGTTATCAAGATCATTGATAATCGTGTGGAAGAAAATCGTGAGACAACCATCGAAGAACTGATGGAGATAATCAAGGGACCGGACTTCCCGACAGGTGCCATGATCCTTGGCAAAAACGGTATCAATCAGGCTTACCGTACCGGCCGCGGCAAATTAAAAGTAAGAGCAGTGACGGATATCGAGACAATGCCGAATGGCCGTCATCGTATTGTAGCCACAGAGCTGCCTTATATGGTCAACAAGGCAAAACTCATTGAAAAAATTGCCGAGCTGGTAAAAGATAAACGGATTGAAGGTATTTCTGATCTTCGAGATGAATCCAGCCGTGAAGGCCTTCGTGTCGTGATTGAACTGAAAAAGGATGCTAATCCGAATGTTGTACTGAACCAGCTGTATAAACATACCCAGCTGCAGGATACGTATGGTGTGATCATGTTGGCGCTTGTCAATAATCAGCCGATGATCCTGAATCTGAAACAGATGCTTGAACTGTATCTGAAGCATCAGGAAGAAGTTGTGACACGAAGAACGCGTTTTGAATTAAATAAAGCGGAAGAACGTGCACATATTTTACAGGGCTTATTAATTGCTCTTGACCATATTGATGAGGTTATCAGCATTATCCGTTCATCGAAAAATGTTGCAGAGGCCAAAACACGGCTGATGGAAACATTTGGTCTGACTGAGGTTCAGGCTCAGGCCATCGTTGATATGCGTCTGAGAGCTTTGACAGGTCTGGAAAGAGAAAAGATTGAGAACGAATACAATGAACTGATGAAGCGAATCGGCGAATTAAAAGCAATCCTTGCGGATGAAAAACTGCTTCTCGGCGTGATCCGCGAAGAAATTAAGCTTATCCGTGATAAATATGGTGATGACAGAAAAACATCCCTGGGTGTGGATGATGACGAAATTACTGTTGAAGATTTGATCAAACGCGAAAATACAGTCATTGCCATGACTCAGCTGGGGTATATTAAACGTATGACCATGGATAACTTCAGAAGTCAGAACCGCGGTGGCCGAGGCATTAAAGGTATGACGAAGCTGGATGAAGACTGCATTACAGAGTTGATGATGGCAAACACCCATGATTATATTCTGTTCTTCACTAATAAAGGCCGTGTATTCAGACTGAAAGGCTATGAGATTCCGGAGGCATCCCGTATTGCCAGAGGTACAGCACTGATCAATCTGCTGCAGCTTGAGCCGGGTGAAAAGGTAACAGCAACCATTCCGCTTGAAAAATATGAGAATGACAAATATCTTTTCATGGCTACAAAGAACGGTATGGTCAAGAAGACGTCTATCATGGAATACATCAATGTCCGTAAGACAGGCCTTCTGGCTATCGGTCTGCGTGAAGATGATGAACTGATCGAAGTTAAGGTAACAGATGAGTCTGATTTGATTTATCTTGTTTCCCAGAAGGGTATGAGTATCTGCTTCAAGCAGGATAATGTTCGTGCAACAGGTCGTACTTCTATGGGCGTGATCGGCATGGATCTGGATGCGGATGATCTGATTGTCGGCATGCAGGTCAGCAGCCAGGGCGAAGCAGTGCTTATCGTATCCGAAAAAGGTCTCGGAAAGCGAACCATGCTGGAAGAATTTAATGTTCAGAATCGCGGCGGCAAAGGCCTTAAATGCTATAAGATTACAGATAAGACAGGTCTTGTTGTGGGCGTAAAATGTGTCAACGCAGAAGATGAGCTGATGATCATTACAACCGGCGGTATCATTATCCGTATGCCGGTAGAAGGCATTTCTATTTTGAAGCGCATCACTTCAGGGGTTAAACTGATCCAGCTGGATGAAGGCTCTGTAGTTGCAAGTATTGCAAAGATCCGTGAAGATATGAAAGACGATGAGGAGACTTCAGACGAACAGTCAGAAGAGGCCGGGATGATAGAAGAAGTTTTAGAGACCGATTCAGTGGATAATTCTGAGGAAAATGAAACAGAATAGTTGGATGAATGGTTCTGATTGTGGATAAGTCCTCTGAAAAAAATCAGAAATGTGGAAAAAGGGCCGCAGCATCGTGAAAAAATGCTGCGGCCCTTTGTTTTTGGTATTAACAGTGAAAGCAAAGCATAGGCAGCCTTTGGAGATAATGGCTGATCAATGCGTATGCGCATCGATATATTCAGTTCGCGTCTTTGAATAAATAATCTTTTGACTGCTGTAAAGACCATAGTATCCGGACAGCATATAACTGACAGCAATGGTAATCAGATAATAAGGCATCCCTTCAAAGCCAAACAGTTCGAAGGAAATCAGCAAGGAGGTAATCGGGCTGTTGGTCACACCGCAGAACACACCGACCATACCGCAGCCGGCGCAGAGAGCAGCAGGAAGACCGAGGATTGGACCGATTACACAGCCCAGAGTGGCACCGATAAAGAACGAAGGAACGATTTCACCGCCTTTAAATCCGGCACCCAGGGTAGCTGCTGTAAAAATAATCTTCATCATAAACGCCCATGGCGGAACAGAGCCTTCAAAGCAGCGAGCAATCATCGGCATGCCGGCACCATTGTAATCATTGGTATGTAAAAGCAGTGTCAGAAGAACAACAATTAAACCGCCGACAAAAACGCGAAGATACGGGTTGGCAATGTATTTCTTGTATGTATGCTCGGAAAGATGCAGGGCAATGCAGAAGACAACACTGATGGCGGCAAAAGCAGCTGCAGCAAGAATTGTCTGTCCGACGGTAAGTGCTGTCAGAGCCGGGAGATCCGTAATCGGAAAAACTTCCGGCATAGCGCCAAAATGTCTGGCCAGCATGGAAGCTGTCAGAGATGAAATAACACATGGTACCAAGGCAGAATAATGCATAATGCCGACGCTGATGACTTCCATAGAAAATACTGCGGCAGCCATCGGGGTACCGAATACAGCTGAGAAGCAGGCACTCATGCCGCACATAATCATCAGTTTCTTATCTTTTTCATCAAAATGAAAGGTCTGAGCCAGAAAATCACCGAGACTTCCGCCAATCTGCAGGGCAGCACCTTCACGACCGGCCGAACCGCCGAACAGATGGGTGATCAGCGTTGATACTAAGATTAGAGGTGCTACTTTAACAGAAATATGGTTGTCCGACTGGATGGAGGACAGAACCAGATTGGTTCCGGTATTGTTGTACTGACCGCTTACCCTGTAGAGAAAAATAATCAGCAGACCGGCAAAGGGCAGCAGGTAAATGAGTATGGGGTGAGCGGTTCGACAGCCGGTCACAAAACTCATGGCATAATAAAAAAGTGTTCCGACGGCTCCAACGAGAAGGCCTGTAAAGGCAGCCGTAATCAGCCAGCGGATCAGTAAGATGACATTTTTTACAGATGGGGTAAAAAATGTTTTTAAATGTTCGATTTGGTCTTTAAAATTCATCGTTTTATCTCCTGTTAAAGATTTAGTAAAGATAATTTTATTATAGTGATTGTTGCACTGAAATGCAAGGAAATAAAGGGGTTTGAGCTTATTGACATCAAAAAAACGTCATTATATAATAAATTTATCTGCTTAAAAAGTTACGGAGGAAGCTATGAGAGAAATCAGTTGTAATGCGATTATCAGCAGTATCAAAGAAATGTGTATTCAGGCCACCCATTATTTGTCAGATGACATGAAGTCTGCACTTTACAAAGGTGTGGAGAAGGAAGAATCTCCGCTCGGACGTCAGATTCTGGAGCAGTTGTGCGAAAATTTGACGATTGCAGGGGAAGATATGATCCCAATTTGTCAGGATACGGGTATGGCTGTTGTTTTTGTTGAAATCGGGCAGGAAGTACATATTACGGATGGTGGTCTTGAGGATGCCATCAATGAGGGCGTCAGACAGGGATATGTTGAAGGCTATCTGAGAAAGTCTGTTGTCAGTGATCCGATTGAAAGAGTGAATACTCAGGATAACACACCGGCTATCATTCATTATTCTATTGTTCCGGGCGATAGATTCAGAATCACATTGGCACCGAAAGGATTCGGAAGCGAGAATATGAGCCGCGTTGTCATGCTGAAACCGGCAGATGGTATAGAAGGTGTGAAGAAAGTAATTTTAGAGACAGTTGATCTGGCAGGACCGAATGCCTGTCCGCCGATGGTGATCGGTGTTGGTGTCGGTGGTGATTTTGAAAAATGTGCCATCATGGCCAAGCATGCATTGACACGAGCAGCAGGTGAGCATTCCTCTGTACCTTATGTACGTGCATTGGAGGAAGAGATGTTGGATAAGGTGAACCGACTTGGAATCGGACCGGGTGGTTTAGGCGGAACAGTGACGGCATTTGCAGTGAATATCGAGACATATCCGACGCATATTGCAGGACTGCCGGTAGCAGTTAATATATGCTGTCATGTGAATCGACATGTGACAAAAGAATTATAGGAGGCGGTGATGATGGACAGACATATAAAGGCACCATTAAATGATGATGAAGTGAAGATGCTGAAAGCCGGAGATTATGTATATATATCAGGTACCATTTATACGGCCAGGGATGCAGCACATAAGAGAATGTATGAAGCCCTTCAGAATGGGCAGGAAGTACCGATGCCCCTGAAGAATAATATTGTTTATTACATGGGACCGTCACCGGCCAGAGAAGGACGTCCGATTGGTTCGGCCGGACCGACAACCAGCAGCAGAATGGATAAGTATGCACCACTTCTCATGGACCAGGGATTAAAGGGTATGATCGGAAAAGGAAAGCGTTCTGCAGAAGTTCGGGAAGCAATTGTGAGAAATGGCGCTGTTTATTTTGCAGCAGTCGGAGGGGCAGGCGCACTTTTATCTAAAGCAGTTAAAAAGGCAGAAGTGATTGCTTATGATGACCTAGGAACAGAGGCAATCAGGAAACTGGAAGTGGAGAATCTTCCTGCAATCGTGGTCATTGACAGCGAAGGCAGTTACTTATATGAAGACGCAGCAAAAAAATATCGAAAAATTTAAAAAAGTTGTTGACAAAAGGTTACAGTACCTGTATAATAACAAATGCTCACTGCAATGACGGTGAGGACTGGAGAAATACTCAAGAGGCCGAAGAGGCGCCCCTGCTAAGGGTGTAGGTCGGGCAACCGGCGCGAGGGTTCAAATCCCTCTTTCTCCGCTGGAACATTTCCAGAAAACTTTGAAAAAACTTTTTAAAAATAAATTAAAAAAGTGCTTGACAAAGTTTGAAAGAAATGATATCCTATAACGGTCGGTGCAAAACACTGACTAAGAGAAAAGAACATTGATAACTAAATAATAAAACAATCCCGAAAATTCCTAAAAAGAATTTTTAAGAACACAAACCAAAGTAAAACGGGAAGAGATAACAGCTAGCTGTGAATCTTAACCAAAATCAAACATGAGAGTTTGATCCTGGCTCAGGATGAACGCTGGCGGCGTGCTTAACACATGCAAG
>OLON01000055.1_pt1 | contig 80509 bp, 63 predicted proteins | sample 1672691 | NCBI WGS metagenome assembly OLON01 (sample SAMEA3136714, study PRJEB25190) | human gut metagenome | biome: human gut; feature: human-associated habitat; material: faeces | place: Austria | collected 2013
AGAGCCGTCTAACTCACAACTGAAGTCACGAGAATGCGACGGCTAATTTTTTCAAGACTTTTTTGAAGATTTTTTTCAGAAAAGCAAACGCTGCCGTCAGAGTCTTACGGCAGCAGTTTCAGGTTCAGATAGAGTTAACTTAGACACATCCGTACATACAAGCCTGCCGGTATACCAGACCTGGATTTCATCCGGCGCGATGTCGTGTTCCTTGCCGTCTGCGTCTACAATTACGTGATTTTTTGTGTCAGCATTTTTAATGTACAAATACTTTGAACCGAAAATGGAATTGTACTGTCTGGCAAAATCCAGCTCATCCAGTTCTTCCAAAATTCGCGTATTGAATCCACGTTTCGCATAGTTATATTTCAGACTATCCAGTTTTGCCACCGCATTTTTAAGCTCGCCTTTTGAGTCCAGATGCTGCAGTAGGTAATATGCAAATCTGCCATTGGCCTCAGGTTCCATATCGCCGCAAAACGGGATTGACATATATATTTTCTTGTTTTCTATAAGTATCATGTTTCCTGTTATCATCAGTTTTTCCTCCTGTATATTTTTCAGATACAATATGCTGAATTTTCCCTGAAACGTACCGTTTTCCTGAAAATCTGCATACAAAAAAAGCAGGAATTAAATTCCCGCTTTATGTCTCAGACCGCCATGGACAGCTGCACGTTTTCTGGCTGCATCATGTCAAGCAAACCCATCTGGTTCACAATCCTGAGCCCCAGTCGTGTGTTTCTTTTTACAACTTTAAGGTTTTTAACTGCTTTTGCCACAGCATTCTTCTGTCCGAAAAGAACGAATATCTTTTTAGCTCTCGTTACTGCCGTATACAGCAGATTTCTCTGAAGCATTGTGTAATTGGCCATCGTAAGAGGCATTACAACGATATCGTACTCACTACCCTGCGATTTATGTATTGTAATCGCATATGCGAGGATAAACTCAGAAGCCCTGCTGTTGTCAAAACATACACGGTTACCGTCAAAATCAACGATAAATCCGCGTTTCAGTCCTTCTCTTTCATCCTTATCAATATCATCATCCATTTCATCATCATTGATTCCCATTTCTGCATCCAGCTCCGGGGAAAAGATAGAAACGATTTTTCCAATATCACCGTTAAAGATATTCTTGTCATAATCATTACATGTAAACATGACCTTATCGCCAAGACGCAGGACTTGTTCATTACACGGAATTACCGGTTTATTCTTAGCCGGCGGGTTTAACCTGTTCTGAATATAACTGTTCAGCTCCCATACTCCGGTATGCCCTTTTCTCATAGGTGAAAGCACCTGGATTTCATTAGCCGGAATATTATAGTATTTTGGCAGCTTGTCACATACATAATCAACAATGCTGTCTCTTATCTGTTCCTGCTCCATGTCATCAACATTCATAAAGAAGTAATCTCCTTCTTTCCTGTTTTTAAATAAAGGTATCTCTCCACGGTTAATCTTATGGGCATTTACCACAATACCGCTCTCTTCGTCCTGTCTGAAGATTGCTTTAAGACGCACCACCGGGACTTTGCCAGAATGAATCATTTCGTATAATACATTTCCACACCCAACAGACAGCAGCTGGTCAATATCTCCAACCAGAATCAGCTTCATACCGTTAGGAATAGCTTTCAAAACGGAATCCAGCAAAGACATGTCAATCATGGAACTCTCATCAATAATTAAAGCGTCTCCTTCCAGAGGGCTCGTTTCATTCTTGCTGAATTTAAAGCCGTGGCTTCCTTCGCTTTTCACCTCAAGCGTCCTATGGATTGTCATGGACTTATGGTGTGTTGCTTCTTCCATACGTTTTGCCGCACGTCCTGTCGGAGCTGCACACAATACTGATAACCCATGCTTTTTAAGCATTTTGATGATACCGTTGACAGTCGTAGTCTTTCCAGTACCGGGGCCGCCTGTCAAGATTAATACATCTGACTTGCATGCCGCAATAATGGCTTCACGTTGTTTATCTGCATATTCGCGCTTTTTTTCAAGCCCCTCTACATTGTTACCGTGCTCTTTTTTATACTTCTTTACGTAATCGTCGTACTCTTCTTCTTCAAGCCTCTTTACATCAGCATCTGTCACTTCAATACATTTTGTGTTATTGGCAATCAGTTCTACAATACGTTTTGCCGCATGTTCTTCTGCCTTAAACAGATTGGTAAGATATACCGCATCATCCTCGCGAATAACACGTTTTTTACTTACAAGACTCTCAACCGCCTTATCAATGTAAGACTTATCAAGTTTCAAAAACTCTTTTCCTTCCGCTTCAATATCCTGAATATAACTGAAGACATCGCCTTCTTTATTCATCTGTTTTAAGATATACAGCACGGCACTTTCAACACGGAACGGGCTGGTTTCTGAGATTCCATTTTTCAGTGCAATCTCGTCAGCCTTCAAAAATCCGACTCCGGCAATATCGTCAGCCAGCCTGTACGGATTTTCTTTCAGTACCTTGATACTGTCCAGTCCATACTGTTTATATATCTTATTTGAATAAGCCGGGCTGATATCAAAGCCCTGGATATATCTCATAATCTGGGCAATCATATTCTGTGTCTCAAGCTTATCTTTTGCTGATACTTTTATTTTTTCTATTGTCTTTTTTCCGATTCCCCTGATACCTTCCAGCAAATGCGGCTGGTATATGAGAACGTCAAACGCATTGTCACCGAATTTATCAATGATAAGTTCTGCCCTCTTTGCAGAGATGCCGGCAATATTGCCATGCTTTAAATAAGCAAGCATACTCTTCTTATCCTGTGGAACGGCTTTCACATACGCTTCTGCACGGAAACCGACTCCATACTTTGGATGTTCATCCCAGTCACCTGAAACAAACAATGTATCGCCGTCTTCAACATCACTGAGCTGCCCCTTGAGGCTGCATTTCCGTAACATTTCCCCACTGTCTGCGTTATATGCCACACCGGCAAGAATCTTAAAGCCAGTTTCATTCTGATATATTACGGCTTTTGTTTCAAATCTTATTGACTCAATTTTCCTTTCTTTAATCATATGGCTTAAACTGGCATTTCGCCAGTGTTTCCTCCTTTACTTTTCTTATGCTTAATATGCCGAAAAACCTCAAAAAAATAACGTTTTTTGCGATTTTTCTTGCGTTTTTCTAAAAAAAACACCGGCAGAAAAAATCTGCCGGCATAATTTTATGAAAAAAGGTCAATTGTTGAAGCTGCATGGATACAGTGTATTTACACGCTTATCGTAGCAAAAAACGGTTGTAGACAACAGCTTTCCTACAGTCTTATCAACGTTTTTCAGCGTATAGTCAAGTGTACCAGCAAGGAATTCACCGAACGGTTCATCAGCACCAAGAACGATAACCTCGTTTGGATGCAGTTCAAGTACAAAGACTTTATCCTGCCCTAAGGCTGTCGCAGTATTATACAGCAGACCGTCACATAAGATTGACGCACTTACAATGCCTAGCGCATCAGATGAAATAAGAAACGCATTGCGCCCAACGAAACTAGTCTTTACAAGGCTGACTTTTTCTTTGATGTTTGCAAGCGCCGCGTCATTGATTTCATCCTCTGTTACCTCAAAGATTTCGAATGCTTTCAGTGAGAGGAACGGAAATTTGTCTGACAGGATTAATCCGTCATACTTATGAGCCAGCGCATCATCTACATAATACACCAGATGCATACCAAACACCGGAAGATGTAATACCTTCTCAATGTCGTATCCATCAAGCATCTCATCAGTGATGAATGCCGGATAAACATTTTCAAGCAGTTCTGAAGGGTCTGCACTGGTTTTTGCCGGCTGTGCAAAGAGTTCCCTAAAGAAATCAAAATCCTTTTTCGGCTGTTCTGGCTGCTTTGGTGGCTGCTTTAACAGTTTTGGATATGAACCGCATGTGCAATCCTTACCGCAACCTCTGCAGGCATCAGTTTTATCACCTGTCTTATCGTCTGCTGCCATATTATAAACAGCAGAATGCATATCTTCCGGAAGGTCAATTCCAAAAAGATTTTTGATAAACTCTTTTGCTGCCTTTTCAGCTTCCGCTACATCTTTTTTTGTATATTTAGATGTACTCTGGCACGGTTCACCTGCTGGGGCTGGGTTGTTGCAAACACTCTTACGCTCCAGGTCTGCCTTAAGAAGATTGGCAAGAAAATCATTTGCTTCATCGTCGCTCATGTTAAACATACTTTTGACAAGACGAGCAGTGTCACCAGGCTCTGGTTTTTTAACCTGCTGCTTTGGAGCTTCCGCGTCTCTGGTTCTGGCATCAAATTCTTTCATGAATTCCGTAACTGATGCATCATCAGCATTCAGAACATTTTTCATAAAACCTGCGATAGCAGCTTTTGCTTCTTCCGGACTGTTAAAAGAACCTTCAAATACCGGAGTAACATTCTGTCCTGGAATGCCATTGAAGCATTTAATCTGCATTTTACCACCCATGTCGTCAGGCATCGGCTGCTGTGTTACGCGTCCAGGCTGAGTTTTCATCTGCGGGCGTAAAACCTGCGGCTGAACCTGAGGCTCTGGCATCGGATTTGGCATTTCAGCTTTCTTCTTCTGCACTTCGCTTGTGATAGCCTTATACAGCACATCAGCAAGCTCTGCAACGTCATAGTCAGCGCCATATTTCTGCCATAATAATGTGACATCTGTTGAAGCCTTGATTCCGGCCTCTTCATAGATGATACCAATACGGCCGTTGTTCTCACCAAGACGGCAAGCAATACCTTTCTGTGCAAGTAATGCTACCATAACCTCTGCGAACTGTCTTAAGTCTAAACTCTTTGCGGACTGTCTTAAATCTAAATTTTTCATGTTTTTTCTCCTTTTCTTTGTTGGTCAGGAGTTATTCTCCTGCCGTATTTTTTTGTACAAATTTAATATGCTAGAAAAATATATAAACAAAAAATTTTTTTTCGGATTTTTTTTGCACCTCCAAATCCGTCATATTGTATTTGTAGATTAATGCCTGACGGCAGAATAAAGAAAGGAAGAAAAATATGAATAACAATTTAATATCGTTCAATCCATGCCAGGATGTCTTTTTGTATTTTGACGATTCAAGTCTCAAAAACTGTGTTGACATTGATATTAAAGAAGGCGTTGATACGGTTGTGTTTGATGGAGGAAATTCACAAATCAGTATTAACTTAAGAAATGTGAATAAGCAATTTCCAGACGTGAAGACCATTGTAATCAATGAGGACGTAATCGAAATAAATATTTCAAATTTTATGTTCCCTAACGTAAGAAATGTTGTGTCTCACAGCCAGTATTTCTACAGCGGAAGATACCTTATCAACAGCGTATATTTCTCAGATATATTGAAAAACGTTTTTTGTATAAAACCAGGGGAAAATATTGAAGAGATAACGGTAGATACTATTGAGGATTACGCATTTGAAGGATGCATTGAAACCGACGGTTTCTTTAGTGGGACAATGTCTTATGACTTCAAAGAGAAAGCATTTGCAGGTTCTGCATTTTTAAACTTACCATCACGCAACGGAATTATTGCAAAAAACGGTGTGATATTTGCTGTTGATGACGATGCGACCGAAATCATTATTGATGAGCTTAAGGATGCTGTTCACAAGTGGACAGGCGTTTATTCAATGCCGATGGATTTAGACTTAAAACACGTTAAAAAAATGATATTGCATCATTTAGACAATGCTGAATCAATGACAGTATTTCCGGAGACAGTCATGATAACAGACGAATCATATGACACCAAAATACGGCGCAATTATTGTCATATATTAAATGATAAAAGAATTAAAAATTTTGAAGCCAAGCCTGATTCACAGTCATTTACAATAATTGATGGCATCTTATATTCAAAAGATGGAAAATATCTGCTGAAATGCCCGCGTGGTAAAACAGGGCATGTCTCAATACCTGAAGGAGTCAAAACAATAGGGGCAGAAGCATTTCGTGGATGTATGATTTCATCTGTATCTTTTCCAGACTCGCTCACTGAAATTCAAAACAATGCGTTTTCATGTTCTCTGATACAGAAAATTGATTTTGGACACGGAATTACAAGTTTAGGCTATTATGAGAGTCACATATTCTCACACTGCAACGGCCTGATACATGTCGAAATTCCTTCCAATATAGAGACAATTGGAAACGGAACTTTCTTCAGCTGCAAGAATCTTGAATCCGTAAAGATACATGAAGGCGTGAAATGGATAAGAGACTCGGCTTTTGCTGAATGTGACAACTTGAGAAGTGTAGAACTCCCATCATCAGTTGAGTATATCGGTGAAAACAGTTTCATATCAACAGAAACACTCAAAGTTGACTCTGCTTTTGGAGGTTTATTATATGCATTTACCGGGTCATATGCGGTTAATTTTGATGTTAAAAAGCTTATCATTAAAGATAAGACGTATTACCTCCCATTGGTATTTAACCCAAAGCAGCAGTATCTTTTAAACAGATGCAACAAAGCATCTGAATTTCCAGACAGACAGTTCTACAAAGATGCAGCCTGCACGGAATTAAAGCAAAATACAGCTTTATATCTGTATGAAAATCATATAGACGACAGCGATGAAGTGAAGAAATATCTTAAACGGTCATCAAAACAGATAGCATACCGACTTCTCAATTCAAACAAAGATGACAAGCTTGTAAAATTTATTCAGCTTGGATTATTATCAAAAGCTTCTTTAAATGAACTGCTGCTCAGCTCAAAAGAAAAAGAGAATGCGAGTATTTCATCTTACATTCTTGAAGAACTGGATAAATTCAGCCAAAGCACTTTTAGATTGTAATATATTTTAACAGCCCAGGATGTATTTTCCGGGGCTATTTTTTTGCTTATTTTTCTTATATTTTTTTGCTTTTGCACTCTTTTTCGGTCTACGCCATTTTCGCTTCCTGTACTCGCTCTTCTGCTTCTTCCTTTGAGCCAAACCAATCTACCCAGATATCTTTCCGGCCGGTTTCTCTGAAGCTGTTTTCCGGCTTTACCGCAGCCTGAACGGTGTCAGTTATTGCGCAGGAAACGCGGCCATCGTTGTCAATAGCGGTCGTGACGCACCAGAATGTCTTCAGCCCTGCCGGCAGCAGTTCATAGTCTGCGGCTTCTTCTGGAGGCAGTTCTCTCATGTAATCTACATACCCCCACACCTCACATCCGACTTCATCGCAAAAGGTTTTTGTATCAAAGTTCTTAACTTCAAACACCCCGGCGCGCGGGCAGCAGCCAGGCATTAGCGGTCTTTCTGTACTGTAATATCTGTATGTTTTCTTATCTGCATTTTCTCCCATACATCATCAGCCTCTCTTTTTCATTGTTTTTTTGTCTTATTTTTTTACTTTTTCTCTATCATACCATACCGCAAAGCAATTCTCAAATTTTCAACGAAAAAAAGAACCGCAGGCACTACCTGCGGTTCATCTCAATATCCAGCGTTTAGCTTTCTTTCAGTCCAAAGATAGACTTAAATTTTGCATAGTTATCACTTCGTCCTCTGTTTAAGATAGAGAAGTACACGGTTTTGAAATGATAGTTGTATGTATCAAGGCATTTCTTGAAATACTTGGCAACAACTGCTGCATCCTGTCCAAACACACCACAGCCAAACGCGCCGAGGATTAAAGTCTGTACCTTATTTTCTTCTGCCACGTCCAGAACAAACTTGATTCGTCTAAGCAGCTCGGCATTGTTTTCATTAACCTCAACTCTTGCGTATTTTCCAGCTGCAGAAAAATTTGGCGCCGCACATGTGATAACATCAATTTTGACCTGCTCCGGCTCTGCACCGTAGACGCATACACTGTCATCCATAAAGATTACATCTTCGGAATATAATGCACGGTTAGTATAGAGGGCACGGTTATTATGCACCCTGTTCCACTGATAATATACCGGAAACTGTTTTAATACGTTATAAAGTGTAGATGCATGGCACAGGCATTCTTCCTGCGCGGAAGAGCCTTCCATAAACTTACCGCCCGGGTTTTTATAGCTTGCAAAGTTCAGTACTGCTGTCTTTCCGTCTCTATGCTGAATAGCAGACTTTACGGAATCAAGCTTGTCCACAATGATAACCGGCTTTGCAGTTGCTGTTGTTTCGGTATCACCAGCCATGTTAAACTCATCTTCCCTTTTTGCTGCCGCTGCAACTGCAATTCCGTCACCGCCATAAGTTTTTGTATTTTTAACGCATTCTTCAATCTCGTCTTTAAAACCTGCCTCCATCATTTTATAATGGCTTACAGCCTTTTCTTTTAACTCATCTTTTTTATTGAAATAAACGCTCATATTTTTTTCTCCTGTTTTTAATATTTTTTTGTTGCACATATAATATGCTGAAAATCTATCATTCTGGCATTTCTTTTGCGGATTTTTCAGCCTGGCATCTTTTTTTGATTTTTTTGATTATCTTTTTCGTTGTCTTTTTCGGATTTTTAAATCCATGTTCGTCACGGAAAATCCACGTCCTATCAACTACCGCGTCAAACCATTTTTCAATCAGCGCGTCAATCGGTGTCTCTGCAAATTCTGTCTTCTCTTCGTCAGACATAATCGCATAAAAATCATCTACGCACTGTTTCTTACTAAACTTTAATTTCGCGCTTGGCTCAATTGCATTGGAATACCTGATTGTTTCAACCGGAATTTTAACCTGCTGTCCTTCAAGACTTTCAGGTTTCTGCTGAACTTTTTTATATCCATCTGTCACAGTGATAAAGCCGTCTTCAACACTAACCAGCTTACAGTTATAGAAATCAACAAAAATATCTTTCTCGTCTTTTTTAGTCTTGATTTTGAAATCCAATAAATCACCGGGGATATACACAGACTCCAGCTTATTACATCCAGCAATTCCTTCAAGCCTGTCTTTATATTCATACAGCTTGCCGTTTTTCACTACCCTCGCACCAGCTTCAAGCTTGATGTTCTTATCCTGTTCCTGATTGAAAACCTTGATTGACTTTTCAATAAAATCTTTGACAGTGTTTACAAAGCCCATGAAATCTTCACGTTTTAGCATATCAAACGAAACAAACGCAGCCCCGCAGGTATACGGCGCAAACCTCGGGTCGTTTCCGCTTCCGACATCAACCGTGAACCAGTCATGCTTTTCGTCCTCGTCAATCCTTACTGTTCTCGTCAGCCTGTAAATATCTTCATTGACAATGTCAGCCGTATCAATGCTTTTTTTGTACCACATAATACCATCAGAATCCGGAATCTGCGTCTTCTGCCATGAGCCACCGTCAAAATCATCTTTCAGCAGCTCTTCTGTCATACCATTAATACATAACAGCGCCGGGAAATCCCAGGCGTATGAGACAAACTCTTTTTTCCATTTCTTTTTGCTATTTCTCCTGTACACACTCACTGTGTAATAATAATACACAATATCTTTTGTACTTTCTGCATGCACTACTGACTCTCCGGCCTGGATTGACGGCTCCGAGAACTCAACTTTGACATCATCATATATCCATGTAGATTTAATTTTTTTTGACATATTTTTTTCCTCACTTATTTTTTTATTACATACAATATGCGGAATTTTTTGCAGAAAAATATATTTTTGCAAAAAAAAATCGGCGGGAAATTTTCCCGCCGTAAATATCAGACACGAAATGTATGTTCAGGGTTGTTGTTTTTAGTTTCATTTTTGTTTATTCTATCAAGCACTTCCGCTGCCAGTATCGGCATATTGTTATCATTTGCATACTCCAATACGTAATGCAATGTGTCATCAGAAAGCATGTCAAGCCTTGTGTAATTAGTGAGAATCCTTTCTTTCTTTGTCGCTGAAGAATTCCTGTCACATACATATTTGACGATTTTCAGACTATGCTGCTGCAGGAAAGCTTTGGCTGCATCATTACTGTTGTCCATCATATACATCTTTTCAGCCATAATTTCTCTTACATCATCGTTGTTTCCAAGCATGAAGGAAGAATCAATCTGTGACTTCATTTCAGCTGAACCGTCAGCAAAGTATCCTCTGCATGCTTTATGCAAGAGCGTTTCGTCTCCGTGCATTGCAAACGCATAAGCATAAGGCAGAACGGTCATTCGGTCGCCAATGGTTATTTTTACCACGGCTTCTACGCTGTTTTTAAAAACGGTATCAATAATACTGTCATCATATTTATCAGTAGTCAGCTCCTTTATGTTTCCAAAACTATTCTGCTGCAGATGTACCCTGTCAGAAACTATTACTTTTTCGATATCACATCTTCTGAATGCGCCTTCATCAACACAGCATAAATTGTCTTTATCTGACGGCAAAAGAACTGCTGTTCCAGGAATCGGTTCTTCACCTTCAAAAGAGACGCTTCCAACGCCGCTTTCATAAAAAGCATACTTTTCAATTACCTCCATCTGATGAGGGATGACAATTGATTTAAGCTCACGGCAATTCATAAAAGAGAACCATCCAATCGCTTTTATCCCTATTCCGAAATCAATCTTTTTTACCGTACTTGATGCAAAAGCATCATTTTCAAGCTGAATCAGCGTTGACGGGAATGACACTGAATCTATATGGCAATGCTTAAACGCACTGGCTGCAATCACCTCAGTTCCTTCAGGAATAGTAACATGTCCAGTTTTACCACGCGGGCATTTTAAAAGTCTCTTTCCATCATAAGAATACACGATGCCATCTATGCTTTTGTATGTCTTACTGTTATCAAAAATATTAATATTCTCAACTCCTTCCCGGCCACACAGTTCAGCAATAGAATCAATTGTTAACCTTGAAGCCATTTCTTCTTTTGTCTGGCATACTGATTCACCAAGGTTGCCGCATATATTAATAGCTTTCGGAAGCATATTACATCTGTACAGCAGCTGTACTGTCGAGCCCCTGTGTACTGTAATCCGCTTGATTTTTTCAAATGGAAGATGATTTGCAATGGCATGCAAATCTTCGTCTTCGTCAGGGAATACCACATTATCACATTCAGTATCAACATCAAATACCATTCCGTTGATGTATTTTATACCATTTACAAACGGCAGCCTGCCTATCGCAGAATTATTAAAGGCCTCCCTGTTGTATGTATTGATTCCGTCAGACCCGGTGACATTCAACGTCTCGCTGCCCGAAAACGCAAAATCCAAAATAGCAGAAATACCACTCAAATCTGCAGCTTCATCAGGTTTTAAACAAAACGTATTGTAAAGACTAAAATCCCCATGAAGCCCTCCACAGAGCATACTTCCTTCCCTGTAAAAATTCTTTTCAGATGTAACTTTTCTGACATTTGGGAACATCTCATTTGATATTGATATGACTCCCGCATACTCACTGATATGCAGTTCTTTTACGTCAGGGAATACCTTTTTTGAAAGCTTCAGAAAAAAATCGTAATAGTCTCCAAATATTACCTTTTCCACTCCCGGCTTAACGTCAATATCCATACAATCTCCATCTTCATCATCAGCAATAAAACGAACATCGTTCTGAAAATTCACATATTCTATCATATTTTTCGCTTCCTTTCTTTATCACTCCGGCAATCCGGCATTTTGTTTACACATCCAATATGCCGGATTTTGCAGGTGACAAAACCAATTTCTGCAAATTTCCGGCTTTTCTGCTGCAAAAAAAGCGCAAAAAACCGCTTAAAATGCGGTTTTTTCTTGACTTATTCCTCTTCATCCGTGATATAATATGTATGTGAAACCTCCCACATTTAAAAGCAGACACGTCGAGAAAGGATATTATTATGACACGAAGCGAATTTGTGGAACTTATAGAAGACAAAACAAAGAAAGAGCTGGAAAGCTGGCAGAACCTCAAAGATACAAAAATTTCAGTTATCAGGCTGCCGCTCCAGGGAAAATCCCTATATATAATTGAAGCTGACTATGCTGACCGGACGGTCAGCGTGAATTTAAGCAAGTATTACAATTTATACGAAAACGAAATAACAAATACCAGCAGCACACCGAACAGCGGCATATCGTTTCTGGACGTAATCGCAACCCAGATTGCTTCCGAAATACAGGAAAAGCTGACCGAGCCCGACGAGCTTACCGAAGATGACATTTCAGACATGCGAAGTGACATTTTGGGAAGTACAGTCATCGGAATTGTAAACAAAGACCATCCGATAGCAAAGCACGATTTTCTCATATACAAAGACATATACGATATGCGTTTTATATATTACTCTGATTATACAGATTTGGGGCTTCCGGTTATAGACACGGCAAGAAGAAAAGAAGAGTTAAAACAATACAGCATACCATTCTCAGAGCTGGATGCCGAAGCATTAAAAAACACGGAACAGACTCACCCGGCATGCATAACACAGTCAGAGAAACATGGGTACACAGTCTGCCATATAACATCAGGCAACGAACCATTTGGCGCTGCCGCCCTGTTTTATCCAGACACATTAAATAAAATAAGCCATATGCTTTCCGGCAGCTTCTTCCTGCTGCCATACAATACACATGAATTCTATGCGATTGGCTTTACAAAAGAAGGAAGAGAAACATTAAAAAAATCACTAAAAAAAGCCATTTTTGAAATCAATCAGAAAATGTGTGAGTCACATATGCAGGATATGATTTTGTCAGAAAATATATATGTGTATGATTCGGAGGAAGGAAACCTGCAAGCGGTTTAAATTTGCGAAACACGCAGTTACGGGCAGATTCTACACCAATAGTGTCGTTTTAACGACATTACAAAAAAGCAGAGCAATCAGCTCTGCTTTACTTATTTTTTACAACGCAAACTTCTGCTTTTCTGTCGGATATTTCCCAAGCATATTCAGTGCATACGCCGAGATTTCCGTATACTCTTTCTTAATCGCAACATCAAGGATATATTCGCAAGCCTCTGCCGTCATCAGCCCAAGCTTAATAAAATTCATAATCTCCTCTTCTGTCCTGTTATTTGTTACAAAGTTCTGAATGATATGTCTGCTATGGCTATAGATATACTCTTTGGCAACATCATTTGATTTGTCCCGTAAATACATTTCAATCGCCATAAATTCCCTGTCCTCTTTTTTGCCGGAATACATAAACATACTTCTGACTTCATGCATAACTTTTTTAGGAACAGCTTTGCTTGAAAAATACATATGCAATACCGCATCAATATTTGAGAAGGTGATTGAATTATCAGCATATTTTGGAATCAACGCCGAGCGTTCATTGATTATAATGTCAGTGAGACATATGGAGCACCCAGTACTTTTATCCATTTCTTTTTTGATATACGAAAAAGGAATTTTTCTGTCAAGAGACTTCATTACTGATGATAATAAATCCGTATCATACCGGCGTGCAATAACAGTATCAGTCCCGAAGAACGCATCCTCAGATATACTTTTCAGCGATTCAGGAAGCTTCACTGTCTTTATCGGGCATCCATTAAATGCATTGTTGCTAACTGAAACCAGGCCTTCACTTATGCAAAGCTCATTTACTGCACTGTTCTCAAAAGCCCTTGAACCAATAGATTTTACCTGTGGAGGTATAATGATTGATTTAAGATTATCACACGAGGCAAAACACTGTTTTTCAACATTACTGCCAATCATTTCAAGCCCTGTTCCAAAATCAACCTTTTTAAGATTCTTGCAGTAGAAAAATGCCATAAATCCAATCTTTTTTAATGTAGATGGGAAATGCACCTCTTCTAAGCTTCCAAGCTTAAATGCATTCCTTGCAATCTCCTCAACTCCTTCCGGAATATCTACGCGTCCAGTCCTGCCTGTCGGGCAGGCTATCAGGCATTTACCGTCAAGTGAGTACACAATACCATCAATTGTTCTGTACTGGCTTGAATTGACAATATTAACATACGATATATTTGCAAGTTTCAGTGTATTAAGTTCATACCCCTCAACAGACATTACCGTAACTTTCTTCGGCATTGCCCTTGCCGTCATACTCATATCATAAACCGTTGAAGCATGGCTGACTGTTACGTTCTTGACATGGCTCCAATCAAGGCCGCTGATAATCGTACTGATATTGACTTCATCATCTGGAATCACAATGTTATCGCATGTGTTGTCAATACCGACAAGCATACATCCAACCATCCTGACGCCATCCACAAATGGCAGCCGCTCAACAGCTGAATTCTTAAAAGCCCCTTCGCTGCATATAGATACATATTCAGTATTGATGATATTGATAGATTCACAGCCATTAAAAGCATTCGCTGCAATCATATCAATCCCGTCAAGATTAATGACCTCGCCGGCTTTTTTACAGAAGGTATTCAACAAAACAGTACCGTCATTTTCTTCAACTAACATATCGCCGCCATAAAATTCCGGGCTGTCAGATGTCACTTCTCTTACATTTGGGAACATCGAGTTCTTCATGCTGATGTAATATACATTTTCGTTAATGTGTATTTTTTTTACATTCGGAAATACCTTATCCACTTCATCCCAGAACGCATCGCCATCGTCATCCAAATCAATTTCCAGCTCCTCAACATCATCATCAATGTCAATATCTTCGCATACGTCGTTATCGGTATACCAAAAAGACGCGCCACCATGCTTTACTTCTCTCATTTTTTTCATAAATTTCATAAGTTTTTTCCTTTCTTTTTTATTTGACTTTGTCGTTTACAATATGCCGAAAATGAAGGTATAAGAAAAAGAGGACATTATTTTGTCCTCTTTTTCTGCCGGCAATCAGGCCAGAAGCTGTCTATTTCTTTTCTGTCTTTGCTCTGACTGCCTGGATGACATCCTGTCGGTCATCCTTGTCTGCAAAATTCCAAATTTCAGTATTTCGGTTAATGGCTCCAATAATGTTATCAGATGACATTCCAGAAAGCGCATATTTCTTTCTGAAAAAGCGCTGCATATCTTCCATCATTCTGGTGCACTGATACCACATGGATACATCATCAAGTGATATATATCCAAGAGTATATTTTTCCTCAAGTTTTTCTTTCATTTCGGTTAATATTTTCCAGGCCTCGTCTGTCTGTCCTGTCTGTGTCATCCTATTGGCCAGTTTAATGCTGTACATTCCATCTGTCACAGGCCTTTCCCTGCGTTCCTGCAGCGGGCATCCTACCATCCGCTGATACCACATCCAGCCAAACATCCAATCATGTCTGTCAACTTCATAATGCTCGCCAAGAATATAGTACACAAAATCAGCATATGCAATACCCTTTTCGCGTTCAGTTACCTGCTGCAGATATTGTTCAGCTTGGATTTCCGTGTCCGGATTTCTAAGTCCAATCAGTCCAGCTAATACATAAGCAATCGTAAATCTCTTGTCTTCTTCGCATAGCTTAACCGCCGCAGCCATCAGCTTGCTATCATCAAAAACCGCAATTTGTCGGCATTCAACGCATATCTTATTAACCTGTCGGCAACAATTCAAGTATGCGTATTTCTGTTGTACACAGCCATCAAATGGCAGTTTATTGCAGACCGACAGCCAATCATCCAGCTTGTCCGGTGCCACACGCCAGCGCAACATAAAATCCAGATACGCCACATCTTCGTCAACAAAAATTTCATATGTATCTGTCAGGTCGTCTCCTACTGTCTCGAGAACTTTTGCTTTGGCTTCTTTTCCAAATTCTTTTCTTTTTTCTCTATCTGACAAGTTTGTATCTGCTGGCACGGGAAATTCAACAATGCTCTGATTTGAGTATGTTTTTAATGCTGCCTTTGCATTGCTCTGGTGCGTCATCAATATGATACAATCAAAACCAAAACAATCAGGGAAGCCTGAGTTTCCTGCCTGCTGCGGCATTGCATAGTCGTAAGTATAAATGCCGCAAAGTTTGAAAAACTGGCAAATATATCTTGCCTGGATTAACTGGTCTTCATCCCGAATCACTATTACAGAATATGTCATTTTTTGTCCTCCTTTTTTATCTTACATACAATATGCCGGATTTTTGCAAAAAGACAGCGAAAAAATTCGCTGTCAAAAGTTCTCGTCTGCAAACCTCTCACACATCTCCGGTGTCAGCGCGAATCCGTAATACAATACCCTCGGCCTTGTCGTCTCTACAATCTTATTTGACCGCGGCTTACGATGAATCAACCAGCTATGCTGTCTCCACATACCATCAGCAGAAAGCGCATATCCTGTGCAGATTGTGGTTTTGTCCTTATTTTGTTCCCATATCCTCGCCGAATTGGAATGACACTGGCATGCTTCTCCTCTCATCCTATCAGCATTGTATCCAAGCCAGAACTGGCCATATTCCAGAATATCCTCCAGGTCTTCTTCGTATCCCGGCAAGCAGACTGCATCACCGGCAAAATCCAAAAGCCGAGCTTTCAGTTCAAACAGGCGTTCATCCATTTCCGGAAACATCTCTTTCGCTTCAGCGACAGTATTCTGAAACCAGAATGAATTGCTCCGGCATCGTTCTTTCCAATCGTCAGACATTGGCTTCCACGCGACAGTATTTTTCGCATGCATATTCTTACTTTCGCTGTACATCAAGCATTTATCGAAAAATGCCTTGTCGTTTATCGGAGCGATACATGATTTTCCGTCCAATACAACCCTGCTGCCGCAGGCATTGCGGATATCAATAAGTTCCTGTGTTGTTTTTTCGTTTTGCATCATATAAGTTGTTTTCCTTTCTTTTTTGCGTTTATTTTTTTTGCTTCATATACAATATGCCGGAAATACACTGGAGAAAAAATTTAAGTAATCCTCCGTAAAAGTGTAAATTTTACGGAGATTTACCTAATTTATTTTTAGCCTTTTTTCTTTCCATCTTTTCCTGCATATTATTTTTGAAACAAAAATTTTTACAATAACAAAGAAAGGAAAAAGAAAAATGAAAAATAGTCAGAACTTAGTTTCGTATTCTCCTGTGAAAGGTGTGTACTTATACTTCGCAGACAGCATGATGACTGACATTGTTGATATTGATGTTGAATCTGGAATTCGCAGTATCGTCTTGTCCGGGCCTAACGCAGAGAGAAATAGGTTAAGCCGCAGGATTAAATTGAGAAATATATTTAAGCAGTTTCCCGATGTTGAAGAATTAGTCATCAAGGAAGATATCGCAGATATTGATATTTCCAATTTTATGTTTCCGAGTGTGAGAAATGTGGATTCTGAAAATCCATACTTCTTTAACTGCCAATATCTTATATGGTCGATAGGCTTGAATAGTGTATTAAAGAATACATTTTGTATTAAGTCTGATGAACAAGTCCAGCCACTGCCTGATATTGATACAATTGCGGATTACGCGTTTGAAGGATGTCAGTTAACATCTTTTTTCAACAACGATACTTCTTTTAACACTGTTCAAATTATCAATCACCATGCCTTTGATGGGGCATTATTTTCTGGTATTCCATCAAAAAATGGTTTCAAAATAGTTGGAAATATTGTCTTTGGTGTAGATGATGATGCTGAAGAAATTGAATTTCCGGAAGACACCAAATGTGTTCTGCCGACAGATATAGATTACAAAAATGTCAAACGGGCAGTCATCAGGAATATCAAAAATGTTAATGGAATCAATAAATTGCCAGAAACAATCGTGATTGCAGATACTGAATTCTCAAAGAATAACATGTTTGGAATATACATGTATCTTAACACAACAAATGTATCATGTATTGAAGCATCCCCAAGCAGCGGGTTCGTATCAAAAGATGGAATTCTGTACTCCGGAGATATAAGTTGCCTGATTCTATGTCCAATCAAGAAAACCGGAGATATTATCGTTCCTGAAGGTGTAACTTGTATTAATGATTTTGCATTTTATAAAACAAGAATAGATTCAGTCACATTTCCGTCTTCATTGAAAAATATTAAAAAGGAAGCATTTCGGCAGTCTAAAATCCGCAAAATAGATTTCGGCTCCGGAATTAAAAAAATCGGAAATAATGCAAGCAATATTTTTGCCGACTGCCAGAATCTGGCTCATGTTGAGTTTCCTCCTCAGGTTACAGACATCGGACATAGTGCATTTTTTAACTGCGGTAATCTTAAATCTGTTACAATGCACGAAGGGATTTCAACCATTGGACTGCGTGCATTTGCCTTGTGTAAAAAACTGAAAAGCATAACTCTTCCAAAAAGTATCAAATACGCTGGAGACTCAAGTTTTTATAGCACACAAGAACTGCATACTCCACATCTCTTTTCAGGTCTGCCGTATGCATTTTTGTCTGGGATAAGTTTATCACCCGTTAAAAAACTTATTGTTGGAGATAATGAGTTTATTGTGCCGGCATCTTTAAGTTACAAGACTTTGTATACGTTAAATCAGCAATGCAGTAATGGCTATTTGTGTAAGTCTGATTTGCATGATTTGTATCAAGGTGCGATAAGCACCGAATTAAAACAGGACACTGCATATTATATTTACAAACAGAATCCGGGAGCAGATGCTGAACTTGAAAAGTACTTAAGACGCTGTGCAAAACAGATTGCGCTGCGATACATTAAAGAAAACAAGGATGATGAGTTCGTCGAATTTATCGGCTTTAAGTTGTTATCGAAAGCATCAATCAAGCAACTTTTGCAGGTCGCAAATGAGGCAGATAAGCCTTCAATTGTAGCATATTTGCTGACGCAGATGCAGGATAAACCGAGTTTCAAATTCACGCTTTAACGAAACACATTTTCAACATTGAACCAGCTGTCGATGCGACAGCTGGTTCTTTTTTTTTCTTTTTTTTGTTCTTTTTTAAGATTTTTTGAGTATTCGTTTTCGCTTTTTTTTTGCATGCTTTTTTCTCTGATTTTTCTGCCGCAAAAAAAACAGCCCCGCATAAAGCAGGGCTATCAGTTAAGCAGCAGGACTATTCTTCTTTTGTAGATTCGAGCCATGAGTAATAAGCCCAGTCGATACACTCTCCTTCGGTCTCGCCGTTTCCTTCGCAATATCTGTCATATGCTTTTTCAGCAAGCTCTTCGGCAAGTTCTTCGTCAGAAATTTCGCAGCGTCCCATCAGTTCTGACTTCATAAAATTCGTCACAAACTCTGTATTTGCTGCAGCCAGTTCTTCAGATGTTAACTCATATTCTTTTCCGTCTCTCACAATTTTCATATTATTTTTCCTTTCTACTCTTTGTATTTCTTGTTAGATTGCAACTGGAATATTTTTAATCTGCGGATGTGTCTGGTAGTCTTCAACCATCAAATCATCAACCGTAAAATCATAGAAATTCTTAACATCCGGATTCAATTTCACCACCGGAGCCGGCAGTGGCTCGCGCGTCAGCAACTCCTTGATAATATCAACATGCCTGTCATAAATATGGGCATCAGCAATCATATGCACCAGCTCGCCTGGAATCATATCACATACCTGAGCAATCATCATTACCAGTAATGCATACTGACATACATTCCAATTGCCAGCAGCTAGGATATCATTAGAACGCTGATTTAAAATGGCGTTTAAAACCAACTTGTCGGAATCTTTATCCTGAGTTACATTAAATGTCATACTGTAAGCACATGGATAAAGTGCCATTTCCGTTAAATCTTCAAAATTATATATGCTGGTAATAATACGACGGCTGAATGGAGTATTCCTTAAATCATAAATTGCTTTATTGACTTGGTCCATATTCCACATGCCACCAGTCTTCATTGCATACCAGCGGATGACATCATCACCATTTTTTGCAACAAACATGTCAATCCCGGCAAACTCATCTTTCATATATTCTCCATCCGGGAATGCTTTTTTTAAACCATCCAATGTCACATCTTTATAGTGGTAAAGCTTTCCCAACTGATATCCATAAGCCTTCCCAATGCTTCCATCTTTGTCAGCCCAAGAATCCCAAATATGGCTGTTTAAGTCTTTGATATTATTCGACTTTTTCTGCCAAATCCATAGGATTTCATCCATCGCGCTCTTCAGCGCTATCTTTCTAAGAGTTAGTGCCGGAAATTCAGTTCTTAGGTCATACCGGTTACATACGCCAAATTTTTTGATTGTGTAAGCTGCGGCACCATCCGGCCAATGCGGTCTAACCGCCTCCCCACGGGTATCGGTTCCATTCTCCAGAATGTCCTGGCACATATTTTTGAATACTAAATCTGCATAACTCATTTTTACCTCTCCTTTTCTTTGTTATTTTTTAGCTTTGCAAGAATAATATGATGAATTTTACGGAAGAAAAAATTGCGTTACAAATTAGCAAAAATAAAAACATCCCCTCACGCGATGGGCAAATTGTTGCTGGAAATCATAAAGTTCTTTTTTCATAGAATCATCCTCTCCTGCGAGGGGCAAACGGCTGACAGTGCATATCCGATGCAGATTGTGGTGATTAATCACCTCCCACAAGGGACAAACATTTCCACAGTCAAGATAGCAGTTATGCGCGAATCATCCCCTCTCACGAGGGGCAAATGCAGTCTTTCTCAGCGTCAGCGCCGGGAATTCTGAAACATCCCCTCCTACGAGGGGCAAACCAGGTGTAGTATGTAATCTCACTGAGTGCATCCGAAACATCCCCTCCTACGAGGGGCAAACGTGCCTCAATGAATGCATCCAGGTTGTGATTGCGAAACATCCCCTCCTACGAGGGGCAAACGTTATAAAGGGCATATATGCCAAAGTGCTACATGAAACATCCCCTCCTACGAGGGGCAAACAAGCTACTAACCGAAGCGGGGTTACAGCATATCGAAACATCCCCTCCTACGAGGGGCAAACTTCTACGTTGTTTTCGTCCCTATAAATCCACGCGAAACATCCCCTCCTACGAGGGGCAAACAATAATCATAACGGTAAAACCTCCTTATACTCCGAAACATCCCCTCCTACGAGGGGCAAACACTCAGTGTTTATGCGGCTTTCAGCCGCCTTAAACACCTCGTTGTGCAATTTGCACAAATTTAATTTCCAACTCGTCACACATCATTTCCTCTGCATATAATATGCCGAAAAAATATTTTTTTTGCCATTTTTCCAAATATTTTTTTATATTTTTTCAATCCTCATTCCGTATTCATCGTCTATAACAATTTCTTTACCTTCGCTCATGCAATCATTTTTTGTGTATATTTTTACATCTTTAAAAATACCTGTTTCAGGCTGATAAGAGTACTTAAAATTTTTAATTTTTGACTCCCTGACAGCTACCACACGACATTTAAACAACTCTATGTCTGCCTCACTGCTCTGTCCTAACGTTTCAATTTCCGCATCATTCAATATCGCAATTTGAGCCATCACCTCATCGGTATTTGACAAACGGACATTCAGGTTTTTATCTGTCAGGTCGTTTTTCCTTGTGTATATTTCAAACCCGTTTTTAATTTTAATATTTCCGGCGTCTGAATTTGCCTCGTCTATAATTTGACGAACGCGCACATCAATTGAAGCATGGCTGTATACATAATTAATCATGTCAGGCATACCTGACGGTATCAATAGATGACCATTATGTTCATTAATTGCGTCAATTGTTGCGTCAAGATAACATTTTTCATAAATATACTCAGTCCCGCCATAACTGGATAAAGTTGCCGGAATCAACACCTGGACAGTATTCGCAACAACTACACGCTCCCTGATAGTCCCAGCATCGCCATGTCTGTGATATCGACCTATCCTCTGGAATAACAAGTCAATCGGACAGATTGCAGTTATCATATAATCAACATCAATATCAAGGGATTGCTCTAAAACCTGCGTTCCAACAATAATGACGCGTTCAGGTCTTTTGGTTCTATCTTTACCGCACATTGCCAAAATCTCCCGGCTTGTCTCATCTCGTGCATTTATAGTCATTCTGGAATGATATAGAACTATTTTACAGTCATTCTTTTTGCTTTTTTTGATTTTGTCATATACACAGATTGCATCTGCGACTGTATTCATAATCACGCATTCACACCCTCCATCTTTGACAGCATCAACTGCATATCGTGCAATTTTGTCATTGTCGTTTAGTATCGGCAGCAGCTCACATGAGATTTTTTTGTCAGGCATATATTGATGCGATACGTGTTCATGTACCTTTCCGTCTTTTGTAACATACGATATCATCGGGTATCCGTTATGTAATTCTATATTTCCATCACCAAGCACACCCAGCAAATCGCTTTTCGTAGATATTGGCAATGTAGCCGACAACATAATGACGGGAACGCCGAGTTCTCCACATATCTTCAGCAAATCCTTTATCACAGCAAGCATATATGCGTCATACGCATGAATTTCATCAATAATCAGCACCTTTGACGCCAAACCATCCATCCGGACACTCTCAAACCGCACCAGCCTGGCAGCAGTCATTACCTGGTCAACCGTACCAACAGCAGATGCCGCCAATAATCTCTGGCGAGACATATCCGTCCATACAGGCTTTTTATCTGGCTCCCGTAATAGCATTGATTTTGACGTATACAGCTTTGTGTTTCGCATACCGTGTGAGATTAAAAATTCATCCACACGGTCTTGAATCGCCTCTGCAGAAACGCCAGTCGGCAGCCCCATATATATTCCAGACAATCCAGAATGATTACCCAGAACGGCGGCTGCATACAACGCCGCCTCGGTTTTTCCAGAACCGCAATCGGATTCAATCAGCATGCATTTGATGTCATTTTTATGTACAATTTTTTCAACATCATTTTGTACCGGTCTTCCATTGAATCCAAACGCGCTCTTGAAATCCTGCATCACTGGAATTTGCTGCCGTATCATCCCCTCATTGTTCAGGAATTTCAGCGCCTGAATCTTTCTTGATTTCAAAAATTCGTCTATATTTTCATACGATTGATTGTCGAACACGTAGTTGTTTGATGCTATCCAATCCGAGGTAATCATTATACCTAAGATTGCATTTTGTACTACAAACAGCTCTGACTTGCTAATATTTTTGTTTATCAAATTTAAATTGTCAAATTGAAAAACATTCTTTATATAATCATAAATCTCATTCTGGATATGCAGCCATTTTTTTGCCTTTTCTTTATCATCAATTTTTATAATATCAATATCAGAATTTTTTTTCTGCTCTTTTTGATGATGCATCCTGATAATTTGAGATATAATATCTGAATTTTTTATATCAACATCTTCGGCACTCAATTTGTCAAAGATATTCGCACCATACTGCTCATGTCTAAACCGGGTGTCAAATGATACCTGATTTAAGTTTTCTTGTCTTAATATCTCCAGCGTTTCCTCATCACGGCCTTGAAATGTCGGGTGTATTTTTCCTATGTCGTGAATAGCGCAGATAAACACAATTTTTGTTAACAACGTATCGCTATCACAACCAGTTATTTCAGATAGCCTGCTCAACACCGGATGGTAAATACCATTCGTATCAGTCAGGCATTTTGCGACTATTCCGGTCTCCATCATGTGATTGATTAAAGATTTTTTTGGTGCTGTTTTTGCCCATATTTTTGTTATGTCCATTATGTTCCTCCGAAAAAATGATATTATATCCCCTCCGGAGAGAGGCAGACTTGATGCGATACGTGCTCATGCACACTTCCATCTGGATTCATCCCCTCTTGCGAGGGGCAGACTTGACGGCAGATGTTATATGTCTTGATACCATAGAGAAATCCCCTCCTGCGAGGGGCAAACGGGATACAGATATGCAAGAGGCATGGCTGCTATGAGCAATCCCCTCATACGAGGGGCAGACTAGATGGCTGCATATCCCCGTTTTCGTGCAAATGATTCATCCCCTCCTGCGAAGGGCAAACTGGGTGCGTTTCTGCGCGTGTGTTTTCGCGCCCGATTCATCCCTTCCTGCGAAGGGCAAACAGGCATTGTGCCCGGGGTTGTGGCTGTCTCTATGATTCATCCCTTCCTACGAAGGGCAGACGTCAATTCGCTGTCTCGCAGCGTCCTTATCAATCGATTCATCCCTTCATACGAAGGGCAGACACCGACTTGCCGCATTCTGTGACGCCTACGACAGATTCATCCCCTCCTACGATGGGCAGACGCGGGCAAGACGGAGTTTGGCATAGAGGATACCGATTCATCCCCTCCTGCGAGGGGCAGACCTCAGTGTTTATGCGGCTTTTAGCCGCCTTAAACACCTCGTTGTACAATTTACACAAATGCCACTCTCGTTTCATCCACATATTTAATATGCCGAAAAATCCGCCACATTTTCATTTTTTTCAGATTATTTTTTTTGTTTTTCAACTCCCATCACCAGGGACATTCCGGCCCCGTATGATTTAGACCGGCCCACTCCATTTTTAATCAAGTTCCGTAATGCGTTTGCATCACTGACACGCAGCAGGAATTCATATCCGAATACACTTACCGGATGAGAATCACCGCTACTTTTGGTGACCTGGCGCCTGTTTTTTGACAATTCATTAATAGCAATCACATTTCCGGCATTTATAAATTTTCTTTTTACCCATTCTTTTCTGTCGTTTTCATCTGCAATCAGGATATTTGATGACCGCTTTCCAATTCTGGTCTGTTTTTTTGTTGGTTCATACATAGCGAAGATTTTAACAACATCACCGGTATTAATATTAGCGGCCATACTATCACAGTTCTTTGAATTCATTAATCGTAATGAATCCGGGATTTCATACGGTTCAATGTCGGACTGTATTATCAGATTTTTTCCAATTACCATATACAGTACATTATGGTATGCACGGTTACAGTGAAACATTGACTGAATAATTTTATGTGTAATATCTGAATTTTGTACAAAGCTTTTACACTCGAATGTGCTGATAATCATTAATTTCGCCCTCCTTAATCTCTGAAATTCCCTGGCTGACAGGTTCTGCCGGAATGCAGCATTTGCTTCCAAGATAATACTGCCATACAGGAGCCTTTAATGCCGCTTGGATTTTATTTAGTGTTTCTTCATCAGAAATCAGATATAAAACAAATCTGCGGCCGACAAGATATTCCTTATCAATCAGCGTCGCTGCATATAAACGACCGCCATTTGCTGTTGGCATTCCCTTTTCTTTATCCATTACTGTCTGGTAATCAATCAGCGTATCAATTGAATTAATGGTCGCCGATTCCAACATTGACCCGGAATTTTTAACATCAAGATATAGCTCTGTGGAGTTTGTCAAGACATCAATCCTTTTATCGTTCCTCTCGTATCCTAATGCACAGGCAATCATTCCTATGATACCGCTTTTCGTGGGAGCCAGCTCAGTATATCTCTGAGATGGCCCAAGGCTTCTGATTCGCCATGACTGGAGCATGGCGGAACAGACCAGCTTTAATTTTTTAGAATTTTTCATCAATAATATCCCCTACTTTTTTAACGGCTTCTTTCCATGACATATGCTCAGCACCATTCAGCATTTCCGGAGATTCTCCAGTGTAAATTCTTGCCAGGTAATCTGAATCATCTGCAAAGTCTCCGCTTGTAAATTCGTTCATGGCATTCAGGAACTTATCAGCTTCAGTCTTAGCAGCTGCACTTCCCCTTTTAACCATTTCTTTAATACAGTATGTATCAGCCGTACGTCCTTCTCCGTCTTCCTTGATTGTGATATATACGCCAACCGGGTCAGGACGTGACGCAAACGAATTCTGGCCACCGCTCGGAGCAGATGTGGCAATATCATTAATCACACACTTGACAGTCTCAACAATCACAGTCTTAATACGCTGCACATTCTTTTCGTCTGACATGTCTACACCTTTAATCAGGTTGTCATAAAATTTTCCTACATCAATGCTTGCGTATTCATAATACACATGATTGGAAAATTCTTTTTCATCCAGGTATCCGGCACCGCTCTGTCCACTTTCAGTTTCGCTTGCCATTGCTGACAGATAGTTATCAACAACGATATAGTAATCGCTGTCCAGTGTGGCTTTCCCTAATGAATAACTATGATTAACACACATAGCGCTTTCAACAGTCTCCATTACACCAGACGTCGCCATTCTGCCAAACAATGAACACTCAACACCATATTTTCTTAATGGCAGCTTTGCTTTTAATGCTAAAATAATTCTCTGTGAGGCCGAATTCTTCGCACTGTTTTTTGCCTTACTGCCTTTTTTCTTATCATTTTCTTTTTCCTTCTCTTTTTCTGCTGCCTCTTTCTTGGCCTGCTCCCAGTCCTCTGGTGTCTTGATGACATCACAGAACACTTCGACGATGTCTTCAACGTCATACTTTGTGACAATCAAAACCTGATTTGTAACATCAAATCCATTTTTTGTCTCCAGAGCGCATGACAAAATGCTTTTGACAATATATTCAGCCATAACGTCAGCATTTTCAGTATACAAATCTGTTTCTTTTTTTAAGAATTCTTTTTTAAAGATATCTTTCATTGCTCTGGTTCTGTATACATGCTCCATGCTGTCACCGTTTAATCGTTCCAGGCGTTTCTCTAAATTTTCACGCCATACTTTTTTCTTTGACTGTGACGAAATTCTGTTGTATCTTTCATTATCAATAATCACGTCTTTTACCTGTCCTGCTCCATCACAGTTTAAACGTGAAATGCCATATCTTTTTCCTATGTGTACTTCAACTAACATTCTTTTGCTCATTATTTTTTCTCCTTTTTCTTATCAATTTTTTTAATGCCGGCAATTACATCAATCCACTCATTTCTTGTGTTATAATATGGCCAGCACAGAATATCCGTCATCAGTTTTGCTGTGTCAATTTTAGTGCCTTTTTTACACATTTTTATATATCTTTTTATGTATCTTATTAAGATTGCTTTCTCATCTTCATCAATGAGATAACCGATTTTTTGCTGTACTGCCGCAGAACCCTCATCATATATTTCATGCAGGCAATATTCAAACGGGTCTCCTTCTTTGCATTCCTGCTGCACATATATACTGCACATATCAACGATAAAATCCCTCATATATCCGGCATAACACCATGGAGTATCTTTCAGAATATTTTTAATCGTTATTTGTTGGAATCCTCGCAATTCATCAAAGCTGACATTATACGCTCGGCGCAGCTGTATCTTTTTTGCATTATCCAATGCCTTTACGCGTTCCAGAATCATATCAACCTGTTCACGGGTTTCTTCGTAATTCATTTTTTACCTCCGTTCTTTGCTAATGCTTTTCTTACGGCAATACTCTTGCCTTTCGGAATCGGAATACTGTATATTAACCTGTTTGCATACCCTGACGCATCGTCAACATATTTATTTACTATGCTTCTCAGCGCTTCCATGTATTCCTCTTGATTACAGTATGCTGACTTTTTTATGTTATCGATATCCGGAATGAAGAAATTTTTAAATAAATTTTCGCAATATCTCCAATACCTGTTCATCGTAGTATTCCGTACGGTCACCAGATTAAATTTGTTCTTTGTAAAGAGCTGTTCGCCAATTGAAGACAAAGCAGTTTCAATATCTCCGATTCTTTGCTGCATGCGTTTTGCAATGCCTGCTTTATTCTTATTGCTTCCATATGGTACATACTCCATACCAATCATATCTATAAACATATCAGTAGCCTGTTTTTTTAACTGGTCATCCAGGATACACTCTGGCAGCATACACGGATATTTCCCCTGTGATAGAAACGAACCCCTGTCCTTAGAAACATAGTATGCCGTCATTTCAGTCTTTACAGTCTCATCTCCATCGGCTTCTCCACTTCTAACTTTCAGCCTTAAGTCTGCTGCAAATAATGCATCATACAATGAATTCCTCAGTACTCGCGGAGCAGAATGGTTACCAAAAATATTTGCATATGACTTAATCCCCATCCATACTTCATTTGAATTTGTAAACTCCATACCGGTTATCATGTCTTTATTTTTTGGCTTAGGAATAACTGTAACCGATGGCTCTTTATTTATCAGCCAGAACTGTCTTGCCGTCTTCATCATATCGGAACCATCTGGTGCTTTGAACAGCATTATTGATTTATAAATTCTTTTGATAGTCTTCTTTTCCATATCAATAGAGCTGTAATCTGGACGCAGATAAGTTATCGGAAAAAACATACCTTCAAGCAGTGGAACCTGATACTTCTTTTGAAACATTGAATTTACCGCATAGTTGTATGAATCCCACTTCCAAACCGGGATGCCGTCATCACATTCTGAATCGTCGTTAGCGATGTTTAATAAAATACTTGAAAATAAACTTTTGTCTTCCGCTGCATCAAAATGATACATGGCAGGAGGGCTTGGAATACAGATAAGTCCCGTAACATATGACTGACCTCTCATACCAGCAATGCAGCTATCCATTAAAATTAAATTCATATATTCGTCAAATTTTACACTATTTGCAAATTCAATATGTCGCCCGTCAATTTGTGCTTCATCATAATATGAGTCCCTGTTATCTATTCCTCCAAAATTTTCAATGTAATCATTAACATCCACATGCTGAAAAAATACCTTATTATTTCCCCCACATTGCTTTGCATTAATTGAAGAGACTGATGCAATACTATTTTCCTTGAATACACTTTCTGCGGTTTTTGCATCAACCTGCATGAATGGCTTTTCTTCATCAAACAGGTCAAATGACGTTCCATTTTTTATGCACTCATCAAAATATGCATCAATTTTGTCAGCATCAAACCGGCCATTATTGAAAACAGACATCAACTCATCGTTTACTCTTCTTCCATAAATGTCAATAATAACTGCTTCAGCTAATCTCTGCTGTAATCTTCTGACAATGGCAAAATCTTTGCTTTCAGCACTACATTTATACATATGGGCGTTGACGATATAATCTCTCAATCCAACTTTAAGCACCTCTCCGGTTTCTTTATCAACCACTCCCATCCAGGGTTCTGTAAGTACATCAAATATCATCTTTTTTCTCCTTTCTGATGTTCTATATTCAATATGCTGGAATTTTTGAGTGCGAATATTTTTTTGCGGATTTTTTACAACAAAAAAACACCGCCTATAAGCGGTGTAAAACTATACAGCCTATTTTTCTATTTTTCTCATATCTAACGCCCATATTTATTATTATCTTTTTTACACAAAATTAACAATCTCCTCTTTGTAATATTCTCCACATTGTAACAAATTTATATTACCTTTATTTTGTTCCTTCCATCCAAAAGATTTCATTTGTTTTTTATGAATGCTCTTTTCTTTCTCTGAATCATAATGATATGTTACAATATGCTTTTGTTGATATCCAATGCATATATTATTAATATATTCCGCATTATCATTTTGATATATAAATATTTTGCTGATAGTATCTTCTAAAATTTTCATCTTTTTTCTCCTTTATGATGTTCTGCATTCAATATGCTGGAATTTTTGATAAGCATAGAAATTTTTGCGATTTTTTTTGCAAGCCTCTACAAATATTGACATATCAAGTATAATATGTATACTGTATACATCATATGAGGTCGGAAACGGTTCCCGACACACTCCATCTGGAGTACCTGAGATGCTGGATACACCGCCCAGTCATATGATTTCTACAAAAAAAACAGCCTCCCTTCAGAGAAGCTGCATATTTTCAAATTCCAAATTTCTTTTTCAGATATTCTTTCTTCTTGTCGTACACCATCTGGTCTTCCAGCCACAACACCGGAAACGCCTGCTGCAAATATTTTTCTGCATCTTTTTTCATTTTAATTTTTGTCACATCCCCGCCAAACTGGTCGGACTTGATGTCATGCCAATCTAAAACCATCTTTGCAATTTCCTGGTCTGATGTATTGTGGACTTTTCCGGCGATATGCTTGAAATCCAGGATAGTATCGTCCATCATATATTCAGGAATATAATCATCCGTTTCTGATTCATTAACACCTGAAATATCGTATGGAATACCGTTCTCATCCACCCAGACGATATGACCGAATGGAGCCGCCCAGCATATCTCTCCACGGTTAAACGCTGCTTTCAGCATGCATGCAAAATAATAACAATATCCGTTGGCGAACTGCTGATATAGCACCTCTTCTGTTTCTCCGTATCCTTGTTTTACTGAAAAATCATAGATAAACTGCAGTACCTCTTCGTCTGCCTTTGGATGCACTCTTTGAATCTTTTGTAGCCATTCTGAAAATTTATCTTTCATCTTCTTTTCCTGCCTTTCTGGTCATTATATGTTTAATATGCCGAAAAACAGAAGGACAGAAAAAATCAGAAAACTATATTTTTTAATGTTTTGCTTACTTTTTGCACACAAAAACCCGCCACGCTACGCGTTGACGGATTTATTTTTTTTTCTTGTATTCTTTTTTCTCCTGAGAAAACAACTTTACAAATTGCTGCACTCATTTATATTCTGTAGAATTTCATTCCAACTTTTTATTTCCTCTTTTATTACATTTTCTTCTTTTCCGTTGATTTTTTCAAACACAAATTTAACTTTTGCACATGAAATTTCATTAAAATCAATTTCATTTGTACAAACATTTTTTTCTTCTATATTCCAACCTGGAAGTATTCCTTCAGCAAACCGAAGTTTAACTTTGTTATCCAGCAAGTCTGCTTCCGTTATTTTCCACCATGATGATACACCTTTAAGTCCAGCGTCAAAAAATATATAAAATTCAATCATATAAATATCGCTCAAATCTTTTTCATCAACTGGATTATAATACATATCATTTTCTTTTAGAAATGAGCCGTCTGTTTTTTGCACGCATCGAGTAATTATTCCTTTACGTCTTTTATTTGATACAAATTTGTACTTATTGCCTTTATATACAGCTACCAACATTATTTACATCATTCTCCTGCATGAATTAGACATTCTCAGACCTCCTCTCCAGCACCCACATAATGACCATCTGCACCTGCGGCAGCATCGTCAGAATCATCACGCTAAACGCCGACATCCACGCGGCAAACACCAGCACCAACGCAGAGCCGATTTCATCAATCCCTCCTCCGTCAGTCATATTTATCAGCGCCGCGCCGCCAGCCAATACAGCAGTAGCAGCCAACACAGCAATAATCAAATTTGCCATAAACATTCCGGCATACCAGAGCATCTTCCTCCAGCCAATTTTTGTTTCGCCTTTTTTTAAAATTTTTTTACTGATTGGCATCAACAGCCAGCCACAAATCGGAACCAGAATCAGCAAGGGGAACGAGAAAACGCCAACAATCAGCCTATCCGGCCCGGCCGACGCAACAGCAATCAGCCAGACAGCCGCAGCCAGGATTTCCGTAATCAGATTTGTTTTTCCTGAAATCGTCATATTTTTAACACCTCCTTATCTGCAAAAAGCCTGAAGAACAAAGCCGGCAGTAAAGCATTTATTTTATGTATTTTTTATCAACATACCGCGGGAATACGTTATTTTTGTATGTATTTTTCCTGCTTTTCTTCTTTTTCCAAAACATTATTTTTCAATCTCAACATATTCCAGATTTTCATCTTCATCTTCATCCAGCAAATCACTTAAATCTTCTTTGCTTACCGGCAGCCATTCATTTCCATTTACCCCAACAACAGCAAAGACCTCGGTGCAGTCTTCAGCTTTGGTACATACAATAGCCAGCCCTGATTCAAGAATCATCTCCGCACATGAATAATACAGATTTTCTTTTGTTTTCTTTAAGTCTTCCGGCTTAATCACTGCATCCAGGCCAACAGAAAAGACATCGTTTCCAATTACTATGCTGATGACTTTTTCTTTCTGGATGTTCAGAATTCTGTCAACCAATGCTGCAGTTTCAATCTTTGCCTTTGCAGACATTCTTTCATCCAAATCACTACGGTAAACTTCGTTGTCCTGGTCATACAGATTCTGAATGGCCTGAATTACAAACGGCTCTTCACCATTCCACCTCTCCATTCTCGCCAGCTTTGTCTTATCGTCATAATTTTCAAGGAAATAATCGTAGAAGTCATACATTTCCTGTCTCTCATCAGCATCAAACTCGTGGTCTTTATCAACCAGGCCACTTAAAATCGCGCTTCTGATATTTAAGTAATCAAGCACCCGGTCAACGGAATCCGGCTCGTCAAGCATATACTTTTTAAATGACACCAGCATTGTTCCGGGCGGCAGCATATCACCTGCCAGTCCTGCCTCAAGTTTTTTTCTTTTTTCTTTTCCTCTTCTTTTTAAAATATTACTCATTTTTATCCTCCTTGATTTTGAATTTTCTTTTTAGGTATTTTTTCTTTTTTTGATAAATCCCGCCGAAATCTTCTTCATATATCGTGAATGATTTGACAAATTTGTTTGCTTCTTTCAGAGAAAGCTTAGTCACATCCCCACCAAACATTTCTGATTTGATGTCATGCCAATCCAGAACCATCTGGGCGATTTTCTGGTCTGTTGTATTATTCACAACACCGGGAACATGCCGGAAGTCTTTTACTATGCTTTCCATCATAAACTCCGGAATGTAGTCATTGGTGTCTGAATCATCTACTCCGGAAATATCATACGGAATGCCGTCATCATCCACCCAGACCATATGGCCATAAGGCGCCGCCCAGCATACCTCGCCGCGCTTGAACGCAAGCTTTAGCATATGCGCGAAGTAATAGCAATAACCGCTTTCAAATTGTGTATATATCGCTTCTTCTGCCGCTTCGGATTTCTGCATCGTCCTGAAATCATATATAAACTGCAGCACCTGTTCGTCAGATTTTGGGTGCACTGATTTGACTTTTTTTATCCAATCTTTTTTAATCATTTTTTTAGTCCTTTCTAAAATATCGCCGCGTATCTTACCGACACATATCTAATATGCAGAAAAAACCAAAATCAGAATATTTTTTACGGATTTTTTTGCAGGCAGGCGAATGCGGGCAGCCAGCACAAGCCGGCAAACGCAAGCAGCACAATTGCGGACAAACAGGCAAACAAAATGCAGGCAGAAAGATACCGACGGCAAGACCGCAATCCGGCATATATCAGCCGCCAATAACTACCCGCTCCGTCAACACACTTTCGCCCGCATCTTTTCTTATACAGAGAACAAAATCTCCGGTATGCAGCCGCTTTACTCCCGGCGCCTCCGGCGCCGGCCATTATCTTACATCAGCCATCTCACCGGCCGCCATTTTGCCGGCCATTACCGCCATTACCTCGGAATCGCCATCTTGCCAGCAGCTGCTTCACCGGCATCGCATCAGTCTTTCGGCAGTTCTCCCTCCGGCATCCCTTTTCCTGAAAGCTCTTCCAGCTTCGCATCAACCTCAGCTTCCGTTTTCTGCATTTCGCAATCCAAAAATGCATCCGCATCAGTCAGCTCTTCATCAGTATCGGGTTCCTCGCCGTTAAACATAGTCACCATCTCTTTTAACTTTTCTTTCGGTATACCGGCATATGTCTCACCATCACCACACTCAATCGCAAATATGGTGAACGTACCGTCAATGGAATCCACCTGGCTCACAATCAGGATTCCGTGGTCATGGAACATCTTCCCGCAGGCATACAGCAAATTGGCTTCACTGTCAGGCATATCCCCGGAACGGCAATCAGCAGTACTACATGCACTGAAATTCGGGGCATCCTTGTCAACATAAAAGCTAAATACACATTCATCGCCAAAAACAAGATTCACTGACAAATCCCCATCAATCTTCAACAGCTTTTCAACCAGGTCATCAGCCCTTGTTCTCTCATCATCCGGCATAAAATCAATATATGCATCGCGCTCAATCAGAAGCGCATCATCAAACATTTCTTCCATTAGCTGAAGCACCGGCGGCTCCTCGTCGTAATGGCTGTACAGGTCAAGCTCAAAACAGCTATTGTCATTCAGATATGTTTTGGTGAAATAATCATAAAATTCAGAAAGTTCTTTTTTCTCTTCTTTTGTTAATACCTTTCCTGCGTCTATACCTTCTTTGATTTCTCTCTCAATATCGTCCAGAAATTCAATTGACGCATCAAGAAACTCTGACTCCCCTTTCTTTGTTTCTACGTTTTTCTTGAAATTTTCAAGCAGTGTTGCACTCATATTTTTGTCTCCTTTTTTTGTTATTTTTTTTATATACATTCAGTATGCGGGAATTTTGGAAATGGGTAGTGTATTTTTGTAGATTTTTTTTATTTTTTTTGCAAAAAAAAGAAAGCATACGGTATTTCGCATGCCTTCCTGTTTTTGTATTGCAACTTATATCTTATCATATCAGAGTCTTTTGACTGCTCGAATCCTGTCTTATCGTAGAGTTTGATAAGGTCAGCGTCTATGCTGCCATCCAGTGGCCGTCTGTTACCGTATACTTCTGAACAGTTTAAAAAAAGGAGCAAAAGAAAATCTTTTGCTCCTTGTGTTAGCGAATCAGCATAGAGCCGCAATTGCAACTCTAATATCAGATGGCCGCATTGAACGAGGGCTGATTTCATATACAGCCTCATACATTGCAGCTATACCTTCGGATGCACCTATCATCCTCAGGCTTTCTTTTGCTGGCATAGCCTTGATACCATGGCATCTATACGCCAATGGCGAACGGCTAATGTCAGCATCTCGTCCTTTAACCGTTCTGCAGATATGAAGCTGCAATTCTCTATACTGCTCATTCACGTCAACGCGGATGTCAGTCTTAAAACTGCAATTTCTTGCTTTCCACATTTCCGGCATTACATCTAATGCATTTAATGCCTGCAGAAATGCTTCTTTTGCCATTTCGTTTTTCTTTTTAAAAAAATTAATCATAGTTCCTTCCTTTCTTGCCGTGCAAAACGACAGATAAATATTAATAGTCGTAAGAAATATGACAAATTTTTAATGAAACAAAAAGCTTTCAGGTTTGTATCAAGCACTAGCACTTTTCTTCGTATTTTTTCGTATTGGCCTCAGCCTTTCGCTTGTTCATTCTGAGCAAATTGTTGACGACGAACCGGAAAGAGAATAAAATAAAGACAGAAAGAGAGAGAGTAAAAAATATGTCAAACAATATCAAATTTGTTTCAGAAAACAGAAGTAAGTTTCTGACAACAAAAGAATATCATGGATACGGCCAAATCCTTAAAATTTCAGACGATGGAATTGAAAAACATATCGTAGTGAAGCCAAAAGACCCGGTCTTTGGAATCACCATTAAATTTTTAGAAACCGGCCATCCACAATTTTCAATTCCTGATGTTTCTATCGATGACACGGCAATCATACTAAAAAATCTTGAAGAAACAAGGAATTTTACAACAGACGAGATGAATTAATCCAGGGCGCAATTTAATTGCGTCCTTTTTTTCTTTTTCTTTATTCCTGCATATTGTATTTGTAAATATTTAATCCAACAAGAAAGGAAGAAATTAATATGAAAAAAGCAGTTAGCAAGTACGGAAAATCAGAGTTTTTGTATGGTGTTTTTGCACTACTATTCATGTTGTTGTTCATGTTTTGTCTTGTCTCTGTCACCATGTTCGGAATCAAAAAGTTCATGCAGCCAATCAAAAAAGATGTAGTGGTTGACGGATTTCACTGGGAGCGGGTAATCAAAGCTGATAAGGCTATTGCCACAGGGGATAACCAAACTCCATATTGGCCAAAAACAAGCATCAGCGAAAATCAGAACAAAGACTATACAGAATATTACAGTGTTACTGTCCAAGAAGAGAATAGCCACGGGAAAAACATTCAAAGAAGATATCGAATGACGAATCTTTCTGATTGGAAAAGCCTAAAGAAAGGCGAAAAAGTAACTCTCATGGTTGACAGATTTAACTTCGCAACGCTTACCTAAAACCTTGAAGCTTACACAACTGCCATATGAGCAAGAAAGAACATGCCAATTAGACATGTTCTTTCTTTTTTTTGCTATCAAAACCACTCATCGCCCCAATATCCATACCCACGATTTCTCATAGAATAGCAGCTTTCACAAATCCCATACTGATAGTTATACGGCAACGCCCTTCCACAGTCAGGGCACTGTCTTCTCTTCAGCTGCTTTGTTTTCAGTACCTCTGTTAGCGTATCTGAAACTTCTTTTTTCTTTTTTCTTATCAGTTCTTTTTGTTCTTCTCTTGTATCAGGCATACCGAAAAGCCTTACAAAGTTGTGTATGAGGTCATATTTCTGGTACAACCATTCAAGTTCCTGGATTCTTTTGTTGATGTCTGAAATACTTACCGCGCGCCGCTTTTCTATGTCAAGAACCTCAATTTCACCTGTCAGGTCGACCGTATGTTCTTCTGCCACCAGCTTGGCAATAGTCTGCCATAAGAACACCATGTCATCGTTCTTTTCATTAAACGGAATATTGATGAGACGGTAAATCAGGTCTTTATTGTCTGTATAGTTCTCAATCCACTCACACAGTTTAAGCTGCTGCTCAATATCTGCCTTCAGGAACAGGCTTTCTGTCTCCACCTCATCCCACTTATTCATAACGTCAGACAGTTTTCCTTCCACCGCTGTCAGGAATCTCGGGAACCGAATACGGGCAAAGTTGATATCTTCCGGCTTCATGCTCATTGACCTACGGATGAATTTTCTTCCTTTTCCGGCGGTAAATTTTCCTTCATCATAGATACCTTTTCTTCCCGCTCTTCCGGCAATCTGCTGCACCTCTTCCGGTTTCAGAAGTCTGACCTCATATCCGTCAAACTTTTCAGTTTCCAGAAATACAACTCTTTTTACCGGCAGGTTCAGCCCCATTCCAATCGCGTCTGTTGCAACAACCACCTGAGTTTCTCCACTCAAAAATCTCTCAGTTTCTGCTTTTCTGGTTTCATACGGCAAAGCGCCGTAAATCATACTACACACAATTTTTTTTGCCTGCAGCTCTGCGGCAACATTGATAACGCTTCGTTTTGAGAACACAATCAGGGCATCGCCAGGCTTCACACCATCCGGGAACCGGAACCCATCTTCATCCAGCGTTAAAGGTGTCATGCGTTCTTTTCGGTCAATTTCTACTATTTCGTCACCACAATACTCAACCAAGCGTCTTACGATATCTTCAGCATTTGGCGCCATACAGATATGTATTTCTTCAGCACAAAGTCCAAGAATTGCAGCAGTCCAGGCACCGCCCCTGCTCTCATCTGCAATCATCTGGCACTCATCAATTACCGCAACGTCATAATGCTTACCCAAATCAGCCATTTCTATTGTTTCCGAAACGTGAGAAGCGCCGTTTACAATGGCTTCCTCTTCCCCAGTCAGCAGAGAACATTCAACACCCGCCGCATTCGTATTTTCGTATACTTCAAGAGCCAGAAGTCTTAACGGGGCCAGATATGCCGCTTCACGCGCCTCCCTGAATTTCTGCAATGCTGTAAATGTTTTTCCTGAATTAGTCGGCCCAATGTGAAGTATAAACTTTCTTTTCATCATCCGGGATTTCGGATACGCATCTTTAATATGCTCTGGAATCGCAGTCACAACCGCTTCACTCATCCTCTCGTATTCATTAAGAGTCTCCACCTCTTCGCAATAATGGTTGTAATGTACCATCATTTTATTTTTAATTTTCTCAGCCGGCAACTTTTCCACCAGCTTTTCAAAATCCGGGGATTTCTTGAACGCCTCAACAGCGCTTACTGTCATCTTGTTCAACTGATTCTTTTTTAAATCCGGGTTTTTCTTTCTCGCTTCTTCCTTGTATTTTCTTCTGTATTCACCCTCAACATACTGCTTTGCATATGTTTTTGCTGTTTTTTCGTTTTCTTTTAGAAATTCCTCAAAACTCATCAATTCAGTCATTCAATATCCTCTCCTGTACAAATTATTTTAGATTTCTTTTTGTTTTTTTTCTATATCTAAATCTAATATGCCGGAATGTCTACATACAAAAGAATTTTTGCGGGTGTTTTTAAGTATTTTTGCAAGAAAAAGCAACCGGCAAAAGCTGGCTGCTAATCAACGCAGAATTTAAGGTCAACTATATCGTCTACGAATTAAGAGTTTTGTATTTAATTTCGCACGCAGGATTGAATTCCACATTCGAAGTCCAGTAACAAATCCAGCTCTGCTGGCGAGTTATCAATGTCCATAGAGAGGCTCGAACTCTCACGCCTTTCAACACATGAGCCTAAATCATGCGCGTCTGCCAATTCCGCCATATGGACATAAATCGCAGTGACAAGATTTGAACTTGCACGCTTTTCAGCAATTGATTTTGAGTCAACCTCGTCTTCCGAATTCCGACACACTGCGAAAATGCGCCAGGAGAGACTTGAACTCTCACGAAGATAATTAAACTTCTTTGGATTTTAAGTCCAATGCGTCTGCCTATTCCGCCACTGGTGCAAATTTAATTTTTCTTTCCTGCTTCTTGCAGGCAACTTAATCGTTTCATCTATTTTTACCTCTTTTTTTCTTATATTTTTTAACAGCCAATACAGGAATCGAACCTATGTTTTCAGAGTCAGAATCTGATGTGCTACCATTACACCAATCGGCTAAAATTCGGACGGAGCGGCTCGAACGCTCGACAATGTGCATATCAGGCACATACTCTACCATCTGAGATACATCCGAGAGCCGACAACTGGGCTTGAACCAGTGGCCTACTGATTACGAATCAGTTGCGCTACCAACTGCGCCATGCCGGCATTAAGATGGCGGTAAGATTCGGACTTACGATAGCAGAGTTGCAGTCTGCGGCCTTAAACCACTTGGCGACGCCATCAAAAATACGGAGTGTAAAGGATTTGAACCTTTGTGCCGCGATACGCGACGCTGGATTAGCAATCCAGTGCAATTAACCTGCTCTGCCAACACTCCAAAGAGCAGATGCAAAAATTTTCGCAGGAGCTACCCGCTGACGGAATTGAACCGACTGCCAAAGCTATACTGACTAGAACACTGTTTTACATCTGCAACACCGCATCCAGGACTTGAACCCGGGACCTAAAGATTAGAAATCTCTTGTTCTATCCAACTGAACTAATGCGGTAAAAACATTCGCAGAGAGATTCGAACTCCCATAAACCACGGTCCGTAGCTGTGTGCTCTATCCCTTGATAACTCGCTTACGCTCGTTACCAGACTACGGGCGAAAACTTCGCCCTTCGATAGGCTATGCGAATTTAAACGCCGTCTGAGGGATTCGAACCCCCATGCCCTTTCGGACGCCAGTATTCAAAGCTGGTGCATTCCCATTTCTGCGACAAGACGGCAAAAATAAAATTTATCAAAAAAAACATTAAAAAAAACTGGGCTGGTCAGATTCGAACTGACGTGATACAGCAGTCAAAGTGCTGGGCCTTACCGCTTGGCGACAGCCCAATATTTTTTCCGGCAATGCCCTTTTTCGCCCTGTGTCCTCACAGATTTGCAGGTTGAAACGCTATCCCATGCTCTCGCGTACATTGCCAAACAGACACGGAGTGAGTCGAACACCCATCTTCGGTTTTGGAGACCGACATGCTACCATTAACACCACGCGCCTACATATTTTCAACTATCTTTTCCAATACCTTAATCAACACCTTCAGCTGGTCTTGATTATACACAACCGGCCGTCTATCGTCTTCAGAAGTTGTAAGCTCCCATTTTCCAGGGCTGTCATATTTGTTTTCAATCGTGAACCAGGCAGGCTTCCCCTGCAAAGTTGCGCCAATCACCATTTGATTCATTTTCTTATCCTTTCTTTCTTCTTACTTTACATATTTTTTCAGCTCTTTAATCAGCTCACTTATCTGTGATTTAGTATATACCACAGGTTCACCCTCTTCTGACGACAGGACTTCAACCTTATCTGTATCTCTATGCTGGCTAACCATAAGCCAGGCTTCTCTGCCATACTCATCGCAGCCGCAAACTTTTGCATATTTTTTGTTAGATTTTTTTATCACTATTTTTCTCCTTTCTTTCAACATTCAAAAATATTAAAATAATTGCCCACCCCTATACCCATAATTTTCCAATTTTTAAGCATCCTGCCGGAGTTGAACCGGCGCCGCCGATTTGGAAGACCGGGGTCATATCCGTTAGACCAAGGATGCATATATATCAGCACTGCCATACCGGCAGCCGCCACACAGACGACTTATGCTTAAAAGTTCGCATACCGATATAGTCTTACATGCCTCCGCTTTCCGCGCCCACATCCAACAACGTCAGATGCGTCACATACTTGCATTTTCGCAGGTAACCTTCGCAGAAACCTGCTGCCTCGCCGGTAACTGTATTGGTCTCGTATATCCTTACGCTGAACCAATTTCTCCCCGCTCGGACTACCGTAGAATCCCACAGGATTCATAGTGGATATTTTTGACGAAGGTTTTATGTATTCTTTTTGCTTTTCAGCAAGAGCTGGCAATCGGAGTCGAACCGATAACCTCATCATTACAAGTGATGCGCACTGCCAATTGTGCTATGTCAGCAAAAGTGACTCCGGCGGGATTCGAACCCTGCATTATCGCCGTGAAAGGGCAATGTCGCTAACCGTTAGACCACGGAGCCAAAATGTCAGATGCAGGGCTTGAACCTGCGACTTCCGATTTGTAAGAACGGCACTCTCCCAGCTGAGTTAATCTGACAAAGAATTGCGGGAGACGGACTTGAACCGACGACTTCAGGGGTATGAACCCTGCGAGCTATCCAACTGCTCTATCCCGCAGTACCGGATGCGAGAATCGAACTCACGGCCTCCTGGTCCCAAACCAGGCGCTCTACCAAACTGAGCCAATCCGGTATATGCAGCAGACACGCTGCCGCAATATTGCAGGTGACGAACCTGCAAGAAAAGCGAATGTTGTCATCATACGCTGCGACCTTATCGGTCAAGCGACCCCACCGGGATTTGAACCCGGAAATCTCCTGATAGACAGTCAGGCGGAATAACCAATTATCCTATGAGGCCATTATATATACTGGCTTGCGCTTCAAGCATATATCCGCAAATATATACCCGCACTCTCTTTGCAATAAAGCGTAAGCCGAATGGGCAGGGTGAGATTCGAACTCACAATGTTTCTAGTGTGACGGTTTTACAGACCGCTTGCTTCAGCCATTTTGCATACCTACCCTAAATATGTATCAACTTTGTATTGCAATAATGATAATCAACTTCCATTATTACTTCATCTCCTTTTTTCTTTCACCTATTTAATATTATTTAATATGCTAGATTTTTTCTCAATCGGACGAAAAATCCAAAATATTTTTTAAAATATTTTTCCAATCCCTTTTCAGCTAATCGTTTCCCAGACCAGCCTCATCAAATTTTTGTTGTACCCTCTCGAACAAGAATCTTCGGTTACTTTTGCATGTCTGACTTTTCTATTGTATTCCTTCCGTCTTGACCGCATATTCACTTTGCATTCTCTTCTATACCAAGACCGGTTATACACTTTTTCTCTGTTTTTTGTCATCATATGTTTCACCTCATTTTTGTCCTAATGTACACTGCCTGCACAGAGATTTGAACTCTGGACCTTGAAATTAAGAGTTTCCTGCTCTACCAAACTAAGCTATACAGGCGATTTTCAGGATTTATCCTGCAATGCGCCTGACGTGATTCGAACACGCGATATACGGGTTAAAAGCCCGCTGCCATACCGCTTGGCTACAGACGCAAATCAATATTCTGTTTTCGGCATTTCGCCTTCTGTTTTCGTTTTGTTTTTCTCATTACTTTTAATTCTCCTGTTTATTTTTTTTTGCATTTTTCTTGTTTTTTGTATGTTCCCGACATTTATGTCGGGGACATCAGCTGATGCGGCGGGACTTGAACCCGCAAACCCTTCGGTTAACGGCCGAACGCGCTACCTATTGCGCCACACATCAATATTTCTTTACGGGTAAAAAACTCACCCGCCAATCACATACAGCCATAACTATATGCTAAATGGAGCATACGGGAATCGAACCCGCCGCCTCCTGCTTGCAAAACAGGCGTCGCCCCATTGCGACTAATACCCCATATTCGCCGGCAGCCTTCCTGCCGGCATATTTAACTTACCTGCTATACATCTTTTCAACTCCGTCTTCAAACTTAACGGTAATCTTATCCGGATATCCGGACTGGTCAGATGTATACGGAAGATGTCTCATTTTAACAATCTTTCCTTCTTTTTTGTGATTGCTTTCGCATTTCTGACACTGTTTTTTGTCTCTGTATTCTGTTCCGCAAATATCGCATTTCCAAAGTGTAATGTCTTTCATTTTTTCTTCTCCTTCTCGCTTTTTTTAGGAAAAATATTCCAAAATATCTTCACACCGAATGACCTTTTCTTTTCTGCCAAACGCCTCATTCCAAGGTGCCTGATTCTGAGTCAGAATCGTCAAATCGGTTGCAGAAAAATCAGCAAATCTGTCAACTACTTCTTCAATTCTTTTTCTGTCTTCTTTTTCAAATCCTTTTTGTGCTTCTTCCAGTCTCCGGAATCTGATTTGAATATCAGTGCTGCCGAACTGTTTATATTTTCTGTACACTTCCGGAATCACCGGCCCAAAATCCCACGCCTCAATATCTTCTGAAAAGCATGGCTTTTTGGTATGTATCAGGGAATATGCCTGAATCAGATAAAGGATTTTCTGAAGTTTCAGATTAGAAATGCCGTAATCTTTGACTTCGCTGTATGTAATTACATATTCTGCCACATCTTGAACGTCGTACATTTTTTCTGCTCCTTTTTTCGTGTATTTTTTCTTTACACTTACAGTATGCCAGAATTTTCAAAAATGCGAAATTTTTTGCGGATTATTTTTTGGTCTCTGCGTTCAGCCAAGAACCAGACAAAACCAAGTGGACGGTAGAGGAATCGAACCTCTGACGCGCAGGGCTTCAACCTACCGCTCTTCCGCCTGAGCTAACCGTCCAAATTAGACGGTATAAAATCGTGTTTTCATAGTTTTCTCCTTTTTTCAGCATCCGGGTGCCTGTTCCGTCAGCATCAGTAAGAAAAATTCTTACCAGGCTGCGGCTTAAACATCACCCCGGGTGCCTGTTCCGGAATAAAAGAAAAACCGCCTGCCTGGATATATTTCCAGCAAACGGTCTAAGTATTGTAAAATCCATCATATATAACGCAATCCCTGCGTATAATCAAAATTTCAACACTTCAACCGTCGCTTATTCCACGCGTATTTTTGTTCTCCACAATCATTAAAACTATAGACTAACCCTGTAAAATCGCATACTGACCAAGGCATACCTGTTGTGGCATACTGCTTAGATTCATTATTTGATTTCGCATTATAAAGTCTCTGTTTTAACATAGCGGTTATTCTCTCCTTATTTTTTAGATTTTTTTGTTATTTTTAATATGCAGAATTTTTCAAAAAATGTAACATTTTTTAAAAAACAAAGTGCCCATCGCTTATTTGACGAAAGCGCATGCTCGCGATATTCAACATATCGTCTGATAGCACGCGTACACAGCTTGGTTTTCGCTGTTACTTCATCAAATAAGAGACAGGCACTTCTCTTAATTGCATATCGTTATTATATCATATTATTGACACAATGTCAACTACTATTTTTTCTGTTTTGTAATTTGTTGTAAACATCTTTGTCTCTCACAGCTTAATCATTATATCATATTGAAAATGATTTGTCAATATACATTTTTACTTTTTGGATTTACAAAAGATGTAATACCCCGGAATAACCATTAAAACCATTGCCCAACTAAGCTGTTTTAAGATATCCCATATTGTAATTGAAAACCATTTTTTCTTTGTTTCTTTTTTTTCTGGCTTTGGAGTTGCTGTAGGCTGCGATTCATCTTCTGGTTCTTCATCTGTTGTATCTTCATCTGATGTTTCGGCTTCGGCAGCACCATCAGATACTACACCAGCTTCGCCAGCCTCTGTCTCACTGATTTCATCTGTTTCTCTGGTTTCACTGACTTCATTAGCAACACCATCGTCAGCTGTATCAGCATTATCTCCAGACACATTTTCTGATGAACTTGAAGCTTCTCTTTCTGCTTCATTTTCTTCTTCGGTTTTATTTGCATCAAAATCATCGTCAATGTCATTCACTGCGTCAGCGAATGTTGAAGCTGAACATGTAATGGCAGTTGTTGCCATCGCGCCAGACATTGCCGCAATAATAGCCATTGTTACAATTTTTTTTCTCAATTTTTTCCCTCCTTTTTTTAGAAGTATCCCGCCCGGAAATCCGGGCAGGATATAACATTATACTCTGTTGTCCGGAACGTTTTCCTCATTCTCATCAGTCTCTCTGACACCTTTGATTCTTGCATCGTTAGCACTTCCAATCTTAGTTGCCTTTCTGGACTCAACTTTATCTGTCTCATTACCGAATGACGTTCTGACTCCGCTAACCTGGCGTTCTCTTCTATCAGCATCAGTTCTAAATCCAAATTCAGGTGTGAAGACATTCTTCATTTCTTCATTGTTTTCGTCATAAATCTCCTGAGCTGCTTCTTCCGCTTCTTTAGTTACTGATGTAGCCTCAAGCTCCTGAATTTCTCTTTCAATATCAGCGTCAATCTTAGTGTAATCAATATCAGAAACTGTAAAGCCAACGTTATCTGTTGCGAATATCATCTGGACGAGGGTAGAGCTTTTACCTTCTGATGAAAAACCCCTGACGCAAGTTAAAGGGTTTGCAAGAGACATGATATGTGTTGCATCTTTATCAAGTGACGTTATGGTAGACAACATCAGCAGGTTATCGTAATTAATATCCGTATGGAATTTATTGATAACATTCATTACCTGATTTAATATTTCAGAACCAATATTTCTGAAATCAATTTCAAGCATTGTAAATGGCCCCATAAATGATATGTTTGTTACAATTGCTTCATTAGCAACTAAGTAATATTGAGGGTCTCCAACTGTTTTATCTTCATTGATTGTATATACAGCAAAATCAATAACCGATTTCGCCATATCCATATCATCAGTTCCAACCAAAAACGATAAAACTTCACTGAGAGACATCTCTTTTCCGTCTTTATCTGTAATCATTTTTTTTCTCCTTATTGTTTGTATTTTTTTTGCGGCAAAAATAATATGCCATATTTTCATATATTTAATATGCAAAAAAAGTTTTATTTTAGTTGTCTTTTTGCAAAAAAAATAGATTTGCCGGCATATTGCCCACAAACCTATTCTTAAATCAGTTACGCAAACAGTTTCGTGCTAATTTCTCTGCTCCTAAATATCAGGAATAACGCAGATAGCATAATGCCAGTACTGATGAAAAACGTAGATGGGTCTACAATATGGTTAACAAAATATTTAAAATCATCTTTCGCATATGCTTCTGATGTTCCACCATTTTCATCATCATCCTCATGGTCATTATCTGTGACTTCTTTTTTTACAGTTCTTTTTTCTGCTTTTTTCCACTCTCTGCTTGTTTCTACTGATGTGTATTCTATTTTTTTATCCTCAGCTACGCTTTGTTTTTTTGTTGTCTGCATATTTCTTATTTCAATTTCTGGATAATCAGCAGTATAACTGCCTTTTAACTTGACTGCCGGGTCAACAACGGTATTTACTGATTTATGTGCATTTTCATCTGTTACTACTAATGCGTTATGTACGAATGTTATAGATGCACAAATAATCAATATTACTATTATCTGAAAGAATAATCCAAGTGTTCTTTTCACAAACCTTACAAAATCCATATCAGCACCATTTCCAAAGAACGATAAGCCTGCAACTACGGGTGCAACAGATACTCTGACCGTCATCTCTATCATTCTCGATATAGCAAAAAAGTTTAGTATAATAGTAAATAATACAGATATCGCATAAGGAACTATCAGCATTATAAACATTCCCAGCCTTGCTCCAAATCCCATATATTTATGAACGCTATTTGCCAGAAAAACATGGTTAAATTCAACCGCTGCACTATTTGCAGTTATTTCATCCGTAGATGTTTTTAATGCGTCAAACGTCCCGGTTGTAATATCCAGCAAATCAGTTAATATCGTATTCGCATTTATTAGTAGAATGTACAAAATGAAATATTTTAATAAATGTCTGAAAAAGTTATTTATTGAAAAATCGCCAGCGGATGTTTTGTCCATTAATGACACCAGAAATGATGTTACAAGCAAAGCAATTCCAACCAGCTTTAAGACGTCAAATACATTTGAGATAAAATTTTTTTTCTCTAATATGTTATTTATAATATCGTTATATTGAGAAAATATATCTATCATTCCGTCTGGTTTATATAAAAAATTATATATTGACACCAGCAATGTAGCCAGAATGTTATCGAGCACTCCGGCAATTGAACTTGTCATTTCACATCACCTCCGTTTTTTTATACGCCTACAATAACATTGCATATTGAATTTGATTTCTTTATCAAACCTGCCTTAGCAACTAAAATAAAGACCATTGTCAACCAATTTGTTCCACCTAACAGCATATTCATAAACGTTGTCATCTTTTCCTCATTGAATATCTTGTATTTATCATCCAGTTTGGCATATCCCTTTTTTGTATATTTATAATGCCCGTTTTTGTCTCTTACAAAAACTTGAATACCAAGTGTATCTTCATATTTTTTATACTCTTCTTCCTTATCTTCTTTTATCTTTGCGATTTTGGTCTGAGTAAGTTTATACGCTGCATTAATATATGTATTACTTGTTGTTGGGGTAGCAGTAGCTGAATGCTTATGCAAATCAGGGTCATCATATGCTACATATCCAATATTTTGACGTGCCTGCTCAGTAGCATCACGTAACGCATTTATATTTACGGATTGAGATTTAACCATTGAATTTTTTGCTTTAATTACATTTTCATGTGATTCCGCAGAACCTCTGAATATAGAAGACCTGCTGGCATCCGTTGTAATATATGAATATAAACTTGTAGAAGCCGCACATATAATCATAATTGCGGAGCATTGCAAGCACATTGCTAAAGTCTTTTTAATAAATCTCATTCCATCTGAATGTCTTGAACCATCAAAGAAATTACATATTGCAATTGGGGACAGCACAGCATTTGCACAAACCCTTAGCACTCGCGTTACAACTACATATATAATAACAATATCTGTTCCGAAACATATTAAAAACGGAACCAACGCTTTACACACATATATTACCTGAGCTACAAACCCAAGTGAACTTAGGCTTTGTTCAAATGCTCCTGAGTAAGCCGAAAGCCCTTTTGTATCAGCTGCTGTCTCTAAAATTGTAGCGGCCAATGCGTCTCCTAGTTTAAAAAAGTTAACTACTATATCAAAAGATTCAAGGGCAAGAGCAAATCCAACAAAATACTCTAACAAAGTTTTAAATACGATTGACGGTGAGGTTTCTCTTCCTTGCATTTTTGTTCCAAAAGCTATGATAAAATATACAATCAATATACCAAACGCAATAGTCCTGATTCCAAGATATGCGCTGTGCAGTACTCCGGACTTGCTGAATGAACCCATAATGGCATTACTATATAATGTCAGGGTGTTATATATGCCAGCATTAGAATACATTCCATCGTATATAGTAATATACATATTTGCTAAAAATTTTTCCATACACTTCTCCCTCCCCTTATATAGATGTACCAAGTAACGAATTACACATTTGAGCTGATGTACTAATCAACAAGACTTTTGCTACAAGTAGTATTAATAATAACATTTCCTTTGAACCATCAGAGCCGGTGCACCAGTCAAAGAATCTTTCAGTTGACTGGATAGTCATTCTGTAATCTGAATTCTCAATGATTTCTTTCTCTCTGTCATGATTAACTATAGTACCAACATTGCTAATTACCGCATTATCTTTTTTGTCATCTTTCGCGTCAAATATTAACGGGTAAATTTCATCGTCTTTTATTGCAGATTCATCTGTTTGGCTTGTATCTTCATTAGAGTCTTTTTCATCGTCTTCGTCTCCGCTTAGCATATCGTGCAATTTCGACAGGCTTTCTTTGATATCGTTTACTCCATTTACTATAATTTCTCGTATTGATGCCTGATGGTCTGTATATTCAAATTTTTTCAATGGATAAAAAGCAGCCGTACTTTCAAGCTTCTCTACTTCGTCTTCTTCCATATCATCAGAACCTTCAGTTTTATTCTTATCAGTTGAATCTTTCTTAGAATTTGATTTTTTCTCTTCCTGCTGCTTTTGTAATTCATCATCACCGACATCTGCGAAATATCCAGCATTTACGGCAATTGTAATATTTGGATAAACTTGGCATATCACCGTAATAACCATTATCTGCATCATTAAAGCAATTATCGTCTTTAAATATTTAAAACCACTGCTTCTTGTATTAATCGTACCACCGGGACCATTTTCAAAAATATCGGCCAATCCAATTGGCGCAAACATATAATATATGAACATCTGAAGAACTCTTGTTGTCGCAAAATATAAAATATACATTCTTACAGCCAAGCTTACCAACATCAATAATAACGCTGTTAGCGTATATCCTAAAATAGCCCATACGCTAAAATGTTCGGCAACACATCGACTCAATAGCAATTGAGTAATATCATTAGTCAAAATGTTTGAGACTATCATATGTCCCCTTGCCCCAATCGTTAAGCTGTCATTTAGGCTTTCCACCATATTCATCAAGAAAATAAATATATTTTTCGAATGGAACATAATGAATATGGTGCCAAGCGCGGCACAGAACGATTTACCGAGCTGTAATGTTGACAATTGGTTCATAGCTGCTTTTTCTGTCAGGTCTGTAAAAAAGTAAAACAGCATCAGAACAACGCCAATCGTCAGGATTGTATTTGTAAAAGCAGTAAATTGTAAAGAGTTGACCATTTCTTTTAAGTAAGTATTAAACTGGCTTAACACTTGTTTATACAAATTATCGTAGCCATACACATTTGTATATATATCAGTATACCAGTCAACAAGATGTGGCGATAATATACTTTTAGCAGCTCCGAATATAGCCATTTTAGTTCACCTCCTTTAAAAAGGGGGCATGCACGGTATGCCGTTACAAGCCCCCTTTTTATGCTTATTCTCGAGTTTCGCCTTCGCCAACTTTTGTTGTCATTGCGTTATAAAGTTTTGTGTCTGTAGGGAAGTCGTCTTCAAATGGTATAATGTCTGCACCATTATATATAAGTCCATGACCAGAGCCAGAGGAAGTAATAAACTCCATTTCTGCATCTGTAAGATTATACATCTGCTGCATCTGAGCACGTCCGTATGCATTCATTGAAAGCATCATAACAAATTCTGAGTTTCCAATAATTGCACGGCCATCCTCTGTCTTCATCATATCTTCAACCTGCTGTGTGATTCCTGTTGGAATGCCATTCCATTTACGGGCACGTCTCCAAATCTGCTGTGTATATTTTGCAGATACTTCGGTCTGAGCCAGAAGATGGAACTCATCACAGTATAACCATGTACGTTTTCCCTTCTTATAGTTATCAATCATTTTATTCCAGATATTATCAAGGCAAACCTGAAGGCCAATAGCTTTCATACCTTCACCAATATCCTTAATGTTGTAAATTGTAAATCTGTTGTTAACATTTACGTTTGTTCTAAATGCAAATGAATTTTGAGTACCTTTTACAAACTTTTCAAGGGCAAGAGCCAGGTTATGAGCTTCAGGCTCTGGCTGCATGTCAATTTCTTTGTATAAATCAAACAATGTAGGAACAATCGTTTCATCTTTTGACTTTCCTTCTGCCCTTAATGTATCCAGGTAATCTTTATATACATTCTTTACGCATCTATCAATAACAGATTTCTGGATTGGAGTTAACGGGTATCTTGTACCTGTTGCTGCTTCACAAATAGATGCAATAAAGTCTGATTTCATAACAATCGGGTCATCTCCGTCTTCCGGAGAATAGTCAAGACTCATATCCATCGGATTGATATGTACTCCAGAACCAGGTGCAATTCGGATTGAACTACCATAAAACATCTTTGCGAGTCCTGCATATTCGTTTTCTGGGTCAATTACAAAAACCTCATCGTCAGTATTTAAAAGCACATTTACAATCTCTCGTTTTGCAGAGAATGATTTACCCGAACCAGAAACACCAAAAATACATCCATTTCCGTTCTTTGCATGTGTTCTGTTATACAGAATCATCTGCTTAGATATTCCGTTCAATCCATAGTACATTCCATCATCCTGCCATAATTCTTTTACAGAGAATGGAAGGAAAATCGCTGCAGCTCTTGTATTTAACAGTCTTTCAGTCTTTAATTTATTGACTCCAAGAGGCATACATGTTGATAAACCTGCTTCCTGTTGAGTTGCAAGAATTCTTGCCTGACAAACAAAACGTTCAGCTGTAGATTGAAACAGCTTTGTATTTTCATCAAGCTGCTCCTTATCTTTTGCAAAAATAACTGCTGTAACAGTTGTATAGAATAGTTTCTGGTTATCCTGTGTTAAGTCTCCCATCAGGTTTTCTACTTCCTGTGACGCCTGTTTGATTTCCGGCGAAATAACATCAACTGAATATCCATTTTTTGAAGCTTTTTTCTGTAATGTTACAACGTTTGCATTTACATCAATTAACTTATTTTTCAATAATTTAATTGATTTATTCTGTGGCAACGCGCGGTAATGAACACTTACCAACATATTGAATGGCATATTTGCCAATTCTGTCAAGATATCTCCCCTTAAGAATGTTGGTAAATCAACAATCATTAAGGCTCTGGCATATGTATTACCAACAATCATATGGTCTCTTTCAAATGTAAGAGCAGTTGGGCCGATTACATCTTTTGATGTCAATCCCATTTTCTGTATGTGTCTCATATTGAAAGATTCCATCGCTGAATCTCCTTTCATTCTTACCCTTCTGTAGAATGGAACGTTTGAGTCAATATTGTAAATTTCATATAACACAGAAAGTCTCTTAATTAAAGACACTGGCTGCGCCTCAATTTGCGTTACACGTTTAAATCCTTTGGATATTTCATCGTCAAGTCTTGAAAAACTTGCTTTTGCAGCAACGATATCGTCTGCCTCAACTGAAACAATAAAATATTTTTCGTGGATAATATTATTTCGTACTTTTGATAACTTATCAATAAGCATCTCATTCATTTCTTCTCGGTACTCATTTAACTTATCGTTCTGCGATTTCATTAAAACCTTCTTTTCAAGTTCTGCTGGTTTAATGCTTTTGTTGTAAATAACCTGCTGAATATGAACCTCCGGACCAAATGAACTTAATAACTCCATGAAGTTACCGAATATTTCTTTTTGTTTATCAGTATTCTCAATTGTAAAATTGATATCTGGGATTACATACATTTTTGAAAATAAGTTTTCATTAATCTGTATGATGCCATTCTCATAAACACCCTGATAAGGAATGCTGTCCTGCGCAGTTTTTGGAACATTTAAAGGATTTTCTTTTTTATTTTCCTTTGCATTTTTACCAGTTTTTTTAGAACCAAATAAACCCATTTAAATTAAACCCTCCTTTTTATTACGCGTACATTGTATCCTGTTTACTTCTTGGTCTCCTTGGAGACTTCTTCTTTGCGTTTTTATTTTTTTTGTCATTTTTCTTATTTCCTTTTATTTTACCAGACTGCTCTGCTGCAAGTTCCTCTTGTTCATCGATTAGTTCAAGCATCGTGTCGTATGTTAATTTTGTTTCATACGGACGATTCTTATTTCCAACTAGAGACGGTAATAAGTAATAATAGATATACGTTTCCGGTTTCATGCCGTAAGGCTTACCTACCGCAAGATACAAGACTGGTACAGCAAATAACATTCCAACGCATATCAATGTATTCATATCAATATTCGGGGCTACAGTCTGTACTATGTTATAATACACATACTCAATTGCAGCCGCCACAGCAACACAAACAGTCTGTCTTGCCGTTAATGGCCCAACCAATGGCGACTCATAAACAGAGACGTCCTTTGGAACCTGTACTTCAATCATTTTTATTCCTCCTTATTTAGCACCAGTAATTTCTTCACATAAAGACATTGAATTCCAAATCAATCCAATTCTTGCTAACGTGACACCAAATGTTTTCAATGAACTTGTTCCAGCAGTCACTATATCAAGAAATGCTTCAATACTTTCTTTAGTATAGACAAGCTTTCCTTGAGATATCGCTGTGCCTTCGTTCATACCGACATCAAGCTGAGATTTTTCCAGATGATTCGTTATCGATATTCCGTACCCAGAGCCTACAAGCTGAGTTATAATAGCTTGGGTTGCTGTATTAATAACGAGAATAACCGCCACCTGAAGTCCCAAAGCAAACATTTTTTTCATAAATTGAACTCCATTGCTTGATGTTCCCTCTCTATATATATCGCTGATTGCGATTGGGGATAAAACGGTCATTGTTATGATTTCAAGAATACGGCTAATCAATACAACCTGAATTATTACCTCAGCAATCATTGATATTAACCATGGCAATATCGAACAGACTATATAAGATAAAATTTCAGTTATTTTCATTTTAGCGATACCGTTAATAAGCATTGACTTTTCATTTCCACCAAAAAAGTCAAGCCCCGCCTGGTCACTCACTTCTTTTGCGGCTGCTCCGCCAAGGTCTAATAAATATCCTACAATTGTGCTTGAATTCATAATAAACATATATGTTACAACGCATCTTAAAGTCGCTTTAAAAAACTGTTCAATACTAAAGTTCTTTTCAGTTACTTTTCCAGATAAATCAATCAGATATAATATTATTGTGAATCCAACAGCCAGACCTTTAATCGTCGCAATCATTGAAGAAAATGCCGTGTTTTTCATCGCATCACCCATAATCTTATCGTATCTATTCATAATATTCAGGACGCCTGTGCTTCCATACGACTGGTTATAGATTGTGATTGCCATAATTCCAAGCAAATAACTAAACATTAATCATTAACTCCTCCTTTTCCGGCTGACGAAAGGACTGGCCTTGTTCAGAGTTAACTTTTTTAAAAAGATATTTTTTCTGTTTATATTCACCATACCCTTTCTGTCACTCCCATTTTTTTAGTTATTTTGCATATTCTTTTGCGGTTTGTTCCGCACAGAAATGCAATATCTTTTTGTCATTTTTTAATATGACAAATCAGAAAAAAAATTAACATTTTTTTGAAAGATTTTTTAAGTAGAAATTTATAGCTGCTTTTGCTGTCTCCTCATCCTGGATGTACGACATAACTGTTTTCAAAAATACTTTATATATATTTTCATTCGTGACCGGAAATATTTTCATACCTTCCATATCATCAACAGCCATCAACACGGCAGCCATATCTTCAGGTGTCAATTTCTTTTCTTCATCATCTTCAAGCATTTCATCTATACTCTGCGACAGTTCACTTTTTTTTACGTCTGTTTTTTTGACTCCTTCTGTGACTTTTTGTGGAAAACCAATTTTTTCAGCTTTCATCACTTCGTCTTCACTATGATATTTTTTAATGAATTTCCATTTCAGGTCTCGTGGTTTTAAATTGTTTTCAACCATATCACAAAACTTGTCACTGCCGATAATATAGCATCGACACATTCCAACCTTTCCATCCTTTACCTCTTTTATATGAGTTAAATCCAGAGTTGTCCTTACGGTGTACATTTTTATGCCTGTTCCCTGCATTTTTGTTTCAGGATAGTGAGCTTTATCTTTTTCTATAATGATGATGATATTTTTAAACCTCACTCCGCCAGATTGAGACCGCATCATTTTTTAATCTCCTCCAGATACTTTGCATCGTTTTCATCATCGATATCATCCATATAATTATCCAGGTCAGGATTATCTGCCGGCGGTACTGTCATAAATCCATTTGCTACATTTACATGATGACGGATATGGTCTACGTTAAGGCGTATTCCATTTGAAGTGCTGCCATAAATATAGTTTTTGTATTCTGTTTCATTGTCGCAATCTTTCACTGCAAATGACATAAATGAAACAACTCCGAGCTGCTTACACAGCTCGTTTAATTCTTCTGCTTTTTTCTGTATATGTTTTTTAAATACATCTTGTCTGTTATACATAATCTTCTCCTCTATCAAAATTTAATTTCACTGACATGTCACTAAGCTGCAACGTCAATACTGCTCTGTAATATCATCCAGAAAATCGTCAAAGTCTTCTGCTTCTTCATCATCAGTATTATTAACAGGTTCGGTTTTTGCTTCATTAGACGTAACTGAGCTGTCAGTATTATTATCATTATCTCTTGCAAGCAACCGCTGCAGAGCGTCTGACATTTTCGCACGCGGTGCGACATCCTGAATTTGGTTGTCACTTGACGGAATACTTCCTTCTGCGTTATCTGTTTCAGCATCAATTGTGGCGTTTGAGATACCTGTTGCACCTGTTATGCCTGTGGCACCAGGGATATCTGCAGCCTTCGGTTCTAGCTTATCAGTTGATTCTGCGATTCTATCTGCATCACCTATAACATGCTGATTTTTTGGTTCAGTAGCATCAGAATCTCCAAAATTGCCTAGACTTACTTCGGTATTCATATTTACATGCTCATCTTTGTCTGCTGCCTCACCACTTATTCTTTTCTCTGCGGACAGCTGCGTTTCATCAGGCATCTTCTCGCTTTCTTTATACACAGCTTCTTTGCGGCTGGTATTTTTTTGATATTTTTTATTCCCCTTATTTCTTTTTACCTGTTTTATATCCTTTTCATCACGGTCACCCTGAATCCGTCTTGACATTTCGTTGAAAAACCTGGCATCGCCATTTTTGCTGTACTCTTCGGTAAAGATTCCGCACAAATACTGTCTCAACACAGATTTTATAAAATTATTACGATATCCATCAGTTATTGTCCTCATAAGTCTGATGGCATCCGCATCTTCCTTACTGTCAAGGTCAACATGGTAATGATAGAACTTACGGTACATTTTTTGTGGATATTTCGCTGCACGGTTTTCATTCAAAGGAAGGGGTCTGACTTTATAGACCTCTTTCCTTGCATATGAGTTCAAAACCTGCCTGGTCGTTTCAGGAAATGCTATACGCCCTGTTTTATACAGGGATACCAAATCCAAATCGTGATAAGAATAAAGTTTGATTTCTATTCTCATTAAGCATTACCCGCCTTTTTTAATTTTCTATATGCTGTCATATAATATCCTCTGACATTGGCAAGATAGATTGGAAGGTTGTTTCCATGATTACCAGGAATGATTTCCAGCCCTTCCATACCTGATAGAATCTCTTCAAAATATTTAATCCATGCAGCGCCAGTTCCACCGGTTACAACAAGCAGGTCATAATCTGCAAAATATCCGGAAACTTCATACAGCTTCTTGATTGACATTTCAGCAACTTCTTTGCACGCTTTTTCAATATATCCATCAAGAGGCACCTTTTTGCTTGACATGTTCTGAATATCAATCACCTTAAAGAATCCCTCTTTCATATATTTTCGCATCTGCGGGATTCTGATATCCATATGATAATCTTTATAGATGTAGCCGGATGCGACTTCCAGAACCCTCTTCATGCCGAGATTATTAATGGACTCTTCAAGCGCCTTCTTTCTGTTGATAATTCCATACGGGTCAAATGTTCCAAACCCAATATCCGCAACAATAATGTTCTTTGACATCAGGTCTTTCGCATCATCTACGCGTTCACCGTCATCGTTAAACATAATTGAATTTAATGTCCCGGCCGGCTGTGACATTACATTCACATCACCATTTTTTAAGGTATTCTCAAATCTCATCCACTTGCCGCTTCCAAGTCTGACTTCATAAATTCCAGGCTGAGTAAAGGCCGCCTTGATTTTAGGAGCATCTTCCTTTAAATATGCTGCCGGAAGTCCTGTCTGAACAGCTGGTTTAAACTGCGGTTCAAATTTTCTTTCTTCATTATCCATCAACCCGATAGCGACCGCTGTTCTGGCCATAATTGCAAATTCTTTTGTATAATAACGGTTCCTGTCAAATGAAGAGTCTGTATCGTTAGTATCATCTGTTCTTACTAAGTCCTGGGCTTTTGTACCGATAAGGTAGACTCCGCTTTCATCTCTGTAATAAATGTCATCTTCATCAACAGACATTAAGTTATTATCCATTTTCTTTACATAGGATGGAAAACAGAATCTCTTATTTGGCGACATTCCCTTTACGCTTGAGAAACCGATATCAACAGCTACAATCCAATTTGATTTGATTGGATTTTTGCATGCAATAATTTCCTGTGGTGTATTAAAATCTTGTAAGTTCATAAAAACCTCCTTATATTTGTTATGCATTTTTTAATATGTTTTTTGAGCATCATATACTGTATATTTTTGCTACACTTTTAATATGCAGAAAAAATATGGAGATTGAATATTTTTTCGAAAAAAAATTGGAGCAAATAATTTGCTCCAATTTCCGTTAGAATTGACGTCTATATATCGAATAAGAAACAATAGCAATTCCGCATATCAGGATAGCCATAATAATCTTTCCAAACAAACTTCCTTTTTTCTGCTGAGCAGGTTCTTCAACGCTGTCGTCTTCTTCATCAGCATCCATATCAGCCTCATCTTCATAATCGCTGCTGATTGTATCAGATTCTGAATCGTCCGAACTGTCTGCGTCCTCATTATCCAAAAGACTATCATTATCTTTTGTTCCGGTACCGTCACTTTGCTGAGTGGCTTCTTTTGCTTCTTCCTTTTCCATTTTTTGCTTTTCTTCAGAAGTCAAATAAGGACTATCTTCGAAACTCATTTCACCCTTTTCTATTCGCTGCTCTACTACTTCTTTCGCATTGTCATCAAGCGCTTTCATATTTTCGCTTGTTTGATTGTTGATAAAGTTTTTTGCAGAAGGAGTCCAGTTTCCATTTTTGTCCATGTATCCATAATTATACATATTTTTACAATAGTCTTTATAATCGTCATCTGATTGAAAAGCAGCTTTTTCTCTATAAAATCCCTGCGTAAATGGCTCATCTTTTGTATAGTCATAACTTGCACTTGTAGCGCTATCGTCAATCTCTTCAGAATTCTCGTTTTTAGTATTTTTATTATTATCACCATTGCTGGAAGCATATATATATGTTGGCGCCAATATTACTAAACATAAAAATAATGCCAAAAATATTATTATCTTCTTACACTTATTCATACTCTCACCTCTCTAAATTATAATCCGGGGTATCGTCCATAATGCTGAAAACCAGTGTATGCATTGATTTTAATACCCTTTCCAGGAGCATGATAAACCCCATCTGTTGTTCCTCCAGTACAGTGAAGCCAATATTTTACTCCATCTACGGTTCCAATATAAATGCCTACATGGTCAGCACCATAAGCCACTCCAGGCCAGTGCTTTTGCCCAACATCTCCTGGTATTAACTCTGATTCACTGATTTCATTAAAAACACCGGAAATACTTGGGGTTGCCCAATCAGCCGCAGCTCTACCTTGTGTCGCAACTTTAGACCGCCAATAACATTGTCCAACAAAAGACGAACAATCCAAATATTTGGGATTTTCATATGATGGTGAATTTCTTGCATCCATTGAATATGTAACGCCATAAAGCAGAACGCCTTGTTGTATGATTTCTCGTCTCTCCTTTGTTACCCTGCTATCCCATGTTCTCATGCATTTTCTTAAAATTTCTTTCATTTCCTCTGGCAATTCTCCATAATCCATTGAACCACCACCAGTGCACGTATAGTTTTCAAATACCTTCTGATAAAAGAACTGGTCAGAATATTTATATTCTCCATACTTATCATCTTTCTTTTCTTTACCTTCGTCTGTTCTTTTTACACCATCAGCAATTACTCTCGCATATCTCTTAATGATAGCATCATAATCCACTTCTTCATCACTGCTACTCTCTCCTTCCTGCTTTTTGCTGGCCATTGATTGCTGGTCACAGTAATTCGTAAATGTAACAAAATTTGTAAATCCGCTAAGTTTTGTCGAGGTTGTACTGAACCGGTTCTTTATCGCCTCAGAATCTCCGCCAAATTCAAAACCCTGTACTGCACTCATAAGTGTTTCTGTTGAGTATGGTGAAGGATAGCATGCATCCTCTATGATTCTGCTAAACGCCTGCGCTGCAATATCAATAGAATCAGCTACTGTATAGCAGCTGCCATTATCTCTATGCCATTTTTTCTGTGCTTCTGATTCATCATCAGCGTCTGGCCACGGAGTTGCAGGAGGAGGAACTGGTGTTCCAGAAATATCACCCCATGGAAGAGGTGTCGGCATCGGAGAAGCAGTCGGAGCAACTAAAGACCCCACTGGTGTTTTATCACCATTTTCTGCTCTTGCCAGCCATGAACCGTTTATATGGAACAAATCAAATTTAAAGTCAGGGTTTCCGGTCTTTTTTGTTGTTGCCTTACCTTTCTTATCGGTAGCTGTAACTTCTTTTTCGACCTCATTCCCTTTTATAGCCTTGGCTGTTGCATAGTCATCTTTATATTCATTAAATCTGGCCTGAGCAATCGCTTTAAATATTTCCTTATAAGGCTTAAAACCATATTTTTCAGCTGCAGCATCCATTAAATCTTCGAACTGTTTAACTTCGTCTGATAAAATCGCCTGACAAAAATTACTTATCTCTATCGTTTCATACATTCCTTCAAAGTTGTTCCAGTTTGTTGATGAATAAAAATTCTTCATATCTTGCGTTACATCATCGTCATTATTCCATAATAATGGTTTTTTTGTTTCACTGTTACGCATCGTGTAAAGACTTTCAGCCATAGAATACGCCAATGTGCCAACACTGACTGACCCCGGCCATTTATAAGCCTGAAAATCAAATTTTGATAATCCAGGCATAATACTTTCCATTGCCTTCTTTTCCTTAGCTGTTGGAGTTGGCGTTGGGGATTCTACTGCCCCCAATGTTGGGGTTGGTTCAGTACCTGTATTGCCTGTATTACCAGTGTTTTTGTCTGAATCTGTATTTCCTGAGCCTGTATTATTTTTATCGTCTTTTTTATCATCTTTATCATCTTTATTCCAACCGTCAGGAAATGTAGTCTGTATGTTTTCAGCATATACGTTTTGAGTCATAAAAGCCATAGACAGAGCAACATCAGAAGCAGGTGTCACAACCGTACACGCAATTGCCATTACGACTGATAAAATTTGATTTTTTTTATATTTTTTTTGCCGCTTACGCGGAGACATGTTTGTCTCCGCATTGTGGCATGTTTTTTTGTTATACATAATCGCCCTCCTTATAACATACTTTCAATAGTTGCAATATCTTGATTTAAGGAAGCTTCTCTCTGTGCTTCGTACTTTGCTGCTGGACGTTCAAAGTATTTAAGGAAATACCGTCCTGCATCATAAGCGCTTGAGCACTGCAGGAATCCATTAACGCCTGAATTTGTCCATACCGCGCTCGATGAAAATTCATATTCAAGGAATTTACATTGACCTTCCAATGTATTGTATTTTACGCCATTGTTATTGCACCATGTGACAAGGTTAGTCCTTCTTCCGCCTGTCCACTGTACAAGGCCATATCCTCCGCTTCCATCAGAATGCTCTGTTGCCGTATAATTAAAATCACTCTCATGCATAATATTTACTAATACGCCAACTGCCTGTTCTTTTGTAAGCTTAGGGGTCATGTCTTTTGTCAAGAACTTATAAACATGTCGGCAGACTTCTTTCTGTGATTCAGTCATTACCCCAGGGCTAAATGAGCCTGAGCTTGTCTCACCGCTATCTGAACATGTTCCGGGAATTCCCATCTTAAATTCAGGTTTTTTAATTCGCTGAGTTCCATATTTGAGAACTGATTCTTTTGCCTTATAGTTTATGTCTTTTATCTTATCGCTTGAATAATTTGGATTTTCTTTATCAAAATCGTCAACTCCGTAAATGTTTTTATCATACCATCCCTTGATATCAAGCAAACTGTCAAAATGTAATGTAATAACCGCAGTACTTGTCTTTTTATGTCCCGGGCATTTTTTATATTTAGTCTCAAACACCAGGTCTCCATTTGCATCAGTTTTTTGATGTACGTCCGGAATCCTTGTCGTTGTTCCGTCTTTATATGAGACAAGTCTTGTGTCATAAACCATTACCGGAACCTGATATGTCATACCATCAGTATTTGTTTCGTCAATTGCCTTTCCATTTTTGTCGTATGTAGGCAAGCCATCAGGACCCTGATGATACTGAGTTACAGGAGTCCATGTGATAATATGTGACGCGTTAAACAATGCTACTAATGTTGAATATCTTAAATCATCATATCCGCCAATAGTATAGTTGGTCATGTCTAAGCCATACTTATCAAAATATGCAATCAATTTCCATGTATCATCATCAATCTTATTTGTAACATCAAGTTCATGAGCTTCATCTGCAGCTTCTTCATTAATTCCTGACTTATCTGCTTTTGCAAGAATTGTTTTCTTTACCGATGTTACATCATTTATATCAAAGTCATACATTGCGAGAACCATGGAAATAAGTTCCTGGTTGTTGTTGTAAAAACCATAAACAGCACCCTTTGCAGTAGATTTATCATATCCTTCTGGGGTCGGTGTCGGAGAAATTCCGTCAGGGGTTTCCTGGTCTTCTGGGAATGTATAATAAATATTATTTTTCTGGTCAATGATATCTCTGTATACATCCTGGTCAATTTCCTGTCTGTAGAAGACGTCTGCACTGACACTTGTTGATAAACCTCCACCTATTGTTGCAAGGTCACACGTTCCATCTAAAACACTTCCAAGATTTGTCGCTTGTACTGGAAGATACCCCTTTCCATTCATATTTTCAGGTTCTCCATCTTTTCCCATAAACTCAGCAAAATCTCTTGTGTGTGCTCCGTCTGGCATATGATGGCCATAAACCCCTTCAGGCTCTGCAGGGTAGTTGGTATGTTCATGCGCTTTTGTATCAAACATCATCATATAGATTTCTTTTGATGCAGGTTCTCCACCTAATGATATTGGCTGATTAAACTCAACTTTAAGCACATCACCTACCTTTCCCCAAAACGTGCCGAATGCTACTAAAAATACAGTCTTGTCTCCATATTTAGCAACAGCATAACCGTTACGGCTTTCAAGTACTCCATCTGCTTCGAGCTTCTTTTTTAATGTGTCGCAGTCAGAACCGGCGCTCCAACTGATATCAATTGAATTTTTTCCTTCTGTATTCCACCATGTACCCTGTGTAACATCGTATAGACTGTTACTTGGATTGTCTGGGTCTCCAATCTTAGAAGAATCTCCCTTTTGCATCTGCGGGCCTCCATCAGGGTCTGTTCCTGATGCTGCAGTTCCACCGCCGCCACCGCCGGATAATGCATTCCTAAATGACGCATGGCACAATGTAAGCAAATCAACCATTTCCTGTGCTGCTTCTGTAGTATCTTCATCACCGGCATCATAATAAACTTCATCGCCTTCATTACTTATAAAGGACAATATTGAAAAGATTAATATAAGTACAAACAGTAATATCAGTAATATCGGAGCCATTGCACTAAGTATTGCAGTACCAAGCATTGTCAATAATCTGATAATGATTTGTACCATGGTTTTTAACGATTTGATTGAAAGGTTTTTTATGCCATTTCCAAGCATCTTAAATTTTCTGATTGCACGCTTGCCTCTTTTTTTAACTGTAAACTTGACGCCTTTTCTTTTTACAAGCCTTCCGGTACTCATTGTAAATCGGGCTCCATATGTAAGCGCTTTTTGGCTGGCACGAAACGCGGAGGTTGATACTTTAGCAACAGAAATCGCGGCTTTTCGCGTTGCATCAACTGCTCTCGCGAACTTCATGGGTACACTTCTTACAAATTTTATTGTCCTGTAAGCCTTCATCGCTATAGACCGAACCTTTCCGGCTCCTCCAAGCATTATCATAAGACCTCTGAATGTATAATCTGACCCCATATACTTATTTAAAAAGTTTTTGGATTTACGGTAAGCATTTACACCCGCTCTTTGAAGCTTATGAGCCTGTCTTGCAACAAAATTTCGTATTCCATTGATTCGGTTTATCTTAAGCATATTTTTTATAATTGCTTTCTGTTCTTCTGTTACATTGCCGGTCTTTAAAAGCTTTTTTAACGCCCTTCTGTTTGATGGAAGATTGTTTGCTTCTACCAGCATTGCCATTGAGGCAGCAAAGAAACCGTCTTCAATTACACCTCTTTTAATCTTTCCATTTGATGCGTCTATGTATGACTGTACAAGCTTCATGCTTTCTTCAGGAATTGCATTTTTGTCCATCATTGTCTGAAGCATTTTGACATTCGTCGGGAGACCGGCTACCTCAAGTTGAAACTTCAAATAAGCACTGTCATCATAAGCGAATATTCCATTTTTTATGATAGTTTTTCTTGTGTTTTCAAATACATTTATATAATCCTGAGCCAGTCGCGCACTTTCTTCATCAAGGTGCCCTGCTTTCAGCTGTCTTTTTAACTTATCAACATTGCAAGACATTTTTTTGTCAGCAAGCTGTGTACGCAAATCAAATAAACATTCCTTTTCAATGTCACTTAAGTGCCTGTCTTCAAGAATACTGTTGATTTTTGCAATCTTTGAAGCCGTGTCTGCATTTACTGAGATAATCTTATTGTAATTTTGTGCGATAAAATCAATACTTTCTTTACTGAAAGTGATTTTTCTCATTTCATTTGATGCATAACGTGTCATCATAACATGCATGATGCGTCCTTGACGGTCTATCGTTCCAGATATCTGATGTCTTCTCAACAGATTTGATAAGTTTCTATCTCCAAAGCGTTCAGTTAACTTATTAGTCGCAAATGAATCTCCATCTTTCACAAAATCATCAGCAGAAATTGTTTTGTTAACTATCGCAGGAGCAAACGATGCTGCAATTCCAGATTCAACAAATTTTTCGCCAATTTCATTTATGTCAGTTGCGTTTAATTCTTTATTAGAGAGTGACAAATTGAGTTTTGTTCCAGTTATAATTGAGTTTCCGTCTGACCCAATCTGAAATCTAACATTATTAGATGTTATAATTTCATTGCCATTAACGAAAGCATCCTTCCATCCAACAAAAACCAAATTGCTTCTCTCTGTCTTATAGACATTCAGCAATACACCATCAACATTAATAGTGCCATCAGACCTAATCGTGAAAAACTTCATTCGGCCATCAATTTTAAGGCCAACTTCATTATTTTTAATAGCACCAACAAGGCCTACATTTTTAACTCTTGATGACGCATTATATATATCAGCTCCGATTTTGGCTGCTGCAATACTGTTACCGATTGAACTTTTTGTAGCGTTTTTTATAGCTTCTGCTGTGCCATTAGTTGAAAATCCAGCACCACTTGCCGGCGAAAACCCAAAGCTAGGGTTATGATTAAATTCAGCAATCATTTTCGCCGTCTCAGCATCAATCTGGCCAGCCATAGCGTATGAATCAGCAATCAATTTATTACTTTTAGAGGTTAAGTCTTGGGTGTTGTTAATTGCCTGATTCCACATCTGTGATTTATTTTTTTGCTTTACTACGGCTTCGCTTACATCCTTTACTGTATCTTGTGATATAGAAGTATTAGCGCTCGCCGCTATACTTTTATTTTTATTTGTTACTCCACCAACAGCAGCAGCGGCAGCGACCTGGCCGGCAACAGCTTTTGAAACATCTAATTTTGAACTGCCAGGAGTTTTAATTACGTTATCAGCCGGACCACTTATCTCTTTTGATACATGCCCGTCAACAACCTGCGCTCCAGCTTTGTTTATTTGTACATGGTTATTTTTATTTCCATCTTTTGCAGTATAGATGTGTTCTTTGTTTTCAGAATCAATTATTTTTGAGCCTTCTTTTGCCAGTTGTTTTTTGCTATCTTTTATATTTTTTTCTAAAGCAGATTGATTCAAATCTGGCTTGCCGAAGTTTTCGCTTGTCTTCTGTCCTGCCATTTCATACGAATCTCTTTCGTATACATGTTTCTTAGAATGAGAATCAAGACCAATATTCTGAGTTGAAGCCGAAGAACCAGGCTCTCGAGCGATGTTATCAATCTTGGATTCGCCGTTCTTTTTTAACTCCACACTATCTTTATTTGTAAATATCGGCTGAACTGGTGTTGTTGTGGATTTATTACCGCTTGAATAATCTTTTGCCTTAATAGCATTCAAAGATTCTTTTGCAGTAGAACTTCCACCGTGGACACTGTCAATCTTTTCCGGCTGTGAAGCATTTTTCCCTGCTTCTGATACCGTTCCTGTTTTAAATGTTCCGTCAATCTGGTGTCCCGGCTGTGTATTGTAATTATTATCAACACGATGTTCCTGCGGCCGCGATTCTGACGGTCTTTTCTGTTCAGTCACCACTTTTTCTGCAGCTGATGCTTTATGAGTGTCATTAACAATGGTCGCAGTACCCGCAACGGCTGCATTCATTCCGGCTGAGGCATACGAATCTCTTCTGTATCCTGAAGCCTGATTATTCGGGATATCTTTTTTCCCTTGTACCATCGACTGAACCGGTGTCGCCTCAGACTTGTTATCTCCTGAATAGTCTTTTGCCTTAATAGCATTCAAAGACTCTTTTGCCGTAGAACTTCCACCGTGAACACTGTCAATCTTTTCCGACTGAGAAGCATTTTTTCCTGCCTCTGATATCGTTCCTGTTTTAAATGTTCCGTCAATCTGGCGTCCCGGCTGCGTATTGTAATTATTATCAATACGATGCTCTGCCGGTCTTTCCTGATTCTTTTCTGGACTTGTTATTCTGTCATCACGACGGATATCCGCTTCACGCTGGCGCCTGTCCATTTCCATGCGGATTTCTTCACGCATTGCATCTTCAGTCCGCCGTTCCGGTTCATACTTTCCGGAAGTGCGGTATTGGTCAGCTTCAGCTCCTCTCTGTTCTTTTGCAGCCGCTTCTCTTCTTGTCATTTCTGCCGCTGCTGCAGTCGCTGTTACTGTCGCTGCTGTAGCTGCTGCCGCATCAGATGCGTGCGTCCTTCCACCGATTACATTTGTAACATCACCGGCATTTGTACTTCCATTATGCAGATTTCCAACCTGTTCAGACTGCATGCTGTTTCGTGTTCCGGCATTACCGGCATCATGTACTGAACCTGTCCTTGAGCTGCTGTCAACCTGTCTGTCACGGTTTGAGTTATAGCTGTTATCAACTCTGTTTCCGGTTCCGTTTTCGCCACGCTTTGCATCGGTCTCACTTCTGCCTGTCTCAGAATTACGGTATCTGTCAGCTTCCTGCTGGCGTCTGTCCATCTCTCTGCGGGTTTCTTCACGCATTGCATCTTCAGTCCGCCGCTCTGGTTCATACTTGCTTGAACCATTATACTGGTCATTCTTATCAGTCTCAGCATTACGATAGTCGTTGTATCTGTTCGCTTCTGCCTCTCGCTGATGTTTTTCCATTTCGCGTCCTGCATCGTAATCTCTTGCGGCAGTATCAGAATTATAAATATTCGACCTTCTATCTTCTTCATTGTAGCTATTGCTGCCATTTCTGTTTTCTCGGTCAGCCTCTCTCTGCTCTTTTGCAGCCGACTCTCTTCTTGACATTTCGTCTGCCGCTGCCGTAGCAGCAGCTGCCGCTTCAGAGGCATATGTTTTACCACCAACTACATTTGTCACGTCACCGACATTTGTGTTTCCATTATGCAGATTCTCAACCCGTTCAGACTGCATGCTGCTCCGTGTTCCGGCATCACCGGCATCATTTACAGAGCCTGTTCTTGAACTGCTGTCAATCTGGCTTTCCCGATTTGAGTTATAATCATTATTAACTCTGTTTCCGCTTTCGCGTTCACTCTTTGTGTCAGTTTCATTTTTGCCCGCTTCAGCATTGCGGTATTTATCTGCTTCCTGCTGACGTTTATCCATTTCACGGCGGGCCTCTTCACGCATTGCAGTTTCTGCTCGCTGTTCCGGTTCATACTTTCCTGAACCACTATACTGGTCACGTTTACCAGCTTCAGCGTCATGATACCTGTTCGCTTCCGCTTCATGCTGACGTCTTTCTATTTCACGCTTTGTATCTTCATCTCTTAAAGCAGTATCAGAGCCATAAGAATCGGTTCTTCTTTCAGCGCGTTCCTGACGTTCCCTTCTTTCTTCCTGCTCCCTTCTGCTTCTACGGTCACCTTCAGCTTCTTTCTGTTCTCTTGCAGCAGTATCTCTTCTCACCGCCTCATCGACTTCTCTTCTTGCATCTGCGGTTTCCTTTGATGTTTCATACTCCCTGCTTTTTACCACATGAGTAACATCACCGGCATTGGAATCACCGTAATGAGTGCTGCCAATCTGCTCTGACTGCTGATAGCCTCGTTTTCCGGCATCACCAGCATCATTTACAGAACCGGTTCTTGAATTTCCGTCAATCTGGCTTTCAGCTTTTGAACTGTAGTTGTTATCAAGTCTTGAGGACTCTTCCTGGCTTTTACTGGCTTCTCTCTTATCAGAGTCATACTTTTCAGCGTTACGTTTTTCTGTTTCCGCTTTTGAAGCAGTCTCTTTATTCCCGGTATTGCCATATCCAACCTGTGCTTTTGCTGCAGCTTCCCTTCTGGCCATTTCCATAGCTGCGGCCGTCGCTGCTGTTTCAGCAGCAGTTTCAGTTCCGTATGTTTTACTATGGATTGCATTGCTTACATCACCGGCATCATTAGCTCCACCGTGCATGTTATTGACCTGCTCTGACTGCTGATATCTACGCTTTCCGGCATCACCGGCATTATCCACTGCATCGCTTCTAAAAGAAGAGTCAACCTGTTTATCAGCATTTGTTGAATAGTCTTTATCTATTTTTGCTTCATCTTTTCTATCTTCAAAAGACTTGCTGCGGTTGGTATCTTTTTCTGTATATCTTTCCGCCTCTTTTTCACGTCTTGCTTTTTCGTCAAAATCAGTTTCTTCTGCTTTTCTTTTATCAAAGAACTCCTGCTCTCTAAGCCTTGCTGCAGCATCCTCTCTGGCTGAAAGTTCACGCTCTTTGTTCAATGCCTCATCTGCTTCAAGGGCTCTTCTGATAGATTCTTCCCTTTCAGCATCAAGCTTCGCTCTATATTCGTCTTTTTCTACATATTTTCTGGAGTCGCTCTCCTTGCCTGTATGCTCACCTTCAATAATGTTTTTTACTACAGTATCTCTTGTTGAAAGTGGTTCCGGTATGCCCTCTTCAAGTTCTTCCTCTATTTCTTCCTCGGCTTCGCCAGCCTCATCTTCACGGACACGTTCAGGTTCATCGTTCTCCCTGTCACGCTGCAGGCTCTGCAGATAATCAAAGAATTCCGGATATTTATCCTGAAGCTCAAAGTCTCCGGCATTTTCATACAGTTTATCTAAATCTACTCTGTCAAGAGCGGCATCAGCCATATCATAGATATGTCTTTCGTCTTCCGGAAGGTCTACGTTATCTCTGGCTCTCGTCACATCAACAAGGTCAAGAGCCATACCATTCTGAAACAGATTGGCAAGCAGCTCTATTCCATCTGTTGAAGATAATATGTAGTCAACATTTTTCTTATTCACTTTTTACACCTCCTTTACTCACGCTCTGTTGTTGTCGCTGCCATAATTAATTCAGACGGCCGTACTACATGTACAGACCTTGCTTCAAACACAGCTGCTTTTCTCGGGTCATCAATAAAAACATCCATCTTATTCATCATAGCCGCAATCACAGCAAATCCCTCATCTTTAAGCATCATCTGGTTTTGTTCAAGAATGCTTCTGACGGCAATATCACTGGCATTATACTCAATTTTTTTCGCAAATTCGTTAAAGCGTTTCAGTGCTTTTATATCAAGATTTTTTACGAAAAGCTGGTAGATGTCCGGCGTTAAATACACGTCTTCATATAATCCAGTAATCAGATTTTCATGTTCTGTTAATAAAAATGTTTCAAATGCATCTTTATCGGCTATAAGAACGGATTTTGAATGTGGTAATTCTTTGTATTTCTTTATTTCCATCAAAAAATCCTCCCTACGTATAGTTATCAATTTAAGGCAGAATCCTGCCGCATATTTAATATGCTAAATTTTTCCCTGAATAATACATTTTTTTCCAAAAAAAGAAGGATTTGGTTTTAAGCCAAATCCTGCTTTCTTTTGTCGAATAAATCTTTATTTTTTGCAAGTGAACTATCCACGATTATTGACAACAATTCTCCTAAAATCAGCATTGTCGCCATAAATATCACTGCACCAAAATTTCCAAATGCACATAATCCGGCGCATACAAGTACCAGGATTCCATGTAGCTTTTTACCTTTCAGCAGCAATATGACACCAAGCACTATAATCAAAGCAATCGGAATCAGCATTGCTGCACCCTGATATACAACGCCAAGTGTCAGATGGGTATCACCAACTTTTAAAATTTCATCAACCGCCTTTTTAATTTTGGCGAAATACCACTGAGAGCCACCTGCATTATCGTATACATTCTGCCACTGATTGTTGTTTAAATACATTGCAATCTGAAACAATCCATTATTATTTGTGGTATTGTCAGGCAGCGACAGGGCGTTCAAAAACAGCTTTCTGTTAGCCTTGAATGACAATACATAATGGAAGTTAGACATAACTCTCTGAAGCTTACTGTCCCACGTATAAGATAATGCTATCAAACGGTTCATCATATAAGAGCATACAACCGTAAAACCGACGTACACCGGGAACATGCTCAGGCCATTTTTGCATTTACCACATTCGTTATTACCAGTATTGTCAGCACTAACCACACTGGCAGCCTCATCGCTATCAGTTATGCCGTTTTTGCCGCCGCTTTTACTACCGCTTTTTTTTGCTTTTTTTGTACTTTTACAACAAGATATAATTTCAGCAGTTTTCATAATCACGACTCCGACAATCGCACAGCATCCGGCCATAAACAATATAGACCATAATATAGAAGTAATGCCGAAATGCTTCTCAATAAAATATGAAAACTCTGCAAGCATACTTTTTAAGATTTTGTACATAATCCCGCCTCCTGTATGTCACGGTATATTTTCTTTATGGAGTCGAGACATTTGCCGGAAGGATGGATGTTTTTGAGGTTGTCAAAATAAAAATTTGACATTTCAATCAGCATAAGCTCTACATATCTCAATTCGTCATCTGAAATTTCACCTCTTTCACTAATATCGTGAAACCAGACGGCAGCAGCCATATACTGGTCTAATTGAGACTCATTACGGATTCGTTCCGGCTGTTTTGTAACCTTGTCATCTTCCGGCTCGGTGGCAGCAGTTTCATCACCCCACAAATCTTCATCCGTCACTTCGTCTTCATCAACAATCTCTTCATCCCCAGGGTTCTTATACATCCATGTTCTATCAGTCTCATCCTCACATTCATCATCACGCTTCTGTGTTGCATGAGCATCAATAATCTCAAGGCTATCATCGCTGTCGTATTCAATATCTGAAAAATCAGCGATATGTTCTACTAATGGATTGACTTTCTTCTTTACTCCACGTGTTCTTGACATTCCTTTTGGCATTCTTCTTCCCCCATATTCTTTAATTTTTCTTCTAATCTTGTTATTCTGTTTCGTTTACATTTATTGCTTGCCGCTATAGCAAGAGCATCATTTATTGTAATCAATGTTACGCATTTTCTTGCTCTTGAAATGGCGGTGTTTACCATGTTACGCGTAAGCAGGGATAAAGGCTTATCCGGAAGCATGATATAAACATTGTCATATTCACTGCCCTGACTTTTATGTATTGTAATAGCATCTGCATGCTCCATATCCATAGCCGTATCACGGTTTATTTCTATTGTTTTATCTTCACCCTGCTTCTTAATCTGTATCGGAGCTTCTATCGTTTCAACAAATCCGATATCACCATTGCAATAACCGGCATCATAATTGTTTTTGGTAAAAACAACCTTATCGCCGAGTTTGAAATGGCTGTTATGAAACCAGACTCCGGGCTGTTCAATATCTTCAAAATCATGGTTTAACGACATTGTTCCGACTGTACCTTTTTTTGTTGTTGACAATATCTGTGTGCGATGCGGGTCTCCGGTATAACACGACTTTAAATATGCCTTCGCCTCGTCCCCGGATTTACAATTCCGAATTTTAAAGGCATCGTTTTCAATAAAGTCATACCTGCCAGCCAGAATCTTCCCACAGTTATCTATAACCGCAGAGCCTTCACTTTGTCTCATGATTTTTTTTAACTTTATTTTTGGTATCTTGTTTGAGTTTATCAGGTCACGCAGAACTGCACCACAGCCAACGCTTTCAAGCTGGTCAGGGTCACCGCTTAAAATCAGTTTTGCCCCGGACTTTATGGCTTTCAAAAGGTGGTACATAAGCTCCGTGTCGACCATCGACATTTCATCAACAACAATAAAATCAGCATCAAGCGGGTTCTCCTCATTCCTGCCGGCATCATCTGGCATATATGGGTTCAGTTCAAGCATAATATGCATTGTTGACGATTCATGCCCTGAATGTTCTTTCAATACACCTGCTGCTCTCGCCGTCGGAGCGCAAAGTCTGATTTCCTCCTTCGGTTTCTTACTCTTAAAAAGATTGATAGCACCGCAGATGGTATGTGTTTTGCCGGTGCCTCCGCGTCCAAGCAGAATCACCACGCTGTTCTGGTCAAATGTTTTTAAGAATTCAAGCTGCTCTTTATTGTACTTATCATTGATGGAGTCGTATACATCATCTGAAATACCCAGCTTTGTATCAGCAGACATTAAACGGTTTAATTGGAATGCAATATCAGCCTCCATATTCAGAGTATCTATATATCCTATAAGCCCGTTTTCATAATACACTTTCCGCATTGCTGTCAATGTGGAGAGCAGAAAATAAGGAGATACTACATAATCTTTCCAGGCAGACATACGATGAAGCCTTGCACAGTTGATATAAAAGTCCTTCAATCGCATTGCGGTGTTCCCGCTGGCTTCATTGTTATTCAATACCTGATAGATAATAGCCCTTACTCTTTCCGGGGCAAGATAATCAAAATTCAAATCTTTTGCCAGGTTATCAGCCACCTGAAAATCAAGTTCAAGACGATACAGTACCGCATACGGATTATGACAGAGCTTTTCTTCTGCCTCAAGTCCATAAATTGCAGCCAGCATATCAATCTGCGGGTATCCAATTCCATATTTCTGGTATTTCTTTACGAGGTAATCTTTTTCAAGCATTGAGCCGACAGTGTCTTTCAACTCTGCAAGATACCTCTTTGACCCTCTGAAATCTTTCCAGAAGTCCTTATCATCCCACATGCCTGACAATCTGCTTATGTCACCATCAACAGCTTCAAGAATCCTGTTTGCAATCTTCGCAGAGATTCCCTTCACCTTCGTCAGTAATGTTTTTGCATATTCTTCATCATTAAAATTGATACAGGTATATGCGGTTTCATTCATGTATTTTGTTTTCACAAATTTTGTGATTTGTTCTATCTTTAACGCCTTAAAATCTATTTTGGTGATGTCGTTTACAGTCTCAACACGAAACTCTACTTTTATCGGCACGCCAGGCACCACATCAGGAATCTTACCCGAGCATATAGCTTCAAACCGCGGACAGTCTTTATCATAGTCACTTTTAAAGAGAAATTCAGCATATCCGTCTTCGCATCTGTCTATCAGAAAATCAACGATTCTGCCATTTACAACAACCATTGCCATTTCCCCCTTTCTTTGCAGATATACAAAACCGGAATATTCCGGTCTATATTAGAATGCTGAATTTTTCTTTAATTCGTTTTTTTTATCGGATTTTTATTTTTTTTCAGGAAATTCAAGCCCGGTTGTAAAATCATCCTTCATAACAACATACGCATCAAATGAATTCCCGGCTTTGCTTTGCAGATTCTTTTTAAGTCCTGTTTTCTTTTTTGTCAAAAGGTCTTTTACATCCTTTGCCGACAGGTCTTTTCCGCATACATTTTTCCAGATGATAAAATCACATGTACTGTCAGCCTTATCGCGCCCTTTATTTCCACTGCATGCAAAAGCTTTGCTGCTTTCAACAATAGGCTTTCCACATTTTGGACACTTGAGGCCAGTATCTTTTGCTGCTCCCATCGCCCATGTCAGCTTGCCATCCTTAATCTGTAATGCCGCATCAAATTTACTGCCATCCTTTTTCTTAAATCCTTTGATAACATCTGTCGTCTCACCCGCCAGCAGCTTTTTCACCTGCTCTTCAGTAAGTGTCTTTCCACAGATACTGTTCCATAAAATAAACCCGCAGCCATCATCTTCACATTTATATGACATAGGCGTTTTTACAAGTGGCTTGCCGCATTTCGGGCATTTAAGGTCTGTCTTTGACTCAAATGGCGCCCATGTTACCTTACCGTCTTCCTGAAGCGTCAGAGCTGCCGAAAATGTCTTTCCGGATTTACTCTTAAATCCGGAAATTACTTCTGTTGTCTGACCTGCCAGAAGTGTCATTACCTGCTTCTCTGTCAGGTCAACCCCCGCAATTGTTTTATAGATAGAGAAATGGCATTCCGGATATCCGCTGCAGCCCCAGCCTTTTGGCAGTTCTACAACCGGCTTGCCGCATATCGGACATACCCCAACCTCTTTTCTATCTGTTGTCTTTTCTATTTGCATATTGTTTAGTTCCTCCAGTGCATCATACACGTAATTTACAATTTCTTCGTAAACATCATCGTAAGCCTCGCTGCCTTCCCTGATATGAGTCATATGGACTTCCCATTCAGCCGACAGTTCAGGGCTGACGATAGAACTGTTTCCAAGGTTTTCAATATATTTTTTACCGCTGTCTGTTATGTACAGGCCTTTGTTCTTACCTGATGTCACATCTTTGATATATGCTGTATTTACCAGGTCAGATATGATTGCCGCTCTTGAAGAAGGCTGGCCGATTCCGCCGGCTTTCTTCATTGCATTCTTCAAATCAACCTCATCTGCAGCCATATATTTCTGAACATTTTCCATCGCACTGATAAGTGTCGCCTGTGTAAATCTTGCCGGCGGTTTGCTTACAATCTCGTGCAGAATTTTATCTTTCTCAGATAGCACCTGCCCGTTTTTCAATACCGGCAGAGGGTTATTTTTCGGTACCGAATAAAGTGTTGTATAACCAGGTTTTACTACCGCAGAACCTGTGCAAACGAATTTGTTTCCGTTGTCACTTAACACAGCCTTTGTCTTTTCTTCCTCTAGCGGCGGCATAAAGATAGACAGGAAACGTCTGAAAATCATGGTACAGATATTTTTTTCATCAGCAGATAAATTTTTTAAACCAGCTGTATCGCCAGTTGGAATCAAGGCATCATGGGATGTCTTTTTTACTTCAACATCATTCACAAATCTTTTATTACCCTGCGCTGCTGCAATGTCTTCCGGTGTAATATTCTTTACAATATCCGTAAACTCCGGCATAGCCTTGACAGCATTTAAGAGCATCGGGAAATCTTTCGATTTTTCAGATGATACATACCGGCCATCAGTTCTCGGATATGAAATCAGCTTATGCTTTTCGTAAAGGGACTGAATCAGCTCCAATGTCCTTTCCGGCGTATAGCCATACTTTTTGCCGGCTTCAACCTGCATATCTGTCAATTTATATAACTGGTCGGGCTGTGTCTTTTTTGTTGTCTTTGTAAAGCTTTCAACGACTGCCTGTCCGGACAGAGTATCAAGAATCTTATTCGCATCATCCTTTGACGCAAATGAAACAGCTTTACCATCATCATCAATCATCAGTGCTGTCACCTCAGGATTATCAGTCACAATCCCCGGCTGATACGCTGTTTTAGAACTAAAACCATCAATTGCTTTACAGTTATCATATACAAGCTTTAATGTAGGCGCCTTTACACGTCCAACCTTCATTAGGAATCCTGATTTGACCGTATACGCGACAGTCATGTTAAAGCCAATCAGCCAGTCAAAACGGCTTCTGATTCTGAACGCCTGTGTCATCCCAACATCTCGCGGATTTGTATGATAATCAGTAAGATTATTCATGGAATCCATAATCCCCTTCGGTGTCAGGTCGGTTTCAAAGAAACGATAAGTTTTATAATTCTGCAGGCCAAGATACGTCTCTATCAGGTCATAAATGCCATTTCCCTCAACATCACTATCGGTGCCGACGATAATGGCATCATATTTTACCTGCTTTAACTGCTTCTGCAGCTCTTTTACCTTATCTGGTCTCAGAACTCCAACCTTGAACGGACTTGGCATCATTGGAAGCTCAAGCTCTTCCCATTTACTGTCCCAGTCGTCATATTGCTTTGGCTCGCATAATTTACATATATGACCGGACAGAGCAAAAAAATCGATATCACCAAGAGGCTTATTGCTTGCTTCATAAGCAGCCTTAACGGCCTTCATTGCTGACGGTTTCTCGGCTAAGTATAAATATTTCAACTTTTTTACCTCCTGTTTTTAAATGATTTTTATTGTATTGTTTATGATTTTTGTTATCTTTTTTAAGTTCTTTTTTTCTTCTTCTGACTGTGGCTTCGGCTTATGTTCGCTGTACCACAGCAGATACAGATAATATTTTTCAGGATGCTTTTCTATGTAATCAAAGACATCTTCTTCTGACGGGATATACCCGTCTTTTTCCATTTCTACCTTATCAAGACGGTTCATGAGCTTATCAAACTCAGCCTCCGTAAGTTCTATAATCTGCATATTTTAACTTCTCCTTTTTTTCACAAAAAATGTTCTATTTTCAATATGCTTGATTTTTTCTTTTTTTAACGCTTTTTTGACAAAAAAATATTGCCCGCAATTTTGCGGGCAATACAATCAGACTTAATCTTCAAATTCAAGGTCATCTACATCTAAAGTCTTTGTACTTGCAACCGTTCCGGCTCCAAGCTGGCATCCTTTTTTGAATTTATCAAATTTGTCTTCTGAAAGTTCTTCTTTAATCTTATAAACTTTAAAATCCGTTATGCTGTCTTTTGTCTTGTTTTCTGACTGGAGATTCATGTTCTTCATTACTTTTACAACATTACAATCATCATCTTTTGCTGCCGTATAACACAAATGACCGCTTCCGCTTAATCCGTCACAGGCAATCGCAACATCATTTATAAATTCGCCATATGACCTCATGGCTTTCACCGCCATACCTCTCAGCATTGATACATCCATCTCTTTACCGTCAAAGAATGCTGTTTTGTCTTTTTCTTCAATAGCTTTTTCAATGTCTTTTTCAAATTTTGCTTTGATGCTTCTGAACATTGATTTTTTAGCCTCTGACGGGCTTCTGTCAGCATCCTTAATAAGGTAATATCCATCTTCTTCAGGGATATTTAAGAGCAGGTCTCCGAGCACCTCTTCAAGAGTTTTAGGTTTAAGTTTTTCAGGTGAATCATCTATGTTGTCAGCTACAGCATCATCAGTATACTCTTCTGTCTTATCAACGCATAAAAATTCCGGGTCTTTTTCCAAAAAGTAAAAGTTCTTTTTATCACCATCACCAGTATTCATAAACTGTGGGTGATTTTCAAGCGGATATTTATTGTCATAAAACGGGTCAATACCTCGCATCATAACAATGCATTTATTGAAAGGCATTGTCATAATTTCATCAGGAAGCATAAGCTCTCGTTTAGTCTGCTGTCTGCTGGTTGTTCCACCCTGTTTTCCAACCTGAAAACTTGAGCTCTTTGTCGTAATAGTACCAACACCAAGTTTTTTGCTGAAATATTCTGCTGTCGTCTGCTCGTTAGTACCAAGACAGATTGACGTATCGCAGTTACCAATGATGGTTTCGTAATCGTCTTTGTACAGCATTTTTATCTGTGCAATAGACTGCAGAACGATTGTAGTTGAAATGTTATACTTACGACACGTAGAAATCTTCTGCGGGAATTCAGGAATTTTTCCGATGTTGGCAAACTCATCGAGCAGAAATCTTACATGATAATTTAAACGGCTGTTCGGAATTGTCGCACCTTTGTAATACAAAGACTCAAACATCTGCGAGAACAGCATGGATATCAGGAAGTTGAATGTACTGTTAGTCTGCGGGATGATTGCAAAGAAACATGTCAATCTGTCTCCTACGCTTTCAAGTTCTACATTATCATCATCCGTCAGGTTTTTAATTGCCGGGATACTGAACGGATTCAATCTAACAGCTGCAGAAATAAGGATTGATTTCAGTGTCTTTGTACCACCAAGTTTGAATGTCTTATAGTTAGTAAGGCAAAGGGAGGTCTCTATCTTATCCTGCAGTTTTTCAACCTCTTTCGGGTCAGAAACATCGGTAGCTTCCAGCACCAGCTGGTTCTTTCCATATTTATCTTTAATATATTTACTTGTTATTTTCTTTGTTCCATTAAACAATTCATCAAGGGGCATATCCATAGAAAATCCAAACTTGGAAGTCTGTCTCTGTGTAGGTCGCGCATTCTCATCCATCTGTGCCAGCTGAACCATCCACAAAATCGTAGAGAACTTTCTGAACTCTTCATCTGCAATATCTACCAGATAGAAAATCAGGGATGAAAGCAGAGCCTTTTCTGATTTGTCCCAGAATGGGTCACCACTCTTCTGGTCAGGTGCTGTCGTATTGGAAATAAAACAGTCAACCAGGATGCTAACATCAGTCTCACTTCTTACATATTTAAATGGGTTATACTTGCATGAATGACTCATATCTACAAGATTAAATACCTTGATAGTATACCCGTTATTAGCAAGGACGTTATGCATTGATTTTAGCAGCTCGCCTGACGGGTCAGTCACGACGTAGGAACAGTTCATCTGAAGCACATTCGGTTTTATAAAGAAACGTGATTTACCGGTACCGGCACCACCGACGATAAACACGTTATTATTCAGGTGAGTCTTCATATCCGCTGTTGAAAGTCTTACTAAATCTGATTCAATCATATTCGGGTCTCCTGGCACCGGCTTTGCCTCAGGCCGACCGGGATTGTTTAAGTTTTCCTTAGCCTCTCCACTCTCCCGATAATATGTTTTTTCCCCGAAAGGCTCGTTGTGTCCTTCGTTGAACTCTTCAACCGTATCATTCCATTTTGCAGAACCACTTTCCTTACCGGCCATATCGTGTTTAAATTTCTGTTCATATATCAGGAACATTGCAATTCCAATCCAGTAGATGAACGTCCACTTTAAACATGTTCCCCAAGCCGGAGGATACAGCCAGTAAAAAATTCCGAAATGTGTTACCGTATCCATTGCAGTGAAGATTGTAGCATCACCATTTACATGCTTGTTATATCCCAACGCTCCGGCTATAACCAGACCGAGAAACCACAGCATTCCGTATAATATAAAATACGTTTTTAGTTTCTCTTTTTCTTTATCTTTATCTGTCATCTCTCCTTTCCTCCTCTTTACTAATATCGCCTATCAGAATCTCTTTTTCTCCAAATTTCTCAGCAAATGCATTTACTTTTTCTTCATGCATTTCCATATATTTTTGTTTATCTGCTTTAGAAACCTTGTATTCTTTTATATCTTCCAGCGTCTGCTCACGGCAGATTACCATACGAGTCAGGGAATACAAGGCTTCTTTCTTCTGCTCGCTGTATCCGTCAACATCTTCAAGCATTTTACCAATCTCTAAAAAATCAGGCAGGGATTCAAGTTCAAGCTCGCTTAATGCCTGTTTTTTTGTCATTATTTTTACATTTTCTTTTGCTGCCCGCCTTGTCATATCGCCGGCAATATCATTTACAATATCGCCATAAAACACCTTGACCGGAGCAGACGCCCCGTCAATATCATTCAAGATTGCATTGACCACCTTCCGGTCAAAGTCCTTTGAATTTCTTGAGATAAAACGGCTGCCTTTTGTCGTCATAACAACAGCACCGTATTCGTCAAGCTTTATGCCTCCGGTACCGCCCTCGCGTCCAATAAATGCCGGGCCGCCATCGTAATTGATTACATTTGAAGCCTGTTCTATCGCATGTCCCCAGCATATATTTTTAGAAATGAAATAATCCTCATTTCCGGGAATTTCATCCTGCACGTTTCTTAAAGCTGCAGCTATAATCTCTTCATCTTTTTCGGATGCCATAAATTTAATTTTTCCATCATTATCGGCAGATGCAATATATTTAACATCTGCGGCTTTAAGGAAATCTTTCATTGCCATTGATTCGCTGTATGAGAAATCTTTATATTCAACGATACGGCCTCCAAAACTTAATTCATCCTGCAGCCCAAAAAATATCTCCCTCTGCTCGTTTGGATAGATGAGAACAAGATTATTTGTTTTTTCGCCGTCAATACGGTTTTCTATATCTAGCAGATAATATGACAACTCTGACGATTCAAGTATTGTTTTTATTGAACTAAGATTGTCCATATCAAGAACTACGGCGTCAATATCATCTCTTTGATATTCCAGACATTGATATAGTGCTTTCGCGTTTGCGTCAATATTTTGTCTGGCGGCCAAAAAACGTTTCATTATATCTATATTTGACATTATTTTTTCCTCCTTTTTTTGGTATTTGTTGTTTGCAAAAATTTTTGTCATATATAATATGAAAAATGCGAAAAATTTTTGTTTTTTTCTTCATATTAACTGTGTAAGCGTTCAAGGCGCTAAATACTTATGTTTTAAAAGGAGACTAAAATGGGAATTATAAACGAATACGAAGAAATCCTTATCGGAAACCGTAAAAAGATTTCTTCAAATTATTTTTTATTTGATAAAAAGGGAAATGAAAGGGTCGCGTTATCTGTTATCAGATACGCCATAGAAAATCTGCTCGGGTGGGATGTACATAATGCCATCAAGCTTTTCAATTCAAACTATATATCATTTATGAAACTTGACCAGATGGTAAAATACATCGTATTTCCAAGTGATGTCACAAAAGATGATACTGAATATATCTTGTATCTCTTATATCCAAAATATGTAGATTATGACATTAAGAGATACACACTCAGGATATATGAGAAGGTAATGAATAATGAAGGACGATATCCTAAGGACTATATGTACGGATATCTTGGAATGTTAAGGGCGAAGATATGCCTTCAGTATGCAATCAACCAAAATCTGTTATTTAAGTCAGCTGATGACCTCTATAACTTCTTTGCATCAAAAGACTGTATCAAATACTTAAAGCAGAACAAGCTGTATCAGTTATATGTCAGTTTTTATTCCACACCGCTTGAATATATGCATGACAGCATGCCATCATCGGTAAAAAATGAATTTCTGTTCCATAATTATATGTTCTTAAATAAATACCAGCAGGTCGTAACAGAAGAAGAGAAAGCAGAAAAAAACAAGGCGCGTACTTAACGCACCTTGTTTTTTTACCAAAAAATTCAAATCATTCTCTTAATCTGCATGGCATCGCGCAATACAGATATTCGTCATGCTCACCGCAGCAAAGCCAGAATGGATTCTTTTCTGTAGTACCTCCGATAACAACATTGTTGTTTGGATACAGCGCTACAATCTCCTTGATTAAGGAAGTTTTAAATAACACATTCTGCTCCGGCAGTTCACCGGTTGTAACGGAGTCAAGGACTTCTGCATACTGTGACATACCAGTGAAGCCTACGGTAACGGCATTTTCTTTAAACTTAAAGCTTACGAAGCCTTCTGTTCCGGAAGATGCCTTCTGTTCCTGCTGAAGGTATGACGCACAGTTTAATGCCTCAATCAGCTCATCTTTCTTGATGGAAGCTGTAAAGGAGCATTTCTTTGCGTTAAGAATTCTGTTTAAGTCAGGATAGTTTTTATCCAGGACTGGGAAACAGGTTCTTGCGTTCTCTGTCTCCATAAACAGCTTTCCATTTCCGATAGAAATCTTGACATTCTCATCTTCAGTTTCAAGAATTTCCAGAGAAATTTTAAGAATGTCCGGTAAAATCAGGATTTCACCAGTATAAGCGCCATCTTTCACTGCATATGCGGTTCTGACAGCGATAGATTTTCCGTCACATGCCGCCAGTGTAAACTTCAACAATCCATCAGTATCATCCATAATATTCATCTTGATGGCATGCAGGTCAGATGCAACGTTATCATCAGCAGCAAAGACTGTGTCCTTACACATACTCTTAAGTGAAGCATATGGCAGAGACACATTCGCGCAGTCATCAGTCGGGTTTGCAACTGAGTTAAATACCTTATCAACAGCAGCAAGTTCCGTCTTTGCTTTACCTCCACGGTATTTCAGCACCAGCGTATTTTCGTTCACTTCATTGCTGGCATTAATATCACCATCACATTTTCTGACGCTCAGGATATTGATGCCTGAAAAAGATGTCACGAAAGAGCCAGCCTCTTCTACGACAGCCTGAATTTTGACGCAGGCGCCAATTGAACCGTTTGTTGACAGCTCTACATAGTCCTCGCCTGCTTCAATTTTGACAAGTGAAATTTCAATCGGTGACATATTCTTCTTTACCGCCTTTCCGATTGTCACAACTGCCTCTCTCATGTCTTTAAAATTTGTTTTGAATTTCATAAATAAATTCCTCTCTTTCTTTTGATATGTTTGTAATAAATTTACATATCTAATATGCAGAAAGGAATTATGCTTAAAAAATCCAAAAAAATAAAGCATACGTAATATGCTTCTCGTTTGCGTCTTTCGTAAATATTGCGAGCTTCCATCAGTATTGCGAGCTTCCATCAGCAGTATCTCATCTTTCGTTCTTCCCTATTTTCTTGCTGTTTTTTGTTTATCTCTCCCTGCTCTTCCACCCCTTCGTGTCTTCCAGGGAAAGACACACCCCGCGCCTTCGGCGCGTCCTTTCGGCGCCATGCGGCGCCTC
>OLON01000076.1_pt1 | contig 73088 bp, 129 predicted proteins | sample 1672691 | NCBI WGS metagenome assembly OLON01 (sample SAMEA3136714, study PRJEB25190) | human gut metagenome | biome: human gut; feature: human-associated habitat; material: faeces | place: Austria | collected 2013
GTAAACTATACAAAACTTTTATGCTTCCCTACGTTGGCATTATCCAAATCAGGTTAATGGGTCGAAGGTCATACCTTCCTCTCAGCCTGTAATACAAGCTCCCCTGTTGTTCAATTGTATTTAATATACACTTATTGTCAGAAAAAAGCAAGATAAAATTACTACTTCATCACAATAAGCTCGTATTCTCTGCTTCCTAAGCCAATCTTTTCTGCATGTTCTAAGCATGTTTTATATTCAGATTCCGGAGTGGAATTTTCGAAATGATCGTGATGATCGCAAAAGCCTTCTTTATGCATATTTTCAGAAAGCTGGCTGTTTGGCAGTGGCTGCATCTTCAAACAGGCATCTACACAGGCCTGGTCTAATGCTAATGGATCAAAGGATGCAAACATACCGATATTCGGCAGGATTGGTGCATCATTCTCTGCATGGCAATCACAGTTTGGAGATACATCAACAACTAAAGAAATATGAAAGTTTGGTCTTCCATCTACTACTGCTTTCGTATATTCTGCCATTCTGCAGTTTAAGTCCTTTGTTGCTGCCCAGTTCTCAAATTCAATAGCATCAAAATTACAGGCACCGATACATCTTCCACAACCAACACAGTTAGCTCCATCAATGTGCATCTTCTTGGTCTCTTCATCAAAGACCAGACCATTATTGGCGCACTCTCTCATACAGCGGCGGCATCCTCGACACATATCTTCGTGAATCGTTGGCTGACCATTTGTATGCTGCTCTTTCTTACCAGCACGAGAACCGCATCCCATACCGATGTTCTTAATCGCACCACCAAATCCTGTCGTCTCATGCCCTTTAAAATGGCTTAAACTGATAAAAATATCTGCATCCATAATCGCACGGCCAATTTTGGCACTCTTTATGTATTCTCCACCTTCTACAGGTACTTCAATATCATCTGTCCCTTTTAATCCATCTCCAATTAAAATAGGACATCCGACAGTCATTGCAGTAAATCCATTCTCCCAGGCACACTGTAAATGCTCTAAAGCATTCTTACGGCTTCCAGGATATAGCGTATTACAATCTGTTAAAAATGGTTTACCACCTAATTCTTTTATAACATCCGCAACTGCTTTTGCATAGTTTGGACGAAGAAAACTTACATTGCCGAGCTCACCAAAATGCATCTTAATTGCTACAAACTTATTCTCCATATCAATTTCTGAGATTCCGGCCTTCTTCAGAAGTCTCTTTAATTTGAGTGGAAGTCCCTCTCCTAACTTTGCCCTGAAGTCGGTAAAATAAACTTTTGATTTTTCCATGTTCGCAATCCCTTTCTCATAATATTTAGTCTGAAATGAAATATTTTCTCATTACAAGTATACTTTACAGCTATTTTGACACTCTGTCAATTACAAAGTATCAAAATAAAATATCGTTCTTTATTTTAACATAGATTACGACACTTAATATCGTAATTTAATTGCCGAGTACTTTCCTGAAGAAACTTTTAATATTTATGTTGTCAGAACCTTTTAGTCCTTCTCAAATAGATAAGTGAAATAAGTATATCATGCATTGCATGACGCGCATCTCGCAGAAGAATGCTGGGCATTCTTGAAATGAAGATACAAAAAGCCCAGCTTCCTAATTAAAGAGAGCTGGACTAAAATTCTATTTTTAGATTAATAAGTGTCTATTTTAAATTCTTATAAACCTCTTTTTCAATTTCCGCCAGAGAAATCTTTTTCTCTTTTGCGATTCGTGCCATGTCCTCATACTCTGGCTTTTCTTTTGCAACACCATAACCGGAGGCTGCTTTTACACGAACGGTTCCGTAAATAGTTTCTACTTCTCTAATTTCTCTTTTCAGGCCATAGCGTTTACAGGTATATTCACGAACACCGAGTGTCGTTGTGTGCTTTAAAATAAGTGTGAGGAATTTTTCTCTATCCTCTTTTGCACACATACAGGTAAGCATTACGGCTGGACGGTTTTTCTTCATCTGGATATTGGTTGTATATACGTCAAAGGCTCCTTCTTCCATAAGAAGTTCTGTGACAAAACCGATTTTTTCTGGTGTCATATCGTCAAGGTTACAGCAAAGTTCTATGATGGAATCCATTTCCTGCACTGCTCCGTGACAGCCTGTCTGCTCCTGTCCTTCTACGGTGTTTCCGATAATCGCACGAAGGCAGTTTGCATCGGTAAAGTCTTTCATTCCCATACCATAGCCTGTCTGTTCTACTGCCATCATTGGCATCTGTCCGAAAGACTGGGCAAAATGTTTTAAAAGTGCTGCTCCAGTTGGAGTACAGAGTTCTCCTTCAATTCTTCCGCCATAAATAGGAATTCCCTGTAAAATGTGTGCAGTTGCCGGAGCTGGGATTGGAAGAATACCATGTGCACAGTGAATCTGTCCATAACCTACATGGACAGGAGAAGCGATAATCTGCTCTGGTGCAAGTTTATAAATTGCCAGGCATACACCTACGATATCTGCTACGGCATCCATCGCTCCAACTTCATGAAAATGTACTTCTTCTACCGGACGGCCATGTGCATGGCTTTCTGCGTCTGCGATTAATTTATATACGGCAATAGCATCTTCTTTTACTTTTTCTGGTACGTTCAGATGTCCGATGATATGCTCAATATCTTTCATGCTGGTATGGTGATGGCTGTGTCCATGTGCATGTGTATGTCCTTCATGACTGTGTTCATGTGTATGTTCGTGTTCTTCATAAACATGGCTGTGAGTATGATGCTCCTCATGGTGTTCATGCGTATGATTGTGGCTACATGCATCATCACCATGCTCGTGATGATGATGGCTATATTCTTCGTCCGAATGCTCATGATGATGCGCGTGGAAATGTTCCTCATCGCTATGTTCATGATGGTGCTCATGAGTATGCTCGTGTTCTTCATGAACATGACTGTGTGTATGTGCGTGCATTGGAACATCTATACTTTTTTCTTCTTCCCCATTAACAGTCACTACCATATGTGTTCCCATAATACCGCATTTTGCAATTGTTGTCCGCTCGATGTTTACCTGTGGAATCCGCAAATCATTTAATTCTTTTACAAAAGCATCTTTATCCGGCATTAATTCTGTGAGTGCTGCCATGAGCATATCTCCGGCAGCTCCCATGTTACATTCTAAATATAATGTTTTCATTGTTGTTGACTCCTTTATGTTCTTATCTTTTTATATGCATTTCTCAATTCAAATTCTCTGCATTTTTCATGGATACGTGGTTAATCATGCTTGCCATATATCCCGCACCAAATCCATTATCAATGTTTACAACGCTGACTCCGCTGGCACAGGAGTTAAGCATGGATAAAAGAGCTGATAAACCACCAAAAGATGCTCCATAACCAACACTTGTCGGTACAGCGATTACCGGGCAGTCTGCGAGGCCGCCGACTACGCTGGCAAGTGCTCCTTCCATTCCTGCAACAACAACGATAACCTGTGCACTCATCAGATCTTCAGAGTAAGCCAGTAAACGATGAATTCCTGCTACGCCGACATCATAGATTCTTACGACTTCATTCCCGAGAACTTCTGCCGTTAGGGCTGCTTCTTCTGCCACTGGCAAATCGCTGGTTCCACCTGTAGCAATGACTACCTTTCCATTGCCATCCTTTTCTGGCAGTTCTCCGACGATACCTGTTCGGCTTAATGCATCATATCTGAGAGGGAGACTGGCACCAACCAAATCGGCCGCTTCCTGACTCATTCTTGTAATCAAGACAGCATTATCTCCTTTTTTACGGAAAGCTTCTGTGATTTTTAAAATCTGTTCCGGAGTCTTACCAGCACCATAAATGACTTCCGCTGCTCCCTGACGAATCTTTCTGTGATGGTCAAGTTTGGCAAAACCAAGGTCTTCAAAAGGTTCTGTCTTTAATTCTAACGCTGCCTTTTCGACGCTGACTTCTCCCTGTGCAACCTTATTCAAAAGCTCTGTTAATTTCGTATGCTCCATAGTATTTTACCTCTTTTACTTTGTAAAATTTCTAGTTTTATTTTACTATTTTGCAATATATAAGGTCAAGAACAAATGTTACTTTTAAAATCCCCCTTTGCTATCCGTACATCTTTCTTTTATGTCAGCTTTATAATTTCATGCAACTACTTCTTTATTTATGTGGAAATTAATCAGCTTTGTGATTGCTTCTAAAAAATGCATTGTAAAAACCAGAAAGCATTTTTCGAATACAATCTATATACAAAAAATAGGCCAGACATAATGTCTGGCCTATCTATCATGCAATATTGCCTTTTTAAAACCATTTCCCGGCTTACTGTTCGTCAACAATTAGTCAACAGAAACGATTTCTTTTTTATTGTAAGAAACAACATATTGTATATCTACCTATATGTCTCTATAAATATTAATTTAAGTCGTTTCTAAAATCCCATTTTTTTATAACTATTTATATCTACTTATATTTCTTGATTCTACTGGGGTAAAATCTAGGGTACGTTTACTACTTGGGGTACAATATTAGAGCCGATATTATCTATTCTATTAAATTCATCAATTAATCTATCTTCATTTACATGGTTATATATATTCATTGTTACTTGGATATTGCTATGTCCCATAATTTCTTGTAGTACTTTTATGTCCATTCCACTCTCTGCCATTCTAGTACAAAATGTATGTCTTAAAATGTGTGGGGTAAAATCTGGCATATATTCAGGTTTTCTATTTTCAAATAATGCATTTTCTTCTTCTGTTTTATTATATTCTACTCTAATTCCATGAAAAGATCTGGTTATTGTAGCAGGTTTATTTAAATTTCCATTTTTATTTAAAAATAAAAATCCTTTATATCCATTGAATTCGGATGCTTGATTAACAAAATATGTGTCAGCTCTATATTGTTTTAATGTTTCATATAAAGATTGAGAAATAGGAATTATTCTTTCTTTTTTATTTTTAGGTGGAGAAATATAAAATTGACATTTTCCATCTTTCTTTCTATATAGTAGTTGATGATTTATACTAATCATCCTGTTTTCAAAATCAATATCATCCCATGTAATTCCCAATGTTTCTCCAAGTCTTGCTCCTGTACTTAACATAAATTTAAGCATTGGATAACGATTGGAGTAATTTTTCGATTTATTCTGAACATAATATAATAAATCTGATTCTTGCTTTTGAGTTAAGGCGTTTTTAGGTGAAGTCATTGAACCTCGTACATAATCCTTCATACAATCTCTACATGGATTTAAGCGAATAACCCCATCGCTTATTGCCATTTGAAAAGCAGGAAACAATAAATTTTGATACAGTTGAATAGTACCAATTGCAAATTTCCTATCTTTGTATAAATGAGCATAAAATTTAGTAATATCTGACTTTTTTACCTTATCAACTTTTAATTTACCTAATGTGGAATTTCTAATATTTTTATTCCAAATATGAATATAATTTTCTATTGTTGAATTTGCTAATGTAACTTTCCCGTTTAAATATTGTAAAATCAAGTTATTAACTGTAGATTTTGCAGAATAGGTATCAATATTATCATCTAAATCTCTTCTTATTACTTTTTCTTTTTCTCGTAATGAAATATCATTCTTTTTTCCTGACGGAGTTTTATCTGTTGATACCAATTTCCAAGCATATACATCTCGTCTTATACCTTTTGAATCTGTATATCGAAATCTATATCTACCATTTTTTTGTTGAGTTTCACCTTCTTTTAATAATCTTCCTCTATCATCTCTTCGTTTTTTATCTGTCATTTTTAATCACTCCTTAATAAATAAGGATGTGGTAATGTAGTATTTATTCATATTACCACATTTTCTTATGTCTTTCAATTTAAATTCTATCTATAGAGTTTATGTACTCATCAAAAAGCTTTCTTTTAATTAATCTTTTTCGATTTCCTATCCATAATACAAAATTGCAATCTTCATCATCTGTAATTGTTCTTAATTTATCTATACCTATTTGAGAATATTTAGATGCTTCTTCTAAGGTTAAATTTTGTTTATGCCAAATAGGAATTTCTATTTTTCTTCTTTCAGACATATAAATATATAATTCTCCTTATATTATAGTAGAAATAACCCTCTTAAATTAATAAGAGGGCATATAGTATATATTATATTATTTCTTTATTTTCTCCCTGTACTTCCAATTCCACCTCTATCATTTTCACTTAAAAATACAACTTCATCAAAATGTACCTTTGGCATCTTCTTCATGATACGGAACTGACAGATACGGTCATTTACATTAATCGTAGTATCTTCCATAGCAATCACAGGCATAAACCACTGGTCATTATTCCCACAGTAAGATTCATCAATAAGTCCCATATGATTTGTCTGAATAATCTTCCATGTCTTATATGTACTACTTCTTGGAATAACATGAGCTTCATAACCTTTCGGTAACTGCATCGCAACACCTAATGGGATTAATGCGAATTCACCTTTATGTAATTTGAATGTATCAGCCGCACGAAGGTCTACCCAATCAGATTTACCACCAATAAAATCAATTTTATCAATCTTGTCGGTAAAATATTTGATTTTAATAGATAAATAATCATCCTTATTATCGGACATATCTTTTACTTTTGTAGTGACCTTTTTCTTAGATAATCTGTCCATCACTTTGTTATATTCTTCGATTGTTTCCTGCGCCACCATATTATTTTCTACTAACTCAGGGTTATAGAATGGAGCATATAAATTCCCTTTATCATCTGTTACTGTAACTGTTAAGCTTAAATCATCTAACATCACAAGGATATTTAAGCTAACGTATTTTTCATACAGGAAATGTTTTAATGTATAACAATCTCCATGCTCTTTTCTGAATCCGCATTTCTTTAAAACAGATTCGTTTACTTTTTTGTTCAGTGTATATTCATTCTTTCTTACCATGCTATTTATCTCCTTTTTGTATCATTTTTTGATTCTAATGAAACACAGATTTCATCGTTAAATTTATTCATTTTCTTGCTCGATATGTATAAAAATTGGTGGTTTTTCGTTAATTTTTTCAAATAAAGTTACATAAAGAACTCCATTTTTGACCATCCAATCGTAATTTTCATAGATATCTGTATTAATTGGAACTTCTTTATAAAAAGTTAACTTAGTATCAAGAACTTTTCCTTCTCCTGTAAAAATTAATGAAGCTTCTTTTGTTTTATTTACAAATTTTTCCTCACATTTAATTTTCATGCCTGCAACATTAAATCCATATGTGATTTTAGTGTCGTACTGTTTTGTAAAATCAGATATAATATCAAATGTAGAAATTACTCCTCCGTAAAATGGTTCTACAGGTTCAAAAACTATTCCATTCATATTTCCACTTAGACTCCTTCTTATCATAATCTTTTCTCCAATTCTTTCTTCAAATATTCTAAATAGTTATCCCACTCGCCAATGCAATGAATATACTCTTTACTTTTTAACATCTTTTTTCGCATATCCTGTTTGATATTAATTGCTCTATACTGCTTCTTTTTTTGAAGATATTTAAACAAAAAATCATTTGTAATTTGTGAGAGGGTTAATAACTTATCTTTAGGAACTGTATCCGTTATTACTTTATATTCTCTTAAATCATCTTCACTTATTTCATATTTTGCTTTGGGTAAATTTTTAGTTGAGAAAGGACTAATGCCTGCGCCTGATGTTTTAGGCTTAAGATATTTAGCAATGAGATCAATATTTTTTGCATCAAACTTAAATTCGACTTCACCATCGGTATCATGAATATCTTTAATCGTTCCTTCTTTTTCAAGGTTTGAATATAAGACTTCATAATTTCTATCTTCTGGTACATTTAATTCTTTTGCAATCGCAATTAAAATATTATGTCCTCTTCCTAGAGATGGAATGTATGCCATTAAAGTAGAACGTCCATAATGTGTGATTTGAGAACCACCCATACAATCAATATAAATATCATTCTGTTCTAACATTCCATTTTCATCTCTAGGAAAATCATTTGTAATTTTATCAATCGCTGTTTTCAAACGATATTTACCTTTAAATTTCATTAAATATGCCAATGATTCATTCCTCCTCGTATTGATACTTTTTAGGTCTATTTGCTTGTGCATCTAATACAATTTTTAATGCATCTTTTCTATCAAAGAAAATAAGTTTATTAATATCATTATAAGAAAAAAGATAACGGTGTTTATCTCTCTTATCAGTTGCAGCAAAATATGTATCTCGAATAGATTGTACAACCAAATCACATACATCATATGTAACTGTATTGTGATGAATACGAGCGTAATATAATTTTTCTTTTAGTTTTACTGGTTTGTCTTCCATAGAATTACCTTTCTTTCTCTGAGAGATTTTTTTACATCAATAATCCTCTGATTACTGCTTCCTCTAAACTTGAGATTCATATCTCTTAATTCGTGGATATATCTTCCATCCACTAAGACATCACATAATATAACAAGTCTTTCTCTCTCTCTAACCTCTGAAATCTCTTCCCATGTAAACCCGCTGTATAGCCAGACGGTTTTATTTGGAGGGATTTTAAACAGCAAATTTTTTAAATACGAAATATTGCGATTTTCTAAAGGTTCCCCACCCAAAATAGAGATTCTTTGAATATACGGTCTATTTACAAGCTCTAGAAACTCTTCTTCGGTTTCATCTGTCCATTCTTTTCCTCCATCAAAATCCCATGTTTCGGAATTAAAACAGTTATTGCAATGAAAGTGGCATCCTTGCAAAAAGAGAGCGACACCTACGCCCTCTCCATTACTAATATCCATACTCCTGATTTTTGCATACCTCATTCTTAATCCTCCTCATATTCCATATCGTCTAAATGATACACTCTATCGTGTATATCTCCATATCTGCCTTGATTTCCTCCATTTTTTGCAGTTCCAATATATCCGCAAACCCTGAACGCAATGTCCATCATTGTATTATCATCATTGCCGCAATTAGGGCATTGCCATTTAAGTTTTCCGTTTGCATCTTCTACGAGAGGAATATCTCCATCAAATCCACATTTTTCGCAATAACAGCTTTTTGTATTGATTTCGGCATACATAATATTGTTATATATAAATTCAATAACATTTAATAATGCGGGAATATTATGGCTCATGCTTGGCACTTCAATGTAGGAAATTGCCCCTCCAGGACTTAATTTCTGAAACTTAGACTCAATTCTGAGTTTTTCAAATGCAGTAATTGGTTCAAAAACAGGAATATGGTAAGAATTTGTGATATAATTCCTATCAAATCCATCTAATTTAACAAAGATGTCCTCTCCAAAACGAGATTTTAAACATTTTGCGAACTTGTATGTTGTGCTTTCCAGCGGCGTTCCATACAAGCTGTAATCAATATTTTCTGCTTCTTTCCACTGATTACATTTATCATTTAATGCCTGCATTACCTGCAAGCCAAATTCTTCTCCTTTCCCTTCGTCTGAATGAGAGCATCCGGTCATAAATTTGACACATTCATACAGTCCGGCATAGCCAAGAGAGATGGTGGAATATCCGTCGTAAAGAAGGCGGTCAATTTTCTCGTGCTTTTTGAGTCTCGCAAGAGCTCCATGCTGCCATAAGATAGGTGCAACATCTGATGAAGTTCCTAAAAGTCTATCATGTCTTGCTCTTAATGCTTTATGACACAACTCTGTTCTTTCTTCAAATATATCCCAAAACTTATCGAAATCTCCGTTAGACGACAAAGCAATATCAGGTAAGCTGATCGTTACGACACCCTGATTAAATCTGCCATAATATTTATGATTTCTTGGGTCGAAATTTTTAGCATTTGAAATATTTCCAACTTTATCCGAGAATCTATCTACCGTTAAAAACGATCTACAGCCCATACATGTATACACATCTCCTTTTAATCCCAACATTATTTTTTCGGAGATATAGTCTGGTACAAGCCTTTTAGAAGAACACTCTGCTGCCAATTTTGTAAGATACCAGTATGTAGAACTCTCTTTGATATTGTCTTCTTCCAAAACATATATTAATTTAGGAAATGCCGGAGCGATATAAACTCCGTCTTCGTTTTTAACTCCTTGAATTCTCTGTTTCAACATTTCTTCGATGAGCATTGCAATATCTTTCTTTTCGCTTTTGTTTTTTGCTTCATTTAAATACATGAAAATAGTAATAAAAGGCGCTTGTCCATTTGTCGTCATGAGAGTTACTAACTGATACTGAATTGTCTGAATACCCTTTTCTATCTCTTTCCTGAGTCTTTCTTCTGTAATTTTGTTGACTACCCTTTCAAACTCTTCACCTTTTAATACCGTGTTGGCTATATCACGCAATTCATGTTCTACTTCTTTTCGAATTTTCTTTCTACTAACTTCCACAAATGGAGCCAAATGAGCAAGAGAAATACTCTGCCCTCCATACTGATTACTGGCGATTTGAGCTACTGCCTGAGTTGCAATATTGCAGGCTGTAGAAAAACTCTTTGGCTTCTCAATCATAACATCGCTGATTACTGTTCCGTTCTGGAGCATATCTTCGAGATTAATCAAGTCGCAATTATGCATGTGTTGAATAAAATAATCTGAATCATGAAAATGAATTAGCCCATCTGTATGTGCCTGTACAATGTCTAGGGAAAGCAAATATCTTTTTGTTGCATCTGAACTTACTGATCCAGCAATATAATCTCTTTTTGTTGGATTCAATACGGGGTTTTTATTCGCATTTTCGTCCTTCAAATATTCATCGGAGTCTTCTACTAAGCGGATAATTTGTTCGTCTGTTGTATTTTTATTTTCACGCTGAAATTCTCTGATTCTCCTGTATCCTTCATATGCTTTTGCAGTAAGTCTCTGTTTTTTAGTAATTAATTTATCATAGACTAAACTTTCAATATCTGAAATATCTACTTCATCTGCATTTTCATTTTTAAATTCTTCTTCAATTTCTTTTGCAACACTTTCTGCAATTTTAGGTTTTACAATTCCTGAACCATTCTTCATAGCCTTCATAATAGCATTGTAAATTTTTTGCCCATCAAATTCAACTAAACTAGCATCTCTCTTAATTACTTTCAATATAATTCCTCCTATTTTACATATCAATATTTTCTTTTACAAAATCTACCACTTCTCCGTTTTCAATTACTGCCATCTCCTTTCTAATTCCATACATATAGATACAATCGCCTAGAGTTATATTCTCTAAAGCGATAATTCTTTCATAATTTGTTTTCATAAGTATCCTTTCTTACATATCTTTTATTTTAACTTTAAGTTCCTCTAAATTCTGATATTTTTCATTTTCATAGTTTTTATGATTTTTAAGAATTAAATGAATCTGTTTGCTACAAATCAAGTCAAGAAGAACCTCTTTTTCTTCTTTCGTGAAATAAGATTTTGTTGATTTTTCAGATTCCTCTCTAAGTTTCACTGCCATAGTTTATTCTCCATAATAATCTTCAATATAATAAATTGCATCCTGCATAGAATCTTTACCCTCAAAAACTTTGTCAATTTGTTCATATAACCAAGGATGAACAAAAGTATTATTTGTATTATCTAACTTTGGTAAAAATCCAATAATTGGTAAACCCAAAATATATGCATAAAAAATCTCTTCGATTGTTCCTACAGATGAATCGACATCTTTTAAATTTACTAATAAGATATCTGATGTTTTTAATTGATTTAACTCGTATCTCATGACTTCTTTTCCATCAGAATGTTCATTATAATTGTAATATCTCGTTGGATTGAAAATATTGAAATTAGAATTAGTTAACTGAAATTCTTTTTCTGTTTCTTTTCTCCATGTTTCAGCATAACCTTCTTCTTTTGTTCCCAAATAACATCCCATTGCACCAGACAAATATATTTTCTTTTTCATTCAATCACCTCGTACTTTTCACAAATATTTTTAAAACATTGAAAATCATATGATGAACAACTATGAATCCCAACTCTAATATTTCTGTTACATATTGACATCATCCCAAGAACTGATTTAGCGTCCACAACATATCTTCCAATCATTGCATCTACATCGGCAATTACCATGTTGTTTAAATCATTTACAAAATTCTGTAAATCATTAATATTTGACAGATTAATTAAATACGTTTTCTTTAACATTTATTCTCCTTACTTCTTGATAAATACATCATAATAATCAACTCCATTCTTTGTTGTAAGTTCATGATGGTCTACGTAAATATCTATCTCGTTACCATTAATTCCTCCACCACAATCATCTGCATAGTATTCATTACCATTGATATATACTGTAGTACCATATGGAATTACATCAGGGTCAACAGCGATTGTGTAATCACTATAACAAATATGCCCTGTACTAGTTAATCTTCCATATCCTTCGCTGCACTCATCACAGTTACAATAATATGTGATACGGAATCTGCCTAAATTTTCAAAAGGATTATTTTCTGATAAATATTTATCCCATACAAAACCTTTTGTACCATCTTTAAGCTTTACAATATCCCAACCACAAGATCCATTACCAATACGTTTTAATTTCGTACCGATTTGTACAGTTTTAACAACTTCACTATCTACAGATGGTGCTTTTCTGATATTTAATGTGACAGTAGTATACATTGTTTTTACATCACGTTTCGCTGCGAAAAGTTTTTCATCTTTCCCATTGAATACATTTAAATAACCATCATGATTGTTTTGAATTTTTACTGTTTTTACTTTAAAATATGTCTGAAAATTTAACGTCCCTGCCCTTACAGGGACGACACTGAGTACAGATGAGAAAGCTCCCACCATGAATAATTTTGTTAACTTGTTCATAAAATCTCCTAATTCATTGTTGCATGAGTTCAAATTTATCTATTATCGGACATTCTGGAACATCAGAAAAATGAAAAGAACACGGATTTAAGTCTTGATATATTATTTCATTGTTTTGAAATGGACATTTATAATCAACTTCATCTATTGTGCCTGTTTCGTAAACTATGAAAGTAGAAAATTTACAATTTATACAAGTGTGTGCTTGTACAAAATTGTTGCATTCAGTTATATCAATATCATCTGGAATTTCTTTTTTAGTTAATGCACAATAACTTTCTCCAAAATATGAATATTCATTTTTACATTCATTATCAATACAATTCATATTATTCTCCAATCATTTTGATAAAATCATCTTCTGAGATAATTGGAATATTTAATTTCTTTGCTTTATTATTTTTACTACTTGTGGAATTTACATCATTATTAATTAAGAAACTGGTATTGGATGAAATAGAACCAACAACTCTACCACCTAATGATTTAATCTTTTCTTTTAAGGCATCTCTATTTGCAAAATGATGTAATTTACCAGTGATTACAAAATTCTGACCTTTTAGTTTATCTACATTGATATTATTCTCTATCTTTTTAAATCGGAAATGCCTTTCTAATTCAAGAAATTCTTTAACATTATCAGACCACCAATCAAATAAAGAACGAGCCATTTTATCTCCAAATCCTTCCATTTTAGTGAACTTATATGGAGATTTCCCCATAATTAATTTGAATTTTTCAATATCATAATCACAGAATTTTGCAATATCTTTACTGACTGTAGTACCAATGAGTGGAATTGATAGAGCTGAGATAAATTTATCTAATGTAATATCTTTTGATTTTTCTATATTCTCCACTAACTTCTTAGTAGATTTTGTACCAAAACCTTCCATGCGAGAAATTTTATCTTGATATAAAGGTAAATGATAAATGTCTTCAACACATTGTAACCATCCTCTATCAATGAATTTCTGTAATGTTGCTTCTGATAGTCCATCAATATTTAAAGCCTTTTTAGATACTGCATGACAAAGCTTTCCAAGAATCTTACCTTTACAGTTAGGATTGGTACAAATCATTTCTTCTGTATCATTCTCTTTTTTAAATCCAACAAGTTCTCCACAATAAGGACATTTTAAAGGAGTAGGTATATAAGATTTCTCTATATCTTTATCAAAATCTCCTGAAAGTTTTTCTGCCCATGAAATTTGAGGGATAATCATATTAGATTTAAATACATTGATTTTCTGTCCAACCCAAGGTGTTCCCAGAATATTTGTTAATATAGATAAATTATGTAAAGAAGCTCTGTTAATAATAGTTCCATCAATTTCTACATCATTGAAAACTGCAACTGGAGTCAATGAGCCAGTTTTACCCATCGTCCATTCTATATTTTTTAGCGTGGTTGATTTTTCTTCATCATAAAATTTAAATGATAATGAATGTTTAGGGTGATGACCCGTGAATCCAAGAGATTTTCCATATTCTACATTATTATAAGTAATTACAAGACCATCAATTGGATATGATTTATTTTCTGCAATAGCTTTTAATTCTTCAATTTTTTTATCAATATCATCTGTTTTACTGTTATATGTTACATAAGGAACTACTTCAAATCCAATACTCTGTGCGAAATTAAAACCTTCTGTAAAATGAGTAAATCCAAATGGAATTTTCCATGCTACAAATTTCACATGACGTTCTTTTGCAATCTTATTATCTAATTGTCTTACTGAACCCGATGCTAAGTTTCGTGGATTCTTATATTTATTCTCTTCTGATAGTTTAGAATTAATTAACTCAAAATCATTCTTCGTGATAATTGCTTCACCTTCAATTTCAAATTTATGGGTATTATTAATTTGAAGAGGTAGATTATCAAATACTTTTGCATTATGAGTAATCAATTCACCTACTTCACCATCACCTCTGGTTTCACTTTGAATCAATTTTCCATTGTCATAAGTATTAAGGACGGTAAGTCCGTCCATTTTAAGAGAAATGATACAATTCTTACCGTTAGAAAATTTTATTAAATCATTAATTGATTTTGTTTTACCAAGAGATAGCATAGGATGTGAATGTTTTACTTTTTCGAGCTGTGATTTAACTTCATATCCTACTGTTTGAGTTGGTGAATTTGAAAGAATAATTCCTGTTTCTTCTTCTAGTTTTTGTAACTCATCAAAGAGATTATCATAATCATAATCAGAAATAATTGATTCTCCTCGATTATAATAAGCATCTCTATATTCATTCAGAAGCTTTGTTAATTGTTTTATTCTTTTTGTTTTATCCAATTTTTATTCCTCTTCTCCTGTAATTAATTCACTGTAAGGTAAACTCTCAATCCATTTGCAAACCTCTCTCCACTCATCTAATTTATGATTTTTTCGCTGTCTGTAAATATTTGCTAACACTTCATAATTCAACATAACATTACGAGTCTGATTATACGAAGATGGTAATAGCTGAATCATCTGCCACCAATACTGTTTGTCTTTAGTTTCAATGAATCTTAATCTGTCCCTGTTTAAATGATGAATTAGATGTTCAAGCCATTCTACATTACTTAATTCGGCACTTCTATCATCATTTAAATGTTCGATACTAAAATCACCCAATGTAAACCCTTTTTCAGCAATTTTATGCATGGTACTACAAGAGTTTGCAACAGTGCCGACTTTGTAAGTGTCGAATTCTTTCCACCAATATAAAGGTGCTGTAATTCTCACATATACTGGCATCATTCTCATATACTTTCGATGTTCTGTACCTGCGTTAGAAAGACGTTGCATAAGTGAGATATCATTCTCGCCTAAGCGATAACCGATTTTATTACATTCGCATTCCATACAAAAAGAACTATTTTGTTTACAATCATGACTATCACTTTTACCCCATGAGTTCATAGGATTACGCATACCTTCAATAACAAAGTTCATCTGCTCTGGACTTGCCAAAACTACATTTTCTAATTTAATCATTTTTATCCTCCAACTCTTTAATTTTTATTTCTACAAAACCATTATCCAGATAAACACCTTCTAACTTATATTCTCTATCTTTATTGTCTTTTACATATATTGGATGATAAGGCTCTGCATTTAATAAGATTCTAATAATTTCAAGATTATTCATCATTTAAAATATTCTCCTTCGCAAAATTATAAACTGCCCAATAAAAATCATCTAACGTCCCATTATTCTCTATTACAAAATCATAATCATAGTCAAATACACCTGCATCTGCCATATTAGAAGTAATGGATTTAACATCATTTCTTTTTATCAGAATAGTTTTTGCACCAAAAGCTTTTTTTGCTTTTTCAATTTCTTTTGGTTCACGAATGTCTATTAATAATATTCTCTTTTCTTTATCTTCTTTAAATTGATCTGCTGTGGTTTTTATTGCACGAAACGGCATATTATTGAATTTACTTGTTAAGATTTTTAAATCACTTAGAAATTTTCTTGATTTTTCATCTTTTGTTCCATCCCATCCACATTGCTTTGCAATATCTTTTACCTTATCAATGGATGAATATTTTAATGTAGGAACAAAATCATTTAGATATTCAGCAAAAGTATCTTTACCTGACCTTGCCATACCATTTGTTATAAAAATATATTTTTTAATTGTAATCACCTTTCTTTTTTAGTCATCATAATATGTAAATTTATCTCCACAACACATACATCTTACAGTTTGTACTTCCATAATCGAAGTAGGAATAAATTCATATATGAATTGTTCTCCTGCTGATGCGTTAGATGTACAGCCTTGCGCCCGATGATTTTTAACCCAATCATCAATTGATTTATCTGTTTTGAATTTCATATAACTATTCTCCGTCTACCCAATAGGGTTCTTCATCATCACAATCATTATTATCTAACCATCCACCACCAAAATGCGAAATAATTTCTGTTAGAATTTTTACATTTTCTTTCTCATCTTCATCTTTAGCTATTCTAAAGTCAATGTGTGTAGTTTCTGACTCTACCATATCAGCCAGTCCTAATTCTGAATAATATTTTTCGTTTTCATAATGATTTACATTATCGTAATTATAGAATAATGCTACTTTTTCACCATTATATTTAAAATAAATAAAACCATATTCAGTATACCAATTTGCCTTATCATCACTGTGTTCATTAATTTTGTGTTTCCAATTACATTTAGATATTGGACACATAACATATCTAATAACATGATCTTCTACATTTTTATCATATTTTTCTTTAATAAAATCTGCTATTTCTTGATGACTTATAAATCCCTTTATTCTACCAACTGTGTCACAACCCATAAATTCTCTCCTTTTAAAATTCTAGTTCTATTAAATCTCATTTAATTATTCCTTTCTCTTTTAATAATTTCTCAGTATCTTTATGAGCCAATATAATATCTTTTTCTTCTACATAAGAATCTGTAATTGGCTTCAACAAATCACACATATCAATGTTACATATTGAATTATATTTATTACAAATCCAATCATCATTCTTCATTTTTGATAATGGACAATCAAATGGATGTTTCGGCATTTCGTCTACAATAATTTTCATAATTTATTATAATTCCTCTCTTAAACCATAGTAACTGTACATTTTCCATTACTAATCAATTTATCAATTACTTCATTAATATTATCTACACCCGCTGCTTCAATTTTTTTACTCATTTCTTCCAGTGACATTTTCTTTGAAATGTCTATTGTCATATCATTTTCTGATATTTTGAAATCATATTCATCCAAATTTTGATATGTTATCAATTTTATTCTCCTAACACTAAAATCGCTTTATAATATTTGCTGTTGCATGAACTTGCTTCAATTTTATAACCTTTAGTTAAATGTTCATTCATCTTATTTTCAAAATCTACTTTATTTTCTATTTCTAAAATCACACATCTTTTTCCTATTAATGACATTCCTTCGGTACATATTCCATTCATAGAACTACCACACATAAATTCATGACATTCTTCATTGGGTCTTGGACAACTCATATCATACTCCTTCCACTATACTATACTATATATTGTATTATTAATTATTTTATATACAATATATAGTAATATTTTTCTAATGAAATCCGTATTTCATTTTAGTTTCTATATGTAAATAATTTCTCTACTCTTAATTTCTTGTTTCTATCATTTCCTCTATTACAATCAAGATTTGCTAAAGATTCTTTACTCCATACACATTTAAAATCATCTGGTGCTTGATATCCACTAATAAAGACTTTGTTACATTTACTCATCCTTCTACACCAATCCCAAAATTTATCATAGTCAAATGAACCAGTTTCAAATTTTGTAGTATTTTGATACGGTGGATCACAATAAATTAAAGCATTTTTCAAATTGCAATATTTATTTTGATCATAACTAGAGCAAACAAATTTTACATCTTTAATCTTTGGTGTTTGTTTCATTAAATTCCTATATGCTTCATTACTTTGATCTCTTGGTGTAATACCATCTGATTTAAAACTTCTTGCATATCCACCAAAATATTTTGCACTGAATGTAGAATTAAATCCTACATAACCTACATAATAATCTGGATATTTTTCTTTGTTTTGTCTCACATTTTGATATTCTTCTTCTGTAATATGCTCTGGTGGATTCCATCCATTTTGTAATGCTAGAAACATTGCAATTAATTGCGGATGAATGTCATTTCCTATTCTCAATGAACAATCAATTTTATCTATCATATTTGCACCACCAACAAACGGTTCATAGTATGTAGTTATACTATTTTCATTAATATACTGTTGTAAAATCGGTGCAATATACTTACTAAGTCTATTTTTACTTCCTAAATATTTCATATTAATAACCAGAAAGGTAGAATTCTATTATGGTTGCAACCCCTTTCACCCTTTCCTAACATTGAAATTGATTTTTTATTGTTTAATCTTTAATCCCATTTCCATATATAATTCATCTACCGCATTACCTTTTCGCTGCAAACAGTTATATATTTTCTCGTCAATAGTATCTTTACCTTGTAAAATAATATATGTACATTTATTCTCTTGACCAATCCTATGAATACGATCTTGACTTTGCTTAAATTCTTCATAACTAAAACTCATAGAGTAATAGATGTTATATGTACAATTTATAAATGTAAGCCCAAGTCCTAATAACTTCGGATGCGTAAATAACCTTTTAATTTTGTTATTCTTAAAATCTCTGATAATATCATCACGATTCTTTGTTTTAGAAGTAAGTCCTACACCATTATATTTTTCTGCTAATTGTTCAATCTCATGCCGAAATTGACACCAGATAATAATAGGTTTATCACCAACTTCTTCAAAGCAATTTTCTAATACCTTGTTTTTACTTGTATCAAAATCTGTGATAGTTCCATCTTTATTGATTACGAACCCACTTACTATTTCTCTAAGCTTCATCAACTTTGCCGTAAATTCAAACTTCGACCATTCATTGATGTTATCTTTAATATTTTGTAACATATCTTGATAATACTTATTCTGTTCTTTTCCTAATGAAAATCGTCTAATTTCAAATACTTTTGGTGGTAAATCAACGCAATCTTCTTTCTTTAAAAATACTGATTTATCTCTCAAACGATTATAATATGCTTGCTTATTCTCATTTGTTTGATACCAATAATGCGGATCAGACAAATCCTGTGAGAAATACCTTGCCTGAAAACCAAAATAATTATTACCAAATACTTCTGCATCAACAAATTTCATTTGTGGAAATATTTCAAGATTTGAGTTTGGTGTGGGAGTACCACTAAGAACAAAACGATGTGGAATTACAGTAATTAACTGTAATAGATAGTTTGTGATTTGAGAAGTCATATTCTTCATTACTTGACTTTCATCAACAATCGCGCATTGGAAATCCATAGACAATACTTCTTTTTTCAAAATCTTAAAGCTATCATAATTCATAACATATATATCTGAATCTGTTTTTAATGCTTCAAGTCTTTCTTTTCTTGTATTTCCATGACAATTAACTATTTTTAAATCTGGATAGAACTGTTTACAATCGTCCATCCACGCAGTTTCTATAACAGATAATGGACACAGCACCAATGTTTTGCCATAATGTTTTGCAATTTCTAGTGAAATAGCAGTCTTTCCTGTACCTGTATCTGCAAAAATACCATAACAACCAGCGTTTAATGCAGTATTTACAATCTCTTTCTGATACTTTCTTAGGTATGGAGATAGCTCATATTGAACTATCTCCTTTTCTTTAACCTTAATATCGGAAGAAACTAACCCGTATTGTTGTAGTTTTGGTAATGCAGAATCTGGAAATTCCCATTTACCTGCTTTAAACTTTCGCCCCTCAATAGTTCTAACATAAGGGATTTTCTCTACTGGAATTTCTAGTGAAATCATATTACATCTCCAATTTTCATTTCTTCTGTTGCATAACACCATTTAAAGCCTTTATGTTTATTAGCATAACCTTTACAACATGATGAAATTGCACTATCACATGAACAAGTTTCTTTTGCTGCCATAGATAAACTTTCATAAATATTAAGTATTTTATTCTCTAATGATAATTGAGCAACTTTTCTTTTATGGGTAGAATGTTTTTTAATATTTTTTAATTCAACCTTATCTCCAATTTTATAATTATTATCATATGCCCATCTAAAACCATTTGCCGTATAACCATATCCTTTGCAACACTTCATGATTCCAACTATATTAGTATTTGTTTCAATATGAGCTTCTGATAGTGAATTAAACTTATTAATTACTTTTGAAGATTTTGTATTGATTTGTACAACTGATTTCTCTATCGAATCAGTTGTTTTTAATCCATGTATAATCGCATGACGAATATTTTCAGATCCAGTTACCCATTCAAGATTTTCTACGTTATTATTTTGTTTATCTCCGTCTTTATGATTAACTTCTGGCAAATTGTTTGGATTTGGAATAAAAGCTTCTGCCACTAATCTATGCACAGTATGTCTTTTCTTATATTCACCAACATGGATACAAACACCTTTATATCCATACCTATCTGTATCTTGATTCATTATTCTTTCTGGTCGAAGAACATATGAAAATCTATTCCAAACATTTCTAGCAAGTGTTTTAACTCTGCCGTAATTACTTACTTCATAATATTGTTCAAAATTATTAACACCCTTCCAAATTTCTTCCAATTATTCAAGCACCTCATCTTTAACTGAATCTTTTAGTTTCTTAATTTCTGATTTCTTCATACCTAAAACATTTAACTGTTCTTCGAGTAATTTAATCTCTGCACGAAGTTCTTTCTTTCTATTTCTCATCTGTTTCTGTTCTTTTTTTTCAGCTTTGCCTTTCTCTTTATTGAGTTCTCCAATAGCAAGCTGTTCTTTAAAACGATCAATCATCTTATCATGGTTATCGTCACATTCAAAAACAGAACCATCCCATTTATCAAAGATTTCTTGTGCAGCATTATAAAATTTTTCGTTTAATTCAATTCCAATAGCATTTCTGCCATTTTCAATCGCAGCCCTATTTGTTGTTCCGCTACCTGCAAATGGGTCAAGTACAACATCACCAGGAACAGAATATAACTTGATTAATCGTTTACATAATTCATATGGATAAGGGGTCATGTGATTTGCACCGCCAACTGATGTATTAGGGATTTTCCATACACCAGAAGCATATGAAGCCCATTCTTCAAGAGTAATATCAGAACCGCTTTCCTTTTCCATTTCACCAGTTGTACTCTTTTTATACACATATACATATCCAAAATTTGCTGCGATAATTGCATCTCTTACTTTAAGATTTCTATACCATAATGAACCATCTGAAATCATAGCTCTTTGTGGTGTATATTTCTCCCAACAAATTTCGCTCCAAAGAACAAATCCGTTATTAGTGAACATCTTGTTAATTTCACCTACAAGTGATTCTTTACCTCTTCTGTTATCTCTACCAATAGTATAATTATAATCTTCAAACTGCATTACAAATTTACCACCTGGTTTAAGAACTCTTCCACACTCTGCAATTACAAGTCCTAACAGATAATAATATTCTTCATAACTCTCACAGTTGCTTAAATCACTAGGATCATTGCTATATACTCGAAGATTATGATAAGGTGGTGAGGTAATCACTAAGTCTACACTTTCAGCTTCCATCTTTTTCAGTTCCTTTAAGCAATCTCCATTAATCCAATTATTGAATAATCTCATATGTATTAAATCTCCTTTTCATCATTTATTATTGTTTATACTTCTTTATAAAATCTAATTCTCCATTAGACTTTAATCTTTCATATTCATCAATCCAATATCGAGCTTTGTATTTATTATTGTTTGTTGATTTCCACATATTGTGATCAAACTTTTGATGTGTGTGTGAACTTAATACATGTTTACAAAATCTATATAGATAAATAGCATATTCATTAGACAATTTTCTTATATATCCGTTATGTATAAAAGCACTTGTATTATCCCAAGGCTCCCGTTCATCAGTAAGTGTTCTATCATATAACTCAGTTTTTGCATTATAATAACAACGCACTTTATAATAGGTATTCTCTAAATTGCTTTTATGTATTGGTTCACACATATAATATTTTTTATACTGTTCTTTTGGCAATAAACAATCACTTCCTTTTTATAAAATATGTAATAAATTCTGGTATTCTATTCTTATCTCTCATATTGACCTCCTGATTGATGAAAGAAAAATTTCATTTTATATTACCATTCATTTTTGCTCTCAATAATGCTTGTAAATATTCTTGAGGATTATCTTTAGCAGCTTGGAATCCTGCTTTTTGTCTTTTAATATCATCAAGTACGATTTTATATTTAGGGCTATTGCTTACTTCTTCTCTATATTTTTGCACTTCTTCACGGGTTGCTATCTCTTTATCAACTAATATCCTCAATACGACTTGTACATCAATTGCTGTTTTAAGAATAGTTTCTTGTACTTGCAATTCGTGTAGAGCTTCTTCTGGTTTATAAAAATTATCATTGCTTACTGGCATTTATTTACCTCTTTTCTATATAATCACCATATATAATATCTGCGACAGTTTCTATATACTCATGTAAACTTTCTTCCAGATAATCTCGTAAACATTCAATTACATATGAATTTTGAATAATTGTTTTTGCTTTATGTGATGAAATATTATACTTCATGACTAATGTTTCTTCTAAAGCTTGTAGATATGATTTGACATATTTATTCATCCTCTACAGGAATCCATTTTTTAACTTTAACTTCTTTAAGTTCTACTTCTGTACATTTAACTTCATCTTCATATTCCCAAGGTCTTTCATCCTGATATTCTGTTGCTCCTTCTGAATATGTAGTCATATAAAATTTTCCTTTATCTTCAAATACAATCTCATGAACTATTGACCATCGAGTAGTATCAATGATATCATCTTCAATTAACTCACAATCATATGGTAAACCTAGTTCCTTTGTTAAATATTCTTTGTTAAATACTTTCATTCTTGCCATTGTATTATTCTCCTTTTATACTTCAAAATCTTAACGGTAAATGTTCTCTATCGTAAATAATAATAGTAGAAATTGTATTACATCTAAGTCTCCATCCTCTAGTTATATCTTTTGGACTAACAATCCAAACAGTGGTTACTGTTCCATCTTTCCACGAATTATAATCCTCTTTTTTAATTGCTCCAAAGTGCCAATTATCAGGGGAACTTTCATTGTTTCCCGTTATGGCATTAACCATATAATAATTATCATTATTATAATAAGAGACATTTCTTGATTTTGGATGAGTCCAATAATACATTAAAAATGAAACAAAAATAATCACTACAACAATAAATACGCTATAAAAAATTTTATCTTTTCTTTCTTCTTTGTTCAATTTCTATACCTCGCTTATATCATGCATCTAACACAGCAATCTGGATTATTGTCTAGTACATATTCTGATATTTTACTTAATCTCATATATCTTTTCCTTACATTATTTATTATTATCTCCATTTCCTTATGAAACAACGGTTTCATTTATTTACAATATCATACATTTCAAGTGACTTACTTGTCATAGTTGCTAATTCAACATCTGTCTCCAATAATTCATATAAAACACGAGGTAATTCATCAATTAAAATATGTTCTGGCTTTTCCTTTAAGTAAGTAAATTCTTCGACTGTATACACTTTAATGTATTTTTCTGTTATGCTTTCAAGAAATTGTTTCTGACATTCTGTTCCTACAAGAATTGGATATCCTGTTTTAATCGCTTTATTAACGATAATTGTAGTTTTACCAGTTCCTCTAGGATTATTTAAAATTTCCATATGTATTTATTCTCCCTTCTAATAACCTTTCACTTCTTCTAAAATACAAGAAATGTCATTATCTAATATCCCATCATTATTAGTATGATTATCTACTGCTTTAATTACATCATTCTTACGTAATATTTTCTCTCCGTTTTTACTGTAAATACTCATTAACATACCATTCTTAATTAATTCATAAATTATATCCAAATAATCTCGCTTGTCTCTATATTTACAATTAGGATTTTTATGTATTCGTGGGTCATCCTTATTCCAATTAAATACATCAAAGAAAATATTACTTACAAATAATATCTTGCACCCCTTGCAACGCAAAGATAATAGCGGTCTGCATCTGATGGAGCACCTTTGCATTTTTTGAATCCATATTTAATAAATTCTTTTGCTTTTACTCTAGGAATTAACACTATTCAATTCTCCTTTAATACGTTCACTTTTTCTTTTACGTTTCTTATATAAATTAGTCAATTCTCGTTCTAAGTTTTTCTTTTCTATTGGATTCTTACAATATTTTATTCTCTTTTTAAGAGATGAAATTGTATCTTGTTTTAATTGGACTTCATTACAAATCTCATCCAGAACTTCGCTAAGAGAAGGATACGTTCTCATTGATTCTAATAATTCTTTTAGTTTCATATCATAATCATCATAAAAAATACTATCTTGTTTTATCTTTTTCTTCTCCTTTTATATACAAATTTTATAATTGGGTTAATTGAAATTCTGCTTTCATTTAGTTATCTAATTCTCAAACTTTCGCTCTGTGGTTCTAAATGACACCACTCACAATTAAGTGAACCATCTTGTCCTTCTAATCCATTTTCCTTTAAATAATCTCTCAGCTTTTCTCCATCTACAGCATCGGGTTGTTTAATTCTATATTCTTCTGGAATATTCTCTACATCAACATCAATTGTAAGTTTTCTTTTACCACCATTCTTCTGAATATTAAATGAAAATAAATCTGTTGTAAATTTCTTCTTACCTGTTGCTCTCATACACATTTCAAGATTTTGTTTTAACCATTTGATACGATTTTCATATGTTTTTTTACGAGATGTAAGTCGGTTATTTTCTTTCTGAATTCCATCTACATCTGCTTCAAGAGCCTTAATAATTTTCGCATATCCATCTGCTTTATCTTCGATTTCGTATTCAATTGATTCAAGAGTATCCATAATCACTTCTTCATCAACTTCCTCGTCTTCTAACATATTGAGAAGTTCTAAAAAGTCATTTGTTAATTCATAAATATTTGCCATATAATTTTATTCTCCTTTTTCGTTTTTTAATCTATAAGCATTTTCAAGTAACATATCTTTTAAAAATGTTTGCTTTGTCTTTACTTCTTTAGTTTGAATAGCCTTTCTGATAGCATAATTATTACCAACTAATACACAATATTTTTTTGCTCTTGTAATTGCTGTATAAAGCAATTCTGAATTATTCATAATATAGCTACTTGTATCCATACCAACAATTGTTGATGTAAAACCAGATCCTTGCATCTTATGTGTGGTACACGCATATGCCAATTCAAGATTTTTTGAATCGCTTTTACTAAATAATACTTCTCCGATACCAATAAAATTAATTGTACAATATCCATTGTCTTCAATTTCCTTAACGATTCCTATATTTCCATTAAACACAGGTGTTATATCACCTTCTGAATTTGTACATTTATAATTATTTTTTGTATTAAGTACCTTATCTCCAACTCTAATCGTATATTTCTTAGCTTCATCATTCTTTTTTTCTAAGAAAATTTCAATCTCATTACCATTGTTGAATTTTGGATTATAAATATTCTGAATTTTAGTATTAAGATTATAACAAGAGAGTTCTCCTTTTAATCTCATAGGGACACATACTTGAACTTCCATAATATTATCAAATTTCTCCATTTCAGTTTGAAAATGTCGAATGATACAATCTGCCATAGATTCTTTTGAATTAGATATATCTAATTCCATATCTTTTAATTCGCCAAGTATAGCACATCCTTCAAATTTATTATTAAAAATTTGTTCTTGATTTGCTACTTTAATTGATGTAGGGATAATACCACTCATAAGAGCCTGTCTATGTGGTTTAGTAAGTTTTACAACAGGAAGTACATTACTATCAAGAATATCAGCAAATACTTGACAATTACCAATAGGTGTTAGCTGTTGAACATCACCCATAATAATTACTTTTGCACCTGTTGGGATTGCTTCAAGCAAAGATAAAAACAATGTACCGTTTATCATAGTTGCTTCATCAATCAAAACAATATCAACTGCTAATTTATTCTCTTTGTTAAACATAAATTCACCATTTTGGTATCCTAAAGCTCTATGAATTGTACTAGCTGGAAGTCCCGTAGCTTCTGTAATTCTTACACTTGCTTTGCCAGATAATGCACAAGCTAAAATATTATAGTTATCATATAATGAGCAAATACCATTAGCTGTGCTGGTTTTTCCCGCTCCTGCCAATCCAGTTAAAGCCATTACATGATTATCCAAACTTAATTTAATAGCAGCCTTTTGTTCTTCTGTAAAATTAAAACCTTGTTCTTCTTCTACTTTCTTAACAATTGTTTCCCAATTACCAATATTAAATGATTTTGGAATATAATCATCATAAAGACCTATTCCATATGAATCATTTTCTACAACTTCTATAAGCCCGATTTGAAGTCTTATTAATTCATTCATTATATTTTTTTCTAAATTGTAAAATTTTTTGAGTGCAATTTTTGAACCATTATTAAGAACTACAACATCATTATCATCCATCATTTGTTTCGCTGTAGTATTTATAACTTCTTCTGGAATATATCCTAATGTATCATATAATGCTTTCATCAATTCTTGATAATTAATATAACTCTTTCCTGCTTCTCCTTGCTCATTTAAACAATGTAATAAAAATCCTTTAACTCGTCTAATATCATATTGACCAATCCCTACTTTACAAGCTACTTCATCTGCTTTTTTAAATCCCACACCATCCATACGCACTAAGTCATATGGATTATTTCTTACAACGTCAATTACTGTATCTGGTGAATGATAAAAGTCTACTAATTTTTTGATAAATGTATGTGTTAACCCTAACTGTCCAAGTTCCATATAAATAGAACTATAATCTTTTGATTCTTCATATTCATCAATCATTTTTAAAGCTACCTGATTGCCAATTCCTTTGATTTTCATAAGAGATTTTATGTCTCTATTCTCTAAAAGTTGAATTACATCATCATATTCATCGAATAGTTTATCAACAAGATTTTCATTTAATACATTTTTAAGGAATTCTTTCTGTTTATCTTTACTTGAAATATCAATACATTTACTAATATATACAATTTCGTATGTGTCTCCGTATTGCTCATTAACTTCTGAAAGTTTACAATATACTTTATATGTTGTTCCATATTCTACACTTGGGCATATTCCTTTTAATTTAATTTGAGGTTTATCATAATTTGTAAATTCAAGTAATTTCGTTATATTTACTTTAAAAATTCCAAACTCTCCACTTTTTATTTTTTTTGAATATTTAGGATAGAATATTCTATCCAAAACACATTCAAATTTTAAAATTTTTTCTTCAATCATTAACATACCTCGCAATCTGTTATAAGTGAATTTCCTTTACCATACTTTCTATAAACAATGTCATATTGAGTAATTACGTCATATTCTTTATCTATATCAGCAACCACAATATTCTTTCCTTCATCATCTTTCCCTATAATTTTCATGGCAAATTGTTTCTCAGAATTTTTAACATCAATAATATCTCCGTCTTGTAAAGGAAGAATTTTAAATATTTCTTTTTTAATCTTCCTATACTGTATTTCTCCATTTCCCATATTATAAAGAATTAAGTTAGGTGCAATAACATTTCTTGTATTTAAAACAAAATATCTATTAACAAACAATGGATTTTTATATCTCACTGTTCCAAATTTATTAACCTGCATCTCCATAATTTCATATGGATTAATATGTTCATCTGGAATAATATTGAATATTTCTAAAAGAGCTTTTTTAGAGTTAAGATTATTATAAGATTTACCTGTTTTTGATAATTCAGCATTTGAAATCACAATAGATTTGATAATTTCATCAGAGATTTTTTTATTTAATGTAGTTATTGTTATTTTATTTTTCCCATGCAGCATATAAAAATAATCTCTAAATAACAATAATTTTTTTGTTTTTCCATAATTTGAACAACAATCAGCAATAAGATATTGTTCTAAAATTTTCTTCGTTATTTTATTCTCTAAACACTTTTCTAAAAAATCATAAAATGTAGAACTCTCACACATACATTTAAATAAAATGTTTGGAGTTTCATCCATTTTTTCTTCATCTTTAGTTAAAAACATTTCAATTCGTTTCTTTGCTTCATTAATGTAATACTCTTTATCTAAATGTTTAGGAATGCTTTTTTCATGAATATCTTCATTATCTATAAATAAATGTTTAGGTGTATTTGCAAACTGTTCATAAGATTTAACACCTTTCTCAATTTTTAATTTATAAATAGAACCATCAGACACTCTTTTACTAGCAAATACTCTATGTACTTTACCTTTTAATAATTCCCCGTCTATTGATGTGATCTTATTATCTTTTGCAGCTATACCATTTCCATACCAAATTTCTTTATATTTTGCAGACAACTTAATAACTTTTTGGAATTTGATATATTCTGTACATTCATTGATAGTTTGTTCAACTGGAATACTATAAGCTAAATAATTTCTAACTGCATCATTAAGGATAGGTAAATCATTATCAATGGGTTTATTGAATTTAACCATTGCTCCTTTACATTCCAGTTTTCCATTTTTCATAACAGCAATGTAATTATTTACATCTTTTTGAATGAGTTTTGTATATTCATCAATTTCAAATTCCATTCGAAGTCGTTTCCCAACCTCATTTGTAATCTCAATTACCTTATTCTTCATGTCTTCATTCTCACAAAGAACAAAAATACCATCTGTATTTGTCTGTAATAATCTACAATAAGGTTCAAGTTTATCAATCAAATCAAGAATAAACATTTGTCCAAATATACAAGTTAAATTAGCCATTAATGGATCATATGCTGGATTATTTCTATCTTTAGTTGCTCCATATACACCATTAATCATAGGTTTGAGAGCTTTATTTTTAGAATTTCCTTCGTCTTTTAATTTCAATCTAAAGTTTTTCATTTGTTTAAAATCATCAGGATTTTTGAATTTTCTACTCAACAAATCATATTCGATATCTGTTGTAGGATACATTGAAGCTACGTCAGCATGTAGAATAATTCCTTCAAATACAGCTTCTTTGTCATCAGCACCATGACACCCTCCCCATGCAAATACATGAGGAATTCCTGCAACATTGCAGCATAACTGATTATTATGCTGATTGTCTTCTGACCGAAGATGTTCTTTATATCTCCAATTTTTAGGATTCATATACCATTCTGGAATAAATTTGTATTTATCAGATAATTGAATTGTTTCTGGAAGGCGAATATCAAATTCATCATCGAGAGTATGTTGGTTTACGGCATTTAGAATTTTAGAAGCTAATTGAACTTTTGTCTTTGTGAAGTATGACATATCAAGACCATATAATTCAATGATATCTAATTGACCTTCAAAATCATCCCAACAGTAATCAAGAACTCTTAATACTTCAATTACATCATGTTCATTATAATATAATGTCTGTTCTATTTCTTCATCTGTAAGTTCTCTATCAATATTAAAGTCAACTTCTGTTTCTCTAATATCATCTCCCATAAAAGCTTCTAACTGCTTCAACGATTTATCTTTTAAAATAGTATCATAATCATTTAATGGATATTTCTTTGCATTTTTTACAACTTGAAAAGGTTTTTTACCCTCTTTAATGAGCTTATCATTTACATATCCAACATTAATTCCATCAAGAATTCCTTTAAAAATTCCCGTATCATACTGTCTGCCATTATATGAAATAAAAATATCATCTTTATGGTTATTATAAAATCCTGTTAATTTTACTCTATCATTTATTATAACTATTTTATTTTTTCTATCTTCATAATTTATAAATGTAACACAAAACCAACCTCCTCCTGGTATAGCTGAGTATACTTCGAAATCATAACCCCAAATTATACTTTTATCTATTATATCAATCACCATCCTTATCCAAATGTAAATCCAGAAACTTTTTCACTCTTATAAAACATCCAATCCTCAACTATTACTTGTGCTACTTTACCTGATTTATAATCAATAGAAAATCTTCCTACAATATCAAATTCAAAATTATCTCCAATAGAAATAATTTCTTTATATAAAGAAGCTAATGAACTACCTCTTGTCTGTTTTACAAATTTTATATTATGATACGCAAATTCAATTTTGTTCTGTTTTGCACCTAACAAATAAAGACTATATTTATTACATGGAACATTCTTGATAAGAAAAATAGGTTCAGATACAGTGTTACCCCAAATTCCATCCCATTTAGCAACATTTTTAATTATTTGATCGTGAATTTGATTTGCTTCATATACGTTATATACATGATATGTAGGTTCATCAATTTTTCTCATTGTTGACAGCAACGAAAATAATTTATTTGTATTTTCAAAATAAATTTCACATCCAAATGCGTTTGGATGTCCTTCTACTTTATTAAACAATCCTGTATCTTTACACCATTGATTAAAATTTAAAATTTCACATTTATCACTTCCTCTACCACTTCCTCTACATACATCACCTTTTCTTCTCATTAATAAACATGGACGTTGATATTGGTCTGCAAGTCTATTAGCAATAAGACCAGTAGAATTACTGTCAACATTATCTTTTGCATTACATACAAGAATAGGCAATTTATTCAAATTAAATTGTTTGATTTCTTCAGATAAAGCAGCGGCACTATTTTCTGTTATTTTTTTCTGCTTTCTATTTGATGATTGACAAGCTTTAAGAACGTACTCTTGAATAGTCATGTTTACTACTCCTTTTCCTCGTACTTTTCTATCAAGCATCTTATCTGAATTACACAATGCTTCAAACATATAACATTTATCTTCATATTCTCCTAATCGAATCATTGAGTTCATAAGAGGGCAAATATAAAATCCAATACCATTTATTGTGATTTTATTATTCATTGAATACATTTGAGCATCCACCAAAACAGATATAAGTTTATTTTTACTTACTTTATTTCGTATCTGTTCTAATCCTTTTAAAATTAAATATCTTGTTTGAAGATTAACTACATCTGCTCTATCCCCAATCATACCTAATGCAACTAAATCTAAATAATCATCTGCATATTTTACACCATAATATTCATCTAATAATTTTGTAAATTTATATGTAATTCCAACTCCTGTCATAGCTTTATCAGTTACTTTATTTGAAAGTTGATTGTTAACTACTATTGCAGGATTATCAGAAGCATCAATACTATGATGATCTAAAATAATAACATCTTTTCCACTCTTAATTAATTTTTCACATTCTTTTGAATCTCCTGAACCTGCATCTGGAATAATAACAAGTTTTGAATCATCTTCACACATTACATCTACAAATTCATATAATCCATGTATTTTACCTTTGTGAATAAAACATCTTATTTCAATATTAGGATTTATTTGTTTTGTATATTGATAAATGTTAGATGCTGATGTAAAACCATCAACATCACAATCTACTAACAAATCTATAATGTTCTTATTTTCAATATGCTTTACAAATACATCTCTTGCTTTTTCAATATTATCAAAGAGTAATTCACTCTCTGTATTTTTAATAGTAGGATGTAAAAAAGAATCAATATCTTCGATACCTTTTAATGTTAAAATATCATTCAATTCATATCCAAATCTCACACGTCCAAGTACATCATATTTAAAACTCACATTACACCACCTTATTTATTGATTAGTTCCCACATATATTTTATTCTCCATTAGTTGAATTAAAATTTCTTTTCCTCTATCTGTTGGGCTATCCTTATATCTAAGTAAATCATTTGTATCCCAAAGAACCGAAACAGTTACAAACGGACTCAATTTATCAATAATTTTATCTTTTATGTGTTTAGCCCACTTTTTACATTCATCAGAATCAATGATTTCGTATTGTTTGTCCAATGCAATTATCACTTCCCTTACACCTAACATTAAAATCAATCCTTTTTGATAATCTGTTAAATTACTTCCACATAATGCAACAGTAAAATTATCTTCTCCAAACATAGTGTCTGTTTGTAGAACTGATTTTTCAGCTTCTACAAGCATGATTTTTCTTTTTTTTTGGATAGTTTTTATATTATGATTTAACCCAAATAAATTCATTCCAAGTGAATGATTGTAAAATTTTCTTCCGATTTTAAATGGGGTATATTTGCCAAACAATTCAATATCTTCGTTTATTAATGATCTTCCACGGACACCTATTAATTGGTTATTTATATCAAAATGAGGAATTATAATTTTTTGCTGCCATGTAGAATATAAAATGTTATATTTTTTCATGGTCTTTACGGATATTCCCTCTTTAATCCATTCTTCTGTATACATTTCTTGAAAAATATTTAAAATTCTCTTATCATATGGAACTAATAATCTTTCTTTTGATTCTTTTTTACTACTCTTTTTATACTTTCTAATGAATTCCCAATCAGAAATTTGTTCCTGTTTACCAAATCCATATTCATAATTATCAAGATTGAGTTTTACGCATATCCAATTTATAGCTTTTTGAAATTCTTCTTGTTCGTAGTCTTTATATCCCATTACCACACCAATGATATCCAATTGACCACATTCTGTATAGCAGTGAAAAGACATCGAATCTTTATAATAATATAATTTAGGTTTTGTGCCATGATGACATATAGTGTCTGTAATCCATATATCATCATCTTCATAATAAAAAGTTGCATCCATTTCTATGAGCAATTTTCTAATATCTTCTTCTTTTAATTTCTCTTTTAATTCTTGGGCGGTCATCATATACCTCCCTACTTAGATACTTTTTGATAATTCCATAGCCAAATCTGACCCTGAGATATCTACATCCGTTTCAATAATTCCAACATCACCTACATCATCAAGCTTAAAATCAATAAGTGTTTGTTCAATATCAGTTATAAGTTCATAATTATAATTTGTTACAAAACAATCAACTTCTCTCATTGTTCCCATATTAAGTTTTGTCCAAATAATGATATTGTGCCACTTACCGCCACGATTTTTGAAAATATAATATGACATATTTGGAATTAACTTTCCAAAACTTCCATTACTTTCAAGAATTGGTTTGAGTTTTTTTAAATCCTTATGAGTTACTGGAAGTGCTAAAATACCACCATCTGCTTTTTCAATAATAGCCTTAGAACCTTTTAATGCTCCTGCATCTTTATTACCATCTTCTTTATAATTGTCATTCAACTGCGTTGAAGAACCTAAATATATATTAAATTTATTACATACCAATTTTAATGACTCACTAAATAAGAAGAGAATTTGATCCGTTCTAAGTCTTGTGTGAGTTTTATTGTAATAATATTCATACAATGAAGGGGAATCATTAATGTAATCAAAAAAACAAGCAACTATTTTATAATTCAAAATATATTTTTCAATAGTTTCTGAAATAAGGTCAATTGTAAAATCAGGCATATATTCAACATAATATTCATATGTCTCAATATATTTTGCCGATTCATTGAGAATTTTTTCTTCTTCTGGTGTAATATCATCCCAAATTTCAATTCTTTCTTGTTCAATACCACTTACATGTGCAAGAATAATATCTTGAATTTCTTCTTTTTCTAATTCTGTAGAAATAAATAATACTGGTTGACTATCACCTGTGGAAATCCATTCTTTTTTATTCCAATCATATATTCGATCGGATACCATATTGCATCCATCTGCAAGTGAATTTCTTGTTTTGCCACCACCTGATACAGAACTCCTCAATATGTATTTTTTAGGTCGCATACCTCTATATACAGTTGTTAAATACCTTGATTGAAAAGGATAACCATATACATTCTGTTGTTCTTTGTGTTCATTTAATCTATTTGTAATTCCATCTCCCACTTTGAATGAATAGTTATCACTAAATCTATTTTTCCACATAGATTTAAAGTCCATAAATTTATTATTTATTGCATTGAGAACATCCATACTTGTTAATCTATTAAATGCTTCTAACTTTTCATCGTCATTTTCATCATATAAAAAACTAATATCCATTTTCAATGATTCTGCGGCATTTCTAACAATAGAATATTTACGAACATCATCATAATATTTTCCAATGTTCATAGTCTTATCAGATGACATATCAATAGCTGATTCAATATATCCCCAACCATCATTATTCTTCCAAAGCGAAATAGCTGTATTAAATTGGGAAATTTCATTTTCTATATCAATAGGGGTAATTTTTTTGACATTTCCTTTCTTGGCAATGTTTACAATCGCACCCCAAATCATTTTATGAAAATTTTCAGGATAATCATTTTCATTTGTTGAGTATTTTTCATCTAATACATATCTTGGATTTAAACAGTAACACCCAAATAACAAAAAAATAGCTTTTTTATCTACCTGCTGATTAATATTAATTTAAATCACCACCTTTTAACAAATCCTCCAAATCTATCAAAGATGTTGATTTTTTTTTGGAGTTTATAGAAGTTTTTTTGACAATCTTAGTCTTGATTTTTATATCTGACAATTTATTGATTTGCTCTTTCAATTTTTCCTGTTGTGAATAATAATTTTTGGCTTCATTGTAATAATATTTAATTAATGATATACCATATTTTTCAATAAAAGATTTATTTAACACTTCTTTACAATACCAAAGTGTATAAGTCATTGCTGCGTATGAATACTCATATTCAGTTTTAAACTCTTTAATTTGTTTGAGAATATACCCAGTTGGCTTATCTAATTTATAATTATTACAAATAAATTCAATCAACTGTTTATATTCAATAGATTCTCTTTCAATTTTCTCATAACACTTTTTACAATATGTTTTTGAAGCATGTGTATATTTTTCTTCTGGTTGTAGTTTTTTTCCACAACTTTTACATGTTGATAATCTAGCCATATACATCTCACTTTAAAATAAGAGGGATGGAAAATCCCATCCCCATGTTTATAGTTTTAATATTTATGCTTTAATTTTATATTTTTTAATTAAATCTTCAAGTTCCATTACGATTACTTTTGTTAAATCTAACTGTGTATCCCTAAGTGTATCAAACATTTTTACATGTCCATTATCATCAAGACCAAGATTTCTCTGAAGAACTGCTGTTGCTTCTGCAAGATGTCCATTTGATGCAAGTATTCCACCAAGTTCAACTCCTCTTGCTTTAATTGCGTCAAAATCTTCAACTGGTGTAGCCTTATCAATTGTCTTTTCTTTAGTTGTAAAATCTCCACCCAAATCTTCAACAGCTTTTACCCAAGTTGATTTTAAATCTTTAACATTGATTTTATCTGGAAGATTAAATGTATCCTTTAAATCTGGATATTTATCTGTTTTCTTAAATGTAATAAATCTTTCGTCCTTTTCTCTATACATATATCCAACAAGATAAGCAGCTTCTCTACAATATGAAAATGTATTTTTATTAAGCTTTAATGTATCGCTTTCTTTCTTTGTATCGAAATCTTTACTATGTGTTGATTGTGCAATAAAATGTACTGTATATCCAAGACTCTGAATAATACCAATATTTCTTAACGCACTTTTAAAGCGAAGAGAGCCTTCTCCAAATGCGCCAACATCCTTTAAAATTTCTGCATCCCTATTTTCAAGTACATATCTTTCACAACTCTCTTCAAATTTATCAAGTGTATCAATTACAATACATGAAAATCTCTTTTTAAATTCAGGATTTCTTAACTGACCAATGACTGATTTCAAATCTGCCATTGTATCAATTTTTACAGCCATAATCCCCGGAATATTCTGAAATCTATCTTCAAATTCTAAAAATAGCGGATCTTTATCAGGCACAAGTTCTTTTAAAAATTTCATAAAAGTTGTTGTTTTACCAACACCCGTATCTCCCATCCAAACTGTAGAATACTGAGTTAAATCAACTGATACTTTATTTGGTTTTAAATCTAATAAATTTCCAATCATTAATAATTTATCTCCTTTATTTTTAAATGTTGTTTACTTACTCAAGATTAATCTTGAGTAAGTTTATTTTATCGCTTATTACTGTGCAAATGGATTATATGTAGTCTGTGGAGCAGGTGTGCTAGTATTCTTCTGGAATCCTTCTGCTGTCTGAGAAGATGACTTACCTGCTTTAATTTCAGCTAACTTAGCTTTTCTCTTAGATTTTAATGTATCAATAATATCCTGCGTAAGCTCATGCTCAAATACTGTACTAACCGCAGTTCCAGACTTAATTAAATTCTTTTTAACGGTCTTTTTTACTTTCTTTACAATATCTGTACCAAATGCTGCTTTTTCTGTAACTTCTTCATAACTAACAGTATTGATAACTGTTCCAACAAATTTTGCAAATCCACCTTCATAATAACCTGCATTTCTAAATGCATCTGCCATTGATTTATCAACAGTCATTCTAATTGGAATAAATGAATCTACCTCATAAGAATTAGAATCTTTAAAATCTTTCTGATTCTGTCTAATTGCATCCATGACAACGATTAGATTTCCAGTTAATCCATTTTTTGTCATTTCATCTGAAATTGATTCGATGACTCCTTCAACTTCAAATTTTGCTTCTAATACTGATGAATCATAATCTTTTGGTTCAACTTTATTAATAAATTTTGCATATACTTTATTTGTTGAAACAACATTACCATCATTACCCTTAAAATCATTTACTGAAAATGAACCGTCTGTAATGGAAATAATATCGGGTTTTTCTCCTTCTTTACAATGCTCAAGATCTTTCAGGTTGTTCATTGCATCTAAATATTTCTTATAAAAATAACTTTCTTCGGATGTGAAGTTTTTATTTTCATCTTTCTTATATTTTGGAGAAGAAAAATTAATCTCATGTTCACTATCATCTGCTGTTCTAAGTACAAGAATTCCACCAATTTTCTCTACTCCTTCATGTTCAAATTCTTCAATGCCATTTTTTACAAGTTCACCAGTTACAGTTACTAAATCCATAAGTTTTTTCATTAACAATATCCTCCTATAAGTAAAAAATATAAAATAATAATTAATCTATATAAGCGTCATTTCAGACGTAACATGAAGTAAATCTATGTAAAATTTTATATAAAACAGTGATTTATAGCTTTTCAGAGTACACAAAGCTAAAGGTATGCTGTTACCACCTATATATTTATTCTCTGTTCTATTTTTATTTGAAAGTTTGATTCGATTGAATCCATAAGATTTATTTTTTGTTTTACTCGGAAATTATTCTTTTTTATAATTCTACATTTTCCATAACAGCTCTAGCTTCTAAAACAGCAATATAATCTGTCATTGCTTTAATTTGCATATTATATGTACTTCTTGGACAAGTAGGTTTAAATTCTAACTCGTCTCTATCCCATTTATCTAACATATTTTTAAGACCTTTATATCTGATAACTAACTGGTCATATTCAGCAATAAATCTCTCTTTGTAATCTGTGCTATTCATCATTTCTACTGTTTCTTTTAATGTTTTCATAAATATTATTCTCCTTTTCTCCGATGAAATTTGGATTTTAATTATCTTCCTGTCTACCTGACCAATTACATTGAGTACATAACTCATCAAGTTCACTCATATGATTTTCAAGATATTCCATAATATCTTTAACAATATTAATGTCGCAAATACCAATTACTCCCTTTTGCTTTTTATTATCAATATATATTCCGTCTAAGCGATTATATTTTATTGGAATATCACAAAAATCATTAAGAATTCCTTCACTAAGCGATACTGTAATTCCATTTGGTTTAACTACAACTTTTACATTATGAGATTTGTCATATTTCATAATTTTAGCAATATCTTCTACTACATTAATCATTTATTCTCTTTTCCTGAAACGAAAGTTTCATTTATAAATTCTCTAACTTTTTTAACTCTTTTTGAGCATTTTCAATGGTTTCTTTAAGACTCTTAATCTTATATTCTCTTTCTGCCAAAAGTTTCTTTTCATTTTCTTCTTTATCATTCGCATAAAACTTATCTTCAAAGTCCCAAAAATCATGTTCATCTCCACTCCATGAATGTTCCGATACAAAAAAACTTTTTCTTACCATAATCCAAGGAGCATCCCAATCACATCCATGACCACAACAATGTTTATCTTTTCTATAATCTTTATCCCAAGGACTACATTTACAATATCCCCAATTACGTTCAACATAACCAAATGTAATTTCATATTCGAAATCTGGTTTTAGATTTCCCCATCCATCACTACCATTATAAATAATTACATTCACTTTACAGATATAATAATCACTATCATGAATCACAATGTCATAATCGTCACAATTTCTTAAATCTGAACAAAATTCATCATAACATCTGTAGTTTTTCGTTAAATCTTCCCATAAACTAGATACTAAAAATGGAATATTAAACTTTTCATCATATGATTCTTTACATTCATTTTCGTATTTTAATGCATCAATCAACTGTTCTATGAATTTTTGAATTGTAATATTGTCACTATACTTCATATGTATACATTCTCCCTTCAATATCCTCTCATCTCGAATAATTTTTCTTCATATGAGATACACTCATATCTTTTACAATTATCTACTGTGCATTGAAATTCTCCACACCAAGGACTTCCATCCCCCATATGATCGCATGTACAATTATAATCTTTTTTGCAATATTCACAATTTGTATATTTCTCACATGCCATTTATTTATTCTCCATTCCACTTTTCAAATCTATATTTCTGTTTAATCTCAGGATATTTCTTATGATCTACTTCGCTCATGAACATCTTATAAGGTCTTACATAAATTTCAAACTGTCCATACAATGCTTGATACACAACCATATATTCGTCTTTCTCTGTATGCTTTGCAATACATAAGATTTTATAAAGATATTCATTTGGTGAATTTACTGTATTTGTTATTTCTCTTTTAAAATGCTGAACAATATCACCTTGATTAAAACTATTTCGATAACTCATATCAAGCCTACCGTATTGTTCAAGAAGTTCTTTCATATAATTTTTCTTCGCCACTAATAATTTCTCCTTTATGATAATTTATTTACAAGAACATTTAACGCTTTAATAACTTCAACATTTTCTTGAATATATTGGGGTTAGAACATTTTTCACCATTCATCGCCATCCTTTACAAATTCAAATTCTCCATTTGTGTATGAATTTAACTTCCACCCTTTTACAGTTTCAAATCTCTTAATATAATTTGGATGTCCATGTTTCTTTAACATCTTTTTATTAATTCTCTTCTTTTTATGCCATCTACATGGAATAAGTTTTAAAACTTGAATATCATATTTGTCAGGAATCTTAGACTCATCCACACCAAAAACTTTAAGTATCTTTTTATAATCAATAGGTTCTGATGTATTAATACAAAATGATCCATCATATGTATCTAATCGTGATTTATATTTTGTATTGTATTCATATTTTAAATCATCATCTTGAATATCATTAATTTGCATAATCGGTTTATCACCACTCATTAAATACATTTTCTTAATCTCTTTATTATCTTCTCCCATTTTTATTCTCCATGAAATTCAGAATTTATTTATTCTTATCCTTTAATTTTCTTTATGATATTCTCTATCTAGCCAATGAATACAATTCTCAATTGCATCTTCTTCGTTTCTAAATATAAATCCACTAGGACTACACCAAACTTCTGATTTATTAATCATAGTTCTATGAACTAAATACGGGGCAATTTCCTCAAGTGACATTACTCTAAGTCTATCTATATTTCTCATAATCCACCTCACATATTGATTTCTATACCATACCATTTTTGTGTTTCATCCAGTTTCGCCATTATCAAAATTTTTACTTCCATATTTGCCATATTTATTTCCCTTTCCTATTTATTTTTGAATGTGTAGGTAGGGAATCGAACCCTACCATTCTATATTTCTTTATATAGAATCACACCATGTCTACACTATTTATTTCTCTGTTGCATCAACTACAGTATTTCCTGCTCCTTGTACAGTAACCCAACCATTCTTATAATGTGCTTCTGCTTCTTTCATTCTGATTAACTTATCAGTAATAGAAGCACTTAATTCTTTATTTGCTTTCGCCTGAGATTCTGATGCAATTCTTGTTTTCTCAGCATCAGCTTTTGCTTTTGTAATCTCAATATTTGCATCTGCCTCTGCCTGTAATTTTTCTGTTTGTTTTTGTACTTTTATTTTCTCCTGTTCAGCTTGAGCCTGCTGTTTTTCCTGTAATGCAGTAACACGATTGTCAATCGCTTTTTTCAGCTTTTTATCTGGGTGAACATCAATAATAGATGCATCAAGAACTTCAATGCCATATTTCTTAGAAAAGTCTTTATTTAAATAGTCTGTAATAGCTTCGTTAAGTTTAGTACGATTACCAGAATAAATATCCATCATAGAATAATCAGTTGTAATTTCAGAAATTTTAGATTTTAAAACTGTCTTTACACGATTTTCAACAATATCTTCACCATCCATACCTTTGAATTTTTTATATGTATCAATTACTTGATCTTCAATATATCGGTATGTCATCTGAAAACTAATTGCAATACTCGCATCATCTGATGTAGCAACCTTGAAAGAATCATCTCCTTCAGAACCTTCTCTTTTATCTTTTGATAATACAAGAATTTCATTGCTTGTTGAAAACTCTTTCATGTATTCCATTGGTGGAATAAAATGTGCGCCTGGTTTTAATAACTCGTCCTTTACCCCTCTAGCATAGGTATACGTTATGCCTACTTTACCAGTACCAATAATTTTAATATGAGAAATTGTAAAAATTCCTCCAATTACTGCACATACAATTACTAATCCTGCTACTACTTTACTTTTTACTGATTTTTTCTTCATTCTTTATCCTCTTTCTTTTTATTCTCTTTTTCGTTTTCATAATCATCGTCTTGACGATTAATATGCATTTCAATTTTATGGATTACTAACCAACCAATTGAAAATAAGATAAGTGCGCCAATTGCAAAACCAACAGCACTTAGTAAAAATATCACCCACATATATTCATCACCACCTTTCTAATATTACATTACCTTGTATCATCTGGGATTATTATTTTAACCATTGTATCTTTCTCTAATTCAGTTTCTTCCATCCACGATACTTCAATACCTTGATTCTTAATCTTAATATCATTAAACATCTCCTGTGAACAGAATCTTGGATTTAGCTGAATTTTCTTAATTTGTACCATTTTTATTACATTTTCGTCCATTTTTACTTCTATGAAATCAGAGTTTCATTTGTTACATAATCATCTTTTTCCTGGTAATTGATATGTATTTCTCTGTGTATTCTTATAATTATTTTGAATTACTTTTATGCTCTATTCCTCCATTCATTCCGTAACCTAAAGAAAAGCATTTTTCAATTAACTTTTCATTGATATATTCTCCATGAGATAATTTAATTAATTTATCTCCTAACGGCTCTTTATATTTCATTTCATGATGCCATCCGTTAATTCGATTTCTAATGATAAAATCACTATAGTCACACAAATACATTCGTCCAATCCATTCTTGTAAACAACTACTCCAAGGATAAACTGTTACAAATTTAATTTTTGCTTCGTTAAGCAATTGTCTAACTTTGATATCGCTGACTACAATTATGACATCTACCTTACCTATATTCTCTTTTATATAGTTGATATAGTTATTTGGAAAATCTGGATTATCGAGATTGATAATCTGTTGTTTGAATTGTTTTAGATGCACTTCGACAGGCATAAGATGTGAACTTGATTTCCACCGTTTACATTCTTCTTCGATTTCCTCTTCATTTGGTAATCGTCTTATTGTCTTAAAACTACAGAAATTTACATCCAAGATATCATAATCTTTCATATGCTCACTTGCGTATGTCTTACCACAACACGTATAAGCACTGATAACTAATGTATTTTTCATAATCAAGCTTCTCCTATATCATCATTCACTTTTGGAATAAATCCAAAATATTCTTCACAATATTCAGAGCAATCAACATATATTTTGCTATTGTTGTATTTCTCATTATCTTACTCTTCGTTTCTCCATCATATCTAAAAACAATAAATCATCTTTCTTTAAAGTAACACAATACTTCCATTTATCCATTAATTCTCTTGCATCAAAACCATGTGGAACTACAACATGATATCCATTAGGTGTACTTTTTACTTCAACATCTTTAATTCCTGAAAACTTATAAATATCATTAACAAATTCCATTACAAGCAAACCATCATTCACATCAAAATCAAATAACCATTTATTTTCATCTCTACTACATTTTTGTTGAGCTGTAGAAGTAAGTATTCGACTAAATTTAGTTATATTCGACTCATCTCTTAATAATCTAATAAGAAATTCTTTTCTTATCTTATCTTCATTTCTTGAATTAACAGTCCTATATAACCTTGTCTGCTCACCATCTACACCTTTCTCAGCAAAATTTTTGAAAGCTTCAAATACTTTACTCTCATTCTCTTTATATTCTAAAATCGGTTTTGTTCGTTGTTTAAAATTAAGAACATTTCTATTATCTTTATTCCTAGAACAAAGTAAATATAAATACAAATCTGACATTTAACCATTCTCTCCCTCTAAAGAAATGTACGTTTCATACTTTACAATTCATCCATCAAATTACTAAACTCATCTGAATGTTTAATTTCTATTAACGGACACCAATCTGGCTTAGAACGCAATTCGCAATATTCATTAACTTCCATATATTCAATTCCACAAAAATTATCGCCACAAATTTTATAACGATTATCATATGAAGACTCATGACAAAATTTACATTCAAAACAAGTTGTAGGCATATCTATAACTATTGCACTTTTTTATTCATTTTATTTATTCCTCATCTTTTTTAATAAAACATGAAGTCCTTCGTAAAATTCATTTTCATTTAATTCACTATTTGCTTTTCTTAATAAGTTTAAAAGCTCATTATATTTATGTTTATAAATTTTTACTTCAAGTTCAAAAGCTAACATTTTATTTTTATAATATTCTTTTTCGCTAAATTTTTGTGTACCAATCTGTTTGTAATTCAATGGAATATTTTTTACAGAAATATTGGTAATATAATCCTCTGATCCATCTGTATACTCAATCTTAGGTTCATAAAATCCTCTCTTGCAACACTCGCCACATTTACAAATCGCAGAAATATAACCCACTCTACCATCATTATTCTCTACGAAATCACCTTCATGAAACTTAATATCCATATTTATTTATTCTCCTATTCCTCAAAATAATCATCCCACATTTTCAGTTGTTTCTTAGTAAATGCATCAAAATCAACCGTTCCATTTTTTAATGGGATAAATTCAATGTCATGGTGATTCTTCAACTGTGATTTATATGGCTCTAAACAGTCCTTATCTTCGGGGAAATTACCATTTTCATCAGCCAACACGATTAAAAAACTAGGTTCTTCAAAACAAAATACAGGTTGAAAATAAAATATAAACCAATCTTCATCATTTTTATCTTTTACTAAATGCGCCAGAGAAACATTAAATTCTTCTTCTGGATCACAAAATAACTCGGCTACTGTATTTAAAATATTTTCGGTATCTTTCTTATTCAAATCAATACCTAAACAAATATTGAACTTCCCATAGTCTTCTAATCCATGTGTATGAGCATTTCCTAACCCTTTATTTTTATCTGTGTAATCAATCTTATGACAAATAATGTCTAATGGTTCTGTATACTTCTTCATAATATGTATTCTCCTTTCCACAATAAAACTCATCTTTCATCTTATTTAAATTCATAACACTCTTTTTTCGAATCAAAAAATTTAATCACATCTTCAACTTTAGGATACCTAATTTCACCATTTTTACATTTTACATAAAAGAATTCATCAAAATTTGATACACTAATTATTCTTCCATGTAATATAGATTCCATTCCTCGTTGTGTGAAAGCAATCCATTTATTTATATATTTTTGAAGATTCATACGCACAACATATCCATTCTGATTAAGAAAATTAATAGCTGCTATAATCTGTTCTGCATTATTCATATTCTCCATCACCACTAAACTCAAACATTTTTAAAATAGTCTTATGTTCTTCAATGAAATTTCTAACTAACTCAATACTTTCCAAAACATTTATTGGATGATACTCACATTCCTTTACTTTAAATGAAAATTCATCATTAAAAACTTTAATTGAAAAACAAATATTTTCTATTGTTTCAAAATACATTACTATACCCGATTTACTGATTTCAACATATTCAAGATTAGAATTTCCTTTTAATTGTTCATTTAACTCATTCCATATGCTACTTATATGACACACCATATTCACCTCAAAAATAATTCTTAACTACCATATTTACCGTCCAGAATATTGAAAATGCAACTGCTTCACCTACGAAAAATTTCAAAACAGCTAATAAAATCAACCATATTGTTAATTCTCCGTTCCCATATAAAGTTATGCATTTTGCAATCTGACCTAAAAAGAATAGCCAGAGTCCCAAATAGAGACTCAAAATATTCCCTGATACAAATAATAAATGTCCTACTATCTTTTTAATTGATTTCTTCATTTCTTTTCCTTATTTCTTATTCTCTTTGCGTTTTCTAACATCAATTCATTTAATATAATGCCTGCTCTACTATATAGATGGTTTAATTCTAAAAGATTGTTTGTTCTACATATTTCAGTAATATATTCTTTTAATTTATTTTCTTCATCAATAATATTATCTTTTTCTTGCTCTACAATTGGATATTTATACTTACCTCCTAACTGAATATTAACCTTGTTAATCACTTTTTCTTTTGGAATAATAGCAGTTAAATCATCTTTTGTTAATTTAAAAAACTCATTAATATCATATGTACGATAAGTGATTCCCGTATTTAATTCTGTTAAATACCAAGAACAAGTATCGGAAATTCTTCCCACCAAAAAACATTCTGTAGAATTTTCTTTTTCATTATTGAATAATAACACATCGCCTGCTTTTACATCTTGAAATTTGTTTTTCATTTATTTTATTCTCCTTTCTAAAACCAATCAAGAATCATCATTTTGCCAATAATATTCCCTATTCTTATAATCATTTTACATACAGGAATTGCAACGATGCATTTTGCAATCGCCAGAATCATAAGTCTTATGCTAAAAGAGTTAACACAGGTGATAATTGGGTCTAAAAACAAGAACCATCCACCAAGAACAATACCTTCCATAAAACTAATTACAATGATTAAAACTCCCAACGAAGTTTTAATTAACCTTTTCAATCATTCCATCTCATTTTATAATTTGTTTTTACACTTCTTCATCTTGTGGCATCTGGAAATCAATATGACAATTGATACAAGATTCTTGAATCATATCTAACACTTTAATCGCTATTTCTTTATTTGTGTAACGTCCTAATCTCATAGAACTTGCATATGAGATTTTAATATCGTTTACTCCACTTACAACAATTGTTTTACCAGCAATATCTACTAATTTTGTTTTATCCTGACTTCTTATTAACATTATTCTCTCCTTTGAAATGCCAAGTTCATGCAATATTTAGTACAACATATTGTGTATATTGGTTATTTTAACCGCTATATATAGCACATTAAGTTTTGTTATTTAATACTTACTTTCTTCCCAGAATACATTTTCATTTCCTTCATCTTTTTAAGAAACAGCTTCGTTTCATATCCTGTAAGTCCTACACAAGTACTTCCAATTCCTTTATCATCTCCTAAATCTGGATCATATGACTGTAAAATATGTCTACCAGATTTTTTGTGTAAAATGACAACTTCTTGTGTAAAATTATATTTCTTATCTTTTCTTTTGTACACACACCCATACTTGTCTTCTTTTTCTTTTGTAAATCCAATTTCTGCTAATTTCTCATCTACTGTTTTAAATAATTTCATTTTACGTCCTCCATATTTTAATTTTTATCATGATGTTACTTTTTAAATCCAGAACAATACTCAAAAGCATCATCATTGAATACAATAACTTCTTTATCACTCATACCGTAAAATTCCATTTCATATTTTCTGATATAATTATCCATAGATTTCTGGTGCATCTCACCGAAAAATGGATATGGAAATGTACTTACTTTATGATTTTTAACCTCATTATAATCAATACCTTTTGCTACACTAATATGTTTATCGAATGCTTCTTCATTAATTCTTACCCAGTCTATAATTGAGTTCATATTGAATGTATAAGCTGTTTCAGATCCTCTAATGTACGAAACAAAATCAATTACAAAATCAGTCCAGGGATATTTCTTGCTTCTGAATATCATTCCTGTTTTATATTTCTCTTTATACTTTTTCATTTACCCCTCTCATACTTCATTCTTCTCTCCACTTCTTTATCATTTTCCTTATCATTGAAATACTTATAAGCTAACATCATAGGATAATCAGAGTCTTTAGCCCTTGGATATAACATATACTCACACCAATTAACTTCTCCATCATCATTCGTCCAACTTGGATTTTCAAATAAATTATCAAAAACATTCCGATATGAATATTTTTTATTCTGCACAGAACGGTCTTTGATAACAGTAGTCTTATCATATCCACTGATTTTTACAAGAATATTGTCGATCATAACTCTTTTACCTAATCTCACAAGCCATTTAATAAACTCTCTGTATGTTTGATTAAATTCTCTATCTCTTAATGCAGCATCTACAACTAAGATGTATTCATCTTGTGTACGCAACATCCCTCTACTTCTCGTTTTGTTACCATACCAATCAGTTAAATTATTCGTTCTTTCTCCAAATTCATCACAAGAACAAGAACTATTATGTCCATTCTTTTGAATTACATATACATCCATATCTTTCTCTGAACCAGAAACTATTGGTAGATGCGCTAATACAGTATCAAGAATGTACCTTTTCTCCGCTTGTGCGCGTCCTATAGGTGATACTGTTATTGTTCCCTGTATGTAAGTCCAATATGACATTATAATCACTCACTTTCGTTATTATCTTCTGGTTGATTGAAGTAAATTCTGTCGATAATCTCATAAACTTCATCAACATCAAATGTTTCTACTTCTGGAAAATATTTTCCGTTACAAATTCCACCGTGACAACGGCTTGCATTATTATTCAACCTATCTATTAATTCATTTCTAAATTCAACTGTTGTCACTTTATCGCACCTCCTGAAAGCAAGATTTCATGTATTATCTTTTGTCTTTACTCTACTCTTAATAATTATTATTTAACAATTATCTATTAATTCCTTATATACTTTTAATTTCTCAGCTAATTCAGGATTATCACTTGCGTACATCTCATATCGCTTTGTCTGATCCATTTCTGTAATCATTTTGTCCATCTGTTTCTTAATTTTATCAGCTTCTTTCTTACGTTTAACTTTCTCTTTACGTTCTTCCACACGTTTATCGTAAGATGATGTATTAACTTTACAGATAACTTCAGCTGTAATATTTACATTGCATTCATCTGTTGTAAGAATTTCATCAATCGTAAGAATGTCTTTATTTGTTCCACTAACTAAAATTTTATCACCCACGTCATAGGTTTCTCCATCATCATAAATTGCATAGGAATACTTATAATAACCCTCTTTTGTTACTGCAACAGCCTTATATCCTTCTAATTTTGCCATGTTATTATCCTCACTTTCATCTTATTTATTTTTTTTTAATTCCTGTGTTCAACAGCAACATAACCACTAATAAACACAACAAGCCAACGAATAATGTCATTATCTATATACCTTTCTTTTTAATGAATTTCTCGTTCCACATCATAAACCTTTTTATAATTTCCTCTATCTCTTACAGATACATCTTTGTTTTTCACAAAATTACTCCTTATTTTTCTATATGAAGCAATTTCATGCTATCAATAACACCCTCTAAATTCCTTAAAGTATTCTAACGAATACCAATCTTTTACATCTTTATCGTTCACAATTTCAATCAAATCACAACATCGTGCCAACACCATATATTTCTTATTTTCTGTAAGATTATGTTCTTCCGCAGCTTTATTAGCTGTAACATCCTTACCTAATGCAATAGTAATTTCTAATACCTCTTTATAACCATTCTTATTTCCTAATACTATTTTCTTTTCCAAATAATTTTCCTGCTTTCTTACATAATTTTAAAAAATATTCAGATACTTTATTCTCATTGAACTTCTTAATAAAATTTAGAGTATCTCTTTCTTTGATAATAGTTAATTTATCCATAATAATATATTCTCCTACTTCTTTTTAATTTTTGCACCAATTAATAACATTACTACAAACAAAACCAATAATCCTACAAATAAAATCATTTAACCATTCCTTTTATATTCATTATCTAACCACTTAATACAATCCTCATAAGCGTCTTCATAATCCCCGAATACTCTACCTGATGGTGAAAAATAACTTTCTCTATATCTATATATTTCTAAATAATCTACATATTCGTCAACTGTTCTATAACATTTAATTAATAATGGAGCTAATTCTTCTAAAGACATTGCTCTGATTCTATCAATATTCCTAATTCCCATTAATAAACCTCCCACTATAAATCATAAATCTTTTTATAATATCCTCTACCCCTTACAGGTATATTTTTACTTCTTCTAACTGCTTTATTTGATTGCCTTTTATGATATTTCTTTCCTGTTCCAGTAACCCAATATCTTTTATAATGAGTAATTTCATTTAAGTCTTTTGTATAATATCCATACTTATCCACAGGAGAAGAAACTAAATGTCCCAATGCATCATACAGATATTTCATTCTCTCTTTATATTTTTTATCTCGTTCTCTTTTTGTACTTCTTCTCTTTTTAGGGTTTCTATTGCAGATTCTTCTGATTTTTTCTGATGGGAACTTATCACATGTACCTGTCCAACATAATCTCCCATCTGTTTTTACACAATAACAACATTCTGTTATGTCATCTTCTGAATAATGACCAGGAAAATATTTATCACAATATGTCATTCTCTCTTCGTATTCATCTTTAATATATCCACATTCCTTACAATTCATATCAAAATATCTCCTTTATTGTACTATGTATAAAGTTAATTATCCTTCTCAGAATCTATTTTAAATTTTCAAGATTTCTAATATCTCCTTTTAATCTTCTGAGTACACCCCCACATTTAATATTTTTTGAATCTCTTCCTAATCTTGATAATCTGTCCTTCATTAACGCTAATTTACTTTCTCTGTTCATCATAATATTTTCTCCTTTTTATACATTTAATTTGTTATATACAGCCTATAAATCTAAGCTTATAATCTTATATTCTCTTTCTTATTTTTAAGAGGATTCATTCTTTATCTCAAACATTAGAATTGAAATTTGTAGCTACAGAAACGATTTTAATAAGGGTTATTTGCTATTATATTAATAGAAATCTCCATTCACAAAATTAAATTCCCTCACTATGCTTTAACATATACTCGCAACAGTTATTAAGATATTCTCCAAATGGTTTCATTTCATCTTCACATAAAGAGAATCTACACCCCACTCCAAATGAATTCCACAAGTTAATAGAGTATATATTAACTGATACCCCTCTTAAATCGTTTGTTTCATGTATTTACATATCCTCCAAACTATCTAAAAATTGTTTCATCCATAGATTCTTTTCCTCTACTCTCTTTAATTCTGCTTGATATTTTTCATATGCCCTATTAACTTGCCTATCCTTTTGATCTTTTAAATCATCAATATATTTCCTAATTGCATCATCAGAAGTATCTAATTCCTTATTTATGTCTTCTTCACACCATTTATATAAAGATGTATTCAATGACATATCAATTTGTTCTAAACAAAATTTCTTTAAATTTTTATGTTCTGGTGTTGGTGGAATCCATTTTTCAACTTCTTCTCGTACTTTTAGATACTTTTTATCTTCATCTTTATAATCTTTAAGACATCTTTTTGCACTAGCTTTATTATTCTTAAATTTAGAAATCATATCTTCTTTTGCTTCTTCGAGAGTCATGCTATATACTTTTTCTCTTGATGCTAAAGAATCTTTATATGCTTTTTCATAATAATGATCTGGCTCAAAATGATTTGGTGTTGGAACATCTAAAGATTTATCTTTTAAGTCAACGGAAATTCCAAATGCTCTTGTACATATTTTCAAAAACTCTTTTCCAGATGTTATTTTTCCATCCTTAATGTAAGACGTATATCCTGTTGGCATCTAATCACCTCTTTATTCAATTGTATTTTTTATGGAATCTTGAGCAGAAATACTCTTAGAAAATTACATATTATCTAAAGTTTCAACAAATTCGTTACCACAATCACAAAATGTATAAATCATTGATTTCATAAGTCCCCAAGACATTCCTGAGTGACCTTGATTCTTCATTACTTCAATACCTGCGACAATAGAATTATCCTTAATAGTTTTAATAATATCTAAACATTGACCTAACTCCATTCCTTCGTACAAATCATCTAATCTAATAGGTACACATCTGTCCCATTCATCCCACTTGTCTTGTGATAAAACTTTATGTCCTTCTTTAATCCAATATTTTGTTAGTTCTGGAATTTTCTTTCTATGTTCTTCTTCTCTTCTGATTAAATCTTGTCTCATTTTTTCTTGTTCATCTTTAAATTCTTTAAATGTTTTACCAATACATTTAATATATGCTTCATCTACTGTCATATCGGATGTTAATTTGTGACCATTAAATTCTCCAAAATATTTTTTACCAGTAGCTTCTGCCTTACTGTGCAATAATTTAACTGAATCTTTAATGGATAATCCACAATCAAAATCAATTTTAATATACTCCATATATCTATTCCTCTTTTTCCACAGATGAAAGTTTACATTCAACTGTTAATATTTTTTAATATATTCTCTGTTATATGATATCTCTCAATCAAATTAATATTACATTGAGTTTCACCATTTGCATCACGTAAAGATCCTTTACAATGCGGAGTAAGAAGTTTATTCAACGCAAGCAAAATAATTTTCTGATTTTCGAATAGTTCTTTCTTATAATTCATTCTACAATCTCCTTTAAACAAACGTTCCAACCATCAGCATATCCATCTTCCCATTCGTCAGGATAATGATTTTCAGAATCTTCTTCTGGTAATTCTCTCAACGGACAGCCTTTCATTAAATCATCCCATGAATCGCCAGCATTGAAATTCGCATCATCATCTTGTACAATACATTCATCTACACTATTTAATAATGGACAATGTATGCATTTATCTGGTGTGTCAATCACCAATACTGATTTACTCATCTGATTCCTCCTGTAATAAATCTCGATTGTCGAAAATGTTTCCTCTGACTTCTACTTTATTGTTCCAATATCCTAATTCATGTCTCAGATAAGTTTTAACTGAAAAATCAACATAAAAGCCTTGATTACATTCTTCAAGTGCAAATCCTGTAGTGTATAACCCGAATTTGACATGTGCATAAATATCCGAAACAGTCTTTACAATATCATTTTCCCAAATCTTCTTGCCGTTTTTATCGCAAAGTCCTGTGAACTGGCAGAGTGTTTTGGAATCAATTTCAATCTGTACTATCTGATTTGGTAATCCCCAGTCAGTCATTCTCTCTTGCAAAATATAGTGATGTTCTGGTACTGGTTTCCGTTCATAGTCCTCTTTAAAACAATAGGTTGTTTCAGACATTTTATAATAATATCCTTCAACCCATTCTCCATTATCAATCCGCTTTCCCTTGAAAAGAATCTCTCTCATTCAACTCACCATCTTTCACAATTTCATAAATAATATCATCATGATAATTCCCGTTTTTATCTCTTATTGAATCTTTTAATATATGTTTTTGACCATTATGTAACTTACAAAACTTATCATAATGCTTTTCAACTCTATTACCACCAATCATTCTCCATTCAATACGATGAAAATGAAAGACAAGTTCTTCTAACTTTTTGTATAAGTCATTACCTATAATTGGATTCCCTCTATCAAAAGAAACTAATCCAAAATTATAGACTTTTGAAGAATAATAATCTACTCTATACGAAAGATAACCAATGAGTTTATCAGCATTATTTACGATTACATAATCAAATTCACCATCTCCAGGAATGTCCTTAATATTAGGATACCATTGTGTCAAACAGCCAGTATAATAAAACATATCTTCTGTATAATATAATTTCTGAAATTCCTTTTCGATTTGATCCTTATATAATATCGCAGGTACTAACATCTAATAAATTTCACCGCCTTTTATAATTTCAATAACCCTGTCTAATACATTTTCTACATTTTCATAAGCAATATCTAACTTTTTATCTCCTGTGTTTGCAATTGTTAAGAAGTATCTCGTTTTTAATTGTTTCAACTGTTCCACGACTTCATCTAAATCGAAAGCTGTCGGCTGTTCATCAATTTTTTCAAGAATTTCTAAATCATCAGAATACGCACAATGTATTACATGTTTCAATTTATCAGCATCTATCAGTCTACCCATTTTTATTCTCCATTTCATTAAGCAATTTCTCACAACGTTTGATATGATATATTAATTTTCTATTTGTCCTTTTATCCATGTTTCCATAATGAAAACATCTATTATATCCAAGAATATCTTCTGCCAATTCCTTTGAATATTCTACAAATTGCTTCGTAACTTTAACATTATTCATTCATTTACATCCTTATATATGTTTTTCAAGGCATATTTCAGTCAAAAATACACCTCAAAAGACGTAATTTTTACGATGAAAGGGAACTTTCATCTGCTCTAAATTTCTCCCTTTGCTCCACAATTATCAGCAATCGTCCAATCATCACATGCCATGTTTTCAATAGTATATGTAATATCTTCTGAATCCCTAATATTGATAACTCTACCATCGTAACAGTGCATCATAACTTCATTACCATCCAGTTCCCACCAACCTGTCCAATGTTTTCTCTTGATCTTGTGTCCTCTTTTAAGTGAAAATAATGCGCTTGCGAAATTCATAGTTTACCTCCCAATTTTTAATAACATTTTTAACAATAGCTTCTGATACCAGTACAAATGTAAATCATGTCCCATCAGTTCAAGAAATTCTTCTGGATGTTTTTGATAATATAAAATTCGGTTTCTATCTATTTCTTTACTGCTAGATGGCGTTGTAGTTTCCCATTCTCCAAATTTAATTCTCATGGAATTACTACGTTTACTATCTTCTGATTCTATATTCTCTAATTTACTTCCATTTTTGAATTTAATTTCTATCGTGGATCACCTCTAAATCTTTTCTAAACATACGGTATAATCAACTTTTCGTACAATTCCATTGAACGCTAATTTGTCATTCACTTTATTAACATACCAAGCATAAGGACTGATACCTTCATTCATTTGTTCTGCTAATTTATCTGCTTTTTCCTGGTGCATATATGCTATATTTCCATATTTAAGTTTCTCTGAATCCCATCTAGCATTTCCTATCATATTTTTAAACATTAAATATGATTCAAACTCTTTAATATATTCTCTAACTATCGAAAGCATTTTAGGAATATTCTCATTCAACACTGAATCGCCATAAAATTCTTTAGGATATACAATTGCAATTCTATTATCAAATGGATTAACATTTAACATTTCTTGTATACAATAAGCTTTATCATCTAAAATTTGCAACCTATCACCTTCTTTTCTATCACATACAAGCTAATTCAATTTCATTATCCTCATACTTAAAATATGAGTGTTTCCATCTACACTACATTCATCTTCGCCAAAACGATTTTTATAAAATTTTGTGATTTTTCCTGTCTCTAATCCAGCGTATGAATTTTTACCATAAACATATACAACTTCATCACCGATATTTAATTCATTTCCTTTACAATCTGTCATTTTTGTTCATCCTTTCTTTCTCTTTCATCTGTTTACAAAATTCTCTATATCTTCTTGTATACTCATAAGATTCTCCAAATATATTATTCACACCTTGAAAAAATAATTTCATATAGTTATTTAATGTATTCTTCACAAATATCTACAATATGCTCACACAATTTCTGTGGTATTTTACTTCTCTCAACGCTACCTTTTAGTCCTTGTGTCCCAGTTCTACTACCTCTTGGAGCAGAAACATGACATGAATCACCATTTTTACACATAGGTAAGAATTTAGGATCAGGATGATTTGTCCAAATATCAGTAGGTTTCATCCTGTCATCTCCATATTTGCAATAAGTCACCGTATAGCGTGGTAAATCTTGCATCCATGTCATCTTTCGCATACCACCTCTAGGATTTTCAATAAAATAAAATGTTGGATTTAGTTCCTTGATTAAGGATAGAACGTGTTGATCAGTTTTATCACAGAATTTTGCATAATCACTTACTGGATCAAGATTGCCTGTTTCTGGATTCTTTCTTCTGTGATGGCTAATAGCCGCAATAGAGAATGTGGTACAGTCAGGACTCGCCCACACCACATCTGGATGTCCAAATTTCGTCAATATATCTTTCGCTGTAATATTATTAACATCATCATATAAATCAATATTTTCAAAATCTTTATTCCATTCTACACTAAAAACTTCATGTCCTCTAGCTTCAAATGCATTTCCAATAGATCTTGTACCTGCAAATAATTCTAATACTTTCACAGTCTCGCACCATAATAGTGCTGCGCAGCTTACCTCATGAGACTATGTATTCCTTTCTTCTATCAATTATTTCTTTCATGTGATGTTCTAAATCACTAATATTTATGCGGTTTCAGCGTCCCAAAACCACATGATTCTATGTATTCTTGTTACGTTATCTCTTTCAAATGTCAGTAAAAAAGACTGCGATGAAAGAAATATTTTATGTTATTCCTCAGTAATGCAAGTGTTTGTTACTTTTTTATATATATCCTCATATAACTCTTGCTTATCACCATTGTATGTATACTCAACATAGATTCCATCACCAGGAACCGTAGTAGAAACAAGACATTTATAATTCTGTAAAGTCTTACATGACCAGACTATAAACACATCGTCAAAATCAAACTCTACATCAGGATAATTTTTTGTATACCATTCTACTAATTTCTTTAAACATACTCTCTGAAAGTGATTCATTCCTGTAATAATCATAAATTTTTAATCCTCCACTGGTTCATATTTTTTAAATAATCCACCCATTATTAAATGATTGAATTTGGCTAAATCCATTGCACAAGCTACAACATTATGAGGTGTAGAAGCTCCGATAAATTCACATAGATACTCTGATAATGATTGATATTTAATATCTTTTGATATTTCTTCATCCCAAGGTTTTCTAATCCATCCAATCATATTCTGATTGTTAATTGTTACTTCTCCTTTATCAAGTGAATATAATACACTACCATTACTACTTCTCCACCAAGCATCTTCGCCTGCGAATTTAATAAATTCTTCTTCTGATATGTCAGCAATCATGTTAAATATTTCATCATTCATTAACCAAACTTCATATCTATTACTCTTGTATGTACATATTGCTCCATATTCTTTTGGATACTCTAATACGGAAAAGAATTGTTTAAGATTATTTCCTAAAATTTCTTTCATGATTTTTTATTCTCCTTTTTATCAATATTTTCAACAAATCTTTCAGGAATAAAGTCTTTTGTTACTGAAATATATGGTGCTTCATCACAATTTCCTACATGTAATTCAATATAAGTTCCTGTGTCAAATTTATAATCTCCAACAATTTTTTCAGCATTATCAATGATGCTTTGACCACAGGCTTTAATATGCTCAATCAATTCTTCTTTGTATTTCACTCTATATGCCATATTTTCACCTCCATGAAATCGTGATTTCTTTACAAAAATTTATCAACTACTTTTCTAATTCTCCTCTCTCTGCCTCTACCACTACCTAACTCTTTTACCAATGCTTTAATTAATTCTTCTTTACAATTATTTGCTCTTTTTAAAATATCCTCGTATGGTTTTATAACTTTTTGCGTGCCATCTTCTACTTCTAATTCTAAAGGTAAAACTCCATATTTATAAAAAGCAATTTCTAAAGCCATAACATTAATTGTATGTTCCAATTCTTCTAATAAAAAACTCATATTATCACCTTATGAACTCAACATATATGCCTTGCACAATCTTTTAACCCTTGCTACTGTTCCAATAGGACAATTAATTATTTCTGCAATCTTCTGATGAGTGTAACCTTTCTGAAATAAATCAATACTCTCTCTATCTCTATCTTTTCCTGACACTCCAACGGCTAAAGCTCGTTGAGTTCTTGTATATATAAACTTCCAAATATACTCGAAAGTATATAAGACTAATTCATTTCTATAAGACTTTCACTACCAATCATTCCTTTGAATGAATTAACGATAGTATACGGCTCATGTCAAAACCGTTTTATAAAATTTTAAATTCCCATACTACTTAAAGTAGAGGTATTACTTAATCTTTGTATTTCTATATTATGAAGTATTTTAAAGTTATCAAATCTATCATTACATTTTTTAATATTAAAATTTTCTAAATCATCTGAAATATTCATTATCAAGAAAGCACTATATAAATCTCTCTGAATCTTTATACCATCCAAGTTATTCCATCTTTGAGATAAAGACTTTTTATGATATTCACACGTTATATGATTAAACTGGCTAGCTCTTGCTTTAATGGTATTAATCTCAATCAATTCTAATCCATAATACAAAAGTTTTCTGTTAATAATTGTCATTAGCATAGCAGGTGATTTATTTGCAAGGGATTTCCCAAAACGTTTCTTTCGTTTAAACTTTCCAGAATTATCCTGTTCTGTTTTAGTAGATTTCTTTTGTAGTCCAGCAAAATTCATATGCTCTACATAAATATTATTTCCAAGAGATATAATATAGTTTGACAAACATTCATGTTGATATTTTCGTATATCTGCTTGTTTTCTGTATAATTCTCTCAACTGATTTTGATATTTTATATAATGATTCGATTTATTCCAAACAACCTTTTTATTACCATGTTTTTTAATTGTTCCATCTTCATTATAATTTTCTGGATTTGTAGATCGTCTACTTCTATCCATTTTTCTCAACAATCGACATTTTTCATCTTCAATATTCTGCACTTTGTTTGCCAGAATCAAAAGTTTTACATCTGTTTTGCTGGAAATAGCAATAGTAGAAGTACCTATATCTAAACCAACATCTCCATCACCTAAAGAATGTTTAATCTCACCAGTTTCTTTATTAAATTTTATTGGTGGAGTTCCTTTGAAAACTACTTGAACGTAGAATTTATATTTATTATGAACATATTTTCTAGTGATACGACAGTAAGAAATTTCAAATTGCATTGCCTGGTATTCATATGGATTATTCCAATCAATAATAACTGGAATATTTAATCCGTTCCATACTAAATGATCATTTACTAAACGAATCCCCGTAGAATTAGATTTTCCTTCCAATGAGTTCATGTCACCGTATTTCTTATAATAAACTCGTTTGCCATTTCCATAAAACAAATTATTATAAGATTTCCAAAGTGTAGTAGCAATCTTTTGTGCGGTAAAAGAATCAATATTTTTCTTAAAATGCTTTTGCATTTCTTTAACATCAACGTGAAGTGAATATTCTGTCAAACCGTATTCTTTTCGCATCTGATCAATTTGTTTCCAAATTAACTTATCAGATTTTTTATTCCCAGTTAGCATCGACATTAGATTTCTATATTTCTTTGTCTTAATCATTTCTTTATATCTTTTTTGTGAAACGTTCACTAAAGAATTATAGATTTTTCTTCCAATTTCAAATCGTTTATTTAAAATATCTTCCTGATATATCTCTGTTTTTAATGGAAATTGAACCACAAAATTTGCCAGAATATTCACCTTGCTTTCTTTTAATATCTTTTCTTTTGATTTTCTTCATTATTTTGTTCCTTCATCAATTCATCTAACATTTCTTTTGTAATTACTTCGTCAACATCTATATCTTTTAACTCCATAACCATACATGGTTTTTCTATCTTTAATTCTACATCCATAAGAAGTTCCTTACCCATCCTTTTATTATATTCGCCAATACATAAATCAAATGGAATATTAAAAATTTTAAATAATTCTGATGCGTTAATTCTTACATATGAACACCCACCCCCATTAAAAGTAATGCATCCCAACAAATATCTTCGTGCAATTTCATACCTATCATTTTTGTTACATTTACTATCCTGTTCATCCTTTAAGAATAATACTTGCTTTTCTAATAAATCTCTGTCTCTTTCTAAAATTTTAATTTCTTTATCCTGATCCAAACATTTGTTAAACCAAAGTTTTATTCTTTCTTCATAATTTCTATTAAAAAACATATTATTTCTCCATTTTGATGTGTATATATTGCAATCACTCATCATCGTCTATAGTTATCATCTGATTTAGTCTTTTCTCCATATTCTTAGATGCTATATCATGTATGAATAAATCAATTCTATTGCAGCAATCATCACATAAATGTAATTGTACTGATTTGAATTTGCCATCTGAATGCATCATTGGAATATAATATTTGTCTAAATACCCTGATTCTTTGCCACATAAGTCACAAATATATTTAATCATGTATTATTTCTCCTTAAAATATTTTAAATATAATCTTGTATTGTTCTTCTCAGTTCAGAAATTTTATATTCAAATATTCTAATTTGCTTCTGAATCTTATCTATTCTATCGTTTTCATATTCTACTTTATCTTCCATAATACCTTCCGCAAATCCTCGTTTAGTCAATTTATAAGCGAAAAAATCTTTATCAATTTGATTATAAACAATAGTTTTGTTGCTCTTACTTTTAATGTAATCTCTTGATACATATTCAGTTCCATGGCAAGCATTTTTATACTCTAAATCATATTTTCCATTTTGATTTAGATTTCTCTCGTACAATTCTTGTCGATCAGGTTCTCCACTTTCGCCAGTTCCATGCAATAAATAATGTTTTCCATCATAATCAAAAAGAATAGACCAATCTCTCACTTTCGTTATCTTTAATAATGAAACATCTTGAATATTAATCATCAAATCACCTTCTAAAATGAAATAAATTTTTCAACTCTTATGTACAACTAATAAAATATTACTCAAATATAAAGCATATAAAATCAAGTATGCACCACTTACTAAATATAATATTTTTATAAAAACATTAATCCAATTTTTCTTAGACCAGACAATTCCCATGATTGACATAAAAATTCCTATAAGTAATAAATAGACATTTAATATATTCATCGTTTCTCCTTTTCACCCAAATGTAATTACTCCACCTGGATATTCTCTAAAAAATTCAGATACTCTTTCTAATTGTTCATTTGTTAATTTAAAATATCTTTTACCCATCCATCGTCTGAGATTTTTTCTACTTGTTATAATTTTCTTGGGATAATTTTTTATTCTAAATAAATCATTATATTCTGGAACATTTACAAATAGTTGATTATAACCTCGAATTTCACGAGTAAATAGAATTTCTAAATCAGGATTTCCTTCTCCATATCCAAGTTGCCACCAATACTTCCCATATACACATGGAATATCTTCATTGCATGATTTCATAAGGAGATTATATAAATTCTTATCGTATAATCCATTTTCAATATTCTCTTGTGAATCACCTGTAAGATAATATATTTCTTTTGGTGCATATTCTTTCATTTTTTCAAACTCTTCATTTGTAATTGGTCTACTAAACCATGTGTGACACCCCATTCTTTCACACCTCCCTTGAAAGATTTCTTTCATCATTCGTCACAATAACCTTCATATCCTGTATAATAATTTTCTTTACATTCTTCACAAGTATATCCTAGATGTTCTTTTATATATTCGCATCCTTTGCATACACAAGCTTCGCATGTCATTAGTTTTATTTCTTTCGTCAATAACAAATCGTGTTCTTTGAAAAACTGTAATATATAATAAATAGAACTACTATTAAATGAATTTGAATATACCCAATCTGAAATAAATGTTAAATGATTAGTTATATTATAAGAATGATTATATCCATCTAATCCATTAACCAACTTCTCTAAATCAACGTAATAGTTAGGACAACGTTCTTTATATAAAGACTTCCATTTATCGTTCAATATTTTTCTCTGTTTCTTTTTACAATCTGCTATAATATCGTTTAATTTATCAAAATCATTTATATCATAAATAAAAGAGTACATTTTGAAATCAACCTTTCATATTTACCAACACATCAGTATCGTTATAACTATTGAAACTGTACATGAAATAATTACATTTTCTAATTTATTTCAATGAGCATACCATTCTGCTCCCAAAAAATTTAAAATAATCAACGCACCCATTATACAATAACCAATATCATCCATCGTTATTCCCTTCATCTCATCATTCCTCTGAATTTTCCTGTCTGTTTACTTGTAATTCCCATAGTATCGTCTCCTTTATTCTCTTCCTCTATTTTTTATTTCTTCATAAAACTAAATATCCAAGCTATAATGTCAACAGTCCAACCGTTACCAATAGCTTCAAATCTTCTTGTCTTTGGCATCTTTACAATACTTCCATCTTCGTTCAACCCAAACTCTGTATATCCATCTGGTAATGTTTGAAGTCTTTCTATCTCAACAGGACAAGTTTTCTTATATGTTTCTCCACCTAACCAAACATTGAATTTAGTTTCAGTCCTACATCTCGGAACTGTTGGTGCTTTATTGTCAAGAAAATACATCCTATCTTGCTGAGAAAAATATCCTTTACCACTTAAATCATATTTTATGTAATTCTCACATGTGACTAATGTATTTCTGATACGATCATCAAACTGTCTAATCAGTTCAGAATCATTTACAATCACATCCTTTATTAAAATTCCTCTATCTTCTGGTTCTCCTTTTATTGGAATATTCGTCCAATATAATCTCTTGCGCCTCTGAGCTGAAACTAATTGGCTATTTAAAAGCACAGGTTCAACACCAAGTTCTTTTGTAATAGCAGCTTGAATTTCTTCACCAATGCCATGATTGTTCTCATATAGAAAATATTTTGGTTTTGATTCATGTAATGCTCTTACATATTGCATGAACAAATTCCATCCTTCTCCATCAGGTTTTAATTCTCTTTTCTTCTTAGCAGTTTTAGAACACTTTGAAGAAGCCCAGAACTGGCATGGCGATCCACCAATTAACAAATCAATACCATCATATTTACTAAAATCTTCATCAAAAACATCACCACATTGATGAATAGATGGATAATTATATCTACTTATCTTTATTGCATTCTGTTCAATCTCATAAGCATAGTAATCTTTAACCTTAAATCCAGCTCTATCCAATGCAATTCTGCCACATGATATACCATCAAATAGACTTAATACTCTTAATCCATTCTCCGATAAAATATTATTTTCAACTAAATGACTCAAATTCCCTTATTTCATAGGGAGTTGTACAACTGCTTTATCCTAGAATTTACCTAAAACTCCTTTCTCTAAACTTTATAATGCTGCATAAATCGGATATTCATGACTATCCAATAAAAATAATATTTCTTTGTTCTTGGAAATAATTTGGGTGATCACCCATAGAAATTTACTTAATAAAATAAATATTAGTAACCATTTATCCAATCAAGATACTCTAGTGCAAGCCAATTAATGAAACATTGCATATGCATACATTCTCTATAATCATGCTTAACACCAGAGTATTGTTCACAATGTTTACACATATTATATAATTCTGGACTTTCTTCTTTGCTAAATGAACCTTTACAACGTATATTCCGTTGATATACCTCTTCCAATTGTCTTATTGTTTTTTCATGTAATGACATTATTATTCCTCCAAATAATCATAATTAGGATTCATAGGACATTCAGAACATCTACAAACTAATTCTCCATCTTCGTCCATATAATAATCATCACCATAACCACCACATTCATAGCAGTAGTCATATGAATCTTTTTCGTAGTCATCACACATAATTACTCACCTGTATATAACTCTGGCAATGGCATCCATGCGACAACTTTACTCATAACCTTCATTCTTCTTCCACCTGTGCCATATGTATACCAATTTATCTTTTCCTTAAATTTCATATCTTTGTATACTGTTTTTACACAATAAGCTGAATATATTTCATCTCGTTTTGTTTGGATAAGAACATTTTTTGATTCATAGTTATTGTTAAATGATGATTCATATACTAATTCCATACATGGTAAACCATTATTAATCGAATTCCATTTTGGAGCATAATATTCAAGAGCTTGTTCTGCTCTAAATGTAGGTATCAATAAACTTCCATTTGTATATATTCTTTCTTTGTCTAAAAATGAATATTTGTCTAAAAATTGTTTCATGTTATTTGGAAACTGCATCATTTCTCCGCTCATTCTTTCACCTCTAATTTTTTCAAATCCTCAATACTCCAAGATTTTTCATCTTTCCATTTAATAAAATTAAACATATTATCAAATAACTTTTTAGAAATATAACAATAGTCACACATTGATATATTTTCAATACACCAACCATTATGTCCTTTAATTGGTAATGAATCAAAAACATATAAATTTTTATCTGCGCCTCTTGCCATGTATTTCCATTTAGGTAAAAGTAAATCAAGGAATTTCTTCTCTTTTGATGTAAGAGTAGGTTTTTCGATATATTCCGATTCACACCATTTTTTAATCTTATCGGAACATTCTTCATATTCTCTTACTTTAAAAATACATTTTCCACATTCAATACTTTCACATGGAACAATTTCATTATTTGCTATAGTAACTGCAATACTATCTCCTTTACAAGCAATATCGAATATCTCTTTAGAAAATTTTTCTTTGTTTTTCATTCATTCTTCCTCATTTTTTCTCTTTGTTTCCTCTAAACCTAATTCTCTTTGTTTTTCTGCGATTCTTAATGGAATATATAATTTGTGATAACCTTTATGACATACATCACAATCACCATATCCATGTCCCCAACACCAATCACAGAACTTATCAAATTGCTTCTTTAATGCATCAGAAGAATCTGTATTTGCAAATCCTTCCCAGATGATTTCTGTTACAAAACTTATGTCACTCACCCCTTTTCTTCACAAATGAAAGACGCAATTCAATTCTTAATCACTTTTATATTTTCATTCTGTACAAATATTTATCTCTTCCCTTTCTTGAAAGCATGATTTAGCACATTGTAAATTCCTTATAATCTACGTCATTCATTTCCTTACTTTCTTTCTAATTCTATTTACTTTCACACATAACCATTCAAAAAATAATTCATATATTTTTCGTTTTCTACTTTTATAAACCTTATTTAATTTCATTAGGCATCCTTCTAATATATTTACTTAACCATAATAATCTAAGCTTATTGGCTGTATCGTAATTACAACCTCTAATGTATTTACTTAACATGTCTATAACAACATCATAAGATTTAATATTATACAATCCCATAACATCCATTCGTGAATCTCTTGAAATATGAGTAATTAAATTCTTTCTTTCTTTTTCTAATTGCATAATTAAAATTTCATTCATAATATTCATCTCCATCTTCCATAAACTATTCTCCTTTTATCTAATATCATATTACATAAAATTCTTGAAAGATAAACAATAATCCACTGAATATCTTCATCTATATCTTTCTCATATTCCTTGATTTTCTTCTTGATTTCATCTTCGCTTAAATGTTCTCTTTCGATTTTATCCTCTAAATCTTCTTTATTTTCTTCTATCGCATAGTCTCGCCAATATCCTTTAAAATCCCATGTTGACACAATAAAATGATATAATAGAACAGCAATTCCATTTCTTGTTATTTTCCAATTACCGTCCTTCATAGGAATAAACAAACCATATTCTTTAAATTGAGGATTACATTCTAACTCTTTGATTGCATTAATCAAAATTCCTGATTTTTGTTTACTACTCTGATATTCATTATCAATTTCGAAATAACTTCCCATTATCATCACCTTAAATTACATCTTCCTTGTATTCAGACATATCAATAATCCAATATGGTTCTTTCGTAATTTCATCTATATCTCTAATAGCTAGTGAGAATAAAAAATTAACCATTCCATCAAATAAGACAGCAAGATAAGAAGTATTTTCTTTTCGTGTTCTATATAACCTATCTGTTATTAACTTAAAATAAACTTCACAACTTTCGTACTTGTTTTCAAAAACCCAATTCATAGTAGGAATTAGAAAATTTTCTATTACTGTATCATAAGTTAAATCAGAAGCGCTTGTATAATGTTTATGATAATATGCATTTAACGCTGCAAAAGAACAATTATATTTTTCTTTGTTATACCAACCTTTGATAATCATTATTACATCTTTATATAACTTTTCACTCACAAATTATTCCTTTCTTATCCATGAAAACAACATTTCAATTCTTGATCACTTTCATATTTTTATTCCAGCTACCTGAAATTGTACCGTCTGGATGAATAATAAATTCTCTACAAACATGATTATCCTCTACTTTCTCAACTTCACTTAACATTTTCATATTTGAATAACTAAAAGTAATTAATGTATCTTCGTATTTCCATATTTCATATACATAGTAATCTTGAATTGTTTGTTCTACTAACACAAAATGATTATATGCATATTCAAGAATCTCATTGTATAACTTCTCTTTATCGTCATATTTAATGCCACTATGATCGCTCAACTTCATAAGTTTTCTAAAAGATAAATCATCTGCAAACGAATAAGCATCTATCATTTCTAATACATCTTCAATTGTATTTGCATCACATAATACACATTGCAATCTCATTTTTGTTTCAACTAATTTGCCTTTAATACATTTTAAATCAAATAAGGAAGGCATGTGCGTATTAAAAATTTCATTATTTCTCTTATCGGAAATTGCATGACGACTAATATCTACAAAATCAAACAACCTATCAATTTTATCAAGATTATCTTCTAAATATTTACCATTTGTATTCATTGTAAGAAATTTAATATTATGATTTCTTAATACATCACATAATTTATCAAATTTCTTAAATAATAATGGCTCGCCACCTGTAACGGAAACTGAATATAAAATGCCAGCATTTTCCATTTCAGTTAACATTTCATCAACTTGTTTTACGAAATACTCTGCGTTTTCACAACGTTCAGCATTTTGCTCTACGCAGAAAAAACATTTTGCATTACATACATCGGTTAATTTTAGATGTAAATGCCATAGCCACTCGTTTCTTTCTACTAAAATTTTATTACCGAATAAATTTACTTCCATTTTATCGTCATAAGTTATGGGTAACTTTTCAACATTACACTTATGAATATAATCTTTTATATCTTTAATTTGTACAAACATAAAAATCTCTCCAATTCTTTCCATGAAACTGCCGTTCTAAATTTTCTCAAACATATTTTTATTTATACACGCTTGACATTTTCTTCCTACAACATCTTTCTGTGCATATTTACATTCAATACAATTAGCCAACTCAAAATATTCTAACTCCCATTGAATGACATTATGAAAATCATATGAACTATACCCTATATGGTAATAATCTTCTCCAACTTTTTTATACTTTAATGAATAAAGTGGTTTATCATATATGACTTCAAATATTTGTTCTATGTCAGTTACTTTTGTTTTTGGATTATGTTTAATATTTGCATTTACATCACACATTTGTTATTACTCCCAATCAAATTTCTGTCCACAATTATCACAATATGAATCTGATATAGAAACTCTTTCTCTTCCACACACTGGACAATCACCCCTTGTTGTATAATATTTACCAGAAAAATCAAGAATATCTTTTATATTATTTGGCTTCATTGGGATTTGTTTTCTTAATGTTTGGGTTGCAAATACTAAAGCTTTTTTACAATCTAATACAGATGGATTAGATTGTGATCTAATATAATCAAGACATTTATGTAATTCAACCATTACTTCTTCATTATTCATCATTTTCATCTCCTCATCTATTTTTCTTTATTTACTTCCACATCCCGCTATCAAAAGATTCTTTATCAACTATAATTTTATTTATCTTCCCACATTTTTTGCACTTTAATGTTAACTCCCCAGAATCAGGAAAGTACCAATAAAATTTATAGATATGAGGTTTACAAAGACACTTGATTTTGCAGCCATTCTTGCGCCATCTATTGAATTTATTAATCGATACACGTACAACCGCATAAATAAAAACACCAAATACATACGCACCTAATATCATAAAAATCGTTTTTACAAGCTCAAGCATTCTTCTTTCATCTCCTTCAATTTTTTCTCAGCCTCTTCTCTGGTAAGAAATATTGTTTCTCCAAACTTATTATTAAAATATTTTAAATATTGCCCTCTGCGTACAACAGGCTCTATAAAGTAACATATTTTTTCAAATATATTCGGTTTAATCTCTATTTTTTTAATTTGACATTTTGCATAATGATTAATTCCTGGGAAAATAACAAAAACTTCTGTTCCGACCTTACATGGCAACCTCACAAGTAAGCCCTGTTCTTCTAAGTCCTCATAATCACAAAGTTTTCGCACCGCTGAAATGTAATCGTGTTGTTTAACCCAGACATCTGATTCTCCGTCTGGTGTAATATCATATCTTTCTGTTAATCTCTCCAACTATTCCACATCTCCTTCCTCAATCCATTTCCACCAAAGAACGACATATACAGTTCTTTTAAAAAATAATCCATAACACTCTTTATGGATTGAATCAAAATTCTTTCGTCCAATCTCCATTGCTCGCTTTCGTGCATCATCTAATGTTTTGTATGACTCTTGACATAGAAACCACATATCATCTCTCCTTCAATTTCTTAATTTTCCAAAGCATTTACAGTATCTTCATCTACATTTTCTCTTCCTTTCTTTTTTACATAATTTACTATTTTTTATTCTTATCCTTCTTATTCTTTTTTATCTCTTTATGTCCAAGAAATAAAACAGACAGAATTCCCCCAATTAAATTTCCTGCACAACTTCCTAATATTGCTATTACTATTAATAAAATAACAGTAGTGAATTCCATATATCTTACTCTCCTTTAATATTTAAAAATCAATTTCCCAATTATGTATCCTATTATAAAAAGTATTAATCCTCTAATTTCTGACATCTTATTATTTCTCCGTAATATTTTTCAGTTTTAAATTATCATACTTACAATTTTTCCAATCTCCATCAATGTGTTCTAAATCCCAACTTTCATCCAGAGGGTTCAATGTCTTATCAATAAATGTTACATAAACAAGTTTATCAGCTCTTATAGTGTCGTATTCCCCTTCATTATTTTTCAACATATAACACATATGTCCTTTGTGAAAAAATGGTTTTTCTAATTTACAATTACTCATATTATTTTTAAACTCCCTTCATTAAACCAATTCTTACATTTTTATATCATCTTCATAATTTCATTTTTGTACCTGTGTAATTTATAATAGGTCTTAACCTTGAGCCGTATACCTTTAGCAGAACAAGAGGTTTTGTATCCATGTAATTTATAATGGGTCTTAACCCTCAAATTCACGAATAACCAAATTACATGAATTTTAGTGAGTGTTTATAAACCTCACTTTTCAGGTGCAAAACCACCTGTAGCCTTTCGACTAATTATCCCCATGTATAAAACTTCGTATATAATACTGGCAAAGGAGAGTTACCATACCCGATTTTATTTTTTATTCTAACCCTTTTCCATTTCGTATGATTTTCTTACTCAGAACCTTCTTAACTGGAAATTCAACTGGACATTTATCTACTGTTTGAATCGCTTGTACAATCACAGGTGAACAACCAAATTTTGTTTTACAGAAAATCAAATCATCTGGGAGAACCATTTCAGAAAACTTCATCCAACTCTCCGCATTAGGAATTCGCCATGTATAAATCTTCTCTGATTTATTATTAGGATGTTTTCCATAGATATATGTTGTCCTTGTATTTCTATATGATTCAGGAACATTACTGTTATCATTCTTTTTAATATCTACAATATTAACTTCTGCATCTTCTACATTATTCTCTTTTAAGATAAGATAATTAATATAGCCATTAATCAGAAATCCATCTGTATTAATTGTTATGGCTCGTAGCTTTCCTTTTCTATATTTCTTCCTTTTTGTTTTTATTTTCTTTTCTGATGGAATAGTTGCTGCATATGATTTTGGAATCTTAATACTTGATAATTTAACTGTTGTTCTCATGATTTATATTCTCTCCTTTCTTAACTATTTAAGAAATTTCTAATATCTTCCATCATTTGTTCTGATTGTTCTAAATAATATCTATGAATATCTGCTCCATCAAAATATTCAAAATATGGAACTGGATTTTCATTTTCGTCATACATCCAACCAAGTTCTGAATATGCATCAAAATATACAGATACAAATTTTCCATTGTAACTAATATAAAATCTAATAATTGCACCTTGAAATGGTGGAATAATTTTAACATCCCATTCTTTATCAAAATGAAAAGATGGAAGTTTTTGACTCCAATTTCTATATTCGTTCATTGCATCTACCTTTGGTACAATATGTAATCTTTCAAGTTGTTTATCCATTAATTCTAAGTCGTGTGTCATTATTTATAGTTCTCCTTTCTAAAAGCCAATGAGAGGCATATTTCTTACTGCTCTACAGGAATAAAATTATCTGCATCCTCCCATTCCCATTGTCCACGTCCTCTATTATATATAAGGAAAAATGTTATACCACCTTTCTTCTTTACTGCATAAACTGTAATTACTCGTTCTGTTTGTTTAAATCTTTCTTGTACCTCAAACATTTTATATATTCTCCTTTACGATTTAATATATCTTTTAATGCAATTCCTATGTTTTCATTATGAGATTTTGAATCATCGACTCTTATAAAACTACAACCAAGTTCTCTTTCAATTATTTTCTGTCTTAATGTTTGCTGTTCATATGTATAACCTTTATGTTTATTTTCATCATATTCGATTGCTATGTTAAGACTTGGTAAGTAATAGTCAATTTTATATTTTCCTACTTTAAATTGTCTAATACCTTTTAATTCAAATACTGATAAAGTTTTTTCTAAAATATCCAAAAATTTTATTTCTTGTATATCATTAATAACAATTAAATCTTTTTCAGGGAAATAATGCTTTAATTAATTTTGTCTTTATTTCCTGACTTTTTCTGGCACTTGAAATCAATTTTAATACACCTTCTGAGGTTAAAAAATTTTCTCCAGCATTATTTAATTTTCTAAAATTTTTATCTTTCACATCTGAATTTTTAAGTTTAATTACCTGTTTATCATTCATCTTCCTAAGATTATCATTGACGTTTTTAATCTCCAAAATCTCCGCTACATGTTTAGGATTAAACAGCACCTGTCCATTCAACTCAAATACTTCAACATCATGACCCTCAAAAATCATCAAATTATTATTTACCATATAATTTCATCCTATTACCAAAATGTAAATCCTTTTTCATGTCCTTCTTGGTGAAAACAATTCTCTAATTCAACAACACAATCATATGTATCATATTCTCCATACCTATCTCTTTTAAACCATTTATCCAGCCACGCTACCATTTGTTCATCTGTAGCAGCCTGTATAAAAATCACTTTAATCTGATAATCTGCTCCGCTAAATTCTGACTTAGTAAATGTAACATCTTTAATGATAGAATCTCTTCTAGCCAACCAGAGCTTGATTTTTATATAAGGTATATACACAATAGACATGAAGAATTTTTTAATCTGAATCCACTTTCTTTTCCCTTCTGATTTAACAAATTCCCATAAAAATGATTCAGGATAATATTCTCTTTTATATCCGTATGAATCAATGCTATAAGATAATAATGGATGATGTTCAATCATATTAAGCATATCTTCCAACTTACTCCATGGATTGATATAATATTCGCTTTCAATTTTCTTTAACTCGTAGAAAGTATACTTAACACAAAATGGACTGCATGACGGTTTGAACTTATCAATCATGGTATCGTATTGACAGAAGATTTGAATGATATTCCATATTTTTTGTGCGCCATATTTCTTCTCATATGCTTTTCTATTTTCTTCATACTGCCATTCTTCGTTTAACCACATTCCAAACTTCCAATGACTTCCTAAGAATCCTAATCCTCTTAATCTGAAATATACACAAGAATTTTCGCCATACAACTCATTAGTCCATTCTATGTTATATGGTTTATATCCAAGCTCGTATGTTTTATGTAACATAAATTCTCCTATTTCATGATTCGTTTTATAATCACTCATTTTCTTCTCCTTTCTGTAAATATCTATCGAAATCTTCTTTCATATATAAAAAATTCTCTTTCTGATCTGTAAAGTAGTCATCGTTCCTACTAAAATAATCAGGGAACCATTTATCCAGGTCTTCATCTTTTTTAAATGAATATGCCACCATAGCAAGTAGTGATTTTATATTACTTGACTCAAGTAACTTTGAATTGTTATCTACTTCTATAGTAAGGTCATCTAATGTATCCTCGAAACATTCTAAATCTCTTTCGTCAATATCATCTGATACATTCTCCTTAATAAAACTCAACACTGAATTTGTTGTATTTTCTTTATCTACATTATTTACAACCACTTCTTCTTTTTCTGTATCAATAATATTTTCTTCTTTAGATTCCTCTTTAATATATAAAAATTCGTTTATGAGAGTTTTTAAATGAATGAACTTTTCTTCAATAACTTTTTTATCTTTTGTATTCCTTGTCTTAGTTAACTCTTCCCAGTTCTTCAAGCCTATATATGTATATTTTAAATTATCAACAAATTCATTCAAAAATTTTCCAAATTTATCATCTGAAATATGTAAACTATCAAAATATGCAAATAATTTCATCCATACGCAAAAATCTTTTGAAACAAATAACTCAGCAATTTTAGGAAATTTTTCTTTATCACAATATGGGTTAAGTCTATTAAAATATGTATTGATTTGTTGAAAATCCTCTATTTTCGCATTATCATTAAGATATTCACAACACTTTTTAATATTTGATTTCCAATTGCTAAAGTAATTAATAGCCATAACACTTTCGGAAATAATTCTTTCCCATATCCCATTCTTTTTATCTGTTTCTGTTAAACCAGTACAATCTTTTAAAAATCTATTATTTCTTGTGATTTCTTTAATGTCTGCTGCAAAATTTTGGACATAAGCTAATGATTTTTGTGATACATTCATACTGGTATGATTGTTATATAATAAAACCAATTCTGATGTTTCCGATGTCGTACAATTTTGATAAATGCATAAGGCTAATTGACATTTGTTAAATCTCTTTTTCAAATCTTCTGGTAAGTCCGCATAATATCTATTTTTAATATCAAAATCTTTAATTTCTATTCGTGTATTACCATTTTCATCTACGACTCTTTCTCGATATTGAACAATATGTTCTCTAAGATTTTCTGTAATTTTATATTCATTGCATCGAAATCTTCTACAGGTTTCTGTCCTTTGAAATCCGTCTACTACATATGTTTCCTTGATTCCGCTTCCAATGTCTTCTTCAGAAAGTATTAAATTAGGAACATATATCTTCCCTGACAAAATACTATATAAAAGACCATTCATCATTTCGGAATTTGAACAAAATTGTCGTTGTACATCTTGATCTAATCTTATATCATTATCATCTACAGAATCTAAATACTGTCCTAAACTTCTTCCTTCTATTCTATATCCGTCCATTATCTTTTTCCCTTTCTTTTCAGTAAACATACAATGTGTTGGGTATTATCCCATGCCCTAATAGAAGCAATAGAATCGTTATATAATTTTGAACTGATATTCAATTTTTTTTCTATTTCCTCTTGTAAATAACCTTCTCCTTTTAATATCAACACTTTTCTTTGAATATTTGATAATCGAGAAAGGTAATTTTCCATTTTTTTAGAATACTTTTCTGACAAATCTTCAATTTCTTCATCAATAGAAAACCCAGATTCTACTTTTTCATACATTTTTTGAGTATCATCATCTTCAATATCTAAAGATAAATTAGATAAAACAATACTCATACCATTCTCATCCGTTAAAACTTTTCCGTTTTGCCTAAGAACATTTGCTCTTTTTTGTCTGTGTTTATCTCTTGACCATTCCCATAAAGACCTTTGTAAATTTCCTTTTAAAAAGACATCAAAACATCGGTGTACAAGGGGTACAAACAAGATAAAATAGAAATGAGGGGCGATAGAGCGGAAATGTCAGATTTTCCACTCTATCTGAACACGGTCGCTGGTGGCCTTGATCGTAGAGATCAAACCATCGGCGGCTTTTCTTTTGTCGTCAAAATCTATGCTGTCCCAGTTGTCGAGATAATAGGACAACTTCTTTATCTGCTGGGGAGATATGGTTTCAACGCTCAATTCAGCGATTGCCTTTGAAATGGTCTGGCGTCGGGTGTCCAGTTCTTCAATTTTTTTGTTAGCGTAGGCAAGCAAGGTCGCATTGGCTCCGGTCAGCGTATCCAGCAGCTTTTCAATTTCTGCCTCCAC